>WNGH01005689.1_pt1 | contig 15271 bp, 14 predicted proteins | sample 5400631 | NCBI WGS metagenome assembly WNGH01 (sample SAMN13153373, study PRJNA577476) | soil metagenome | isolation source: 115 cm soil or saprolite under Garry oak tree replicate 1 | place: USA:California | collected 2016-06-15
CAGCAGAGGATGAGGCAGGCAGGCCTGCCGGAGCCATTGGTGCAACGGCTCTCGCTCGGCCGCTAAATCAGCAGCCGCAGGGTCCCGATGCAGGCCTTCGCTTGAGTTTCCCGGATGCCCGAAGAGCAAAAATCCGGATTCTCCGCCGCGTTCCTCATCGCTGCGGCGATTGTGGCGCTGCTTTTCGCCGGCGTGTACCTGTATACGCAGCATAGCCGCAGCGCAGGCTCTTCCGCGCCGCCGCCTCTTCCCATGGCTGCCGCCGAGCAAGCCTACGCCCCGCGGATTCATTTCACGGGATTCAAACGCGTGCGCGCGGCCAATTTTCTGGACCAGGAAGTCACCATTCTGTTCGGCAACGTCACTAATAACGGCGACCGCCCCGTCCGCGAAATCCAGGTGCAGTTGGAATTCAAAGACGTCTTCAACCAGGTCGTCCTGCGCGACACCGTGCGCGTGCTCGGCAGCCACGCTCTGCCTCTGGCCCCCGGAGAAAGCCGCGACATTCAAATCACCTATGAGCATATCGCCGCAGACTGGAACCAGGCGGACCCGGCTCTCCGCATCACCGGACTTCTCTTCCGGTAAGTCCCCGCTTCGCGCAAGGAAGTTGGGGCGCAGGACCGTCTCTACTTTATAATTCCCGCCGTGGAACCTTCGCCTGAGTTGGAGCAAGTTCTGCGCGCACTGGCCGCCGCGGGAACCGTTGAAGTCCGCGAAGACGGCCGCTGGTTTGCCACCCTGGCGGACGGTCAATGGGAGGTGCGCGCGCAGAAAGACCGTGTGCTGGTGCACATCTGGTCGGACAAAGGGAATCTGGTGCGGCGCGTCCTGCGCGTCGCGGAAAACACGCCGGAACGGATCGAACTCGAGGTGCAGCGCTTCGGGCAGAGCAAGCCGGGGCGCCTCGAATTCCTTCGCGCGGACCTGGAGCGCCCGGAGCGGCAAGTCTCGCGAGAAGAATTCCTCGGCAGATTCCGCGAACTTCTCGCCGGGCATTTTCCGGATGAAGACCTCGAATCGCTCAGCATCGCCCAGGACCTCGAACATTCCCTCTCGAGTTGTTACGCGCGCGGCGTTCTCCGCAGCGGCCTCCAGTCCTGCGCCGTCGTAGGAGTGTCTTCGGCGGAGTCCGCGGAGACCCAGGAAAACCTTCTCGTCGCCGGACTGTTGTGGCTCGACCGCGTGCGCGGCCACGCCCGCAAACAAACTGTTTCTGGTCTGCGTCTCTTTTTGCCGAAAGGGGCCAGCCGCGTCACGCTGCACCGGCTTGGCGCGCTCGAACCCTCCACTCGAATCGAAGTTTTCGAAGCCGATTGCCCGAGCGGATCCGTCGAACGAATCCCCGCGAGCGATACCGGCAACCTGCAAACCTGGCTTGTGCCCCGCCGCGAGCTTGAGTCGCTGCTGGACCGCGCGCGCGCCGATTTGGCTCCGCTGTGCGCCCTCGCGCCGGAAAGCATCGCCGCCGGCGTCGTCCCCGGCACGCGCGACGTGGCCCTGCGGTTTCGCGGCATCGAATTTGCCCGCTGGGAGGACGGCCGCGTGTCGTTTGGCTTGGCAGACCACTTCGAGCAGCTCACTCCCGAGAATCGGCCTGCTTTACAAGCGCTCGTTCACAAGCTGCAGGTGTACCGCAATTCGCTGGCGAGCGACCTCCACCACCCGCTCTATCGCGCGCAGCCCGAACGCTGGCTGGAGACTCTGGTGCAGGAAGACGTCACGCGCGTGGATGCGCGGCTCGATCCGCGCCATCTCTACACGCAGGTGCCGGCGCTTTCCGCCGGCGACCGCGGCGTGCTCGACCTCCTCGGCGTCACCCGCGATCGCCGTTTGGCGGTTATTGAACTGAAGGCCAATGAAGACCCCCAGGGATTATTGCAGGCCGCCGATTATTGGCTGCGCGTTCGCTGGCATCAACAGCAGGACGATTTCCACCGCTACGGTTATTTTCCGGGCGTTGCGTTGCAGGCCAATCCGCCGCTGCTTTACCTGGTCGCCCCGGGACTGCGATTCCATCCGGCCACCGACGTTCTCCGGAAATTCCTCGCCCGCGACATTGCAATCACCCGAGTGGGTCTGGCGGAAAACTGGCGCAGCGGCTTGCGCGTGATCTTCCGGCAGTAGACGCTCCGCTAGCGGAGCCCGGGACGCTCAACGGTTGACTTTGCCGCCGCAGGAACGCACAATCTCACGCACGCTTCAGGTCACAATCAGGAGGCTGCCCCGGGCAGCAAAGACTCAGCTTCAAAACACACATAGGAGATCAACCATGTCGAATCCAGTTAAACCGATTCCCGAGGGGTTTCACTCTATCACGCCAGGCTTGGTTTGCCGCGACGCCGCACGCGCCATCGACTTCTACAAAAAAGTTTTCGGCGCCGTCGAAATCATGCGCATGCCGGGCCCCGGCGGAATGATTATGCACGCCGAATTGAGGATCGGCGACTCCGTCATCTTTGTGAATGACGAGTTCCCGCAAATGGGAGCGGTTGCTCCCGACTCGTCCGGAAACCGCTACTGCTCCCTGTTCCTGTACGTGGAAGACGCGGACAAGATTTTCAACCGCGCGGTCGAAACCGGGGCTCGCGTCAAGATGCCTTTGGCGGACCAGTTCTGGGGAGATCGCTATGGAAGGATCATAGACCCGTTTGGCCACGATTGGGGCATCGCCACGCACAAGGAGGATGTGACTCCGGAAGAAATGCAGCGCCGCATGGCTGCCGTGGCAACCAAAGCTGCGGGCCAAAGCTGAACGGCGCAAACAACCCTGCAACCCTCCACGCGCGCCGCCGCGGTTTGTTTGCCGCGGCGTCGCGTCGCATTGTGCGGAACCTGAAAATAATTGCCGCTAAAAGAAGAGAAGCAGCCTTGGCAGAGCCAACGCTGCTTCCCGGGGTGTGTCCTCGAAGTGGTTTTGTTAAATTAGACGCGGCGACTTCTTGATAGGTTGCTAAAAAAAATAAAAATGCAGTTGCGAGGCTATCGGCTTAATAAAACAAGTACTTACGCCACTTTTCGTCCCGGTGACCAATGAGACGCATCAATTGCCGTGAGGTGTGCAGCGTGAAGGGGCGCGGGCGCCGCTGCAATTTCAGCCCGGCCTCTTCCGGAGTGCGGTCGCCCTTGTGGTTGTTGCACTGATAGCAGCAGGCCACCAGATTTTCCCAGGAAGATCGCCCGCCTCTGGAGCGGGGCATGACGTGATCCAAAGTCAGCTCGGAGCTCGGCAATCCCCGCCCGCAGAACTGGCAGGTGTTGCGGTCGCGCAGCAGAATGTTCTTCCGCGAAAGCGCGCGGCTCTGCTGCGGGATGTGCCGGTAGGCCAGCAGACGAATCACCGAAGGCACCTTCAGCGCCCTCGAGGGGGAATGGACTTCTGCGTGATTGTGCTCCTCCACTTGGGCCACGCCCTTGAGCATCAGCACCATGGCGCGGCGAACCGCGGTGACGTTAATGGGCTCAAACGTGGCATTGAGAACCAGCACAGGCTCCTGCATCACGCTGGGGCGGCTGTGTCCGGTTTGTGTACGGGGTCTACTGACACCGTCCGGCGAAGTGCCGGAGGAAACTGTGGAACTCCCAGTGCGTGAGCCCGCAGCAGCCTCGGAGCCCGCGTAGGGTCCGCTCTTGGCCATGCTGTAATGATTCGAGCTCATCGCGGTCCTTTTTTCTGGCCGGGCACCTATGGCCCGGAGCCCTTATCTGGCCGGGCGCTTGTGGCCCGGTGCCCTTTCGCGCGCTGGATGACGGGTTCCGGCGCTGCCTGCCGGCTCTGCGAAACCCTGGCAGCGGTAACCCCGAAAACCTGGGAGGCGCCTGCTCCTCGCAACGCCCGGGCGCAGGCATCCAGTGTCGCACCAGTCGTCATTACATCATCTACCAGTAAGACCCTGAGGTTGTCAACCCGGCTGCCTGGGCGAGGGGCGAAAGCGCCACGTACGGTCTCCCAGCGTTCGTGCAAGCTGAGCTTCAGCTTGTCGGGGCGGGGCTTCGTGCGGACCAGCAACTCCGACCGAAAGGGGAGCCCGAGCTGCCGCGCTAACGGCCGGGCGATTAGTTCCGCCTGGTTGTAGCCGCGCTGGCGTTGCCGGGCGGGATGCAGCGGAACGGGTACAACGACGTCCAGGGAAAGCTCCTTGGAGTCCGCGCGGAGCATATCCGCGAGCCGCGCGGCGAACCACGCGCCCAGCGGCGCAATCGGCTCATACTTCAGCAGCGTGATGGCGCGAACCATCGCGCCATCATATGCGGCGTAGCTTCGTGCGCGGTCAAATCCATAGGTTTGGCGCAGGCACAAGCGGCAAAGCACGACCGCCGCGCCGGCAACCTGCGCCGAGAACAGCACACGTCCGCAGACCGCGCACATCGGGCCTTGCTGCGGGCCTTTCCGCGGGGCCAGCGACGCGAGACACGTCTCGCAGATCGGCACGCGGCTGGCGGTGTCGAGCAGGCCTTCGCAGAGCCGGCAAGGCGCGGGAAACAGGATCGAGACGATGGCGTCGCGCGCCTGCCGAAGAAAACCCGGCGGCCGGGAATTCGAGAGGGAACCCACGTTGCGGAAAGGCTACTCTCTAGCGGAAATATTCACAAGTAAAACTAACACAGAAATAAAGTCCAGGCAGCGCCGCTTCCTTTAGGGGTGCTGCAAATCCGGGCATCAGTGCGACGAGCGATGTTGCCGGCGCCAGTGCAGCGACGATGCGTTGACTACCACGAGCGCCACGGCGACAAGCGGCAAGAGGGCCGTCAAGGAGGACGACCGCGCCTGCAGAATGGTGCTGGCCAACGCTCCGAGGCCGTAGGCCAGGAACACGGCCGCCAGAAGTCCTACGCGATGCTCCCAGCGAAGAGCAGCGGACGCACCCGGAACAGTCTTGCCGAGCGATCCTGCGGCAAACGATGGCACGACGGTTCGGCGCAGGTAGCCGGTGAGGTCAACCATCAGGCTCGTCAGGGTACCGGTGATGTAGGTGGTGGCGATTCCGGGGACACCCAGATGCCGCACGGCGACCGCTTGGATGCCCATCGCCAGGCCGGAGAGCAAAATCAAAACGTGAAGCACGCCGGCACTGCGCGGTGTATCGGTAAGGAACCAGGCGATGGTGAAAAGAGCAAGCGTGACTGCTTCCAGAGCCAGCGCAACTGTGACAACTGGAGGCCAGTCTTCCCGCTTCTCTTCCCGTTCGACAATGAATGCCCCGACCGCGGCGCCCAGGCAAAACCCCGCCAGGGCTATCACGGAGCGCAAGGCCGCCAACACTTGGCCCTGTCCGATGGCCAGACCGAGCAGCACGGTGTTGCCGGTCATCATCGCGGTAAAGACATGGCCCAGTCCCAAGTAGCTGATGGCGTCAACGCTGCCCGCAGCCCACGTGAGAACCAGGAGCATGCCATCGCGTCCCAGAATGGGGAGGGGCCAAATAGCGCCGCCAGTTGCATGCCTGGAGACATCATCGCTCTTCGCCATTTCTGAACTCCCTGCTGCGCTGGAATACGTCCGACCCTGGAGAGGTCCGTCGCGTTCTGGGGCTTTCACTTCGCGGCGCTTACAGGAGTCCTTGCTCGTGCTTCTCCTGGCAGGCGATGCAGTGGCTGGTCCACGGCACGGCTTCGAGGCGCTTCTGCTGAAGCTCATCCTGGCAGTTGGCGCAGAGGCCGTAGTCGTCTTCCTCGATGCGGCGGAGCGCCTGGTTGACCTGCTGCAGAATGGCGCGGTCGGTGTCGGTCTTGCCGAACAAGAACTCCTTCGTGTAGGAGTTGGCCGCTTTGTCGGCCAGATCCACAGTGGGATCGTCGTCGGCGGCGCGCCCTTCCTCTTCCGTGCGGGCGATAATCTTCATCAGCTCTTCGCGGCGAGCGAGGAGTTTCTTTTTGTAGTATTCGAGTCTCTTCTTGTCCATAACAGGGTCCCATAGAGGCGCATTTTGCCGCCTCGATAAACGAATTATACTAGCCGCTCGGAAATTCGATGTCAAGAATGGCCGCGCGCTCTGTGCTAAACGCCCTTTCACTTTCTTCATCATCGTTCCTCCTCGTGAGACTCGCGCGCGCCAATTCGGGTTGCCCCTAAGAGGCGAAGAAGCGCGAGATTTCTTCGGTGAACCGCGGCGCGGCTTCGATGTTGGCGAGATGCGCGGCGTCGAGCTCCACAAATTTGGCACCGCCAATGCGCTCGGCCAGGAAGTGTGCGTAGGCCGGCGGGATCGCGGCGTCTTTCGCGCCGGAGATAACCAGAGTGGGCGCATGCACGCGAGAAATCGTGTCGCGGAAATCCACATCGCGAATCGCCGCGCAGCATCCGGCATAGCCTTCGGGCGAAACCGCGAGGAGCATCTTGCGGACGCGGTCCACGGTGGCCGGCTCGCGCTGGTGAAACGCCAGGGTGAACCAACGTTGCAGGACTGCTTCGGCGACCGCCTGCATACCGTTCTTGCGAACCGTGTCTATGCGCGCGTTCCAAACGTCGGCGGTGCCAAGCTGCGCGGCCGTGCAACACAGCGCCAGCTTGCGCACGCGCTTGGGCACGTGGAGAGCAAGCCACATGCCGACTGCTCCGCCCATGGAAATTCCGCAGAACCCGACGCGCTCGAGTCCGAGATGATCGAGCACGGCAAGAGCGTCGTTGGCGAGCAACTCGATAGTGTATTCGCCGCCCGTGGCAGTGGATGCGCCGTGGCCGCGATTGTCGTAGCGCACGATGCGGAAGCGCGAGCCGAGCGCGGCGACCTGCGGGTCCCACATGGCGAGGTCGGTGCCGAGGGAGTTGGAGAAGACCAGCACAGGGGCGGAATTCTCCCCTTTCTTCGGAACGCCGCTGACGCCGTCCACGCGGTAATGAATCCGCGCGCCCTCCACGTCAATAAATGCTTGCAGTGTCATTTCGGTTGGCCTCTCGGCATGGCCCAAAAGTCGAAACTCGAAACGCGAAATTCGAAACTCGGCAGCCCCCACCCCTCCCCCTGGGTATGTTTTTCGTAAGTGTTGCATGTAAAGGACTTAGATGCGCGTTTTGACGTAAGTGCAGAATCTAAAGGAGTTAGGCAACGTGACCCGTGCTCCGTGACCAGTGACCCGTGATTCGCAGATTGCGGTTCGTGAGCCTCTGAACATTGCGATCCCTCGTCGCCCGCCAGAATCGCGGGCTCACTCGGGATGACAGCGTCCCCCGGACGGACCCCCTCCCCCACCCCTTTTTTTGTAAGAGTGTGAAAACAGGGCACTTTAAGTCCTTTGTTTTTGCAAGAGTGTGATTCTAAAGGGTTTGCAGACGCGTTTTTCGATAAGAGTGTGAATCTAAAGAGCTTAGTCATTTTCTTGCTGTGCTGGGGCGCTTCGACCTCTGGGGATGTCTCAGCGTGAAGCGGTGTCTGGGGAGGTTTTGAAACGGGGTGCGATCCTCAGTAGCCGATCCTCAGTCTTCTTTCAGCATTTCTTAAACACTAATTATACCATAGAAGAATAGGGAGGGTCAAGGGATTTCTGGAGGTTGGGGGTGCGTGTTGGTTGGTGGAAGATGGGCGGTCAGATTCGTCTGGGTCTTCTAAGCTCGGCTACCCGCCCCACCCAGCACGGTCATGACAGCGCTCTTATGCTTTCCCGCGCGAGAACACCACTATAATCAACGCAAAGAGAGTAGCGGCTCCGACCGCAAACCGCAACTGGGGACTGTGGGCAACACCTGTCTCCGCGTAATTGGCGAAATGCTCGCAGTTGAAGTTGATCAGGTCAAACTTCTGACCAAGAAGCGACCGAGCCCTTGCGACGATCCGCTGTTGCTCCCACCAAGTACGGGCCGCGCGCTGGGCAACCGAAACTTGGAACCCGGCTGCGAAGGCAGAAAGGAGATCCTCCTTCATGTATCCGCCCTTGTCGTTGTGAATGACGCCCTCGCATCCGAGATAGTCTCGTCCAAGGTAAATTCCCACATGCCATGTGCCGAGCGGCCCTGGCCGTTGAATCTTATCTCCGATAGCAAACTCCATAGGGAAGCACCTCTTTTCATTATTATACACCTAGGGTCAAGGTCTTTCGGAGATTAGGTGGAGAACTTCAGCGAGTCAAACGAAATCCCAGTGGTCTCGCATAACTTCTTCATCGCTTCCACGGCGGCTGAATCGGTTTCATACATCAGGTCTTGAATCTGTTTGAGCATTATTCGAGGCGCAGACTCGGTGGCTACGAATCTCTGTCGTTCGAGCTCACGATCGAGGCTCCACATATACGCTCGGACGGAAGAGAGCAGCCATTCCCCGAGACCGTAGAATCGAACAGCCTTTTCCACAAGTATGTGGTCGAAGGCGCCTAATTGACCAGCGTTGCCCCGGTAGACCACAAAGAAATCTGAACTCGGTGCGCTGATGGATGGGGGCAGACAACTGTGAGTGTCTAAACGGTCGAGAATGGGGCGAAGATGGTTCCAGTAGTACCGATAGAAGCTGACAATCTCAAAGAGCAATGCTTTCGCCACGGCTTGCTTCCGTGCCTCATCTTCGGTTGTCCGCGCCTCCTTATCTGCGCGAAGTTGACTCTCCACTTCTCGATGCGATGACCGTATCTGAAGTAGAATCGCAACAAAGGCAATGATGCCAGCAACCAATGTCATCAATCCGTCGAGCGTTAGCTTTGGGTCGAAGTTGATGGACATAAGAACATACATCTGTTCGGGCTCCGTATTCGGATTAAGGCCCCTAGTCAAATCTCCGCCGAACGTCTGCAATCACATCTAGCGGCGTTTCTAAGCAACGTTTTCGGAAGTGATCGTAGGCGATCAAACTTAAGATAATGATTGCCATCAAGAACAGCAACACGCCCCAGGGGGAATGTCGGTGAAGAACTATTAGAGTAAGGCTAGCAATGGCGAGAGAACCGGCCGCCATCTTCTCGGCGTCTCTCTTGCTGGTCAGTTGCGCAATTGGAAGAGCGGCTGGGTATGTCCAAAGGATATGTAGCAAAGCGTTTCTTGCTCGTCGGATATCTCTACTTTGCTGTATGCTGTCAAAAGACGGATCGGAATCTTCGATCACGCCACATTCGGCCCTAAGGATTACCCGGGTAGCGCCAGTAAACTCTTCTAGCTTAAAGGGTGAGAGGTAGTCCCATATGCGGTCCAGAGCTGAAGAGAGCGAGCTAAGGAGGAAGCCGACAATAAATGCGGTTCCGACTAAGACCAAAAGTCCGATCGTCTGTCCAATGATTGAACCGTGAAGAATGTATTTTTTGAACGTACAAATTAGTATTGACAGATCACCGAGTGCGAGTGCGCCCCCTATAAGGAACGCGCCCCGTATGATCCTACCTATGATGTCGTACCAGACTTGGGGTATTTGCTGGCTGACAACGTCGAGTTCAGTTTTATCAGGCATCGACTCACCAGAGATTCGTTAACGATGGTCGCTGAGCGGACAGTTGGAGTTTCGGACGAGGTGCTCAAAGTGGGCCGCCTGCTTGCCGCTCTTCGCACGACGGTGCGGTCTTACAGGTTTTCGACATTTTGGGCAACGCCCACTTCGTTCGTTTCTTGCAAGGGCGTCGGTGATGGTGACTTGTTTCCATCCTGTTGTTGCTTGGACTTCACAGATAATGCTTTTAGGCATGTGAACCTCTAAAGTGAGGCGAGTTCAGGGTTTTGCAGTTGAATGCTTATGGCGTCCCGTAGGTGTCCCTACGCCTGTTGTAGTTTCGTCTTTCCAGAACTCTTTTATGTCATCCTTAGATGGCTTGGCTAGAGTGCCGTGGTGTTGGTCTTCGATGAATTCTAGCCGTTGAACAAGAGATAGCAGGTTTGAGTACTCAGCCGGGTCGGTTTTCCTGTCTCGCTCTATAGTGTCCCTAGCGTCAGCGTAGAGGGGGAAGATTTGATTGGCAAAGTTTTCCCAAACGTCTGTGTCCTTGAGGTAGCCACGATCCACAAGTCCCCCGACAGTTTCGAAGAAATCCAGAATCCTTCCCTCTTCGGGAAAACCGTCAGCACCTGCCAGTCTTTTTACTGCGCAAGTTCTTCGGTAAGTGACCATCGGTTCTTGCTCGTATTCATGGTTCAACATCAACAGGTGTTGAACTTGGGCCTCTTCGTGGGCCTCGCTAAGTTGCCAGTGAGCATATGCGAGCGCAAACATGCCAGTGCAGGCGATAATCGCGGTACCGATGCCTGTGAGCCAGTCTGGGTTGAATTTATTCGCCATAGCGATACTGCCAGGGGAGGTAATCTAGCACATCTGTTACTAAGGAATGCGCCGAAGTTCTTGAGGGCAGGAGTGATTGCTCGCGACGGGACCCCTAACGCGCGGATTGTTCAAATCAAGGGCCCGGGTTGGCAATGAATGCCGCGATCCCGCCGCGGGCTGGCTCCCTTTCTGGCCGCGCGAGAATGTCCGCAGGCGGCTGGGCGCGCCCTTTCCGACAGGGTCGGAATCGCGGATCGGCAGTGGCTCCCTTCACGAAAGAAGTTCAGGGCAAGCAGGGTAAACCCTTGGGCAATGCCTCAGGGTAAAGAGGTAGGAGGCAACTATGGCGGAGGAAGCGTTTTCGCTTAAGGATGCGATCGCGCTGTACTCGGGGAAGATTGAAGCATGATGGGAATAACACAGAGGGCACAGAGAGCGCGGAGGGATTCTTTCCGGCCAAGAACATTTCCTCAGCGGCTAAAGCCGCGCGGATTCTGCGCTCCGCTCGGGGTGACAGCAAAAGGCGGACCGTGCCGGGCCCTTCGCGAGTACCTCAGGGTAAACCCTTCGAGGCTCAGGGTAAACTAAAGCCCGGCGCTACAGGAGAGGCGATATTCACAGGGGCGGCGGCGGACAGAATGAGAGTCGCGATCGTATCGGACATTCACGGCAACCGGCGCGCCTTGGAGGCCGTTCTCGCCGACCTGCGGCAGGTCGCACCTGACCTGGTTCTCCAGGGCGGCGATTTGGCTTACGGTGGAACTCACCCGGCGGACATCATCGATCACGTCCGCTGTGCCGGGTGGCCCGGGGTCCGCGGGAACACCGATGAGATGCTTTGGCACCCAAAAGCTGTGACTGAATTTGCCGCCCGACAGCCGAAGCTCGGGCCGCTTCTTGCCATAATCCAAGAACTGATTCCCCCGACGCTCGCGAGCATCGGCGAAGAACGCCTGCGATGGCTGGAAGGACTTCCTTCGCTGTACTCCCAGCCCGGCTTGGCGCTGGTTCATGCCAGCCCCGACGACCTCTGGCGGGCGCCCATGCCCAACGCCAGCGATGACGAATTGCAGAGTACCTATGCGTCTCTTCGTGCGCCCCTCGTGGTCTACGGACATATTCATCGTCCGTACGTACGCCGACTGCAGGGCATGACCGTGGCGAATACAGGCAGCGTCAGCCAATCCTATGACGGAGACCGGCGAGCCTCCTATCTGGTGATGGACGGAGAGAGCATCACCACTCGCCGGGTGGAGTACGACGTGGAGAGTGAAGCCAACGAACTGCTGCGTTCGGGGCTGCCCCATGCGGACTGGCTGTCCCGGATTCTCCTCGCCGGAAAATACTGTCCGCCGGACTAGATAAAATCGGTTCCAATTCGGCTATTCACAGGCAGGACGGGGCTGAGAAAGAACGGGGCAAGAAAGTTTGGCAGGGGGCTTGACGTTTAAGGGAAAGTTGCTATACTCTCAGATTGTCCCGATAGGATCGGGAAGTGCCAGGGGCGTAATCAAGCTTTCGGGTCGGCAGTGTGCAGTGTGACCGCGAAGCGGTCAACAGATCCCAAGTGAGGTTCGCTACGAATACAGGGTAGAAAGCAGTCGAGCAACGCGTGAAGCCGCCAGAGACTGGCGGTTTGACCCGGCGCTCGACGCCGGGTTTTTTAATTTAGGCAGAGCTGGAAGGCGAGTTCGCGAAACAGGATGGCGGTGCCGCTGGTTTGCGAGTCGGAAAGCTGCAAATTCTGCTCGAGTAGCCCGCCGGAGTCCTGGCGAGCACACTTAGGAATAAGTGTGCGGACCGGGGGATGGCGGGCGGAGCAATTTGTGGAAAGGCGAGCTTACGCAACACAAGCAAGCATCCGCGCGGAAACGGGCGGATGGGAACGACGTGTTGGGTAAGTTTTATGGTCAAGCTACTAAGGGCGTACGGTGGATGCCTAGGCGCCAGAAGGCGATGAAGGACGTGGCAAGCTGCGAAAAGCCTCGGGGAGCTGCAAGCAAGCTTTGATCCGGGGATGTCCGAATGGGGAAACCCATGCTGATGAACTCAGCATACAGCCCGCTGAATCCATAGGCGGGTATGAGCCAACCCAGGGAAGTGAACCATCTCAGTACCTGGAGGAAAATAAATCTAACAGAGATTCCGAGAGTAGCGGCGAGCGAAATCGGAACAGCCCAAACCGTCGTGCATGCACGGCGGGGTTGTAGGACCGCGTGAGTAGAGTTACCAAACCGGAGGCTAGGTGAACCTGCTGGAAAGCGGGGCCACAGAATGTGATAGCCATGTAACCGAAAGCTTACCGGACTCGAAGCGGTATCCTGAGTACCACGGGACACGTGCAATCCCGTGGGAAACCGGGGAGACCACTCTCCAAGGCTAAATACTCTCTGGCGACCGATAGTGAACTAGTACCGTGAGGGAAAGGTGAAAAGCACCCCTGCGAGGGGAGTGAAATAGAATCTGAAACCGTATGCTTACAAGCAGTCGGAGGGCCATGTACCGGCTTCGGCCGGGACAAGCCTGACGGCGTGCCTCTTGCTTAATGAGCCGGCTAGTTATTCTCACAGGCAAGGTTAAGCGCAAGCGAGCCGAAGCGAAAGCGAGTCCGAACAGGGCGACAAGTCTGTGGGAATAGACGCGAAGCGGGATGATCTACCCTTGGCCAGGCTGAAGGCCGCTTAACCGCGGCTGGAGGGCCGAACCGGTGTGAGTTGAAAATCGCTCGGATGAGCTGAGGGTAGGGGTGAAAGGCTAATCAAATTCCGTGATAGCTCGTTCTCCCCGAAATGCCTTTAGGGGCAGCCTTGTGTGATTTGCCACGGTGGTAGAGCTCTGAATGGACTAGGGACCAACCAAGGTTACCGAATCCAATCAAACTGCGAATGCCGTGGACAACAGCACGGGAGTGAGACTGCGAGGGATAAGCTTCGTGGTCGAGAGGGAAAGAACCCAGATCGCCAGCTAAGGTCCCCAACTGCAGACTAAGTGGGAAAGGACGTGTAATCGCTCGGACAGCCAGGAGGTTGGCTTAGAAGCAGCCATCCTTTAAAGAAAGCGTAACAGCTCACTGGTCAAGCGATTATGCACCGACAATCCAACGGGGCTCAAGTCTGCGACCGAAGCTGCGAAATCTTGGGAGGTGAAAACCTACCAGGTTTGGTAGGGGAGCATTCTGTGGATCCGACAGTAGACCGAGAGGACTACTCCAGGCATGGCACAGAAGAGACCCTGCCGGCATAAGTAGCGATAAACACGATGAGAACTCGTGTCGCCGAAAGTCTACGGTTTCCTGAGGAAGGTTAATCCGCTCAGGGTTAGGCGGGTCCTAAGGTGAGGCCGAAAGGCGTAGCTGATGGATAGCAGGTCAACATTCCTGCCCCACCTAGCAGGCGTTATTACGATGGGGTGACGCAGAAGGATAGGAGAGTCCGGTGATGGATGTCCGGATCGCTCAGCGCAAGCCGGATCCCGCAGGAAAATCCGCGGGGTCATTCAACGGTGAGGCTGGGGGCGAGGCCACACGGCCGTAAAGTCTCTGATTTCACGCTGCCGGGAAAAACCTCTAAGGAGTCTGCGAGGTGCCCGTACCACAAACCGACACAGGTAGACAAGGACAATCTCCACAGGCGCTCGAGAGAACTCTCGCTCAGGAACTAGGCACATTAGCCCCGTAACTTCGGGAGAAGGGGTGCCGCGGTAGGGTTTATAGCCCGAGGCGGCCGCAGTGAAAAGCGCTCTGCGACTGTTTAACAAAAACACAGCTCTCTGCAAAGTCGAATACGACGTATAGGGGGTGACGCCTGCCCGGTGCCGGAAGGTTAAAGCTAGGGGTCAGCAGCCGCAAGGCTACGAAGCTCTGAACTGAAGCCCCGGTGAACGGCGGCCGTAACTATAACGGTCCTAAGGTTGGTAACGCAGCCTTAGTCAAACTGAACCATATGCGGGAAACTCCTCACACAGCCGTCCGGTACTCGCCGCGTCAAGAGCGCGGCAGTCAAAATCCGGTGGACATGGGGACAATCCGCAGGGAAGGCTCCAGAGATGGAGAACCCTCAGAGACTTAACGTTCAGTCGCGTCCTGAGAAGCTAGAAGCTCAATGGGTGGTCGGGTTTGTTGACGGGGAAGGTTGTTTCTACGTCGGCATCAACCCCCATCCAGAGATGTCTTGCCAGTTTCAAGTGCTCCCCGAATTCACGGTTGTCCAGCATCGGCGTGATATTCAACTGCTGCACGCTCTGAAGAAATTCTTTGGATGCGGCGTGGTCAGACAGAATCACGAAGATCGCATGGCGTATCGGGTTCGGGGGCTGGATCACCTTAGCGAAAGGATTGTTCCTTTCTTTGAGAAGCATCCTTTGAAATCAAAGAAGAGGGTCGACTTCGCGAGGTTCCGAAAGATCCTGCACCTGATTCATCAGGGAAAACATTTGAAACGGGAAGGTATCGAAGAAATACGAGCGATCGCTTCGACGATGAACACAGGCCGCGAAAGAGAAAGTCCGGCTTCTCTGGAAACAGAGTAAGAGAAACCGAGCGAAATTCCTTGTCGGGTAAGTTCCGACCTGCACGAATGGCGTAACGATAGAGCGACTGTCTTGGCGAGAGGCTCGGCGAATTTGTGGTTCCGGTGAAGACGCCGGATGCCCGCACCTAGACGGAAAGACCCCGTGCACCTTAACTGCACTCTGGCCATGAGTAACGGCACAGTCTGCGTAGCATAGGTGGGAGTCTATGAACCTCCGGTTTCGGCTGGAGGGGAGACAACAGTGAAATACCACCCTGATCGTTCTGTCGCTCTAACCTACCGCCCGCGACGGGCGGGGAGACACGGCCAGACGGGTAGTTTGACTGGGGCGGTCGCCTCCTAAACGGTAACGGAGGCGCCCAAAGCTTGGCTCAAGCGGATTGGAAACCCGCTGTGGAGTGCAAGAGCAGAAGCCAGGTTAACTGTGAGACACACAGGTCGAGCAGGAGCGAAAGCTGGGTCTAGTGATCCGGTGGTCCCGCGTGGAAGGGCCATCGCTCAACGGATAAAAGGTACGCCGGGGATAACAGGCTGATCTAAGCCAAGAGTTCACATCGACGCTTAGGTTTGGCACCT
>WNGH01016577.1_pt1 | contig 15271 bp, 14 predicted proteins | sample 5400631 | NCBI WGS metagenome assembly WNGH01 (sample SAMN13153373, study PRJNA577476) | soil metagenome | isolation source: 115 cm soil or saprolite under Garry oak tree replicate 1 | place: USA:California | collected 2016-06-15
CACTCGATGATCTTCGTGCAGAAGGCATTCGAGATGCTGGAGCAGATCGGCTGGCAGGAAGCCGACACGGTGCTGTCGCCGCTGGTGCCCGAGATGGTCTACGGCACGAGGTACGACAAGCTGCCGTACATGCGCAAGTTCCTGCGGGCCTGGCAGGGCGCCGAGCCCGACCTGGAGTCGCTGGCGCGGCGCAGCGGCCCGGGCGGCGTGGGCAGGGCTGGCGGCGCGGGCAGGGCCGGCGGCGCGGGCGGCTTCGACCGAGCCGGCTACCGCCGTGCGCTCACCGACGGCTCGCCGGACGAGGCGGCCGCCGCGCTGGTCGGCGCGCTGGAAGGCGGCGCGCCGGTGGCGGCCGTGATCGACGCCACCGGCCGGGCCGCGGCCGAGCGGCTGTCCAGGTTCGACATCGACCTGGACCTGGACGACACCAACGAGTGGGGCTGGCTCGACGTCACGCACACGCTGACGTACCTGAACGCGCTGCGCTGGGCCTGGTCGGCCGACCCGTCGCCGCAGGTGCTCCGCGGGCTGTTCCACGCCGCCTGGTTCGTGCAGTGGACCGGCCAGTTCGACGATCCGGCACCCGGCGCACGCTGGGGCAGGCCGCGGCCGCACCCGACGGACGACGCGTCGCAGGTGCACCGGGCCATCATCGGGCGCGACCCGGAGGCGGCGGTCGCGCTGGTAGATGGCTACACCGGGCCGCGCGATGAACTGGAGCGGTCCTTGATCCAGGCGGCGGCCGAAGACCACTCCACCGCGCCGATCATGGTCGCGCACGTGGTCAAGACCGCGCGAGCCGCGGTCGAGGAGTCCCGTGCCCTGGGTGACGGGCCGGCGGCCGCTGAGCCGATCGCGGCGGCCGCCAGGTTCCTGGCCAGCCCGAAGCGGGAGCGCTTCGTGTACCAGTCCACGCTCGAGGCGATCACCGTGCTGCGCGGGGTGCCCAAGCCTGAATCCGACCAGGTCAGGCTGGTCGCACCGGCGGTGCAGGAGGGATGACGCGGACGCTTCGGCCCGGCGGGCGGCGCAGCACCAGGTGAGGTGGTTGTCCAGTGCGAAGCGACTCATCTCGCATGAATGATGATGACTTGTGTGCTAATTGTTGATGCCTGCTTGCTTGTTATCGCCGGGCAGCCGGGGCCGCAGTGGGCCGCGTGATCGACTTCGAGGAGGCCTTTGGTTATGTCGGGGAGATCGGCTCGGCATTTCGGGGGCGGCGGCCGCCGCCGTCGCGCTGGCTGGCGGGCTGGTCGGCGCGGCCCCGGCCGACGCGGCCCCGGCCGACGCGGCGACAACGGCCGCCGTGGCCACGTTCAGCGGGGTAGCCGCCACCTCCTCCTCGAACGCCTGGGCCGTGGGCACGTGGTCCCAGTCCAACACCACCTACAAGACCCTGATCGAGCGCTGGAACGGCACCGCGTGGAAGGTGCAGACGTCGCCCAACCCGGCTCCCGGTGACTGGGACGAGAACGTGCTCAACGGCGTGGCCGGGCTTTCGTCCTCGGACGCCTGGGCGGTGAGCTGATTCTACGTCAACGGCAGCGGGCACAAAAAGCCGCTGATCGCGCACTGGAACGGCCGCGGCTGGAAGGTGCAGTACAGCCCGATCCCGGCGTGAGCGCTAGCGAACGTTGTGCTGCCGCCCAGGTGAGCGCCTGCGGGCGTTGCGTGAGGCCGCCGGGCGTGCTCAGAATGGCGGGGAGGAACTGCCGGACGCCGGGAGGGGCCGCGGGTGAGCGTGGTACTGAATCACGCCATCGTCGCGTGCCGTGACCAGCAGCGGTCGGCCGCGTTCCTCACCGAGATCCTCGGCCTGCCCGCCGCGACCAGGTTCGGGCGGTTCCTGGTCGTGGCGACGGACAACGGCGTCTCGCTCGACTTCGACGAGACCGACGCTGAGATCGCGACCCAGCACTACGCGTTCCTGATCGGCGAGGACGAGTTCGACGTGATCTTCGGGCGGATCGCCGGGCGCGACGTGCCGTACTGGGCGGACCCCGGCCGGACCCGGCCCGGCGAGATCAACCGCAACGACGGCCGTCGCGGCGTCTACTTCGCCGACCCGGACGGGCACCTGATGGAGGTCATCACCCGTCCGTACGGCAGCGGCAACTCCTAGCCGCGCGGCACCGGCGACTCGTAGGGCCAGCAGCGGCCGGCCGTCGATCACGGCGGGCCAGCCCGCCTCCGTGATGCCCACCGGTGGCCAGCGCTCCGAGCGCCGCCGATCCGTGAACATCGATGTGCCGCAGATGTTCGCCGGCGGGCATCGATGGCGCATCGCTGTCGGGAACGCCGGGTGTCGGAGGACACCGATGGCACATCGATGTCGAGGAAGCCCGCTGGGGGCGGATGGCAGGCGGGCTGCGGCGCCGAGCGGATCTCGCGGATCGGGCAAAACGGATCTCGGGGCGGATCGAGCGGGACGGATCTCGCGGCGGGGAGAGAGATCTCGCGGGCGGAATCGGGTGGGCCGGTAGACTGCGGCGCCATGCGGATCTGGCGGGGCGGGCAGGACAGCGAGCGGGGGCCGGCGGAACAGTTCACCGGTACGGTCTGGCTGGACAGGATCGCGACGCCGTCCGAGGAATCACCGGTCGCCGTATTCAGCGTCCACTTCGCCCCCGGCGCGCACACGGCCTGGCACGCGCATCCTCGTGGGCAGGTGCTGCACGTCACCGAGGGCGCCGGCCTGGTCCAGCGGCGTGGCGGGCCGGTCGAGCAGATCCGCGCCGGGGACACCGTGCGGGCCGAGGCCGGCGAATGGCACTGGCACGGAGCCGGGCCAGGCACGTTCATGACCCACCTCGCCGTTCAGGAGGCGGTCGACGGGGCCACGGCCGAGTGGGGCGAGCACCCGCTCGGCGACTACCCCGCTTGACGAACGCTCCGGTGCCCCGTTCCTTACCGCAATCTCCCCGTCGCGTTGGGTAGTTCCAGTCGGAACTTTCAGTTATCGCTCCGAGACGGTGAGTCACCTGTTAAGTTGTGACCTTCCTGAGCAATGGTCACTTCACCTGATCCGCGAAGGACTCACCATGAGCTTGAGACGACGCTCCGTTCTTCTGAGAATTGCCCTGCTTGTCTTAGTCCCGCTGCTATTCCTGGTCGGGATCTTCACGTACTCGGTCACGACCTCAGCGCGCACAGCATTGACCTTCATCCGGTCCAAGGTGATGGTCGAGGACCTTGGCCGGCCGGTGGCGCGCCTGCAACTCGCGCTCACCCACGAACGTGCGCAAGTCAGCGTCTACTACGCCAGCCCGAATCCCGACGCGCTCGCCGCGCTGCGGCAGCAGCAGGCGATCACCAACCACGCCGCGGTGTCGTTCGCGGCCGCGACCAACGCCGCACCCGTCAGGGACAGCGCTTCCGCGGCCGGGCGGAAGGCCATCGCCGCGCTGCGCCGGCAACTGGCGGGGCTCCCGTCGCTGCGCGGCAAGATCTCGAGCATGGTGATCGGCGGCCAGCACGCTTTCGCCGCGTACAACGGCATGATCGCTGCCAGTTACAAGGTTCTGGAGCAGGCCATCCGCCAGGAAGGCAAGTCCACGCAGGTGCTACCCGGCATCGCCGTTATCGAGCTGGCGATATCGAACGAGTACCTCCAGCAGGAGAGCGCGCTGCTTAACGGCAACTTCGCCGCGCACGCGTTCCCGGCGAGCGCGCACCAGGCGTTCGTGAGCCTGGTCGGCGCGCACCGGCTGCTGTACGCGCAGAGCTACTCCTACCTGAGCTTGCCGGACCGCAGGCACCTGAACCAGGACCTCAGCCCGCGAGCTGCGCACACTCTCACGATGCTGGAGAACAAGCTCGTCGCCAGCGACGCGCGGAGCGGCGCGCCGCCGGTGAGCCCGCGGACCTGGAACAAGACGGTCGCGGTCGTCAGCACGCAGATCCAGCGGGCGGTCGGCCAGGCCGAGGCGCGCCTGGTGTCGGGGGCGCGCTTGCAGGCGAACGCCGAACTCCGCTACCTGTACCTGGTCGGCGCGATCGGCCTGGCCGCGGTCATCTTGTCGCTGCTGCTGTCCTGGTGGATCGCGTTCAAGCTGGTGCGCCAGCTTCGCGTGATGCGGGACTCGGCGCTGAACATGGCAACGGTCAGGCTGCCCGAGGTCGTGCGGCGGCTGCGGGCCGGCGAGGACGTGGACGTTGCCGCGCAGGTTCCGCAGCTGAAGGCGGGCGCCGACGAGATCGGCCAGGTCAACGCGGCCTTCAACGCGGCGCAACGGACCGCTGTCGAGGCTGCCGTCGACGAGGCGAGGGTGCGGCGCGGCGTCAACGACGTCTTCCGCAATCTGGCCAGGCGGAGCCAGTCGCTGCTGGAACGGCAGATGACGCTGCTCGACTCGCTGGAGCGGCGGGTCGTCGAGCCAGACGACCTCGAGGGCCTGTTCCGGATGGATCACCTGACGACGCGCATGCGCCGTCACGCGGAGAGCCTGATCGTCCTGGCGGGCGACTCGCCGAAGCGGCTGTTCCGCGACCCGGTGCCGATTGTCGACGTGCTGCGCGCGGCGGCGGCCGAGGTCGAGGACTACAATCGCATCCGGGTGGTCTGCCGGACGCCGGCCGCGCTGGCCGGGCCTGCCGTGGCGGACGTGATCCACATGCTCGCCGAGTTCGTGGAGAACGCGGCGATCTTCTCCCCGGCCAGCACCGAGGTCGGCATCACGGGCGGACTGGTCGCCAACGGCTTCGCGGTCGACATCGAGGACCGCGGGCCCGGCATGAGCGACGACGAGATTGCCGCCGCCAACACCACCCTGGCCCGCCCGCCGCTGTTCGACCTGTCCGGCTCGGACCGGCTCGGTCTCTTCGTGGCGGCGCAGCTCGCCATGAGGCACGGCATCCAGGTGACGCTGCGTGCCTCGCCGTACGGCGGAGTGACCGCCATCGTGCTGATCCCTAGGAGCCTGGTCGTCCTGGCCGATGCCATCGGCCAGTCCTCGGCGGTGGCCGACGGCGGTGCTGGGTCTGACGGCAGACCTCGGCGGGTGGCCCGCCATGCCGTGCGCACCCCGTCCGCCCCGTCCGGGCCGTATGCCTCGGCCGGGCCGTACGACAACGGCGCCAACGGCGCGCGGTCCGACTCGCCGCTTCGGGATTCATCCGCCGTCACGACCATCGACGTCCTTGGCGTCGCGGCGGATCTCCCCGGCGTGACGGACCTGGGCGTCCCCGGCGTGACGGACCTGGGCGTCGCCGGCGTGAGGGAACCGGGTCTCCCAGGCGTGCCGGCGCGGGCCGGCCCGGCGGGGTCGGCGGGTCCGGCGGAGCTGCTCACCGACCAGAGCGCCGCCAGCCCGGCCGCGTTCGACTTGCCGGTGCCCGCCGACGAGCCCGACCTGGCCGGCTCACCGGCGGGGTTCTCCGAGAGCGGGCTGCCGCGGCGGCACCGCCAGGCAAGCCTCGCCCCGCAGCTTCGGGATGCGCCCATCGGTCCCGGGCCTGCCGCGAATCCGGCATCGCGGTCGCCAGAGCTCGCGCGCGGCGTCATGTCGGCCTTCCGGCGCGGCTGGCAGCGCGGTACTTCCGAAACCGACCTGGAGCAGGACCGCGGCACGGACCTGCCGGGAGGGGGAGACAACCGATGACGAACGCGGACGTTACTAAGCAGCCGTCGCAGCGTACCGTCGGCACCGACGGCTACCTCGACTGGCTGCTCGAAGACCTGGTCGGTCGCGGCGCACATGTCCAGAACGCGGTCATCCTCTCCAGGGACGGCCTGACCGTCGGCACCTCCGCGACGCTCAGCCGTGAAACCTCGGACCACCTCTCGGCGCTGGCGGCCGGGCTGCAGAGCCTGGCCAACGGCGGCGCGGCGCTGTTCGGCACCGGCGAGGTCCGCCAGACGGTCATCGAGATGGACCGGGGCTTCCTGTTCGTCACGGCCGCCGGGCAGGGGAGTTGCCTTGCCGTGCTGGCCGACTCCGAGGCAGATGTCGGACTGGTCGCCTACGACATGGCCCGGATGGTGAAGCAGGTAGGACGGCACATGGCGGTGAATGGCCGGCCGGTGCCCGGAACTGGCGAAGCGATGTGAAGCTGCCGTGGAACCGATTGGTGATCGGTCGCCCAGCAAGGGTCCAGGCCCGGTCCTGCGCCCCTACATGCTCGTCCGCGGCCGGACGAGACCAACCGGGGAGTGGCTCGACGTCATCTCGATGGTCTGCGCCCAGCGGGTGCCGGTCGTGGAGCCGATCGACCTCGAGCCGGAGCACCTGGATGTCATCCGCCACTGTCGGGGAGCCAAGTCGGTGGCAGACCTGGCATCGGCACTCGAACTTCCCCTCGCCGTTGTGCGCATCCTGGTAGCGGATCTGCGCGACCGCGGGCTCGTGAAAATCCGGCGTCCCCGCACGGAGGGGCTCGCCGACATCAGGCTTCTGCGAGAGGTTGCTGATGGTCTACGGAGACTGTGATGTTCCGCGGCTGGGCGGAGATGTCCGCCAGCTGGCGGGTGGTATTCCCCAGCTCGCCGATGACGACTTCGATCCCGCGCCGGATGCGGTCAAGATCCTGGTTGCGGGCGGTTTCGGCGTCGGCAAGACGACGCTGGTCGGCGCCCTCACCGAGATACGGCCGCTGCGGACCGAGGAGGGTCTGAGCGCTCCCGGCGCGCACATCGACGTGGTCACGGGAGTCGAGGAGAAGCGGACCACGACCGTGGCGATGGACTTCGGGCGGATCACGATCAGCGAGAACCTCGTGATCTACCTGTTCGGCACGCCAGGCCAGAAGCGGTTCTGGTTCATGTGGGACGACCTGTCCCACGGCGCGCTCGGGGCCGTCGTGCTGGCGGACACCAGGCGCCTGGCCGACTGCTTTCCGTCCATCGACTACTTCGAGCACCGCGAGCGGCCGTTCATCGTCGCGCTCAACTGCTTCGACGGGGCCGAGCACCATGACGTGGACGAGGTCAGGCGGGCACTCGACCTGGAGGCGCGGGTGCCGATCGTCGTCTGCGACGCGCGGGAGCGGGCATCGTGCCGGGACACCCTGGTCACTCTGGTTGACCACGCGATCGACCAGATCTCGTGACGGCGGGCCGCCCGGCCGCGGGCATCGCCCAGCACTTCGGCTCGGCAGGTCCGGACTAAGGCGCGGGTGCTGCCCGCTCGTCGCCGGGTTGCTTCCTGGCGCAGGCCCGGTCGACCCGCTCCAGCGTCTCGGCCATGCTCTGGGCCCAGATCTTGCCGTCGTCCATGCCCAGACGCTCGTCTTCTGGCGCGCGAGAGCAGTCGTAGATCTCGGTGACGATGGTCGCGCCCGGGCCATCGGGGGTCAGCTCGAAGCTCCACCGATGCCCCCAGCGCGCCTCGGCCGAACTGCCTGGCTCGGTGTCCGGGTGCCCGCGGCCCGCCTCAGGTTCCCAGCCGATGCGCCGGTCCTGCTCGTACTCGACGACGTGGTTGTTCATCTCCTAGTCGCCGGGCTCGGAGTAGTACATCCTCATCACGAAGACGTCGCCGACACCCGAGATCACGGCCTCGGACACGGTCCCTCGGAGCATCCCTGAGCCATCGATGTCGAGATGCCTGCGCGGGTCCGCCAGAATCCCGAAGATGTCTCGGGCTGGTGCCTCGATCCGCCGGGAAACCGCAACGGGCTTGTACTCGTCGGCTGCCATCGTGCTCCTCGCACCCATGGCCCGAATCAGTTCACAGACCCGGGCCGCTCACGCTCCGCATCAGAATTCTTCCTGTAACCTAAGGCTCCCGGCGCGCAACAACGTCCCGAAGTTCAGGGTCGCGCGGCATGAGTGCGCCTTGAGGCAGCCGTTCCCGGTTGGAGCTCGTTGCCCTCATCTGTGGCATGGCTGCGCGGAGTCTCAGCTCCGCATGCCGGCCAGGATGCGCGTCGTAGACCCGGCGGACGCTGCTGCCGATGCGACTGACGTCGGTGCCGTAGATGTGCAGCGAGATGGCGGTCTGGGCGCCGCTGTTGCGGACCCGGTGGATGTCGCCGGGGGGCGCGAGTCCCGCGACGTCGCCGGCGACGTTAGCCGTGGCTCCGGCGTGCTCGAGCCGCCCGTCGGCGCGCAGCAGGTACTTCTCTTCCTGCTCCGTTCCCTCGAGGACTCCGAATACGCACCAGGTGACGTGGTCGTGGATCGGCGTGGCCTGGCCCGGCCGCCAGACCAGCGCGACCACCGAGAACGAGCCGTCCGCCTCGACGTGCAGCAGGTGGGAGATGTACGTGAGCGGATCACCGTCGCGCTGCCCTGGCGTGAGGATGTCCGCGGTTGGCAGGTGCCGCCTGAGCCGGTCCGCGACCAGGTCGGCGGTCCGCGCCCAGCCGAGCTGCCGCTGGGTGACCGATCGCACCGCGCCGATCAGGTTGCCGAGCCGGTAGGCAGGCCTGGTGAGGACTTGACTAGTTTTCATATCGCTATTATAGGAATATTAATCTTCCTGCAAGGCTGCGACGGGATGATGATCGGCGGACCGGCTGCTGGCGGACTGGCTGGCGCCGCAGGCGCGCTGCCGGGTGCCGGAGCAGTTGACTGCGCACAGTAGTGAGCTGTAACACCTTCCCGGTGAACTTCGAAGAGCCTGATAAGCCGATCAGGGAAATTGGGCGCCGGAATTCCGGCGGAAGGGGTGGGCAGGAGAAATGACACCAGGGCGACTGAAAGTCGAGCACGATGGCCGTGTCACCGGACCAGCCAATATCAAGTACAACAAGCCTTTTCCGTGCGTGAACGGACGCTTCGGCAGCGGCGCCATGATGGGCGTGGTCATGCACACGATGGCCGGGAACCTGCCTGGCACAACCGCGCTGTTCAATGATCCGGCCAGGCAAGTCAGCGCCCACTTCGGAATCGCCCAGGATGGCGAGATCTGGCAGTACGGCCCGATCGGCAAGGGGTGGGAGGCCTGGCATGCCGTCGCGGCGAACGCGACCTGGTACGGCATCGAGCACGCCGACGACGGGAATCCGGAGCACCCGCTCACCCAAGCCCAGATCGACGCAAGCGCGCAGTTGTTCGAGCTGCTGTCCCGGTTCGCCGGCTTCCCGCTGCAGGTGACGAACGACGTGCAGAAGAAGGGCTACGGGACGCACGTGATGGGCGGCCTGGCGAAGCTGGCCACGCAGATCAGGGCCGGCGATCCGCTTCCCGCGGGCAAGCATCGCTGCGATGGCTCGGACTCGCTCGCCTTGCTGGCCGGCCGGCAGCGTTCGAGACCGGCCGCGATCATCTACCAGACCGCGCGCCACGTCGACGCCTTCGGCAGGCTGGAGGCGGCCTACATCAATGCAGGCGACTGGACGGCGAATGCGCCCGACGGCATGGTGGTATGGCTGCCGTGACCACTATCAGGCGACCTCGCGGGGCCAAGCTCCTGCGCTAGTGCCTGGTGGCACGAGTGCTAGGCTCCGTTTCTGTGTTCGAAAGCCCTCAGGTCAATTTCTACGTACTGGACGCCGAGGTATCGGCGCGGTTCTACCGCGAGTCGTTCGGGTTCACGGAGGCGTTTCGCACACCTGAGCACGGCCGGCCCGTCCATGTCGAGTTGCGGCTTGGCGAGTTCACGCTGGGTTTGGCGACGATCGATTCGCTGCGCGAGGTGCACGGGATCCCAGTCGGCTCGGGTCCGCCCCGGGCTGAAGTGGTCGTGTGGACCGACGACGTCGATCGAGCGTATGCGGACCTGGCAGCCAGGAAGGTACGCACGCTGAGGGCGCCGCACGACTTTGTCGACTCGTTGCGCGCCGCCTGGGTTGCCGACCCGGACGGGAACCCCGTGCAAATCGTCATGCGACGGCTAGTAGCGAGTGGCTGACAATGTGACTGCGTGGTGGGGTTGTGGGGTTGTGGCACATGCCTTGTGCAACGCGCGTCGCGAGTTCCAGGCCGTGGTCGGACGCCGGCTGGAGGCCGGCCTGGCGGGCCAGTGGCGCCGGCCCGCCCAGGCCGCCGATGCCCAGCTGGGACATGAAGCGCCAGGTGGACGCCTGCCTGGCGGTCGATGGCACCCTCGGCCACATCGACCTGGGCCAAGCTGGCCGCCGCCCGGCGCAAGTACTACTTCGCCATCCTGATCGGCAAACGGTGGCCTGCTAAGGATTCGTCGGCCGTTCCCGGTCCCCATCAGACCTGCTGGACGTGACGTCAAAAGAGCTTGCCTTCACCCGAGTGGCGCCCGATCCTGTCTTGTCCGTATTCCAGCTGCCCCTGACATACCCAATTCAGCCCCAAGAAACGAGATCAAGGAAATGTCAACCGAATCCTTGACAGACATGGGAGCAAGGTCAGGCAGCGGGCTCATGCGCCGCGAATAGGGGAGTAGCTCAGTTCCCGTGACGGCCACGGCGCCATCCTTCGTGACCGGCAGCGGGCGGACGGCCTGGCGGACGGCCGGTCTCGCCAAGCGCCCGCACCGCGGTCACTACGCGGCTCCGTGCATCCGCAAGTTCGAGGACGCTGAGTTCACCGCAGATTCCGAGAATCTATGCGGAGGGAAGATGCCTGCCGGAGATCTGCGTCCAGGGCGGGACCTCGCGTGTTGCGACGACCTGGCGGTGACTGGCTGGCGCGGTGACCGCGCCGGCCGCGGTTGCTGTCCGGGTTTGCGGCGTGTCGGGCCGTCGCGGACGTGCTGAGGATGGACGATGCAGGTATGGATCGCGAAGAGCTGCTGGGGCTGGTGCGGGAGCTGCGCGTGCAGGGCCGGACCCCGAAACAGATCGCCCGTTCCCTCGGCCTGCCGCCGGCGACAGTAGCTCCGCTGGTCAGGGCCATCGCCGCGGAAGACCAGGCGAGCGCCCCGGAGCGCGAGATCACCGGGTGCTGGGTGAGCGCGGGGTGGAGCGAGGGGCTCACGGTCGCTGGTGACCACCGGTGGCCCGGCGGCGGCGCTGAGCCTGGTGCGTCAGGGCTGGTGAGCGTGCTGGTCGCGCGTGACGAGGGACGCGGCAGGGTCTCGGCCTGCGGCTACCTCACCGATGTCTGGTGCCTGGGCGTGAAAGACGTCCTCGGCCCGCGTCTCATGGACGGGCGCGCCCTGTCCGCGTTCTCCCGCCAGTTCTTCTCGGCCTACCAGGACCCGCCGCTGGAGGCACCGGCCGAGCTGGCGCGTCAGCTGGTGTTCGGAGCCGTCGACTTCGCGCGCGGTCTCGGCTTCGAACCCGCCCCCGGCTTCGAGAAGGCCGCCGCTCATCTCGGGCCGCGGGCCGGCCCGAGCGCGATCAGCTTCGGGCGCGATGGCAAGCCCTTCTTCATCCAGGGCCCCCGCGACAACGCGGCACATATCATGACCACGCTGCAACGTTCCGCCGGGCGGGACAACTATCACTTCCTCGTCGTCGCATAACGCCCGGCGGCGCTGCACCCGGCACCGGCACGGAACGCGCTGGCCATGGAACGTTGCGGCTGTCCAGTGCGCAACTCCACTCCGGCTGTCCTGAGTTCCAGGAACGGCCTGCCATGCACCCAGACCCCGGACGTCCGCCCAGGTCACGGGTAGACGTTACCGACCTCGGCGATCTCCCATCCGTCGGCCTGCTCGGCCAGGACGATGGTGACCCGCCAGCCCGGCGTGGCGAGTGCGGCGGCCTGGCTGGGGACCGGCACCGGGCCGATACCGCCTTCGAAGTAGATCGCGCCGGGCTCTGCCCGCTCGATCATCAGCTGGTCGTCGATGACCTTCCCGCCTTGCGCGGGCGGCCCGGCGAACCTGGCTGCGCGCGACTGCCGGTACAGCAGGTCGGCGAGTTCTTCTGCGCGGGGCAGATCCCGCGCGGCGGCGGTTCCCGATTCCGCGGCACTGTCGCGCTCCTCTTCGCCGGCGTAGCCATTCTCGCAGAGCCAGGCGGCGAGCCTCTTCGTCACCGTCCCGGCGGCCCGCAGCAACTCCTGGCCGGCCATCACCTTGCGGATCATTGAAGTAACCGAGGAACTCGCCCGCGTTGTCCAGGATGTATTCCGGTCCGAGCAGGTGGCAGTAGGCGCCGAAGTCGCCGCCGTCAAACGCTTTCTTCCAGCGGTGGTGGTCCCTGCCGTCCAGAGTATTGGGGCCGTAGCCGTTCATGCAGTCCTGGAAGAGGCTGATCACGTCCTCGTAGTTGCGCATCGTCCGGGCCGACAGCCGTGCGCGCTGGTCGGCCAGGAACTCGGTGAGGACCTGGTCAATCGTTACCTGATCCGGCATGGGACCATCCTGCCAGCGGGCAACCCGTGGTGGGGTCTCAATCGCCACCCGGGATCCGTCCCAGCCCGCGTTCGCGCGCAAAGTAAACGACACCCGCCGCCGCGTTCAGGCCTCCGTCGGAAGCTGGATCGCGGACTATCCCTCCGCATCCGACTTCTTCGACCTGTTCTTCCGGTGCTCGTCTTTCCGCCCTGCCGATCCCGCCGACACCAGAAGCGGCTCCTACTTCTGCCACCCCGACATTGACCGCCAGATGAACCGGGCCGGCCAGCTCCAGATAAGCAATCCCCAAGCTGCCGCGAAGGTCTGGGCACAGGTTGACCGCGAGGTCACTTATCTCGCGCCGTGGGTGCCCATCGTAAGCCTGCGCTTCGCCGACTTCACCTCCGCCCGGGTAGGCGATTACCACTACAACCGGGCCTGGGGCATCCTGGTCGACCAACTCTGGGTGCGGTGAGGCACCGGTGCCCCTGGCAGGGGCCAGCGGATAGCGCCGGTCGATGAGCGTCGAGCACTGATTTCGGGGTTGGTCGATTCTGTCAGCTGTCGATAAATACTTTGCCGCTGCTTGCCAGCTTCTCCGGCCTATTGCGGGCCAGCCAGACGACGACTCCGATCCCCACTACGAGCCAGCCGAGCGAGATATAGGGCAGTATGTCGAAGGGATAGGAGGGCCTAGGGTAGAAGGTGCCGACCAGCGGGAAGGCGAAGATCGCGATTCCGCCAAGCGGCATCAGCAGGTGCCTGACGGGTCTGAACTCTGATCGGTCTTTGGTCCGGAACGCGACAATCAGCGCCAGGTTGACAAGCACGTACGCGATGATGACGCACAGGCCGGCGATGGTGCCAAGGTAGGCGAAGATATTGAACCCCCCGACTGTGAGCAGCATCGGCACGCCCACCATGAGTGTGAACAAGGTCACCGACGCGATCGCGATGTCAGGTGTCTTGTAACGACCGGTGCGCGCGAACACGGGAGGCAGCATCGACTCACGGCCCATCGCGAACAGGTACCGGACGCAGGAGTTGAAGACCGCGATCGTGAACGCCAGGGTGCTCAGCGCGACGACCAGGTCGATGATCCAGAGCACTCCTGAGGACCAGAATCGCGAGGTCAGGTCCTGTAGCTGACTGGTGGAGGCGGCGAACTTCGGCATCCCGGCGAAGCCGACTCCCTGTGTTTCCGCGAAAGACACGATCAGATAGAAGGCCCCGACCAGGATCAGCGAGCCGAAGATGCCGCGCGGGATGATCCGGCGCGGGTTGCGGCTCTCCTCGCCGAGTACGGCGGCGGCCTCGAAACCGCCGAAGATCACGGCGGTGAACACCATGCCGAGAGTCAGGTCGCTGAACCTCCCGTGCAGAGACTTCGCCGGGTCGAAGGACGAGAAGGTCAACTGGTGTCCGGAGTGGCCGAGGATAGTGATCGCTAGCGCGAGGATGACCAGCACCTCGATGGCCAGCAGGGTCAGGTCGACTTCCGACGATGCGCTGATTCCGCGGTAGGCCAGTCCGGCCACCACGGCGAGCACGACAAAGAAGAAGACGTTCTCGCTGATATTGACGCTGAAGGCGTCGTGGAAGAACGAGGAGAAGAACGAGGCAGACGCGCCGACACCGCCGGGCACGTAAACCATGTACGCGAAGAACAGCAGCCAGCCGGTGATGAACCCGCCCGGGTGGCCGAGGCCGCGCATGTTGTAGGTGTACAAGCCGCCAGCGGACGGGGTGCGGCGGGCGAACTCGGAGATGCTCGCGCCGGTCAGCAGCGCCCCGATCAGTGCGACGAGTACGACGAAGGGCGTCGCGTATCCGGCGATCGAGAACGTGACGACCAGGCCGAGGACGATGGACGCCGCCGGGCCGATGAATCCAGCGGTGAAGCCGATGACCCGGCCAAGGCCTATCGAGTTATGCGCGAGCTCGCCGGTTGCCTCGGTAACAGCGGTGTCAGCGGCAGGACTTGTTTCCACTTGCGGTCACCTGGGCCTTCCCGGTTATCTCATGGTGTCCAGTTCGGCGAAGATCTCGTCGAGGACGCCGACGGCGAAGTCGATGTCGGCAATCGAGATCTTCAGCGGCGGCGCGATCGTGACCGTGTTCGGCAAGAAGCTGAGCAGCAGGACTCCCCGCTCGGCACACCGGTCGGCGACGTACGCTCCCGGCGTGAACGGCGGCTGGCCGTCAACCGAGGTCGTGAGCCACCGGTCCTGCGGGACCCAGGCCCGGCCGGTCGCGGGATGCACCAGGTTGATCCCGTAGCCAAGTCCGATGCCGCTGGCACCGGACACAGACGGGTGCTTGACGGCCAGCGCGCGCAGCTGCTCCCCGAGGTGGCCGCCGACCTCCCGGACATGACCGAGCACGTCCTCGGCAAGGATCAGTTCGATGTTGGCGGCGATCGCCGCCATGGCCAGCGGGTGCCCCGAGAAGGTGCTGGTCGCTGCCCAGCGCCGGGTTGCGAAGAAGTCAGCCACCTTCCGTGACACCACGCAGGCGGCGGCCGGGACGGCGGAACTGGCCAGGCCCTTTCCCGTGCACATCAGGTCCGGCTCGACGCCGTAATGCTGGAACGCCCACCACCGGCCGGTCCGGCCAGCGCCCGCGATCACCTCGTCGTCGATCCACAAGATCCCGAGGCGGTCGGCCAGCTCGCGGATCTGCTGCGGGTATCCGTCGGGCACGAGGAACCCGCCAGCTCCGTGATAGAGCTCGGTGATGATCGCGGCGACGTACTCCACTCCGAGAGAGCGGATCAGCCGCTCGGTCTCTGCGACGCACCGCAGTCGCCCGTCATCGTCCAGCGCATCGCCCATCGCGATCGGTGCCGTGGGGCTGGGTATCAGCGATCGGTCGCGCCGTACCTCACCGGTTGCCGGGTCGACCAGAGGGTTGCGCATGTGGGCGATGCTGGTCACCGACGCCGCGCCGGCCGTCCAGCCGTGATAGGCCCCCTGCCTGGTGACGATCAGCGGGCGGTCCATGTACAGGCGGGCCATCAGCAGCGCGCATTCGACCGCTTCCGAGCCCGACGCGGTGAACTTCGCGGCGCCGGCCCAGGATGAACCCTCCATCGTGTCGGTGACAAGCAACTTCGCCGCGCGCGCCTT
>WNGH01007709.1_pt1 | contig 15262 bp, 14 predicted proteins | sample 5400631 | NCBI WGS metagenome assembly WNGH01 (sample SAMN13153373, study PRJNA577476) | soil metagenome | isolation source: 115 cm soil or saprolite under Garry oak tree replicate 1 | place: USA:California | collected 2016-06-15
CTCTGGTCTTTTCCGGAGTCGTACTCCTAGGCCAGCCTACTGTATCATCTTTGCAGTTCAGCTTGGCCTCTCTTCTCAAAGGAACGACCTACAACCGCTTGTTCAACTTTCAATCTTTCAATCCAAATCCGACATTCACACTAAGCGCGTACTTCCTCGACACGTTGAACTACGTCTACCAGTGGAACACGCAATTCTCTCCCGCGCCGAACGTAAAACAGAATGGTCCCATAACCGTTACGAAGAGTATCAGCCCGACAAGTCCGTCTTATGGACAAATCGGAACCGTCACAGTAAGCATACACAATAACAACCTGACCGCGACATACTTCAACATAGAAGACCTCAACCCCGATGCCGAGATCTTCCTATACCCTCAAGGAGTAGGAAGCACTCCACAGCAACCTCAGCCCTGCCCAGTCGTCGTCAACTCCTTCTCTCCTGTCATAGCCAACACTACATACTTCACATTCCAAGTCAAAAACGGTGTAGGCTGCGCTCCAACAGTTCTGACCCGCATCCTCCTCCAGCCCTTTGGTCAGACAATGCAACTTGTGGCGTCTCCAAACATGCTTCTCGGAGGAGGCGAAGCATGGAGCCCATTGAAACCCTATCAGATTCCTGGCGGCCCTGCCGTGCTCTTCGAGCAACTGACCCTTAGACTGACATTCCAGAACTATGCCAATATTACAGATTCGGGTCAGGTTGGTTACTCAGGACCTCTCCCGCAACTCGAAAACCCGAAGACCTCCTATCTTGGACTTGACTGTTTACCGTGCTCGGTCCCTAGCGGCGGATCAACCACCATTGCGGGTGCTCTCGTAAACGCGACAGGCAAACCGATCGCAAACGCTCCTGTGGTACTATCATACAAGTTTACGAACAACACACTGAGACCAATAACGACTGTCATAACAAACTCGACGGGCGGATATTCTACCAGCTGGCTGGGCGTGTCGACCCTGCCATTAGGAAGTTACCGACTCATCGCCAACTACACGGGATCTCTACAGAACAATGCTGAAGGCGCATGGATCCCGTTCTCAATCATCACTCCAACAAGCATCTCGCCCGGCGGAACGATAACTCTGTCCTATCCGTACTTCTTCAACGTCACAGGTGCAATGTCAATAACGCCGGAACGAATAGCCTACAGCAGCCAAGTTAATGCAACGGGGACAGGCCAGCAGCTGATTGGTGAATACATCACCCAATCTCCTACAATAGCCGTCACGGTCGGACCCCCAACGATCATCCCTGTGGTAGAGATGACGATGAACGTTACGAAGATCAGTTTCCTCTATGTCGCCCAGAACCAGAGCCTGGTCCAGGTCAACCTTAGCGTGACCAACACCGGACCTCAACTCGCTAACAATGTTATCGTATCTTCTTTGATTCCGCAAAGCTCCAGGACCAACTCTACTGGTGGCTCGGTACCGTTCTGGCTCCCAGTTGTGAGCCTCGGTCCTTCTCTTTCCGAAGCCAGCAACCTTAAGACCGTAACATTCTCCGTCGCATCCCTCCCATCGGGACAAAGCTTCTCCACATGGTACACTGTCAGGGCAAATAGCACGAATCTCTACGAGACCGCCAACAACGTCACCGCTCAATCTGGCGCGAACCAGTACAAGTTCTACTACACCGGACCCCTTCTCGGGGTGTATCCCTCTCCCTCGACCACCCAGCTTCCCCAGATAGGCCTCCTGAAAACCTATCTCACGATCGACCCGGCGGTCGTGGCGAATAAGACATCAACCATCGTTAGCGTACATCTATACAACGCGGGAAATGTAACCTACAACAACATCATAGCCACAGTACCGAGTTTCACAGGAAACGGGCTAAACTTTCCCATCGTTTCGAAGATCGTCCCGAACATGGCTCCCGGAACCTTTCAGACGGTGGACTTCACCGCAACTGCTATGGTCCCTACAATAGACTTCTTTGGTGGTGTGTCGAGCTACTATCTGTCCGGAACAGTATCATACAACCAATCTAGCACCAAGGGTTTCCAGACCAGTTTCGGCCAGACCGTACCAATCTATGACCCGACGATTGCAGGCTTCAATCCAAGCCTGAGAATTGTCATCTCCGCTCCAACGACTCAAGTCTCGGCAGGAGCAACTGCCCTCGTGATAGTAACGGTAACAAATACAGGGTCGTCTAACGTGACGAATTTCTCGTACAATCTTCAAGCCTTCAGCCCCTTGTTCAACCCACTGGGCCCCTCATCTCCTGAGACCAGCTACGGAAGCTACTCCACAAGCTGGCCCTTCAGCCTCGGAGCAGGCCAGAGCATCAATTTCCGAATCGGAATGCAGACAAGGGCAGGAGGCACGTATCCTGTCTACGAATCATACATCAGCTATCGATACAGTCCGCCAGGATCAACAATCAGCAACCAGGGCGCACAAGTCTCCGCCTCGAGCGCAGCACTGATAACTGCTACTGACACAACACCGCCAACTGTTAGTACTCCGTGGTCCAGCCCATTCGCCCCGACCTCCAGCGACCAAGTTCACGTCTGGACGCAAGTCTACGACGGTAGCGGAGTCAGCTCGGTCAACCTAGAGTATTCCACTGACAGACTGACATGGACATCCGTTCCAATGACCCCACTGTTCGGCTCCTACACGAAAGGACAAAACGTGCCCGTCCAACAACCATTCTTTGGAGACATATACAACGTAACCATCCCACCAATAGGCCCAGGCGCGGCCGTGTTCTATCGCATCAGAGCATCGGACAGTCTTGGAAACAGTGGTCTCCAAGACAACAGCGGCAACGACTACGTCTACTTCATCCAAGGAGGCAACAGCTGGCTCTTTCCCAACCAAGCTCCCGGAACGAACATGCTGTTGAATGGAACGCAGTACGTTCCAGCAATCCAAACATCACTCTTCCTTAACGTGTCCACGCCTATTGCAGTTCAGGTAATACAGCTCCCATCAAATCCGGGCGGACCTCTACCAGCTGGATTGTCGCCTCTGGGAATCTACACACAAGTCAACGCCAACATTTCCATCGCCTTGAATGCCCGCATCCGATTCTACTATACCCCAAGCCAAATTCAAGGCCTGAACACAAGCACAATCTCTCCATACTACTGGAATGGAGCAAGCTGGATCCCCCTGAGCAATGTTGCAGTAAACACTAACCAGGGCTATGTTGAGGGAACGGTCAACCACTTCAGCCTCTTCGCAGTATTCGCCAAACAAGCGTCAACTCCGACGACACAACCAGCCAGCCAACCAACCTTCCTCTACATCGGCCTAGCCGGTGCGATCGCTGCAATTGCCATCATAGGAGGAATCCTCCTAGCGAAAAAACGAAAACGCAGAACCAGTAGTCTCCTCCCGACGCCAACTTCCCCTCCCACAGTTTTCGGAAGCCCATCGAGCCGCTGACCTGCTCATTCGAGATCCAGGCTAGCATGGTCATATACGGGTTTGACCTCATTCAGCCTCCTCCGGTTCACAGCTAAGGGACTCGCCCGCCGCAGGGTCCGCACCATTCTTACAATTGTTGGACTTGCAGCACTGATCCTTACCTATGTGACGGTCCAGTCTCTGGTCTCAACTCTCGAAGTGAACTTGTCAGGAAGCGTATCCTCCCTCGGGGGCGAGATTGATGTCTGGAGCAAAGGCGCCTCCTACCCGCTAATCAGCAAGATTCCCGAGTCCTACGCTGCGGTAGTGAAAGCCGTCCCAGGGATTTCTTTCGCCACGCCGGTCACCCTTGCGCTGCTCACAGTTGACTCTGCTGAGGCTCTCACTGCAGGTGTAGTTCCTGCCCAGCTACATTCCCTGCTCAACTACAGCATGGTAGCGGGAACTATGATCACGTCAAACCAAACCGGAGTACTGGCGATAGGGAAAGCCCTGTCAGCGACCTTAGGAAAAGGCGCAGGAGACCCTGTCCAGCTCAACGGTGCAACGTACAGGGTTTCTGGAGTCTACCTTACCAACAGTTGGATGGACTACTCGGCCCTCATCCCCCACATAGTCGCGCAACAGATGATCGGTATGGTGAACGGAACCTCGATGATCGTTGCCACCGCTCGGGACTCACGAAATGTCAACAACCTGATAGGTCAGATCAGGACCCTAATGCCGACAGTGGAGGCTTTTCGGACCAACGAGGCTGCTTCGAATGTTTCGCCGATATTCGCCTCTCTGGAGAACATAGCCTCCGACATAACAGCAATCGTAACCCTTGGCGCTGTCTTGGGAATAATGAACTCAAACCTCAACAACCTACGCGAAAGAATGCGTGCATTCGCGATCTTCAAGGCGACCGGAGCCTCTTACAACCAGATAATCAAGCTCGTCCTGTCCGAGTCTCTCTTGCTGGGGACTCTGGGAACAATGGTGGGGCTTGGAATATCCTACGCGGCTCTCCAGTTTATCTCGATCCCAATAGTCCAGAATGTCAGCGTCCCCATAATTCTAGTCCCTTCCACATTCCTCTACGCTGCCCTGCTCGCATTTTCCGTTTCTCTCGCGGCTTCCATCTACCCGGCACTCAGAATCGCCCGGGTCCGGCCTCAGGAGGTCTTCAGGTTTGGATGAGGAACCCATTCTAAGAACGGATGAGCTGAGCAAGACATACTGGAATGGACCAGAGAAAACAGTCGCTCTCGACAAGGTAAGTTTACAAGTCCGTAAGGGAGAGCTTCTAGCGGTCTACGGTCCATCGGGGTCTGGAAAGACCACCCTCCTGTTCCTTCTAGGCGGGTTCGACAAGCCGACAACAGGGAGGATACTGCTAGACGGGATTGACATCTCGAACATGGACGAGCATCGACTTTCCAGGATCAGACGCACCGCTGTGGGTTTTGTTTTTCAAAACTACAATCTTGTTGAGGAGCTGACTGTTCTGGAGAACGTCAAGTTGACAATGATGTTCGAAGGGAAACCCGAGGAAGAAATGAAAGAGAGGACAAGTGAACTACTCGACAAAGTAGGGTTGATTGGCAAAGAGCGACACCGACCCTCTCAACTCAGCGCTGGGGAGCAACAACGAGTCGCAATTGCTCGCGCGTTGGCGAACAGGCCGCAGCTTGTCCTGATGGATGAGCCCACTGGGAACTTGGATCAGGATAATTCGCGAGCACTAATGCAGCTGGTAACGAGTATCATTCGAGGGGAAGGAGTAACCTTCGTAATCGCCACGCACAATCTTGAGATCGTCCAGGGAACACCGTCCAGGCTGTTCCTCAAAGCAGGCCGATTGGCAAGTAATTTCATATCACAATCGTGAGTTGGAGGCGATCCCCGAGGAAAAAGGCTAGAACCACTACGGCTGATGACGCCTAACTCCAAGAGCTTCCAGTTTGTATTGGAGATGTTTCTCCATAGCCTTTGTCATCAGCAATCCACTCTTCATGCTTTTGTAGATGAAAAGCCAATAATCCTTCTGGGCCACCCCTTCCCCTCCTACACTAAGAACGTACAGCTCAATCTGGTCCAGCAGATTCATCACGTCCCGATCTCTCAATCTTCATCCACCTCTCGGGTCATTGGAAGCCTTGTTCTTTCATCCATTTGTCCGAGAATAACTTGCTGAGATAGTTCCGCCCGGTGTCAGGGAGCAATGTGACAATCATCTTGTGTTCATCCAAGCGCTCTGCAACCCTCAAGGCTGCCTGAACGGCCGTTCCTCCGGACCCTCCTACCAAGATCCCTTCTTCCTGGGCGAGTCGTCGGGCCATCTGGAAAGCGTCAGTGTCAGAGACCTGTATGACATCATCTATAATCGACATGTCCAGTGTTCCCGGCATGAAATCCTCGCCTATCCCTTCCACCTTGTACTGATGTGGCTGTTCGTCTTGTTGGTGAAAACGTGGATAGAAAATGGATCCTTCCGGATCGGCGCCGACAACCTTCAAGGCGTTTTTCTTCTCCTTTAGAAACCGGCCTGTTCCTGTGATGGTCCCTCCGGTTCCCATGCCGCAGACAAAAACGTCAACCTTTCCCTCAGTCTGACGCCAAATCTCAGGCCCCGTTGTCCGATAATGAGCGTCTGGATTAGCCCGGTTCTCATACTGGTTAGGCATGTAGGAGTGCGGAGTCTCTCGCGCCAGCCTCTCAGCGACCTTGGTATAGTGTTCAGCGGATTCTGGGGAAACGTTTGTAGGGGTCACCACCACTTTTGCCCCGTATGCCCGTAGGATGCTCCTCTTTTCCTCGCTCATCTTGTCCGGCATAACGAAAATCATCTTGTAGCCTTTCACGGAGGCAACCATTGCCAATCCAACTCCAGTGTTTCCTGATGTCGGCTCTATGATGGTTCCACCGGGCTTTAGAAGCCCCCCTTGCTCCGCTTGTTCGACCATCGCGATTCCTATTCGATCCTTAACGCTCCCGCCAGGGTTGAGGTTTTCCAGCTTTGCGAGAATAGTGGGTTTGAACCCCTTCGAGACCTTGTTCAGCCGGACGAGAGGCGTGTTTCCAATGACATCTAGTATAGTCTTGTGAACTTCCATTGAGACAACTGTTTCCTTCCGTATCTTCAATCAAGGTGGTTTATCTGAATAATGCAGACCTACAGCCTTCTACTCGCTCCAACCTACACCGTTCAGCTTGTCCCTTTAGATCAAGCCAAGACGCGAAAACATGCAATTCCCACGAGGATCCGTGAGATTACTCAGGACCCTAACGAGAAGTATCGCGACCCTTAACTTTCATGCTTTCCCAACAGACCTGATGCGTGATTGTAAGATTTGTCTCAACGGGTCTCCAATGGCACCCATGAGCTATTCGATGCCATAGAATGCGGACTCTCAAATCGAGCGGGTCCAGGTTTCCTGATATGACCACGGCAGTCAACCTATCTTTAGACCAGTCTCTGATAGAGTCCATCGATGCTGCCCTCAGTGCTCTCGGTACTAGCACACGGGACTCGATTCTGACATACCTTCGCAAGAAATATTCTATGTCCCTTCAGGATATACCACAGAGGATGGACGAGTTTCTCCAAGCGCTTAATAGACTGCTTGGATACGGAGCGAGAGTCATCGAGAAACTCGTCATCGCCAGATTAGTCGAAACCCATGAAATCTCTCTCTCTGAGGCTAGAGGGAGAAGTTTGGCCGAGGTAGTATATCTCGCAAACATGAATCGCATAACCGATGACCGACAGCTCGTGAATTCGTCTTGACACATAACTGATTTTGTCTGTCACAGAATCACTTGCAGGCTCAGCAAAGACTTAACGTTCCCCGCGCTCAGCTTTTGGGCGGATTCGTGTATTTCTACGGAGTTTACTTGGTTTTCTTGGCAGCCTTCACGAATAATTCGAAGAACTTGTCCGCCCCAGTTGGCGGAGCTTTCTTCTCTGGCTCAGGCTGACGGTTTTGCCTGACTTTCGAATCGTTTTGCAAGCCCGAAGACCCCAAGGAAGAGAAGCGCTCCTGCTACTGCTGTGACCATCGAGCTGAGGATCGTAGTGGTCTCTCCCACCGAACTTATCAGACTAGCTATTCGGTCAGTTGGCAACGAAAGTGTCAGAACCAAGCCCACAACGCTTTGAATCGTCAGCAACGAAAATGCCACGATTATCATGGTCCAAGCACGAAACGAGCCCGTTATCCTCGTCACTTTGTATGCGTAGAATACCACGCCTGCTTGGAAGATGAGTTCTAGAACCGCTATGAAGTAGAGCGTTGGTAAAACTATAGGATCTAGCACTCTTCCCATCGCCTCACTTTCGTTTCTCCGCGGCCCCACGGAAGAGATCCATAAATTTCTCCGACGCAACCCTTCTAGGCGAGCCGGTGATGACCCCTTCATAGTTCGTGAACGCGAATTCTATCTTGATTCCTGTCGAGGTAATCTGGAATTCTCTCAACCGCTTGTCATGATCGCTACCCCTCATTTTCAAAACCACCAAGGCTTTCCGCATCGAGGACTCTATCTCCACGGGTTTTAGAGCAACAATACAGTCGACCAAGAAGCTCAATCCCGCTTCGGTGACTGTAAACGAGCCTCCTGCCATCTGGGGAGACTCCCAGACCAGCAAGGAGCTTATCCCCTTGGTCTTGAGATGCATGATCAACCGGTACGCCTCTCGCCTCAGCTCGCTTTCCTTCACGAACATGGCGAGATGGCTCAACGAATCCACGACTATTCGTCTAGGTTGGATGTCTCGCAAGGATTCGTCGAGTAGGCTCTCTCCCTCCGACTCGAGCAGCAGGTTTGGTGAGGTGCATACGATTCTAAACTTGTTTTCTTCTTCTAATTTCCGAAGACCCCATCCGAGGTTTTTAGCGTCCCGGTAGATCTGGTCAGGCATTTCTTCGAAGGTCACGTAGATCCCGGGTTCTCCAAGCTTGACCCCGTTAACCAAGTACTGGAGGGCTAGAGTTGTCTTTCCGCAGCCCGCACTCCCGGCCACCATTACTGCGTCGCCTTCCATGAATCCGCCATGAAGCATCTCGTCCAGCTCAATTATTCCGGTCTGGACCCTGCCACCTTCCCCGATCTTTCCAGCGAAGAACTGGTCGACCCCAGAGACCCCTGTTCTAGAACTTGGTGTTGTCAATTTTCTCCACTCCCTCTAGATTCCTGAGATGTTTCGCGATGGCGTCCAAGACCTCCCGGTCCCTCGCACGGTCTAAGAGCAAAACCTCTGCACGACCAATCCTCCTCGTCTTCAGAATACCCAAGTTCACAAGACCCCGGACATCTTCTTCAATCGAATTTCCCGTTCTCCCAATACGACGCGCGACGCTGTCGAGCGTGTCGATGAGTCCAGGGTTGCGGTGGAACAAAACCAGTAAGTCTCCCGTAACTTCTGAAGCGAGAAGCGTTTCAAGCATCTGCGCCGCGCTCACTTTGTCGGCGCCTCCGCTGTGCATGCTTCTCTAGCCTTCTCAAGGGCTTCCCCATAGTTGAAGGGTCCTTGAGAAGTGTAGGGAATATTCAGCTTCCTGAACAAGTCTTTGATTATGACTTTTTCGATGACTGTCGCCCCGTTGCCGAATACTGACTGCAGTTTTATCTGAAACTCTTTTGGGTTGGAGGCTTTGTCGAACAGGCCCTGGTCAGTTAGAACTCCCAGGATTGCCTGGCCTAGCGCTCCTCTTATGCCGTCGCCGATGCTGTCGTTGAGCAACGAGGAGAAAGTCTTCTCTTGCGCCAGCGCGGAGTTCGTCCTATTTGTCTTCCAGATTGTTCGGAAATCGTTCTGTGGTATCGTAGAAACGGGTGAACCCATCGCTAGAGCTAGGCTCCTGCTCATTTGTTTCGTTGAGACCCGCTCAAGCGATAAACTCGTTGTAACCGAATCCTCTCAATTTTAGTTGTTGCACTGTCGGCGTCCATTGCGTGAAGACTTGATAGTGAACCTAGGAAGGTAGGTTACAACGAGCGTATTCGACCTGGTTCGGGGGTTTATCGTGAGCTGGGCAGGATGCGGTCTCCTCTGGTAACAGTCTTCCATGAGACGATAGGCTCGTGTTTCGCTTCGACCCTCAAAGACATGCTTGGCTCTGCGGTTTGCGAATCCGTGTACGGGCTCCTAGAGAGAAATGGGATTCCGAGGGGAGAGATTTGCAACAGATTTGATGATACCGTGACAGTGCTGACCAAAATCTTGGGTACATCTTCGCGGGTGCTCATTCACAGAACCCTTGTTGAGATGTTTCGTCAGTACTCGCAACGGGCCGATTTTTCCTATCAGGATTCTCTAAGAGATCGATTGATTGCCTTGAAGGAGGCGACGTTCGCCAACCACTTGATCCGAAGGGCCTGCACTACGGCATAGACTTTGACATCGTGGAAAAACGAGACTTACTAGCTCATGAGCAAGTGGCAATCACGGCGGTTCTTATGACAAACTGGACACCGCGAAAAAAAGGCGTCAACGCGTCCTGAGTGATAGATTATGGGTCACCCGTTGTATCCCGTGAGGGACATTTCGAGTAAGCCGCGAATAGCTAGTTTTTCTTGCAAGAAATGCATAAATTAGCGCCACGGCCGCCGGTGCGAAGCCGGTCGAGTCAACATGGCCCCGCTGATCGCATTCGTTAGCATATTCGTGGAGTCACCCTACATGGACGATGTAGTGCAGGCTCTATCCCGTCTCGACAAGGTAGTCGACCTCTACGAGGTCACCGGCGAATTTGACATCGTCACCGTCGTCTCAGCCTCAGACATTGAGGAGTTTCGAGATGTCCTCAAGAACAAGATAATGAAGGTCAAGGGCGTCAAGAGTACTGTAATCATCGCGATTCTAGTTATAGCCATCCTATCGGGCCGCCTCCTAGCTCCCCACATTACTAGAGTTTTCACTTTAGCTCCCAGCCGACTAGACAAGTTCCTCAATCCCATCGAGAGAGGAGTCTATCGGCTCGTCGGCGTAAATCCGGCTCGCGGCATGGGCTGGAAAGAATACTTCCTCGCTGCACTCATTGTCAATATCTTCCAGATGGCAATCGCATTCGTAATATTCTCATTTCAAGGCGGGCTCCCATTGAACCCTCAGGGTTTTCCGGGTCTCTCATGGGACTTGGCGTTCATGCAGGTCATCAGCTTCGGCACCAACACCAACCTACAACACTATAGCGGTGAAGGGATCTGCAGCCAACTACCGAACTGCACTGCATTGACGCCCGGGATTCCGGCCTCGGGTCTTTCATATCTAAGCCAGATGATGGCCGTCCAGTTCCTACAGTTCACAAGCGCAACCACGGGAATATGCGTCGCTGTCGCAATGATTCGAGGTTTCACCACCCACTCGAAGCACTTGGGTAACTTCTACGTTGACTTCACAAGATCTCTGACAAGAATACTGCTCCCTCTATGCTTCGTCGCTTCTCTGGTATTCGTTGGCCTTGGAGTTCCTCAAACCCTAACAGGATATCAGAGCATCACCCATACGGTTGAGGGTGCGACCCAGACTATCCTGGTTGGACCGGTCGCCTCTCTCGTTGGTATCATGCAACTTGGCACAAATGGCGGAGGATACTTCGGGGCGAACTCGGCCTATCCATTCCAGAACCCGAGCCCTGCATCCGACATCTTCCAGATCTTCTTGATGCTTCTCATTCCCACATCGCTCTGTTTCGTATTCGGCCAGTTGATTGGCAAGAAGCGGGAGACTCGTCCTATCCTCTGGGGTGCCTACGCCCTCGTTGCCCTTGATCTCTTGATCGCCTTCACGCCTAACTCTCCGGTGGTGGGTCCAGAGATGGAGGTCCGGTTCGGAGGCTTCTTCTCAGTCTTCTGGACTGTCGTCACGACAGCAGTGACCACCGGCTCTCTCAATGCATCTCTATCAGGGCTAAACCCGCTAGTCATACTGTCGGCTTTCAATGGAATGCTGATCCAAGCAGCTCCTGGTGGGAAGGGCGTAGGAGTGATGTACATGGTCATGTTCATCGTCCTCACAGTCTTCATCGTCGGCCTCATGTCCGGCCGCACTCCCGAGTACTTGGGGCTGAAGATAACCGCTCGAGATGTCAAGCTCGTAATGATCGCATTTCTCGTCCACCCGGTTATCATTCTCATTCCGACGGTCCTCGCCTACTCGACCGGGGCAGCCAGCGCTATCGGGGTCGGGACGAATTCTGTTGGGTTCACCAAGATCTTCTACGAATTCGCCTCCGCTGCTGCGAACAACGGGAGCGATTTTCTCGGGGTAACAGCCAACACGCCGTTCTTTAACATCTCAACAGCTATCGTCATGTTTCTGGGACGCTTCACACCGATCGGACTATTGCTCGCGTTGGGCGGATCTATGATCAATAGAAAGAGGCTCACAACAGAAGCCGGCGTGCGGACAGACAGCCCCCTCTTCTCGCTGATACTCGTAGGAAGCATACTTGTCCTCGTCCTCCTCACGTTCTTCCCGTTCCTCGCACTGGGCCCGATTCTAGGATTCTTCCAAGGACGTGTAAACGGATTCTAGGTGAAAGTCATGTCAACGAGATTCAGCAAGATGATGTCCGTCCGGCGACCGACGCTGGTTTCCCGGAAAGTGCTCATCGACTCGCTGGTCCGCCTAAACCCGCTCAGGCTAATCGCCAACCCGGTGATGCTGATCGTGGAGATCACATTCTTCATCGTAGCAGCCATGGCAATCTATCCAGAAGGACTCCCCAAGGTTGCAAGCCCTTCCCTCCGATTATTCTATGTGGAGGTTGCCTTGATTCTTCTAATCACTGTCTGGTTCAGCACGTTGTCCGACGCGCTCGCAGAGAGCCAGGCGAAGAACACCGCCAACAGCCTTCGAAGGCTAGAGATGGAGGTATCAAGCAAGAAGATTCTCGTTGAGGCAGGCTCTAGACGAATAGTTCCAACTCCTTCCAGAGAACTTCGTAAAGGCGACCTGATTCTTCTGGAGAAAAATGACACCATTCCGATTGACGCACAGGTCCTGGAGGGAATCGCCATGGTTGACGAATCGCTCCTGACAGGGGAGTCCACCGCGGTCCGAAAAGCACCGGGAGATGATGTGATCGGGGGCTCGCAGGTTCTCAGCGACACGCTTACGGCGAAGGTTACGGTCAACCCTGATGAGACTTTCATTAATCAAATGATTAGAATGGTCGAGTCGTCTAAGAGGCCGAAGACTCCGAACGAGCAAGCCGTAACCATTGTGTTGATAGGGCTCACGGCGATTTTCACGATTCTCATCGGAGCTCTGCTAGGCATTTCTCTGGTTCTGAGACTCGCGGCGGACCTTTCAGTCCTGATAGCACTCTATGTCTGCCTCCTCCCTACGACAATAGGAGCACTGCTTCCCTCGATAGGATTGTCAGGTATCTCTAGGCTCTACAAGGAGAAGATAGTTGCAAAATCTGGTCGTGCGGTCGAGACCGCGGGTGACACTGATGTCATTCTCCTCGACAAGACTGGAACCATAACAGTAGGTAACAGGCAAGCAGTGGAATTCGTACCCTTTCCAGGGTTCGCTGAGAGAGATGTAGGCGAGGCCGCTTTCCTGGCCTCGTGGCATGACGATACACCAGAGGGCAGGAGTCTGATCAGGTTGGCGTACGAGGATGGTTTTGTGCCTAAGGAAATGAACGCTCTAGACGCCTCGGAAGTATACGAGTTCAGCGCTAGCACCCGAACGAGCGGCGTAAAGCTTTCCGGAGGAACCGGCTTCATGCTTCCCAAGAGCGGCGGGACCGGCAGGGAGAGGGGAAGGCTGAGGAGAAAATTCGAACCCCACGTGGAGGGCGGCGTCCCGATCGGATCCGACGAGATAGAGATCATCAAAGGCGCGCCTGACGCCATTAAGAAAATTGTCAAGTCTGTTCCTGCTGACTACGACAAGATTGTTCAGAAAATATCTGCTGCCGGAGACACTGCCATGGCTCTCTCAAGAAATCGGGAAGCAATCGGGATCGTGAGATTGAGAGATGTTCTCAAACCCGATATCAAGGAGAAGATAATGGCGGTTAAGGTGATGGGCATTAGACCAGTCATGATAACCGGCGACCAACCGCTCACCGCTAAGAGCATAGCTGCGGAAGTGGGAATTGACGAGTTCCAGCCGGAGGCGAAACCCGAGGACAAGTATGACATCGTCAAGCGGGAACAGGCCGAGACGAGAATTGTCGCGATGATAGGAGACGGGACCAATGATGCTCCCGCGCTAGCGATGGCCGACGTGGGATTAGCAATGAATTCTGGAACTCAGGCCGCGAAGGAGGCCGCGAACATGGTCGACCTGGAGTCCAACCCGGCCAAGATCATAGAAGTAGTGATGCTAGGCAAGCAGCTGCTTATGACCCGCGGAGCTGTGACAACGTTCAGCATCGCGAACGATGTAGCGAAATATTTCGCTATAATGCCCGTGTTGTTCGCGTCAACTGTTCCCGAGTTGAAGGCGTTGAATGTACTCGGGCTCGGCCTGAACACGGCCGTTCTCTCGGCCCTTATCTTCAACGCCATCGTCATTCCCCTCCTGATTCCCCTCGCTATGAGGGGAGTCACGTTCAAGCCTTCAGGGACAATGACTCTTTTCCTGAAGAACACGATAATCTATGGGATTGGCGGAGTCATCGTTCCCTTCGTTGGAATCAAACTCATAGACGTGACAATATCACTGCTCTAGGAGAGAACCGTGTTGAACATAAAACGAGAACTCCGGGAAAACTATGGCCCTGCTGTGAGATTGGCAGTAATCTCGCTGGTGATATGTGGGCTAGTGTTTCCTCTTGTCATAACAGGCTTTGCCCAGTTAATCTTCCCATCCCAGGCGAATGGAAGCCTAGTCCGATTCCACGACAAGACCGTTGGCTCGAGTCTTATCGCTCAGAATTTCAGCCTGCCCATCTTTTTCCATCCCCGAAACGATTCTGCCTCGGGGGTTGACCCGGACATTACTGTCCAGGATGCGTATTCTCAGATTCCGAGGATAGCTTCTGCAACCGGCATTTCAGCGGACAAGCTTCAACAGATTGTCGACCAAAATCAGGAGGGCACGTTCTGGATCTTCGGCACGCCATACGTGAATGTCTTAGAACTCAACCTGGCTCTCATCAATCAGACAGGTAGTTCAGCTTACAAGAATTTCCAATAGATTCGTTTACCCGAAAACGATCGCATGCTCGTGGGAGACTACATCAGTTTCTGGTATAGCACGAAGTATGCTGTGGCCATGAAGACGAAGCTCAGAAGCATGCCGAATCCTAGAAACCCGTATGCCCTGTTAGGCCGGTAGGCGTTCCGTGTGCTCATGAACATCATGTACAATCCTACGACTCCCAGCCCGTAGAGCAGGCCTATAAACACGCCTTCGGCTGGAGTCTGGTTGTTGATGTCGTGCGGATAAACGAAGCCGAGGCCTTGCTGTACGTTCAGGAGGCTGACAGATGTGCCAGCGCCGACGAGAACGAACAGTCCACCCGCGAGAACAAAAACCGTGAAAGCAAGGATCAAAAACGAGGCCACAGGCAGTAATGGCCTGCTAGATCCGGGTGCGAGTTTCACAAAGCTCATCCGGAATGCCAGGTTGTTGAGGGACCTCTTCAGTTTGAAGAGTCCTGTTCTGAAACCCATCGCTGGTCACGTTCTCAAGCTGATGAGTGGCCATGCCCGATTATAAGCCCTGCTTTCCCAAGTGTACGCACGACTCTGAAACCGTTTTTATAGCGCGCTTGGTCAGGAGACCTCACGAGGCTTCCGCACCGGTTTGTGTCCGCAGAGAATCTTATGCTCCAAGTGCGGCGAACTCCTCTACACCGGGCTTGAACTAGAGACTCCTGGCGAGATCATTCAGCGCAACGGGGGCTATTGCCCGAAGT
>WNGH01011030.1_pt1 | contig 15255 bp, 12 predicted proteins | sample 5400631 | NCBI WGS metagenome assembly WNGH01 (sample SAMN13153373, study PRJNA577476) | soil metagenome | isolation source: 115 cm soil or saprolite under Garry oak tree replicate 1 | place: USA:California | collected 2016-06-15
AAAACGTTTCGGGATTACCAGCTGAACCAAAGAGTCGTTGCGATGGCAAAGACAGACGCGGTCGTGATGCATTGCCTGCCGGCGCACCGCGGCGAAGAGATCACCGACGACGTTTTGGAAAGTCCGCAGTGTATCGCGTTCGATCAAGCGGAGAATCGGCTCCACGTGCAAAAGGCGGTGATGGTCTGGTTGCTCAACGGGTTCAAGAGTTCAAAGGCCAAAGGACTAAAGGGCCGTAAATAATTTTAGATTTTCGATTGCCGATTTTCGATTAAAAGAAAAAAATGCCAAGAGCGGAAATCGGATGAATTGATCGACAATCTAAAATCCAAAATCGAAAATCTAAAATGGGGCAGGGGATGAATGCAAAGAAAGTCGTTCTGGCATATTCCGGCGGCTTGGATACGTCGGTTATTTTGCGCTGGCTGAAGGAACAGTACGGCTGCGAGGTTGTGGCCTTTTGCGCGGATTTGGGACAAGGCGAAGATCTTCAGGCCGTCAAACGGAAGGCCATCACGACGGGCGCGACTAAAGCGGTGGTCGGCGATCTGCGGGAAGAGTTCGTAAAAAACTACGTTTTTCCTATGCTGCGCGCCAACGCAGTATATGAGGGCTCGTATCTGCTGGGGACTTCGATTGCACGTCCTCTGATTGCAAAAGCCCAAATTGAGGTGGCCGTCCAAGAACGCGCAGACGCCGTATCCCACGGGGCGACTGGCAAAGGAAACGATCAGGTACGTTTCGAGCTGACCTATTATTCCTTAAAACCGGGCATCAAAGTGATCGCGCCGTGGCGTATTTGGGATTTGAACTCCCGCACATCGCTGATCGCATACGCGCGCAAACATGGGATTCCCGTGCCGGTGACCAAAGCACGTCCCTACAGCACCGACCGAAATATTTTCCACATCAGCTACGAGGGCGGCGTCCTCGAAGATCCATGGAAGGAGCCGCCAAAAGACATGTTTCTTTGGTGCCGCCACGTGGAAAAGGCGCCCAATCGGCCGGAATATATCGAAATCGACTATGCGCGTGGCAATCCTGTCGCTGTCAATGGTCGCGCCCTTTCGCCGGCAAAACTCCTGGCAAAACTCAATGACGTGGGAGCGAAGCATGGGATCGGCCGGGTCGATATCGTGGAGAACCGCTACGTCGGCATGAAGTCGCGCGGCGTCTATGAGACTCCCGGAGGGACCATTCTCCATGCAGCGCACCGCGCGCTGGAGTCCATTACCATGGATCGGGAAGTATTGCGGTTGAGAGATTCCCTGATCCCGCGTTATGCGGAGATGATTTATTACGGATATTGGTTCGCGCCCGAAAGGGAGGTTTTGCAAAAGACCGTCGATGCGACGCAGGCGAACGTGAGCGGTCGGGTGCGCCTAAAACTTTATAAAGGCAACGTCGTCGTTGCGGGTCGAAAATCGAATGCTTCGCTCTACGACCCGAGCGTGGCGACTTTCGAAAAAGACGAAGTCTATCACCAGGGCGATGCCGATGGATTTATCCGTCTGAACGCCTTGCGGCTCCGGCTGCGTCGACTGAGCAAAGCGAAGGGCTAAGTGGATTGGAGATAACAAATTTCAGATCTCGAATTCTGACGCTTTCGCTGCAATTCGTGGCTCGTCAAGTGGTAGCATAGGCAAAGGATTGAAAAGTCCCAACGAAGAAAAAATCAAGCTCTGGGGCGGGCGGTTTACCTCAGTGACGGCGAGCTCCGTAGAGGCCTTCACGGCGTCGATCGATGTCGATGCGCGCCTTTATCGGCACGATATCGCCGGGAGCATCGCTCACGCCAAAATGCTGGCGCGCCAGGGGATCATCTCCGCGCGCGATGCGCGGAAGATCGTGCGCGGATTGAAAGCGATCGAGCGCGAGATCGAAAGCGGCAAGTTTGCTTTCTCTCCAGCCGACGAAGATATTCACATGAACATCGAGCGCCGTTTGACCGAGAAGATCGGCGCCGCCGGCGGAAAACTCCACACCGCGCGAAGCCGCAACGATCAGGTGGCATTGGACACGCGCCTTTTCTTGCGAGAAGAAGTGCGGCTGATCATCCAGAGTCTGCAATCGCTGGGGCGCGAGCTCGCCCGCGCAGCCAGGCGACATCTCGACGTCATCATGCCGGGCTACACGCATCTACAGCGGGCCCAGCCGGTTCTGTTCGCGCATCATCTGCTCGCCTATTTCGAGATGTTCGAGCGCGACCGGGAACGGTTTGCAAGCTGTCTCGAGCGCATCAACGTGCTGCCGCTGGGAGCCGGCGCGTTGGCTGGAACCACTTTTCCGATTGATCGAAACTACGTCGCCAAGCTGCTGGACTTTCCGCGGGTGGCGAAGAACAGCATCGACGCCGTGAGCGACCGGGATTTTATCCTGGAGTTTCTGTCGGCGTCGGCTATTTTGTTCGTGCACCTGAGTCGTCTTGCGGAAGAGTTGATCTTGTGGTCTAGTCACGAATTCGGATTTGTCGAACTGCCGGACCGCTACTGCACGGGCAGCTCCATGATGCCCCAGAAGAAAAACCCGGATGTGCCGGAATTAATCAGAGGCAAAAGCGGGCGCGTATTCGGTCATCTGCATGCCCTGCTCACGACCATGAAGGGATTGCCGTTGGCTTATAATCGCGACTTGCAGGAAGACAAGACGCCGTTGTTCGACACGGTGGACACGGTCAAGGCCAGCGTGGCGATCGTTCGAGAATTAATGGGCGAGTTGAAGGTCCGAAAGGACAAGATGCTTGCGGCGGCTCGAGATGGCTTCATGAATGCGACCGATCTGGCCGACTATTTAGTTCACCGCGGACTGCCGTTTCGTGCGGCCCATGCGATCTCGGGTAAGATCGTCCAGCACTGCATCGACCGAGGCTGCCGCATCGAAGAGTTGCCGTTGACCGAGTTGAGGAGATTCTCAGCGAAGATTGAAAGAAATGTCTATAACTATCTTTCGGCTGAGTCAGTTGTCGGGCGCCATCGCTCTTTCGGCGGGACGGCGCGAAGCAATGTGCTTCGCCGGTTAAAGCAGTTGAGGATCTAGATGAAGCGGTTCATCGCTGTTGCCATTGTGTGGTTAGTTGCCGGATCTGCCTGTGGGAAAAAAGGCGACCCGCGGGCGCCTGAACTCGCGACGCCCAAGGTGATCACGAACTTGAGCGCGCGGGTCGATCAAACAGGGGTCGTGCTCACGTGGAGCCGACCGACCGAATATGTCGACGGCACGGCCATTAAAGACCTTGCGGGCTTTGTCATTTTTCGCAAAGATATTTCTCCATCGTGTCTAGACTGCCCGGTACCGTATCGCCCACTGACGACGGTCATGGTTGAAGATCGAGAGAAATTCGTTAAACAGAAACAGTACCGCTTCGTCGATCAGCAGGTGCAGGCGAAAATGGTTTATCGCTATCGCATCGCGTCTCAGCTCAACGACGGTTCTTTGAGCGAGCCGTCCAACGAAGTCGAAATTACCCGGGGTCCGTGATGAATCATTTTGAATACCGCAATGGAGAAATGTTTGCAGAGGGCGTGCCGGTCAAGCGTATCGCCAAGGAAGTTGGCACGCCGGCCTACGTTTACAGCCTTGCGACCTTGAAGCGTCATTTCCAAGTCTTCGATCGAGCCTTCAGCGCCGTTCCGCACATCGTCTGCTTCTCGGTAAAGGCAAACTCAAACATCGCGTTGCTGAGGGTCTTCGCCAAAGAGGGCGGCGGCTTCGATATCGTATCGGGTGGGGAATTGTTTCGCGCTTTGCGAGCGGGTGCTGATCCGAAGAAGATTGTGTTTTCGGGAGTCGGCAAAAAGAAGGACGAGATCGAGTACGCGCTCAAGTCGGGAATTTTGATGTTTAACGTCGAATCCGAGGATGAGATGGTGACCTTGAACGAAATCGCCGGCGGAATCGGCAAGAAGGCGCCCATCAGCTTGCGAATTAATCCGGACGTCGATCCGCAAACTCATCCTTATATCTCTACCGGAATGAAAAAGGCCAAGTTCGGCGTCGATATCAAGCGCTCATTGGAGAATTACAAGAAGGCCGTCTCGATGCCGAATCTGGAAGTGGTCGGCGTGGACTGCCACATCGGCTCGCAGTTGACGTCGCTTTCGCCGTTCGTCGACGCTTTGGCGCGGGTGCGCGAATATCTGGATCGTGTGCTGGTGGGCTCCCTGAAAAGAGAAGGCGTGAAGATTCGTTATCTTGATTTAGGCGGTGGATTGGGAATTAGTTATAAGGATGAAATGCCGCCCCATCCCGAGGAATACGCCAGGGCCATCATCCAAGGTCTGGAAGGCTTGGACGTCACCCTCATTTTAGAGCCGGGGCGGGTTATCGTCGGCAACGCCGGGATTCTGATCACGGAAGTCCAATACATCAAGGAAACCGACGAAAAGAAATTCGTTATCGTCGATGGCGGTATGAACGACCTCATCCGACCGGCGCTTTACGGTTCATACCAGGCGATTCAGCCGGTGGTTGAAAAAAACAGCGAAAAGATCGTTGCTGACGTCGTCGGGCCTATCTGCGAGAGCGGCGACTTCTTTGCCAAAGACCGTGAGATCGCCCGGCCTCGGCGTGGGGATCTGCTCGCCGTCATGAGCGCCGGCGCCTACGGGTTTACTATGGCCTCGAACTATAATTCGCATCCCAAGCCGCCGGAGGTTTTAGTTGACGGCGATCAATACTATGTGATTCGCACGCGGGAAACGATGGACGACTTAATCCGGGGGGAAACCATTCCGGCAGCGCTGGAATAAATGGGTTCAAAGGATATGGAAATTTCCTTTACTAAGATGCAGGGCTGCGGGAACGATTTTATCTTTCTCGACTGCCTGAAGAAGGACATTCCCAATCTCGGCGCAATCGCAGGAAAACTATGCGATCGAAGGTTTGGCATCGGCGCCGATCAACTCCTAACGATTCATCCCTCCAAAGTCGCGGACTTTAAGATGGAGATCTATAACGCCGACGGCAGTCAGGTAGAGATGTGCGGCAATGGCATCCGCTGCTTTGCGAAATATGTCTATGATCACGGCATCACGCAAAAGCGGGAACTGGAAGTCGAAACTCTGGCGGGTATCATCCGACCTCGCATGGTGGGAGAACTCGTTGAAGTGGATATGGGGGAACCGATTCTCGAAGGTCGTAAGATTCCGGTCGATGCCGATGGACAAATCATTAACCGTCCGCTGACGGTCGATGACGCCACTTATCAGGTCACGTGTGTCTCGATGGGAAATCCACATTGCGTGCTTTATCTTGATGCCATCGATTCTTTGGATCTCGAGAAGATCGGTCCGCGCTTCGAGCATCATCCTTTTTTTCCCAAGCGCGTGAATACGGAATTCGTCAAAATAGTGAGCCCAAAAGAAGTGAGGATGAGGGTGTGGGAGCGCGGCGCGGGAGAAACTTGGGCCTGCGGGACGGGTGCCAGCGCAGTGGGTGTTGCGGGCGCGATCACCGATCGCACGGAGAGAGAGGTCACGATTCACGTCAAAGGCGGAGACCTGTTGATCGACTGGCGGGACAATAATCGGGTCTATATGACGGGCGGGGCGGAAGAAGTTTTTCACGGTATGGTAAAAATCAATTAGGAGAAAGTTTATGTTCGCTGGCTCAATGGTCGCATTGGTGACGCCATTTAAAGACGGAAAAGTGGATCGGACAAGCTTAGAAGGTCTGGTGGAATTTCATGTCGAGCATGGCACCAGCGGAATCGTTCCCTGTGGCACCACGGGGGAGTCTGCTACTCTCAGCCATGAAGAACATGAGGATGTGATCAAAGCGGTGATCAAGGCTGTGAATAAACGGGTCCCGGTCATCGCCGGAACGGGCTCTAATTCAACAGAGGAGGCCGTTCGTCTAACTCGGGCCGCGGAGAAATCCGGCGCGGACGGCGCGCTGATGATCTCGCCTTACTACAACCGTCCGACCCAGGAAGGCATCTACCAACATTACAAAAAAGTCGCCGACTCCGTCGGTATTCCAATCATCATTTATAATATCCCCGGACGCACGGGTTCGAAGATTGAACCGGAAACCTTGGCGAGGCTCTCGGAGATCAAGAACGTCGCCGGCGTAAAGGAAGCAACCGGGTCGGTCGATCAGGCCATCGACGTCATTCGGCTGTGCGGCGATCGCCTGGCGGTTTATTCGGGTGAAGACTCTCTGACTTTTTCTCTTATGGCTCTCGGCGGCAAGGGTGTTATTTCCACTGTGGCCAATATCGCCCCCAAAGAGATGTCGCAACTCACGGAAGCCTGCTCAAAAGGGAATTGGGAAAGAGGACGAGAATTTCAATTCAAGCTCATGCCGTTAATTCGCGCCGTTTTCCTCGAAACCAATCCCATTCCCATCAAAACGGCTCTTTCTCTCATGGGCAAATGCACCGGCGAACTGCGTCTGCCGCTGACCTCGATGTCGGAAGGCGCTCTTAAAAAGATGAAGCAGGCGATGACCGATTTCGGCTTGCTCTAATTTCAATGCCGTTGGGACTGATTGTCTGCGGCGTCGGCGGACGAATGGGCGGGGCCGTGGTGCGCACCGCCAAGCAGACCGTTGGAGTCGAGCTGGTCGCCGGCATCGACAAACCCGGCAGTGCCAGGCTGGGGAAAGATGCCGGGGAAATCTCGGCTGCTGAGCATCTCGGCGTCGAAGTAACGGACACGATCGAACGCCACTTAAAACCCGGCTTTGTTATCATCGATTTCACCAATCCGGAAGCTTCCTTAGGCTATTTGAGAGCCGCGGCAAAAAAAGCGGTTCCCATCGTGATTGCGACAACCGGATTCGATCCAAAGCAATTGACGGAGATCAAACGACTGTCCGGGCGCACGCCGACGCTTCTGTCGGCTAATACGAGCTTGGGCGTGAATGTTCTCGTTTCTCTGCTCGGCAAAGCGGCAAAGATCCTCGGCAACGACTACGACGTCGAGATTATTGAGGCCCACCATCGCTTCAAAAAAGACGCGCCGAGCGGCACGGCACTGGCTTTGGGCCGTTCGGTCGCGGACGCGCTGGGCCGCGATCTGGACCAAGTCGGCATCAACGGCCGTAAAGGCATCGTCGGCGACCAATGGCTGGCTAAACAGAAGAACGGCTTATACAACATGCAGGATGTGCTGGGGCTAGAGTGAGATTCCAGCGACGATTGGTAGTTGAGATGGCGGATGTCGGTAAAGTTGGCTACATGAGAGTTAATTACCCAGACATCTGTTTTTCTAATTTTTGACTCTCCTCCATCCATCCATTAGATTGTTGGTATTTGCCCATAAATAGGACATTTCATGGTTGATATGGATAAAATCGTGTCGCTGTGCAAGCGGCGCGGCTTTATTTTTCAGTCGAGTGAGATTTACGGCGGTTTAGGTTCAGCGTGGGACTATGGGCCGCTGGGCGTGGAGTTCAAGAACAACGTCAAGCGGCTCTGGTGGCGCGATAATGTTCACCTGAGAGATGACATGGTTGGACTCGATGCGGCGATCACCATGCATCCGAAGGTGTGGGAAGCGAGCGGGCATCTCGCGAGTTTCTCCGACCCGTTCACCGGCTGTGCAGACTGTGGGCGACATTATCGCGCTGACCAAATCATTGATGCGATCTGGAATTCGCGATGGTTTCGCGCCTTCAACAAGATGCTCGAAGGGCCAGCAGCGAAAAAAGATATACAAAAGGCAGTTGAAAACTGGATCCAAGGCGAGGGGAAGAAACTCGCTCCAAATTTTCCACAAAGCACCCTAAGTGGAAACATCCGGCTACCGCTAGAAGGGGCCAATGATCCGAGGTTTATTGAGTTACTCAGAGTGTTAGCTCACAGTTCAAATAGTAATGTGATGGGCTTTCTTTGCCCCAACTGTGGTAGCGGAAAATTGTCTGATCCCAAGCCGGCTAGCCTCATGCTCGAAACTTTCCTCGGTCCGGTGCAGGAGACGGCTACGAAAACCTATCTTCGTCCGGAAACGGCCCAGGGGATCTTCGTCAATTTCGACAACGTTCTGCAAGCATCACGCAAGAAACTGCCGTTCGGCATCGCACAAATCGGCAAGGCGTTTCGTAACGAGATCACGCCTGGGAACTTTACGTTCCGCACCCGCGAATTCGAACAGATGGAAATCGAGTTTTTCGTCATGCCGGGAACGGACGAGGATTGGCACCAAAGATGGATCGACGAGCGCTTCGCTTGGTATTTAAAGTACGGAATGCGCGAAGAGAACCTTCGTCTGCGCGAACATGAGAAGGACGAGCTGGCGCATTACGCCAAGCGGACCGCGGATATCGAATATCTATTTCCGATGGGCTGGAGCGAGTTGGAAGGCATCGCGAATCGGACGGACTTTGATCTCAAACAGCACTCTAAGTTTAGCGGTAAGGCCTTGGAGTACTTCGACGAAGAGAGCAAACAAAAAGTCATTCCGTACGTCATCGAACCATCGGCGGGAGCCGATCGAGCGGCGCTGGCTTTTCTCGTGGACGCTTACCATGAAGAAGAGGTGAGAGGTGAAAAGCGGGTTGTCCTCAAGCTCCATCGAGATTTAGCGCCGCTTAAGATTGCGGTGCTGCCGCTCCTCAAAAAGAACGACCGGATCGTCGAGACGGCAAAAAAGCTTTGCGCCGATTTACGCAAGCGATGGTACGCCGTGTACGACGACACCGCCTCCATCGGCCGGCTCTACCGGCGCCAAGACGAAGTCGGCACGCCTTTTTGTGTCACGGTGGACGTGCAAACCGTGAGTGACGATAAGTCTCCCGCGGATGAAAAAGTCACGATCCGCGACCGCGACACGATGGAGCAGGTTCGTGTTTCGATGGCGCCGCTCGAGTCCATCATGGACGAGCTCATGGCAGGGAAGTGGGCCGAGGTTGCACAAGTACACGGCATCAAGAAAGATTAGCAGCAAAAGGACATCGCGATTCTGCGCTATTACTACCGCATCAAGTTTCTCGTCGAGCGTTACCGGCGTCTTCTCATCTTCGGAGTTCTCTCGCTCGTCGCTACCGATTTCGCCGGCATGGCCCTTCCCTGGCTGATCAAGGGAGGCATCGATTCGGCATTGCATCAAGGCGCCGCCCAGGTATTCCCGCTGAAATACCCCCTGCTGATTTTGGGCGCCGCCGCACTCCAAGGCGTTTTCCGTTATTGCTGGCGGATCAACATTAACGGTTTCTCCCGCCGTTGCGAAGCGGACTTGCGGGATCGAGTTTTCACCCATCTGCAAAAGCTTCCGCTCGGTTATTTTCAGCACACCAAGACCGGTGATCTGATGTCGCGTCTTACCAATGACATCCAGGCGGTGCGCGAACTCATGGGATTTGGCTCGTTAGCCATCGTCGACGCCATGGTGGTGATCGTCTTCAGTTTGAGTCTCATGATCGCGATCGATCCTTGGCTGACCCTGTGGTCGATGTTGGCCATGCCGCTCATCACAGTGGTTGTGCGTTTTTTCGGCCGGCATATTTTCCGTCGGTCGCGGGATACCCAGGAACAACTGAGCGTCATGAGCGCCTATGTGCAAGAAAACCTCGCGGGGATCCGCGTCGTCCAGGCGTACGCGCAGGAGCAAAATCAGATCCGAGGATTTGAGGCTATTAGCGCTGGCTATAGAAGCAAGACCATGTGGCTGGCCACTCTCTGGGGAATCTTTTGGCCGCTCATGCAGGTGCTCGCGGGCATCGCGGCGACGATTGTTCTCTGGCTGGGTGGGCGGCAAGTCTTGCAAGGCACGATGACTCTCGGAGAATTTGTTGCGTTCAACGGCTATCTGGCGATGCTGACCTGGCCACTCATGGCCGTCGGTTATGTCGTCAATCAGTACCAAAGGGGCACGGCCTCGCTGTCCAGAATTTGTGAAGTGTTGGACGCTCCAGTCTCGCCCCGGTATCAGATTACGGATTCCGGCGCTGCGCCGGTCACAATCGCAGGCTCCGTCGAATTCCGCAATCTCACTTTCGCGTACGACGCGGGTCACGCGCCGGTGCTAAAGAACGTCAATTTGAAAATCCCTCGGGGGAAAATCTGCGGCATCGTGGGTGAAACCGGAGCCGGCAAGAGCACGCTCGTGAGTCTTCTCTTAAGACTCTTTGAGCCGCCGGACGGCGCGGTTTTTGTCGATGGCGTGGATATCAAGCAGTTACCGCTTCATCGATTGGAGGCCAACGTAGGTTTTGTGTCGCAGGATATCTTTCTTTTCTCCGGAACGGTTCGGGAGAATATTTTATTTGGCGTTGAGAACGGACAAGCCAGGAAAGTCGAGGAAGCGGCGCGCATCGCGCAACTGCTGCCGACAATCCAGTCTTTTGGTGACCAATTCGAGACCATCATCGGCGAGCGCGGGGTGCGTCTCTCGGGCGGGCAAAAGCAGCGAACCGCGTTGGCGAGGGCGATCATCAAAAACCCGCCGGTCCTGATTCTCGACGATGCTTTCTCCAGCGTGGACGTCGAAACGGAAGAGGAGATCCTGAAACAGCTCAAACAATTCATGACCGGGCGCACGACGTTGTTGATCTCGCATCGGATCTCGACCGTGCGGGAGGCCGACTTGATTGTGTATCTGCAAGACGGTCAGATCCTTGAGCAGGGGAGCCACGACCAGCTCCTGGCGCGTCGAGGAGTCTACTACCAGCTTTATCGAAGACAGAGCCTGGCGCGCGAAGTGGAGTCCATGACTCATTCGGACGGAAGGCCGTGACCGAGGAAATACACCAAGAAGACGAAATCCTGGGCAAGGCTTACGATGCCCACCTCATGGGGCGCATACTGCGTTATTTGCGTCCGTACTGGAAGCTCCTCACAGTTTCCTTTACGTTTCTCCTACTTCACACCGGGACGCAGTTACTCGGTCCTTACATTACCAAGGTCGCCATCGATCGCTACATCGCCAATCAAGATATTCACGGACTGGATCTCATGGCCTTGGCGTATCTGGGCGTTGTCTTGCTCGGCTTCATCTTTCTTTTCATTCAGACCTACGCGACGGAATACACCGGGCAAAGGGCGATGCATGATCTGCGGATGGAGGTCTTCTCACACCTGCAGAAGCAGGATATGGCCTACTTCGACCGCAACCCGGTGGGCCGACTGATGACCCGGACCATCAATGACGTGGAGACGCTCAACGAACTCTTCAGTACCGGCGTCGTCGGGTTGCTGGAGGACATGTGCATTGTCTTCGGAATTGCCATGGCGATGCTGTGGCTGGACTGGAAACTGGCGCTCGTCTGCCTCTCGGCATTTCCGCTGATCCTCTACATCAGCCGGTTCTATCGGCGACGCGCGCGCGAGGTTTACCGGGAAAGCCGGCTGGTCCTGGCGCGGCTCAACGCCGGGCTGCAGGAAAACATCGCCGGCATCGGCACGATTCAGACGTTCGGGCAGGAAGAAAAAATGTACCGGCGGTTCCAGGAAATCAATTTGGATTATCGGAACGTCCTGCTCCGAAGCGTCCGCTACAACGCCGTGTTTTTTCCGATCATCGAAATTTTCAGCGCCCTGACTATCGGTTTGCTGTTATGGTACGGTGGGCGTCAGATTGTATCCGGCGCGATTCAGGCGGGCGTCATCGTCGCCTTTATTCAGTACATCCAGCGGATGTACCAGCCGATTCGGGACCTCGCCGAGAAATATAACATCATGCAAGCCGCTATGGCGTCCTCCGAGCGAATCTTCACGTTGCTGGACACGCGGCAAACGATCAAGAATCCGGAGCGTCCGAAGAACGTCGAGCGGCTCCGGGGCGAGGTGGAATTCAAAGACGTCTGGCTTTCCTACAATCGCGGTGAGCCGGTGCTCAAAGGCGTCTCATTTCACGTAAGCCCGGGAGAAAAGGTCGCTCTCGTCGGTGCGACCGGCGGCGGAAAGACGTCGATTATTTCCGCGCTCTGCCGGTTTTATGACATCGACCAAGGAGCGATTCTAGTCGACGGCATCGATGTCCGCGAATGGGACAAACAGGCGCTTCGGCGCCATCTGGGATTGGTTCTGCAAGATGTTTTTCTTTTCTCCGGCGATATCGCCGCCAATATTACGCTGGGTGATTCCCGCGTCCGTCCAGAGCGGATGATGGAAGCGGCCGGGCGCGTCCACATCGCGCCGTTTATCGAAAAGTTGCCGCAGAAATACCAGGAAGAAGTCCAGGAACGGGGATCGACACTCTCTCAAGGGCAGCGGCAGCTTCTGTCGTTTGCTCGCGCGCTGGCTTTCGATCCGAAGATTTTGATTCTCGATGAAGCGACGAGCTCGGTCGACACCAGGACGGAGTTATTGATCCAAGATGCTCTTCACGAGCTGCTCAAAGAGCGCACGGCGCTGATCATTGCGCACCGACTTTCCACCATCAAGAACGCCGACCGTATCCTCGTGATCCACAAAGGGGAAATCTGGGAGCAGGGAAGTCACGACGAGCTGCTGGCGCAGGGCGGACTTTACGCGCGGCTGTACGATTTGCAGTATCGCTTCCAGGAAGATGAGAATCGTGCCGCTAATTTAGCTTCAAGGCCCGCAATATAACGACGCGCGCGTCGCCCGAGAGAGGGTAGGCACGGGGGGGGCCAGCCCCTACGTCAGGCGATGAGGCCAAGCGTCTGCGGCGAAGCTCGAAAGCCGGGAAATATCTTGCTTAAATCTTTTTGACCTAAATGCCTCGCGATCACTTCGCTGCAGACGGTGCGGAAATCAGTCGTGAGACTTAAATCCCGCCCCTCGTAGAGCACTTCCGGGGCCAGCCCCGGCCAGCGGCCATACACTTTGCCGCCGCGCACGGGCCCACCCATAGCAAACATCACATTGGCATGCCCGTGATCGGTGCCGCGGTTGCCATTTTCGCGCGCGGTGCGGCCGAATTCAGACATCGTGATGAGAACTACGTCATCGGCTCGGTCGCCGAGGTCGCGATAAAAAACCGACAAACCTTCAGCCAATTCTTTGAGGCGATTGGCCATTTGCCCTTGGGCGCCGCCTTGATTGACGTGAGTATCCCACCCTTGGATTTCCGTGAAAGCGATTTCCAATCCAAGGTCGGCTTTTATGAGGCGAGCGATTTGGGCGAGGCTGGTGCCGAAGCCTCCGTTAGGATAGCGCTCCGCCGATGCGGGAATTCTGGGCTCTATTTGCCTCAGTTCGGTCATGGCGGCGAAGAGATTTTGGCCGCCGAAACGAAACAGCGAGTCCGAAGTGGTGGTGTAGAGTCGTTGTAACGTTTTTGCCATCGCTTCATTGCGCAGGCGAAATTCATCGATCGACGACAAAGTCAGAGCCGGCGCGCTCCCTGCAAAAATGCGCGGTAATTGAGCCGTTACGGCGACCCCGCGAAACGGCGATTCGCTCGTCTTCTTTGCATTTAGATAACGATTGAGCCAACCGTCCGGCGTGCTTTTGATTCCCGGCGTGCCGATTTCCATGTAATCCTGGGCGTCGAAATGCGAGCGCGTGTTGTCGGGCGATCCGGCCGCGTGGATGATCGCGAGATGACCCTTGTCGTAAATGCTCTTGAGCGGCGCGAGCGCCGGGTGCAGTCCGTAAAAGCCGTCCAGGTCAATGACGCGATCATCGCCGGACGCAGGTTCTTCGACGGCGATGCTCGGCCTCAAAGCGTAATAAGCGCGGTCTTTGAACGGGATGACCGCGTTCAACCCGTCCATGGCGCCGCGTTGAAAGATGACCACCATGGCTTTGCCTTTGCCGAGTTGTTGCGCTTTCGCCGCGCGCACGAGAAAAGCGGGCGGCAGCCCGAGGGCGAGAAATCCTAAGCCGGTTGACTTGAGAAAACTCCGACGCGACGAGTTCATGGTCATCTCCTTTGGAATTCCGGCGCCGCCATGAAGAGGGCGATGGCTTGGCTGCCCTCGGTTTCAGCCAGAGCCGAACGAGTCGTTGGCGACAGCGCGTCGGGAGCGACCAATCGGGCGAGAGAATCTCTGTCGCCCACGGCTTCCAGCCGCACGCGAGAGCCGGGAATCCGATTGGCAACCAAATCGGCCGCGAAATTCATGCGCGTAAGCAACATGTCGGAACTCGTCCAAGAGGAGCCGACGTCGGGATAGCCCGTCGGAGGTTGCGCCAGGAACAGTGGTTCGCCCATCCGACCGAGATAGCGCAAGAGCTGATGCGACATTTGCACTTCAGCGCCGGTGGCGCGAAGCGCGCTAGCGACGTATTCCAAGGGCATCTTGACTTTGGCTTGAAACGCTTCGGGAGAATTGAACTCCGGCGACCCGAAGATGGTCCGTAACACGGTCGGAATATCACCGTCGCTCTGGCGAAACGATTCCGCGACCTTATTGATGATGGACTGCGGAGGATCGTCGGAAACAAATCGGCGCGCCAGCTTTAACGCGATGAAATGGGCGGTGGAGGGGTGACGGGCCAGAAGGTCGAGGACTTGCAATCCATCGTCCATACCGCCGCCCGCAGGAATCCGGTGGCCCAGGACCGTTTTCTCACCGGCATCGTGAATCCTTGGCTCGAAATAGAACTCCGCTTCGCCTTGCGGCCGTCGAATGGTCCAGCCGGTGAAGCAACGCGCGACTTCCTGCACGTCTTTCTGCGTGTAACCGCCGTCGACGCCCAACGTGTGGAGTTCCATCAGCTCGCGCGCGTAGTTCTCGTTGAGGCCGTGTCTTCGATTATTCGGCGCCAATCTTCCCGCGATCGAGTTCGGGCCGGCGCTCAGCCAATTATCCAAATAGAACAACATCGCCGGGCTTTGCGCCGTGGCGCGCAGCACGTCTTTGAAACGGCCGAGAGCGTGAGGCCGGATCGTGTCCCGGTCGTAAGCGGTCGTGAGCCATCGATCGGCGCCTTTAGCCGCAAAGATATTGAAGTGATTGCTCCAGAAGTCGGCCATCACCTCGTAGAGCTGGCGCTGGCTGTATACGGCGCGTAAAAGCCTCGCCTGCTGCAGCTCCAGAATAATGAAGCGGGGCCCTTGCATCTGCTGCTGAAGCATCGTTGGCTGCTGCCCGGTCTGCTGCCGAGCCACTTTGGGCGGCGGATAGAGCTCAACGAGTTCGCGAGTGCTAAGCCGCATGGTTTTGAGCTGAGCGAGTTTCTCTTCTACCAAAGAATCGGGAATCCTCTCCGGGCTAAGCTGCTCATCTAAATAGGCGCGAATCCCGAGGCGGTTGACTTTTTGGACCTCTTCTCGCGTCGGTCCAAAGCTCGTGCGGTTGAGAAAATGGATGATCTTTTGCTCTTGGGTGAGGGGCGCGGCCATATTTTAATCGCGATCTTTCTGGTCCGGGCTTGTCTTGTCTCTGAATTGCTTGCGGAAA
>WNGH01004781.1_pt1 | contig 15253 bp, 11 predicted proteins | sample 5400631 | NCBI WGS metagenome assembly WNGH01 (sample SAMN13153373, study PRJNA577476) | soil metagenome | isolation source: 115 cm soil or saprolite under Garry oak tree replicate 1 | place: USA:California | collected 2016-06-15
GGATGGAGCATGGCGATGGATTACATGCTGAACCCCATCGTATGCACCATCCTCTGCAGCAAGTTTGCGCTTAATTTCCTCCCGAAAATTCCGTACGCGGTCTGGGTAGTTTTCTTTGTTACGCTGTTCACAGGCCTCAACCTGTTCGGCATCCGGACTTCGGCACGGATCAATGGGGTTCTGGCGGCAGCGATGGGAGTGGTAATTCTCATCTTTCTGGCTGCGGCTGCACGGTATGTTATGAAAATCCCCCACGACAGCGCTGCTTTTTTCACTCGGCCCTTTTATGATCCGCAGACGTTTTCCGTGCCAGCGGTGCTGGGTGGGACATCGCTTGCAGTGCTGACCTACATCGGCTTCGATGGGATTTCGACACTCTCCGAGGAGGCCGAGAATCCCAAGCGCAACATTCTGCTCGCCACAGTTCTGGTTTGCCTCATTACCGGTGTGCTGGCCTCCATCGAAGTTTACGCCGCGCAACTGGTGTGGCCGAGTTCGCAGTCCTTTCCGGATGTGGACACTGCATACGTTTACGTGGCGGGGCGTGCCGCCGGGCGGTGGCTGTTTACCTTGATTAACATCACCTTGCTGGTGGCGACGATCGGTTCTGGCATGGGCTCACAACTCGGAGCTGCACGCTTGCTATACGGTATGGGAAGGGGAAATGCCCTCCCGAAATCCTTTTTCGGAGTAATCGAACCCACGCGGCGCATTCCTCAGAACAATGTCATCTTTGTGGGTTTATTCGCGCTGGCGGGAACTACCGTCCTGACCTTCGAGCGCGCTGCCGAGTTACTCAATTTCGGAGCGCTGCTGGCATTCATGGGAGTGAACGCCGCATCATTTGCCCGTTACTATTGGCGCGCGAGGCAAAGGACGTTGGCGAGCTTGTTTGTGCCAATCCTCGGTTTCACCATCTGCCTGCTGCTTTGGTTGAACTTGAGTAAACCCGCGAAAATTGCAGGCATCATTTGGATGCTATTGGGAATCGGCTATGGTGCGTTCCGAACCCGCGGGTTCCGCTCGGAGCTGGTTTCGTTTGAGGTTCCCGAGGAGACAGAAGCACGAGCGGGAGTAATCACGACTTAGCGCGTTATCTGGTTTCAAGAAGGAAGGAGCCTTTGTAAGTCGGGGCTGAGGGGGATATTGTGGCCGTTATCATGCGTCTGGTTCAGCAGTTTGAACATTCGAAGAAACAGGAGTTCATCGCGCTCGAGAAAGAATTTGCGGGGCTGGAAGATCGTGGCGTTCTACCCAGGGGGGAACGATTGCTCCCTATCTCCAGCCGCGATCCGGCAAACACTCTTATCTGGCAAGCCTCCTTCAAAGACCTGTGTGCGGCGCAAGCGGCCCTCAAACTCTTCGAAACCAACCCGGAGCACACCGAACTGGCCAACAAGCAGAAGCACTTTTTCAAGGATGCCTGGATAGAGTTTTACGAGATTCTTGAGTGCTAGTACGGCGTCCCACAACAATCAATTCGGCATCTCACGTGATTGGTTGTTAGTCAGTCTCGCGAAAACTGGCTTCAAGGCTGGGTAAAGCGTCCGATATATTTCGTATTGGCGTCGCATTACGTCCATTGCCGCTGGATGTGGCGATACGCGCGTTGCAACGTGCACTGCGCACTCGCACGCTTCCTCTACTGAATTCCAGACTCCATGGGCCACTCCGGCCAGTAGCGCCGCTCCGTGGGCTGCGCCTTCCTCCGCTTCAACGATTTCGACCTCCTGGCCGTAAATGTCTGCCTGAATTTGCTGCCACAGAGTTGAACGGGCGCCACCTCCCCCAAGGCGAATGCTGCGAACGGGTACCTCCATCTCATCGAAGAGTGCAAGCGTATCTTTCAAACTGAACGCTACACCTTCGAGAATGGCACGAACCACATGGCCTCGAGTATGGTTCGCGATCAAACCGACGAGTGCCCCACGTGCCCTTGGATCGAGATGCGGCGTCCGCTCACCCATGAGATAGGGTGCCCACAATAGACCATCCGCTCCCGCCGGCGTAGCTGCAGCTTCGGCGATGAGTTCCTCGTAACTTTTCTGATAATTCGGTGAGCCTGCCAGCAGGTCGCGGAACCACCGCAATGACAATCCCGCCGCTTGTGTTACTCCCATAACGTGCCAGCGATCAGGCACCGCGTGGCAGAAGGTATGCATGCGGCCTTGCGGATCCATGGTCGGCCGATCCGTTGCGGCAAACAGTACGCCAGACGTTCCAATCGTGGCGCTCACATCCCCTTGCCGTACAATTCCGAGCCCGATGGCGCCCCCAGCCTGATCGCCAGCTCCCGCCACAATCGGCGTCCCTGCGCGTAAGCTGGTGGCGCGTGCACCCTCGTCAGAAACACGCGCGCATATTTCCACCGACTCAAAAGCCCGCGGTAAGCAAGATTCCGGCAGGCCCACTGTGGCCATGATGTCTGATGACCAGCGCCGGCGAGCGACGTCCAGCAGCAGCGTGCCCGAAGCGTCGGCCATATCAGTCGCGTGTTCTCCGGTTAGGCGGAATCGGATGTAGTCCTTCGGAAGCAAGAAGCTTCGGAAGCGCTGCCAAACGCGTGGCTCGTGATTCCGCACCCAAAGCAGCTTCGTCACTGCGCCGTGCATCTGGCCGGCCAGACCTACGCAGGCGACGTCCTGATCACTAACCTGGGCTTTAGCGCTGCAATCGCGAATCGCGCCTGCTGCCGCGCTCCACCAATCATGCGGATCCTGCTCCGCCCATCCGTTATGAGGTGAAGCGAATGGCTGATGCTCTCGCGTAGCTGAAGAAATAATTGCACCATCTTTGCCGACTAAGACGGCACGCGTTCCGCCAGTGCCGACATCCAAGCCGAGCAAGTATGATTTCATCTGGTTTGCTGCTGTCGGTATGCTAATCCCGAACCCGAACCTCTGTTTACCATGAGACGAGGACGGCTTGTGGAGTATCGAGGTCTATGTCCAGAGTCTTTTTGCTCTGATCAACACCATAATTGGGTTCTCCATCAGGATTCCAGTGATCGCCAGCCCAGTAGAGCCTTTCCACACGAATCTGCTTCATCATGGGCCACTGGAATGCTGGATCTGTGAACGAAACATTTGTGCGATAGCCGACGAGTAAGAATTCGTGAGCAGCGGGATGGATGACAATCGCCTGACCATTGTTCTCACCTGTAACCGTCACCGGGAAGCCGTTTACGGTTTCAGTTGTGGAGAACCTTTGCCCCGGCGAGCGGGACATGAATACCTTCAGCTTGTCAGTTGTGGCGTAATAGGAAACCTGGGGCAGTGCTTTGGTGAGTGAGGAATAGGTATCGCGCAGGGCATACGCGCCATTAGCCAAAGTGCCGTCACTCAAGACATAGGGCTGGTTGGATTCTGGATAAGATACGGTCAACGCCCAAGGCGCAAAAATCGGGGCACCGAATTCGCCGACAGCGATGTAGGCGAGCCGTGATGTAATCGGAGTCAAACCACTATTGATTTCTGTGATGGCCGGCAGATTGCGGCCTACGCGATAGCGCATGAGCGGTTCCCGGAGTTCGGTGACCGTCGCCTCAGACTCTCGCCCGCAACTGTAGTCGGGCCGCCACTCGGCACAGAAATAGGAGTTGACGCCGATGAAAGAAATGTGGGGACAGTTCTGGAGATATGTTTGCACATCTTCACCGGGCGCGCCGCCGACCATCCAATCCGCGATCTCTCCGCCAACGTAATTATGAAAGAACGGAATGGGGTAGACCTCTGCGCCCGCCTCGGTGATGCGCCGGATCCAGTGGTAACTCAGGTCCCAGGCGCTGAATTTCAGGTCGTCAGTGAAGCCGTTGTCGGCGAATCGTTTGCTGGTAGCGGGTGAGTGGTCGCGCCACATCTTGGGATTCTTGCGATCCACACCGAAGACCGCAATTTCATTCTCGACCTGGATCATGAGAATGGTGTGGGTTTGAGAATCAACCTGCTTGATGTGCTGCATGAAAGCGCGGAAGGCAGCGATTTCGCGGCCGATAATCGGCTCATAATCGTAGGATGCGGCGTTGTGGTGGATAACGCCATCTCCGTCCACCGCGCGAGGATATGTCTTCTCATCGCTGACAATGTACATGGGCGCGTACAGCTCGCCGGTCAGATTGCCGTAGATAGTGCCGTCCCCGCTGGCGTAGTGCCCGAACCAGTTCAGCACAACTTTTAGGTGATGTTTCTCCGCCATGCTCTTTGCGTGGTCGATATAGGAGAAGTCGTAAACTCCCTTTTCCGGCTCGACCATAGACCACTTAATCGGCACCTTCAGAGCATTCAGCCCAATTTTCTCCGCGGCAGGATACAAACTGTCGTAAGCCGTCTCGGTCTCGTTGTATCTACCGTAAATTAGATCCCACCAGGGGATCTCAACCGCCAGCACCGTAAATGGCCTGCCATCTACATAAAGGAGCTTGCGCCCGTTTGCCTGTTCGAAATGCGGCATGAGGTTATGGCTGAGGGGAACCTGCCAGATGTCGCGTCCGGCACTTACTCCTGAGGCAGGTTGGGCCTGTAGACAAATTGACGCGTGAGTCAAAAATATCGAGAGCGCAAATGCGCGGGAATGGCGCGTGATAAACGAAGTCAGTGATTGCATCAGAAGTCTCTCATTGCTCGGCAACGATTGCTAAATCCCAGGGCTTAAGGTTGAATGCTTGCCCTTGCCGCACAGAAGCGTTTGTCAGAAGATCCGACCCATTGCCGTACGGATAAGAAAACGTCTGCTCTTCACCGGAAAAGTTCAGATAGTAGTGCAGCAACTTCCCCTGCGCGTTTCGCCCATGGCGAACTTTCACCACGCCCGGTAGGTTCTGGTCCGGACCGGTCAAGCCAGCTCGTCTCAGAACTTCACGAATAACCTCGCGCTGTAAAGTATCTGTTAGAAATGTGCCTTCATATGTCAGTGTGCCTCCGCCGTATTGGTTTCGCATGATGGCGGGAAAATGCCAATAGGGATCGTCGAAAGATGCGACCACTTGGGCCGTCTCGGGGACTAGAAACTCCTCCCATACAGAACCTTTATTCTGTTCACCAACACCGTAAGGATCGGGCGTGAGCGGCTCTGGCTCGGCAAGATTCGTGAACTCCTGATAGTGGAAGCCGGCCGCGGCGCGCAGCGGCCCAGGCGCCATCACGTCGCGAACGGTTGAGTATTCATTCGTGAAGCCGCTCTTGAAAGCCATTACGACCTGGCCGCCATTTTTGACATAATCGGAAATCTGTTGCAGCACCCGGTCCGAGGTGCTGTAGAGTGGTGGGACCAGCAGGACTTTGTAGCGCGAGAGATTCGGGTCCCCCGCCTGCACGAAGTCGGGTTCAATATTCAAATCGTAGAGCGCGTCGTACATTTGCTTGAGCACGGTCATGTAGTTCACGTGATCGCTGACCGGCATATAGCTCAGCGCATTGGCGGAATCGGCGCTGAACAGGATCGCGACTTTGTCGTCTTTCTTGAGATCAACCAACTGGGCGCCCAATTTTTTCAGTTCGGAGGCGACGCGCGAGACTTCTGCGTATGTGCGGTTCGGCTCCAGATCGTGCGAGAGGACTCCTTTCCAATAGGTTTCCTGTCCGTAGTGCAACGAATGCCAATGCCAGTACTCGACCATGTTGGCGCCAGCAGCCAAATGCGTGTAGACAACCAGACGCAATTGACCGGGATATTGCGGATATTGTGTGCGGGAATCCCACCCGATCGTCTGCGCGTTGGTTTCGGTCACCAGATAGTTTGTGAGCTTCAATGAGCGTCCGAGATCGCCTGAAAACCAGATAGTGCGGGCATCCAGCCGTTTCTGTGTCTCGAAATAGGGATTCTCGGCGACAATGTCGAGATTGCCCGCAATCGCCCACTGATCGAGATTGGTGTGTACTCCGCCACTGAAGTCCTGGGTGATGAACTGGTCAGGGAGCTTGTACTGGTTGACGATCTTTGCCTGCCAAGCGAGATAGTCGGTCACCACGTCATGTTGGAAATTTTCCCACTCCAGCTTGTAGCCGGGATTCAGAATGCCATTGCGCGGCGGCAGGTCATCCCAACTATCGACAAGCTGCCCCCAGTAAACAAGACCCCAGATTTTATTGATGGTATCTGGCGTTTTGTACTTCTGCTTCAGGCGGTCGAGGAAAGCGGAATTCATGTACGGGGTGGGAACTCCGGTCGGGAAAGTCTCGTTGTCGATCTGATAGCCGATCACCGCGGGATGATCTTTGAAATGGCTGACGATCTCGCGGATAACCCGCTCCGCATGCTGCCGGAAATACGGATTGAGAAAGTCATAATTCTGGCGCGGCCCGTAGTAGCCGGGCGTTTTGGACGGCGGATAAGTAGGAGCATAAGGATCGGTCAGCGGAGGTGCGGTCCCGTTGTGAGTAACAACAATTTCGGGATGCTCCTTATATAGCCATGTCGGGATTGAGTACGTTGGCGTACCGAGGACGGCTTTGATTCCCGCCGCGTGCAAGAGGTCGAGAATGCGCTGCATCCACGCAAACTGAAAATTACCGTCACGCGGCTCCCAAGTGCTCCAAGTGGACTCGCCCACGCGTACGACAGTGATTCCCGCTTTCTGCATTAATTCGACATCTTGGTCGAGCCGGTCATATGGCATGTATTCCGGGTAGTAAGCAACTCCGTAGAGAATCGTTTCCATTTTGTCGGGAGCAAAAGCCGGCTTGCTCTTCGCAGAAGGGTTGTGAGACGCAGTGCCCTGAGCCGAAGCGGCGGTTGCAGCGACGATGAGAAAAACAAACAGATAGCACGCAACGAATTGGTGATGAGATCGTCCGCTCATCTGTTCCTCTCTTCGGAAAACGATTCTGCGATTCAGCACGTCACACGACTGGATGCCCGTTTGCAGCATGGGAGTTGATCACGATGACTGCGGGTTCAAGCCCTGGCGAAGTTGCTTCCAATCGCAGTTCGCCAGGCTTTCTCGTGCTCTGCACAATCGCCATACACAGGCCGTTGAAGGCGTGCCGCCTGGCCGCTTTATCGGCCTCATGACTGCTGGGGTTGCCATTTCCTACACCCATCAGGCTACCGTTGCCTGAGAGGTGAAATTCAATCGGGGAACCCGCAATCGGCACCAGCCGGCTTTGCGAGTCGAGTACCCGCAGGTGGACTATCGAGACGTCGCGTCCATCGGCTGAAATTTCCTTTCTGTCGGCTACCAGAGCGAGTTTCGCAGGACGATCGGTAGTTTCGCGCTTGACCGTCAGGACCTGCCGGCCGTCTTTGAATCCGCGCGCTTCGAGCGTGCCCGGCGCATACTTCACCTTCCATTCCACGTGCTGGTACCGTGGGACATCTTTTCTCGCCAAACTCTGGCCATTTAGCCAAAGTTCCACCTGCTCAAGATTGCTGTGGCACCAAACATCAATCTCGCGTCCTTCATTGCTTTTCCAATTCCAATGCGGAAATAGATGGAGAACGGGCTTGTCAGCCCACTGGGCCTGGTAGTAATAAAAATTGTCCTTGGGGAAGCCGCAGGTATCCATGATGCCGAAATGAGAGTTGATACATGGCCACGTGTACGGCGTGGGCTCGCCGCGATAGTCGAAGCCAGTCCAGGCAAATCCGCCCGCCAGCCACGGACGCTCGGCATAAACGGGCCACCAGTATTCAGCGAGTTGGGCCCAGGGCGGAATGTTCGCGTCGTAGGCGCTGACATAACCTGCCTGTTTGTCGTTCTCCTACACACCACGTGTGCATACGGTACTGGCAGTTTCAGTGCCGATCGTCGGTTGCCAGGGAAATTGCCGATGAAATGCGTCCATCTGCTCAGCGCTGTGGTAATTGAAAGCCTGCACGTCAACCACGGCGGACAGCCCTTTGCCCCAGTCCTCGTTCATGGCTTCGGTGATAGGGCGAGTTGAATCGAGCTTACGGACAAGGCGCTTCATTGATTTCGCGATGTGCGCGCCGGTTTCACTACCCTGAAGGTCCTCTTCGTTACCGATCGACCAGATGATCACACTGGGATGATTTCGATCCCGGCGGATCATCGTCTCCAGTTGCTCCAATCCTTCGGGACTCGACGACATCATGCGAGTCTCATCCATCACCAACATGCCTAGCTGATCGCATGCGTCTAAGACCGCCGGGGTGGGCAGGTTGTGTGACATTCGATATGCGTTCGAGCCCATCTCTTTCAGCTTCTCGACCCGGAAGAAGTGAATCCGATCCGGCAGCGCAATGCCGACGCCGGCGAAGTCCTGATGGTTACAGGTGCCCTTGATCTTTACCGGCTTGTCATTCAGCAAGACGCCCTTGTCAGGATCGAAGCGGATGGTGCGGATGCCAAATGCGGTCTCGTATTCGTCCACGGCATTGCCGTCGGCTTCGACCATGGTGACTGCTCGGTATAGGTTCGGTTCTTCAAGCGACCACAGCGCAGGATTGTTAATCGTGAGTTGCTGCCGAAACTGGCGCCTGGTCACCGCAGGAATTGAGAGCGGAGTCGATTGCGCCTCAGCAATACTTCGCCCGCCCGGGTCAACTATCTTAGTGAGGACGCGGCAACCCTGCTCGGAGTCGCTGTCATTATCAATTTCGGTCGACACGCTGAGTGACGCGGAGCCGCGGCCCAGTTCCGACTTAACAAACGTGCCGTTATGTGCGACGTGAACTGGATTCGTCTTGCTCAGCCATACATGACGATAGACGCCCGCTCCCTCGTACCACCACCCCTCACCGAGAGTAGCGTCCGCACGAACAACCAGGATGTTCTTTCCGCCATAGTTCACAAAATCACTTACGTCGTAGCGGAATGGCGTGTAGCCGCTTGCATGTCGCCCGAGATAAATTCCATTGAGCACGGCGATCGAGTCGCGGAACACGCCATTGAATTCGATGAAGATGCGGCGCCCTGCATCGGAAGCGGGCACGTCAAAGACGCGACGGTACCAGCCTATGCTGGTGGCTGGATAATCCCGTCCCAGCGGCTTATATCCGTGGCTATCGAGTTGAGGGTCGTTCTTGAAATCGAGTGCCACCGCCCAATCGTGGGGAATATCAACCAAGGCCCATTGGCTGTCATCGAAGTCCGGCTTTGAAGGATTAAGCATTCCTCCTGTTTTCGAAAAAAGTGACTGGCCGGCATAGCCGAAATCTTTGCTCGGTTCAGTGGCATGACCAAGGTGGAAGCCCCATCCAAAATCGAGGCTCAGCCGCTGGCGAAGAGGCGGCGTGTCGCCGCCGGAGGCACGAGAGGTTTCCTGCTCGCTTGCAGTCGCGACTGGAGCTGAATCGGTTCCGGCCCGATTCCCGAGCAGCCGCGAGGCTGCGCTGGTCGAAATCGCCAAGCCGCCACCCTTCAGTAGGTCACGCCTGGTCCACTCAGTCATAGCTGGTTTCGGTCATCTCACAGTACAGCCTGAACAGCCGGAAAATGCGTGGCGCCTAGATCGTGAACTCAGTTCTGCGAACCCGCTGCGCGTGAAGCCGCCACACGAATCAGAGTTGGCAGAACATCGCCAATCCCATTCTTTGCCGGCTGACCAAAAGCAAAATACAGCTTGCTATACATCGGATAGATTTCGTTGTAGACGGTTTGCTCGGACTTATCGGGATCGAGTTGTCTATGAGGGGGACAAATCTTATCTTGCGCCCCTTCGACTGTCTTGAAGGTGCCCGCCGCGAGGAATGCAAAGATGGCGGAACCAAGGCTCACGACAGTTTTACTTGGAACCAGCACCGGTCTTCCCAGAACGTTGGCATAAACCTGGTTGAGGACGTTATTCTTCTGGGGAATGCCGCCTGCATTAATGACGCGTTTGATGTGTACACCATGAGCGGCCATGCGGTCGAGGATCACGCGGGTGTGGAACGCAGTGCCTTCAATCGCGGCAAAAAGCTCATCCTGAGCTGTGCTCTGAAGATTCCAACCTAACGTGATGCCACGCAGATCGGGTTTTACCAGGACGGTGCGGTCACCATTGTCCCAGGTCATGCGGAGCAAACCGGTCTGCCCGGCGCGGTAATACTCGAGTCCACGGGTCAACGTATTGACGTCTGTACCAGCGCGGGTGGCAATGGCGTTAAAAATATCACCCACCGCGGAAAGGCCCGCCTCGATTCCGGTGCGCTGGGGATGCACACTGCCTTGAACCACTCCGCATACGCCCGGAACCAGACTTACTGAGGGCGTGATTCCAATAATGCATGTGGACGTTCCAATAACGTTCACCATGTCATTGGTGCGGCAACCCGCGCCGATGGCGTCCCAGTGAGCGTCGAAAGCTCCAACCGGGATCGGAATGCCGGGCTTGAGCCCAAGTCTCTCCGCCCAGCAGGGTGAAAGTGTTCCTGCAATCTGGTCCGAGGTCGCATACTCGCCATCTAATTTCTCGCGAACTCCTGCGAGCAGTGGATCAACTTTCGTCAGAAACTCCTCCGGTGGCAAGCCTCCGAGCTTGGCATTCCAGAGCCATTTGTGCCCCATGGCGCAGACACTGCGCCTCACTTGTTTAGGATCGGTAATGCCACAGAGTGTCGCCGTCACCATGTCACAGTGTTCGAACGCGGAAACGAACTCGGAGCGTTTGGCGGGATTGTGGCGAAGCCAGTGCAGCAGCTTGGAAAATCCCCATTCGGATGAGTAAGCGCCGCCGCACCACTTTATTGCTTCAAGACCTTCGCGGTGCGCCACTTCGGTAATCTCCGCGGCTTCACCTTTCGCGCGGTGATCACACCACAAATAATATTCGCCGAGCGGCTGCAGATTCTTCCCCACAGGAACGACTGAGGACCCAGTCGTGTCCAGCGCGACGGCTTCCACCTGATCGCCCGAGATGCCAGCCCTCTTTACCGCCTCGCGTATCGCACTGGTCAGAGCTCGCATGTGATCGTCGTGCGACTGAGTGGCATACTCCGGGTCCTCACGTTTGCGGTACAGAGGGTATTCGACTACAGCGGAATCGAGCAGTCCGTGATCGCTGTCCACGATAGAAACACGCACGTTCAGAGTTCCGAAATCAACTCCCGCGACGATCGCCATCAGCAGGCTCCGTTTGGCCTCTCATGCCAATACATCTCCCACCCCAGATAACGAGTGGTCGCTTCATGGACCGCAAAGTCCACTGTGGAAAGATTGGCGGCAACGTGATGCTCAAACCCGTTCTCGCAAATGAAGTGCAACAACTTCTGCATCCTTGGGATCTCAACTACACCTGCGCCTCCGAAGGTATTCAACGGGTCGTCAGTGAATCGGCCCTCGCCAACGTAGCCGCGTATCTTACCCGCGGTGTCATTGGTCGAGAAACGGGCAAAACTCATCGGCCCAGGTTTGATCAGTCCCACGCAGGTGCCAAACGTGTTCTCTTTGCCAACGGTACCCGCAATAATTTCCTGGAAGTCCATCTTCACCGAGCGGAAAAAGTGCTTAGGCAGATTCGAGCAGTGGAAGCAAACCGCCTTGTTAGGATCGGATCCGTAATTATTGTTCCAATCGAGCAGCGCCGAAGGCGTGCCGGATGCAAGCTGCAATGCGTGCATGCCGAGCACACCACAGATGTCGACCTCGCAGGCGCTCGACAGCAATTCATTGCTCATCATGCTCATCACCGTGCATGGCACCACACCGAGATTCTCTTCGATCGAGGTCCAGCACTGCACGGCGCTGATGGTTACCTCTGTCGCTGCCATCCACTGATCGATCACCGCCCCGAGCTTGGCCATTTTGAGCAGAGCGGGCTTGGGTACATTCGCGGAATCGACATATTTCTGGATTGCCGCGAGCTTGGCCTGCGGAGCATCATCGTTGTCTTTCATCCGCTCAATGCGGCCAAGGACTTCGGAAAGATCCAGAGTGTCGACCGAAATGCCGTTTGCTTCCAGAATCTTTTCGCTATAGCGCACGGTATTGAATGCCGCGGGGCGGGCGCCGATCGCTCCCACGCGCAGGTTGCGAAAGCCTTTTACCACCCGGCAGACAGCTCCGAACCACTCCAGATCTTTGGCGAATTCCGGCGAATCAGGGCTTTCGGTGTGAAGGCTAGTGATGGAGTAGGGAATCCCATACTGCCTGAGGTTGTTGCAGGCTGACATTTTGCCGCAGAAGCTGTCGCGCCGGAATGCGATGGTCATCTTCTTTGGATCATCCGGCGTGGCCTGAATCAGCACTGGAACCCGCAGGTCGGCCAAGCGTAACGTATCGGCAATTGCGCGCTCTTCGCCAAAATTCGGCAGGGTAACGACCACTCCATCAATGAGATCCCGATTGAGCCTGAATAGTTCGGCGCAACGTTTGGTTTCGTCGCGTGTCTCTACAGCGCCATACTTGCTCTGCTGCGCGGTAAGTGCCACTACGTCCATGCCGGCCGACTCAAGTGCACGCAGCATTTCTTCCCGGCCGCTCTTGGCCAAATGATCGGGAAAGAAACCACGGTTGCCTACGATCAACCCCATTGTCATTCGCTTTGCCGGCATATAATTCCTCTAGGACCGCACTTCTATTCCTGCCGCATCGGTGCGTACCGAATGCAATAAATAAGACCGAACACCAGCAGCATCGTCCCCCACCATACGTTGGCGTGCAAATGAAACAGCACGACGGGATTGGAGGGCGGATTGAAAATCTGCCAGACTCCAGCGCTCACAATCAGGACCCCATTGACCAGCAATGAAAGCCCGATAAAGAACCAGATCGAAATGCCGCCCTCTCGCATTCGCCTCTCCGAAACTTACCAGACCAGAATATTGAGCAGTACAAACACAGCTCCCACTACTACCGCCCAAAACGCCGGCCGATGGTAAATTGGGACTTGCGCTTCGTGCGGGATCGCTGTCACACCGTAGACCAAGCCCTCCAGTTCACTGACCGGCTTCGGCTGCGTCATGTAACTGACAACCACCGTCACCAGGACGCATATAATCCACGACCACAATGCCCGGTACATGTTCTCGGCCATGTCGCGTGCGTTGGCCGAGAGCGCGACATAACGTAATGCGCTGTGGTCCGCCTTCACCCACGCCCACATGCCAATCGAAGATAATGTGCCCGCAAGCAAGCCCCAGAAGCCTCCCGGACCACTGGCCCGCTTCCATAACATACCGAGGACCACGGTCCCGAACAGCGGCGCAACGAAGAAGCTGAACAGTGCCTGCACGTAATCCATGATGCTGGCGAATTGCATAACCAGGTATGCCGTGCCCACGCTGATCAATACTCCTAAAATCGTGCACCAGCGCCCCATATTGACGTAATGATGGTCACTGCCTCCCTTATTAATCAGAGCGCGATAGATGTCATACGTCCACACCGTGGTAAAAGCGCTGACGTTTCCCGCCATGCCTGACATGAAGCCCGCAATCAATGCCGTAATGCCCAAACCTAACAATCCCGGCCCGCAGTAGCGCGCCAGCATCAGCGGCAGCACTTCGTTGTAGCTGTGGCCGCCCGTGGCCACGGCCATTGTCTCGCCGGTCAACTTCATCGGCAGTACAGCCAGCCCCAACAGACCTGGGAGGATCACGATAAACGGCACGAGCATCTTGAACGCAGCTCCAATGATCGGCGCGAGCTTCGCCGAGCGCAGATCCTTCGCTGCAAGCACTCGCTGTACGACCAGAAAATCCGTCGTCCAGTAGCCAAACGAGATTATGAAGCCCAAGCCGAAGACGATACCGGTCCAATGAATCCCCATGGGGTTGTTGTCGAACGAGCCCAACGTCGACCACAGGTGGGTGTACTGAGGCGAGGCATTTTGCGCAATCTGCAGCTTCAGATTGCTCCACCCGCCAGCTTCTACCAACCCAAGGATCGGAATCAAAAGCGCTCCCGCCCAGATCAAAATAAACTGCAAGACTTCGTTAAAAATTGCTGAACGCAACCCGCCCAGCGCCACGTAAGCCGCCACGGTGAGCGACGAAACCCAGATGCTGAAGTTGATATTCCAGCCGAGCACCACCTTCATGACCAGCGCCATGGAATACATGTTGATGCCGCTCATCAGCACTGTCATGAATGCAAACGAGATCGCCGCCAGAGTGCGGCTGGATTCCCCGAACCGCAGCCTGAGGTAACCCGGAACCGAATGCGTCTTCGAAATGTAGTAAAAAGGCATCATCACGAGGCCCAGGAACAGCATTGCCGGGATGGCGCCAATCCAGTACCAGTGTGTTGCCAGTATTCCGTACTGATAGGCAGACGCTGCCCACCCCATCAGTTCGAGCGCTCCCAGATTCGCCGAAAGGAAGCTGAGACCGGCAACCCATGCCGTCATCTCCCGTCCGGCCATGAAAAAGTCTTCGCCGGTTTTGGCCCGCCGCTGGAGGTAAAACCCGATTGTGAGTACCAATGCAAAGTAAAAAACAACGATGGCGGCGTCCACTGCTGACAAATGCACAAGCCTGGGTGCGACATACATCGCAGCAGCCGTGATCATCTTCTGTCCTTAGCCTGCCCGTAATATGCATTGCTACCATGCTTTCTAAGGTAATGCTTGTCGTGCAATCCGCGGCTGATCGCAGAAGCATCATGGTTGATTGCGAGTGTCAGATAGGCCATCGTCGCCACCGATTCCAGCACTACCGCGTTGTGTGCCGCTGATGCCGGATCCTCTCCCCAGGTGAACGGCCCGTGATTCGCTACAAGCACCGCCGGAACCGACGCATGGTCGCCGCGCTCAAACGCGCGCACGATTGCGTGTCCCGTGTTTCGCTCATAGTGCGAAGCAATCTCGTCATGTTCCATGACGGCCGTTACTGGAACTGGCCCGTGGAAATAGTCAGCGTGGGTTGTCCCAAAGCAGGGAATCGGTCGCCGGGCTTGCGCCCACGCCGTGGCGTGCTCCGAGTGGGTGTGGGCGACTCCGCCAATTTCCGGAAATGCCTTATAAAGGACAAGATGGGTCGCCAAATCCGAGGACGGCCTCAGATTGCCTTCCACGATTTTGCCGGTGAGATCTGTAACGACCATGTGTTCCGGTTCCATTTCCTCATAGGGGACGCCGCTCGGTTTTATCGCCACTAATGCATCCTCGCGCGAGATGCCGCTAACGTTGCCGAAGGTGTAGAGCACCAACCCACGCCGCACCAGTTCAAGATTGGCTTGCAGCACCTCTTCACGTAGTTCCTGTAACCGCAGCTTCACCATGGTTGCTATTTTAGAGAGAATGTCAAAGTAAATCCGCGTGAGTAATCGTTTACTGACGTAAGAAAAAAAACTAGAGCACTTGGCTCCTCTTGTCAATCAACCTTCCATGCCAATACACGTGACCGATGTCCCACTGCGCCCGACAACCTATTC
>WNGH01003562.1_pt1 | contig 15242 bp, 13 predicted proteins | sample 5400631 | NCBI WGS metagenome assembly WNGH01 (sample SAMN13153373, study PRJNA577476) | soil metagenome | isolation source: 115 cm soil or saprolite under Garry oak tree replicate 1 | place: USA:California | collected 2016-06-15
GCTGGGCCTGGACCCGTTCGCCGTGCAGGCCATGCTGGCCCGGCTGGCCCCCGGCATCGACGAGTGTGCCGCGTTCGCCGCCCAGTGCGTCACCCAGGGCGCCTCGTGGGCGCCGTCGGCGCTGCCGGCCGACGGGGCGCCGGCCCTGGACCTGCTCGCCGACTACCATCTCACCGCGGAGGTGCGTCTGTTTGCATCCTGAACCACATGGCCACGCTCAGGGCCCGGCCGGGGCGCGGGTGCCCCGGATCGGCATCGGCGGGCCGGTCGGCAGCGGCAAGACGGCCCTGGTCGCCGCGCTGTGCCGGGCGCTGTCCGGCGAGCTGGCGATCGGCGTCGTCACCAACGACATCTACACCACCGAGGACGCGGACTTCCTGCGCCGGGCCGGCCTGCTGCCGGACGCCCGGATCCGCGCCGTGCAGACGCCCGGATCCGCGCCGTGCAGACCGGCGCCTGCCCGCACACGGCCATCCGCGACGACATCAGCGCGAACCTGGACGCGGTCGAGAAGCTGGAGGCCGAGCATCCCGGCCTGGAGCTGATCCTGGTCGAGAGCGGCGGCGACAACCTGACCGCGACGTTCTCCTACGGCCTGGTGCACCGCCAGATCTTCGTCATCGACGTCGCCGGCGGGGACAAGGTGCCGCGCAAGGGGGGCCCCGGCGTCACCCGGTCGGATCTCCTGGTGGTCAACAAGACCGACCTCGCCCCGCTGGTCGGGGCGGACCTGGCGGTGATGGCGCGGGACGCGGCCGCGGTCCGCGGCGGCCGGCCCACGGTGTTCACCTCGCTGGTCGCCGACCCGGCCGCGGCCGAGGTCGCGGCGTGGGTGCGGGCGGTCCGTTCGGCCCTCGCGCCCGCACGCCTGATGTGATCACCCGGGCCGCGGGGTGATCGCCCGGACGACGGCGGTCGTCGAGGCCGGCGGCGTCCTCGGCGAACTGGCCTGCGTGCCGCCGCTGACGCTGCGGCAGGTGCACGGCGGGCCGGGCCGGTGCGAGCTGTGCCTGGTCGGCACCGCGGCCGGGCCGCTGGCCGGCGACGACCTGTCCATCCGGCTGGAGCTGCGGGCCGGCGCCCGCGCCACGCTCCGCGCCACCGGGGCCAGCGTGGCCCAGGGCCGGGACGGCGGCGATGGCCGGGGCCGGCCGCGCGCGGCGGCGCTAGCGATCCGCGCGGACCTGGCCGAACGAGCCGACCTGATCGCCGACCCGGGACCGCTGGTGCTGTGCCGGGGCAGCCGGGTCGACGTCCGGCTCGAGCTGGCCCTGGGCGCGGGCGCGGCGGTCGACTGGCGTGAGCTGATCGTGCTCGGCCGCACCGGGGAACCGCCCGGGCAGGCCACCCTGCGCTGGGACGTGACCAGGCTCGGCCGCCCCGTGCTGCGCCAGTTCGCCGCCCTGGACCGGGCCGGGCTGACCGCGGGCCGCCGGGTGCTGGCCTGCGCCCTGATCTCCGGTCCGGCCCTCGCGCCCCGGACCGTGGTGGCCTCGCCGCTGGCGGTCGCCCAGCGGGTCGACGCGCACACCCTGCTGGTCACCGTGCTCGACGATGACGCCGCCCGCGCGAGCCGCCAGCTCGGGGATCTCTGCGACCGGGCCCGGCAAATGCCCCAAAAGGCGAATTGCTGATACGCAGGCAACAATCCCATCACCCGTCACAGCTATCGAGGACAAACGCCGGCTCGCGGTTCCGGCCGCCTCGGTTCCGGCCGCGCCGAGTCTGGCTAACTGCTCTGGCCGACCGATCCGAAAGTCCGTTACTGCTGGTCAGCGGGCAAAGGGGGCACTATAGTGAAAAACCGCCAGTACGGCCGGGAACGGAAATCGGCCGCGACAGGCCCGCAATCGGAATTCTCCCTGAGTTCTCCGGTCAGGGGAGGACCATTTGCGCGTCCGCTGACTGACTGCCTGGGAGAGCGAAATGCGGGGTGCCGAAGTTCGTCGCGAGCCCGAGGGCCCGGCGGCCTTGCCCGACCTGGTCGTCATCGGGCACGCGGGCATCTCGATCGTTCACGCCGGGAACCTCAGCTGGACGTCCGCGGGGGGCTCGGGCTACGCGGTGGCCGCCAGCGCCGCGGCGCTCATCGGCTCCCGGGTCGGCCTGGTGGCCGCGGTCGGGAAGGACCTCGACCTCGCTCCGCTCAGGCGCCGCCACGTCGACCTGGCCGGCGTCACGGAACTGCCTGGCCCGTCCCCGAAGCTACGCGTCCGCGAGTTCGCCGACGGCACCCGCTCCTTCAGCGCCGAGCTGGGCGTCGCGGCCACCGTCCAGCCGGATACCTTCCCCCCGCGCTACCTGGGCGCGCGCCACATCCACCTCGGCACCGCCCCGCCCGACCAGCAGCTGACCTGGCTGGAGTACCTGCGCGAGCGCGATTGCCTGGCGCAGACCTCGGCCGACATGTTCGAGCACTACGTGGCCACCTATCCCACCGCCTCGCGAGAGGTATGCGACAGCGTCGACCTGATCTTCATGAACCAGGTCGAATACGACGGCCTGTACGGGGACGCCCAGCTGCCGGTGCCCAAGGCACCGCTCGTCGTCAAGCGCGGATCCTCCGGCGCGCGCCTCATCGTGGACGGCCATCCGCAGGAGGTGGAGGCCGGCCAGATCCCGGTGGTGGACCCGACGGGCAGCGGCGAGATCCTGGCCGGCGTGTTCCTCGCGCTGCGGGCGGCCGGGCAGCCTGAGCGCGCTGCCCTGAGGTACGCGGTTCGCGCCGCGGCGAGCTGCGGGGCGGACTACGGCGTGACCGGCTCGGAGCTGACCGCGGACCTGCAGGCCATCCGCCGCGAGGTCACGGGCGCGCCGGGCGGCTGAGCCAGGCGGGGCGCGGGGAAACAACGGGGAATAGGAGCCCGGCTGATAGCCTTGCATCCAAGGCGGCGATCTTCGCCGCCGCTCCGCGGGCGAGCAGCCCGCCGGTCGCCGTGTGAGCAGTCCGGCTGAGACCAGCCGTTCGCCATTGTCATCTGTCGAGCATGCGACCCCCGAACCACCGATGGAGTTTTCTGCATGCCCCACAGTTCCAGGCGTTCGCGCCCGTCTTCGGATCGCTATGGCCGAGGCGGCGAGCGCACCGCCAGGCGCCGCGGCCCGGCCGCGGCCAAGCATCCCCGGGCTCCCCGGCCGCCGCGGGCCGAACCGCACTCCGAGCTTGATCTTGCCCTGGACGCCGCCGCCGCGGCGCCGCAGCCGGCCGTGGCCACCTTCGCCGAACTCGGCCTGGACCCCCGGCTGGTCCGCGCCCTCGCGGCAGGCGACATCCGCGAGCCGTTCGCGATCCAGGCCCGGGCGCTCCCCGATGCGCTGGCCGGCCGCGACGTGCTCGGCCGGGCCCAGACCGGGTCGGGCAAGACGCTGGCCTTCGGCCTCCCGCTGCTGACCCGGCTCGCGGCGGGCCGGGGCCGGGAGAAGGCCCCCCGCGGCCTGATCCTCGTCCCGACGCGCGAACTCGCCCAGCAGGTCGCCGACGCGCTCGCGCCGCTGGGCCGCAGCATCGGCGTGAGCATCACCACCGTCTACGGCGGCGTGTCCATCAGCCGGCAGATCGCCCGCGTGCGCAACGCCGACATCGTCGTGGCCACCCCCGGCCGGCTCATCGACCTGCTGGAACGCCGGGCCTGCACGCTCTCCGACATCCAGGTCACCGTGCTCGACGAGGCGGACCACATGGCCGACCTGGGCTTCATGCCCGCGGTCACCCGGATCCTCGACGAGACGCCGGCCGGCTGCCAGCGGATGTTCTTCTCCGCCACCCTGGACCGCGGGGTCGGCCAGCTGGTGACCAGCTATATCCGTGATCCCGCGCTGCACGCGGTGACGTCTTCCACGGATTCCGGGCCCGCCGAGCACCGCGTGCTGGTCCTGTCCGCGCAGGACAAGGTGCCGGTCGCGGCCGAGATCGCCAGCCGGCCGGGGCGGACGCTCTTCTTCGTCCGCACCAAGCACGGCGCGGACCGGCTCGCCAAGCAGCTGTCCCGGGCCGGAGTCGAGGCCGAAGCCATCCACGGCGACCGCAACCAGAACCAGCGGCAGCGCGCGCTGGACGCGTTTGCCGCCGGGCATCCCCGCGTCCTGGTCGCCACCGACGTCGCGGCCCGCGGCATCCACGTGGACGACGTCGACCTGGTCGTGCAGTTCGACCCGCCCAACGACCACAAGGATTACCTGCACCGCTCCGGCCGCACGGCCAGGGCCGGCGCCACCGGCATGGTCATCGCGCTGGTGGAGCGCGGCCAGGTTCGTGATCTCCAGCGGCTGCACAGCGCGGCCGGCGTCACCGCGGCCAGCGACGAGGTGGCGACCGGGCATCAGGTCGTCCGGCAGATCGCGGCGTCCGGCACGCCCATTCCGCCCCGCCCGCCCGGGCCGGCGGCCCCGCCTGCGGCCAAGGCCGGCGGGCGCGGCCTGCCGGGCCAGGCCCGCCGCTCCGGCGGCCGCCGCGCGCCCCGCCCGGCGACGGCCGGCAGCTGGGACGACGCCGCCCGCGGTGCCGCGAAGCCGGGCCGCCGGCCGCAGGACGCGCACCGGGCCCAGTACGCCAAGAAGTCGGCCTAAGGAACCGGTGACGCCGAGGTCGGCGCACAGCCGGGTCACCGCGCGCTCGATCTGGTCACGCAGGTCCGGGTCACCGGGGTGTGCGTGATCCGCTCCTGCGCCAGTTCGACCCAGGTCCCGCGGTGGCGCAGCGGCACGGCGGCCCGGGCCTGAGCCAGGCCGGCCGGGGTGGTACAGCGCCCGGTCGGTGGCCACCAGCGCGGGGTTGAATCCTTCTCCGCGTGGGAACATCCCGGCTGATAGTTTAGTTGTAAGCAAGCAACTAAACATCCGGTGCCGCGCCTGGCTTCTCGTTACGGAGGAATGCTCGTGCCGTCCGCTTCACGTCAGCCGCAAGCGGGTCCGGGTTCCCGCTACAAGTGGCATCAGGCCGCCCCGGCCCAGGCCGGACAGCAGGTGGCGTCGCTGCTGCGGGGCCGCAGGTACGTGCACGAAGAGCACGACGCCCAGGCCAACGCCCTCGGGCCTGCCGACGCCGCGCCCGGCGAGCACGACCTGGGAGGTGTCCAGGCTGGGGTCCTATCCGGCTCCGCTGGCCGCCGTCTCGCGCACCGGCGCTAGCGCCTCGCTGATGATCAGTTCACCCGGCGTCGGCGCCTGCGGGTCGTCAAGGCTCATGCTGCGCAACTGCCAGTGGCGATATGCGGGCGCGTAGATCCACGTCGGCGCGCCCGCGACGCTGGTGAGCAGCACATACCCGGGTGTCTGCTCCACGGCCTGGCGGATAACGGTGTCGAGTGCTATTCCGTGGTTGCCGACCAGGGAGATGAGCGCGAACCAGCCGGCGTGGATAGCCGCCTGGTACGCCGCCGCGCCCTCCAGATAGGTGCATCGGGGCCCGGGTGACGTGCAGGCCGGCCCCGGGACCTGCCCGCTGGCGTCGCCGCCGCGGCCCGGGATCGGGTACTTGAGGTAGACGTCGTTGACGTAGTCGGACCAGGGAAGCGTGATGTGGTCCGCATAGGGCAACTGATCCTCGACCACGCCACCGACAAGAAACCTGCCGCCCGGGTAATTGAGGTACGGCCTCAGGGTGGCGAAGAACGGCAGCAGCCTGGCGGGCGGCCAGGAGACTTCAGAGTTGTAGCCGGCTTCGTATGTTGAAGCGGCCAGCGCAGTATAGTGAGCACCCGACGTCGCCAATCCGCCGAGCACTAGCGCGACGCCGATGTAATAAAGGTACCTGACTTTTACCAGTTGTACGAGATAAGCCACGGAATAGCCCGCGGCCACGCAGGTGAACCAGGCGCCGTAGTCGTCATGCTTGCGCATCGACTCGTCTGAGTGGAGGCGCAGTGCCTCAAAGGTGACGAGCATTCCCGCAACAACAAGTACCGTCACGACGGCAGTGCGCCTGCCATTTTGCCGGGTACAGAAGGCGACAATCAGGGCGGCCACGCCAAGCGCGAGAACGACACCCACCCAGTCCCAGGTCTCCGCGGTGATCACGCCCCCGGGTTCCCTGGTTGCGCCCATGATCGACTGCTGTCCGGTCGGCCGGGCCAGCGTGGTGAACAGGATGCCCTTGAGATAGGCGCGCCCGGCGAGAAAGACGCAGAAAGTCAGCAGGGCGGCGATGCTCAGGCTCAGGACGAAAAACCTCTTTGCCGCCGCCTTCCAGTTTCCGGCCTGGGTCGCCGCGAGCGAGATTACGATCGGATCGAACAGGAGAGTCGCATATTTCGTGGCGTTGGCAGCCAGGATGACGGCCGGCACGACGGCCAGCCAGAAATTCGAGTCATCCGATCGCACAGCGCAGTAGGCGGCGGCTGCGACGAGCATGATCGCCATGGCGTCATATGTGGCATAGGCACCAAGGTCCTGGGTAAGCCCGAGGCCGGCGAATAGTCCTGCTGATATGATCCCGGAAAAGTAACCGAAAAGGCGCCTGGCCGTGGCGAAGGAAAGAACAGTGGCCGTCATCATGTGACACCTGGTCCGGCGTCGGGGTCGCGTTGGTCGCGTAAACCCTGGAGCCGCGTTGGCCGTTGACGAAAAAAGGAAATGAGATCAGGACGGCGTTAGCGTGAAGGCTGGTTATGTAGTCGATGTCGGCGTGCGCCGCGGCCGCGACGTCCTGACCGCGATACGTATAGGCGTCGAGATCGACGCCGCGTTGCATGGGCATCCCGGTACCCGACGAGGGAACGGTGATCGGGGCGGAGGCAGGCACGTGTGCGGGCTGCAGCGCTCGCAGGTGTGAAGCCGCTGCCCAGCCAGCCGCGAGCAGGCCGGCCGCGGCACAGCTAGCGAGCACTCGGCGCAGTCCGCTCAACGGCGGGCTCGCGTCTTGGCGATCACCGCAAAGGACCGGGGGTTGCCCTGGACGAGCGGCACGACGATGCCGGCCAGGGTCAGCAGCAGGCTCGCGGGACTTGCCAGCACCGCCAGCACCCCGGAAAGCAGCCGTGAGTCACCGGCCCGGCCGCCGTCACCCGACGAGGCCCCGATCCACCCGCTGGCGAAGAACATGCCAGCCCAGGCGAGGAGCGACAGCTTGCCGTAGTTCAAGACGCCGGCCGTGGCGGGGATACGTCCCGTCAGCCGCAGGTACAGCCCCGCGGCCGAGCACAGCAGCGCCGTCACCCCGGCCAGGTACTTCACGGATACCATCACCGCGGCGCCGAGTGGCATCACATTGCGGTGCCCGATGGCATGAATGTCGCCCCACAGCCAGCGCCTGCGCTGGATGAGAAAGTCTCTCAGGCTCCACGGGGAGGTGACCTCGGCATATTCGTGGAACCACCCCCATTTCAGCCCCCCGGCCGCGGCACGCTGACCGAATACGAGGTCTTCGGACGCGATCACGGGCCAGTCCCAGGTGACCATGTCCTCAGCCTCGCCCGTGACCACCATCCCTTCCCCGTGTACGTGCAGCGGCCGGCCCACGATGCCCTGGAACACCGAGCAGTACACCAGGCAGGCATGGGTACGGATATCGTCGGCGTGGCTGGCGATGAAGTGGCTCAGCGGCCAGACGGCATAGTGCGTCCGCGGGGTCACCACTCCCTCGCAGATGTCGTAATCGGCCACGAACGCACGCTCGATGTAGCCCTTGGTCAGGGTCACGTCGTCATCGTTGAAGATGATCTTCACATCGGGACGCGACAGCCTCTCCGCCTTGCGTACGCGGCGGGAGTATTCCAGCGCGCGCGCCTTCTTCTGCGACCGGGCGGAGAAGTCCCCGGGGACGACCAGCACCCGGTCGGCGTGCGGGTAGTGGTTCGGGTGGCCGGGCTCCGTGACGACCCATACCTGGTAGGGCATGCTCAGTCCGTAGGACCGGACCTGCTTGATGATCTCGTTGACGCGGTCCTGTTCGCGGCCGGCGGTGGTGATCTGAATGATCAGGTGCCGGAACGTTCCCGGCTGGGCCCGGCGGAATCCCCAGCGGAAGCGGGCCTGGCCGATGATCAGCAGCCCAAGTTCGATCAAGGGCATCATCCACGCCGCGTAAACCAGCCAGCGGGCGGCAGGCCACCGGGTAATGAGCCAGGTAGCCAGCAGCGCGGCCGCGACGGCGAGGATACCCAGGATGGATACCTTGCGCGTCGCCTTCTGGCCGCGATGACGACGGCCGGGACCAGCCGGCGCCGGAACGATGACCGGGGGCCGGACGGTGCGCACGAGCGTCGACATCTCGGTCGCCTGCGCCAGCGCGATGAGCGCTGCGATCCCGGCTTCCTGCTGCTCGCGTTCCGCCGTGCGGGCGGCGCGCACTTGCCGGGGAACCACCGGCGGCTTACCGGGCTGGGGGGACCTAGTCCCCGCGGACAGGTGTCCGGGTCCGGGGCGCTGCATCAGCTACGCCAGGGCCGCCCCGGGGAAACGGATCGATGCCGGTCTCGCCCGGAGTGGTCCAACTCCGGCAAGAGTCGTCGTATAACAGGCCGAGAGCCGAGTGGTGCCAGGCTTCGTAGACCCGGGCAAGACAGATCACCCCGTTGATCGTCCCACGTTCCGCCCCACTATGGGACGCTTCAGGTTACCGACGGTTGCCCGGTTATGGGGGCAAACGGATGAGACGCCAGTAGCGCCGCGTGACGACGATGCCGCGTCAGGTGATGACGACCTGGAAGGTGGCCAGGCTGGGGTCCTCCGCGTAGGCGATGCGGCCCCCGTCGGCCGCCACCTCGCGCAGCGCCGCTAGCGCCGCGGCGGTGATGAGCTCGCCCGGCGCCAGCACCGGCACGCCGGGCGGGTAGGGAGCGACGAGCTCGGCGCTGATCCGGCCGACGGCGGCGCTGGCCGCCACGGTCTCGTTCGGCGCGAAGAACGCCTCCCGGGGCGCCAGCACCGTCTGCGGCCGCACCGTCCACGCCGCGGTCGCGGCGGGCCGGCGCGGCTGGCCGCGGTGCCGTTCGATCGCGGCGATGAGCTCCTCGGTGAACGCCGCGATCTGCTCGTCGCCGTCGGCCATCGTCACGATGGGCACGATGGTGTCCCGGTCGCCCATCTCCACCGGCATGCCCGCGGCGATCAGGTCGGCCTCCACCAGGCCGCCGTGCGCCCCGGTCCCGGCCAGCAGCACGACCAGCTTGGCCGGATCCACCCCGGGCCCGTCGAGCACGTCCACGCCGGGCACCTCGCGCAGCCGCTTGCGGGCCGCGGCCATGCCCTCCAGCAGCCGGCCGCACAACCGCTCCCCCTCCCTGGCCAGCAGCGCCCGGGCGGCATCCATGCTCGCCATGATCGACCCGGCCGGGCTGGTGGTATGGGTGGCATCGAACGCGCGGTTCAGCCGGGCCACGTCCAGCCGCTCGGTCCTGGCCAGCATCAGCGCGCCCTGGGTGTAGGCGGGCAGCGTCTTGTGCGCGCTGGTCACCATGGCGTCGGCGCCGGCCGCGATCGCGTGGGCCGGAAGGTCCGGGTGGAAGCCCAGGTAGGCGGCCCAGGCCGCGTCGACGATCAGCGGCACGCCCGCCTCGTGCGCGGCCCGGGCGTGGCCGGCCAGGTCGCCGGTCGTGCCGACGTAGGACGGGTCGCCGAGGATCACGCCGCAGGCGCCCGGGTGCGCGGCCAGCGCGTCCCGCACGGTCTGCACCGCCACCGCGGCGGGCAGGCCCGAGCCCGGGTCGATCTCCGGCCGGACCCAGACCGGCCGCAGGCCCGCCATCACCAGGCCGAGCAGCAGCGACCTGTGCAGCGTCCTTGTGATGATCACCTCCTGGCCTGGCTGGCCGATGGCCAGGCAGAGCGCCTGGTTGCCATGGGTCGATCCGGCCACCGAGAACCGGCACCAGTCGGCGCCCCACAGCGCGGCCGCGCGCGCCTCGGCGTCGGCTCGCAGCCGGTCGGCGTGCTTGATGGCGTCGAGCGCGCCGTAGAGCGGCGCGTCGCCCGCCACCACCGCGCCCACCAGGTCCTGGCGCTGCTTGTGGCCCGGCGTGGTCATCGGCGTCAGCCGGCCGGCCTGGGCCAGCCGCATCCAGTCCAGCCAGGCGGCCAGCATCGGGGCGTCCGCGGCCAGGCCGAGCGGATCGCGCGGGTCTCGCGGGTCTCGCGGGTCTCGCGGGCCATGGGGGTCAGCGGTGCTCATGATCATCTGTCCAGTGTGGCCGGCCGCCCGCCGGGACGCTGGTACTCACCGGGTGGGCTGGCCGAGGTCCCGCCGGATGCTAGCGGCGCGGGCTGAAGAAGATCACCGCGACGCCCACCGCGACGACGGCGGCGCCCAGCCAGTCGTAGTTGTCCGGCCGGTGCCCGTCGACGACCCAGCCCCAGAGCAGGCTCATGATCACGAACACCCCGCCGTAGGCGGCGTAGACCCGGCCGAAGTCGCCGGCGGAATGGAACGTCGGGATGATGCCGTACACGATCAGGCTGACCGCGCCCGCCAGGCCGACCGGCCAGGACGCTCCCTCGCGCAGCCACCGCCAGACCAGGTAGCCGCCGCCGATCTCGGCCAGCCCGGCCGCGGCGAACAGCCCGACGCTGCGGATCACGTTCATGGCCTGACCTTAGACGCCGCGGGCCGTCCGGCGCGGCGCGGCGCTACCCGGAATGCACGGCCCAGATCGCCTCGGCCACCGAGCAGCCGCAGCCGGTCAGCCAGGCGGACGCCTAGCGGCGCCGGCCTGCGCGGCGGCCTGGCGTTCGGATTCCGCGTTCAGCTCGGCGCCGAGCAGAATCGCCAGCCCGGCCAGGTAGAGCCAGAAGATGAGGATGACCACCCCGGCGAACGCGCCGTACGTCTTGCCGTACGAGCCGAACTTGGCCACATAAAAGGAGAAGCCGAGCGAAGCCAGCAAGAAGATCGCCGTGCCGAGGACGCCGCCCGGGCTGACCCACCGCCAGCGGGGCGTCTCGTGGTTCGGCCCGAAGAAGTAGTAGACCGAGAACAGCACCGTGATCAGGATGAGGGTCAGCGCCCAGCGCACGATGTTCCAGATGATCGTGAACGCGGCCCCGGTGAGGCCGATGTGGCCCTCGATCCCCGACCCGATCGACGCGCCGAACACGATGAGCGCCGACGCGATGCCGCCGATGACCAGCGTGGCCAGCATGAGCGGGAACGCGTAGAGCCGCTTGGCCAGGAACTTGCGGTCGGCCGGCACCTCGTAGGCGATGTCGAGCCCGGTCTCCAGCGCCGCCATGCCGCCGGAGGCGCTCCACACCGCCACCACCACGCCGATGACCAGGGCGGTGAGCGAGCTGGCCGACGAGCGGTGGATCGCCGACTGGATGGCCTGGTTGAAGACGTCCGAGGCTCCCGGCGGCAGCGCCTTGGTCAGGCCGCTGACCAGCCGGTGCACGTCACTGCTGCTGATGTGCAGCAGGCTCGCCAGGCCGAGCAGGGCGATGAGGGCCGGGAACAGGGCCAGGAACCAGTGGTAGGCCAGGCTACCCGCGGTCATCGCGCACCGGTCGCGGCCGAACTTCTTCCCGGTCCGCTTGATCGTGTTCTTCCAGCCAGTCCCGCTCAGCTCCAGCGGTGTCCCGGGACCGCCGGATACCTCGCTCCTCGGCGGTATCGTCTCCCGGCCCGGCCGGCCGGCATCGCCGTCGTCGGCGTGCCGGCCGTGCCGAGGGTCCTGCGCGGTCATGTCTTGCGCCGCCTCCAGACCAGGACGGCGCCGATGATCACGGCGCCCGCGGCGGCCGCGGCGGCCGGCCAGCGGCGCTGTACCGCCTGCTTCTGTACCAGCTGGCTCTGCCGCAGCCGCCCGGACACCTCGGCGGCCTTGCCCTGCGCCCGGGCCTTCATCCCGGCCGCCTTGCCCTTCATCTCGGCGGCCTTGGCCCGGGCCCTCGCCTTGACGTCGGCCTTGGCGGCCAGTTCTTCCACGGTCTCGCCGAGACGCTCTCGGGTCCGCTCGATCTCCTGCTGAATTTCCGGTGCGGTCATCGGTGTGCCCTTTCCTTGATTTCCTCAACGTCCGCCTTGACGCCGGCGGCGGCTTGCCCGGGCAGCGGAGGCGCAGCCTTCCGCATCCGGCCCGGGAGCGCCGCGGCCCCCGCGGCAGCCAGCAGGGCTACCCCGGCGATGAGCGCGGCAAGCCAAGCAGCCACAACGCCGCTGATGGCGATGATCGCGCACGCTAGCAGGCAGCCCGCACCGTAGACAGCCACCACGCCGCTGGCCCCGAACATCCCGGCGCCGACGGCCGGCTGCCTGCCCTTACTGGTCATTTCCAGCTGGGCGAGTTTCAGCTCATCCCGGATGAGTACGGACACCTGCCCGGACATCATCGTGACGAGCTCACCAGTCGGATGTTCCTGGTCCTGGCGGACCGGGGCGGCGCCTGAACGCTCCATGGAAACTGCCCTTCGTTCCGGCTGAATCCGGTGCGCTACCCGCGCATCAGCGCGTTGAACCTGGGTACGGAGGCAAAAGGCGTCGTACTCGCCGCTACCGGGTGGCCCCGGGTGGCTTTGGCACCTCACAGGACCTGTACCATTGCGGATGAACGCGTCATACTGGCACTACGTAGTCCCTACGTGGAGGTCGCACCTCTTGGCGAGCAAGGCCCACCGCGTCGCAAAGGGCCTCGTCGGGGGTTGCGCGCTACTCCTCGGGGTCGTCCTATCCGGATGTGGAGCGCCGCAATTCACCTACGTGGCCAACTCCGGCTCGAATACGTATTTCAAGGTGCCATATGGCTGGCACAAGATCAGCGACTCGTCTCTCTCCTCCGAGCTGAAGACCGCGACCGGCGGCTCGGGCGGCGGGTGGACGGTCGCGTACGAAGCCGGCCACAAGCCCACCGCGGGTGATTTCCTCGCCTTCGGCACCGCGCATCCGTTCGTATTCGCTGAGGTCGGCCAGCTCAACACGACCGCGAGCAACCAGCTGTCGTATGACAGCCTGCGCGACTTCTTCCTCCCGGTGACTTCCACCGCACGGCAGAACGCGGCGGCGCAGGGGTTCCCGCTCAGCGCCTTCAAGCAGATCCGCGACCAGACGCTCACGCTCAGCCAGGGCGTGCACGGGGTCCGGGAGACATTCGACTACACCTTCACCGGCGGCATCACCGACACGTTCGATGAGGTCGCCCTGACCAACGCCGATCAGACCGTCGTCTACCTCCTCGTGCTGCACTGCACCACCAGTTGTTACAGCACGGATCAGACCGAGATCAACGACGTGATGTCGTCGTTTACCATCAGGAGCTCGTGATGGACAAGGCCCAGGCCTCCCGGGACGTCGCCGACCAAGGCCCCCCGGGGGCACCGCCGCCACCGCCTAGCGGGCGCCCGAGGGACGAGGACCGGCTGACCCGCAAGCCGCTCAGCGTCTGGGACAGGATCAAGTTCCTGCTCCTGCTCGTCCTGCTCTGGTTCGTGCTGGTCTGGTCGGCCATGGCCAACAACCCGCTGACCGGGTTCTCCGACGCGATGCGTCAACAGCTGCGCACGGGCTGGTGGGTGTTCATCCTGCTCGGCCTGGAGGTGCTCCGGCAGGTTCACTTCCTCATCAGCGAGCGCTCGATCGGCTACCACAGATTCTGGGCCGAGACCGTGTTCGGCGGCTTCGAGCGGCTCACCCACCGGCGGATCTCGGACTGGTCCAGGTTCCGTATCTGGCGGCTGATGACCTGGGTGCTGTGGATCGCGATCATCGCCATCGTGATCGGCAAGATCATCCATACCACGCCGATCCTGGCCCTGCTTCGCGCCCCGCAGCTGATCTGGCACGTGCTGCCGTTCGTGCTGCAGCTCGCGTTCGGGTTCGTGTTCATCGCCTTGCAGTTCATCGGCCTGTTCTGGCTGCTGTCCCGCGGCGGGATGGACGTCTACTATCCCGACGACATCAAGACCAGGTTCTCCGACGTCTGGGGCCAGGACCACGTGCTCGATCGGGTCAAGGAGAACATCATCTTCCTGGAGAACCCCGAGCTGGTGGAGGAGCGAGGCGGCTACGTGCCGGGCGGCCTGCTGCTGTGGGGGCCGCCGGGAACCGGCAAGACGCTGATGGCCGAGGCGGTGGCGGGCGAGACCGGGCGGCCGTACGTGTTTGTCGACCCCGGCGCGTTCATCAACATGTTCATGGGCATCGGCGTCCTCAAGGTGAAGTCGCTGTTCCGCAAGCTGCGGCGGCTCGCGCTGCGCTACGGCGGCGTGATCGTCTTCTTCGACGAGGCCGACTCGCTGGGCAACCGCGGAGGGCTGTCCCAGGGCGCCCCCGGCGGGCAGCCCCGCTCGACCTCGCCCGCCTTCGCCCACGCCGGCTGCCACGGGTTCACCTACCTGTCCGAAGACACCCGCTGGCTGCTGACCCGGCAGGCGATGGAATCCGCGATCGGTGACGAGCCGGACACCCGGCGGAACCGGCAGATGATCGGCGGGATGATGAACGGGGGCAACGGCGGCGGCATGGGCACGCTGCAGGCCCTGCTCACCGAGCTGTCCGGGCTGAAGAAGCCGCGCGGCTTCGTCAACCGCTACGTCCGGCGGATCTTCGGCATGCGGCCGAAGCCGCCACCCAAGTACCGGATCCTCGTCATGATGGCGACCAACATGCCGTCGGCGCTGGACGAGGCGCTGCTGCGCCCCGGCCGCATCGACCGCATCTACAAGGTCGGCTACCCGTCCAAGGCCGGCCGGATCCGCACCTACGAGGGGTACTTCGCCAAGGTTCAGCATGAGCTGACCGAGGAGCAGATGGACAAGCTGGCCACGATCACGCCCTACGCCACAGGCGCCACCATCAAGGACCTGGTCAACGAGGCACTCATCACCGCGATCAGGAACGGCCGGGACGTCATCACCTGGCCGGACGTGATCAAGGCTAAGCAGCTCAAGGAACTCGGGCCGCCGGAGGACGTGGAGTACATCGAGCGCGAGCGGCACGCCGTCGCCGTGCACGAGGCCTGCCACGCGCTGGTCGCGTTCCGGACCAGGCAGCACATGGAGATCGACATCGCCACCATCGAGAAGGGCAGCGACTACCTCGGCATGGTGGCGAGCATCCCGCCCGAGGACCAGTTCACCCGGTGGCGCAGCGAGTACGAGACCGACATCCTGGTATCGCTGGCGTCGCTGGCCGGCGAGCGGATGTTCTTCGAAAAGGACAGCTCCTCCGGCGTGTCCGGGGACCTGGAGTCCGCGACCACGGTCGCCTCGTTCATGGAGGGCTTCTGGGGCATGGGCACCACGGTGTCCTCCTACTCCACGGCCAAGCGGCTCGAGGTCGGCTCGCCGGGCGGCGGCCGGGGCGGCGCGCTGAAGAAGGG
>WNGH01003409.1_pt1 | contig 15237 bp, 13 predicted proteins | sample 5400631 | NCBI WGS metagenome assembly WNGH01 (sample SAMN13153373, study PRJNA577476) | soil metagenome | isolation source: 115 cm soil or saprolite under Garry oak tree replicate 1 | place: USA:California | collected 2016-06-15
CCTTGCCTCCTCGTCAATTCGAGGAGCGATGATGTCCTGTCGCCGCTTCCGGCCTACGGCCAGATATTACATTCGCGTATCACCTACTGGGGGATTTTGAAGTGGCCATCACTGGGGGAGTTTGGGTGGCCGCCGGGGCTGCGGCGAATAACCTAAGTCTGGCGCGACTTGTGGCTACGGCAGTGGCTTTGTATGGCCGCGCACTTCGATCCAAAGTCTGCGTTTCTTCCGGGCAACTTGCGTTTCGTGTTTCTGAGCGTCGGCTTCTCGGCCGAGCCGCCTTTGGTTACTTGCTGTCGCCACGTCCGTTGCGCATCCCTGAGCGGACGTCGTCTGGATACCCGCAGGAAAGCTCTTCCGCAGTCGTCTAATGCCTGGTCCAACGGTCCGCAACGGACGGTAGCGTTCCAATCATCTTCTTTCCGAGATGGGTGGCGGCTCTTGCGACACCACTTATGAGACTTGCCGCTGGACAGGACCGACGCGCTTCTTGCCTTGCGCCACCACACGGATGGCGGTCCCAAGCATTTCCGGCGTGTTCTGTTTCGCAAGATTTCCGGCAGCACTGGCATTGCATCGCGTCTTGCATGTCGGACCCCGACGAACTTCGGCTAGAATCACGATCGTTCCGGACTGGCACCCGCCGGCATAGCTCAGATGGTAGAGCAGCTGATTTGTAATCAGAAGGTCGTGGGTTCGATTCCTACTGTCGGCACCAAACAGCCGTCCGGCGAAATCCGCAACATTCCCAGGCCCCTGGCGACGACAGGTTCTCCCTAGCCGATTGCGCCCGCGAATGTCGGCCCGGACCCGTGCGTAGGCGGACCACCCACACGTATTCCCGGAGTCTATGTGATCGCGGGCCCCACCTATACGGCGTCCGCGGCCGACGGATCAATCGACCTGGCGTCTCGTCTTGCCTCCGGCGGGGATTCCGCAATCAGGCGGAGGTTCGCTTCGCCTCTGGTGCAGACCGATTCGCGGCCACTGCATTTCCCGCGAACTCGCGACGCGGTCGCGTCTGCGTTGCGAGGGCCTTGCTCTAGCTCCTGGGCGCGTGGGTGTGGCAAGCCAATTCCCGTGCCGCCGCTTCGTCCGAAACACCGGAAACCTCGGTGAAGTAGCCGCGCAACGGGCACTGCATTTCGGCCGGACATTGATGGTCCCGGGCGCATTCCGCCTGGGTTTCGTCGGTCAGGACCATTTCACGTGTGAATTCGCAGCGGGCGAGGGGAGAGTCGAAGCAGCTCATGATCGTCTCCATATCGTTATCCGGCCGGCAGGGGGTGGGCCGTCTAGCTACAATATAATCCTGTCGCTGCGGCAATGCCATACCCGTGTGATGGTCTTTTCAAGCTCCCGTGCCGATCCGCCATTTGGCCGCCACGCTTGGGCCGATGCATTCCCTGCGGTACGATCGTGCTCTTACACGGACCGACATCAACGCCGATGCCATGCGCTGCCAGGCGAGTCGACGGGCGACTCCGGCCGTCACGCAAACAAGTGTCACGTGTCAGCGTGGCCGCCGGAACAATCCGGGACCGGACGCAACTTTTCGGCGGACGTCAATAGCGTCGGCAGCGCGACGGGCAATTGACGCGGTATCGCGCCGACGCGTACAATAGGTTCCCTGAAACGAATGCCGCGGGGTGGAGCAGTCTGGCAGCTCGTCGGGCTCATAACCCGAAGGTCGAAGGTTCAAATCCTTCCCCCGCAACCAAATGCAATAAGGCCAAACAGCGAGTGCTGTTTGGCCTTATTGTTTTGTCATCGCTAGAATCGCTGCCGCGATCCGCTGACCGGCGCGACGGGAAATGAACTTTCGCGAATGTTTCGACCTTGCTGGCAACGTTGCGCTTGTCACCGGTGCCAGCCGTGGTATCGGCGAGTCGGTGGTGCGCGCTCTGGCCGCCAGCGGCGCCCGGGTGATCGTATCCAGCCGTAACCAGGAACCGTGCGAGGCGATAGCGTCGAGCATTCGCCGCGACGGCGGAGATGCCGAGGCCATGGCCTCGCACATGGGTGACACGCAGCGTATCGCGGCGCTGATAGCGAATATCGAGGCGCGTTATGGCCGGTTGGATATCCTGGTCAATAACGCGGCGACCAATCCGCATTTCGGTTCCATTCTCGATACCGATGCCGCGGCTTTCGAAAAGACGGTGGCGGTTAACCTGAGGGGCTACTTCTTCTGCTCTTCCCATGCTGCGAAATTGATGGCGAAGAACGGCTCAGGCAGCATCGTCAACGTCGCCTCGATCGCCGGCATCGCGCCGGGAACGGCTACCGGAATCTACGCAATCACCAAGGGCGCGGTGATCGCGATGACCAAGGCCTTTGCCTGCGAATGCGCACCGCTCGGCGTTCGCGTCAATGCCATCCTGCCGGGCTTCACCGACACCCGTTTTTCGTCGGCGCTGGTGGATGATCCGGACCGTTTGGCGCGGATCGTGGCGCGGGTCCCGCTCGGGCGCATCGCGGGTCCGGACGAGATGAGCGGTGCCGTTCTCTACCTTGCATCGAAGGCCTCGAGCTATACGACCGGCGCCTGTCTGATCGTCGATGGCGGCTACCTGGCAGGCTGATCCCGTCCAGCCGTCGTCGCGCTGATTGGGAGGGGCCGTCGGTAGCGAAAAAGAAAACGCCAACCACCGGGGGGCGGCGTCTACCGAATAGCTCGCCGAACGCCCTATGAATAGGTGCTCTGCGCTTTTCAGTTCTTCGAGTTACCCCCATAGTTACCCCAGCCAGGCGGATGCTGCCTTTTATTTCGCCGTGCCACCAGCGCCGACTTTCACTACCAACTGACCACCGGCAATGCCGGCCCGTGCCCGCGCCCTCTGGCGCGGAAGCGGACCACACCACCCACGCGCAGCGCCAGAAGAACCCAACGCCGCGATAGCGACGCCGAAATAGCTTTTGTCCGGGCCGGGGCGCAAGACATAACCGACCATTACCCGAACCCGCAGGGCGCGCCAGCGGTAGGCCACAAAGCGAAGCCTGCGCAGCGACTGGCCTACTTTGGGTAATGCGCGGTTATGTTAAAGCTCGACGCAAAGCGACGAATTTACCCCTGCCCGGCGGCGTGACATTCGCGCGATGCGCGCTGACTCGGGTTTTGACTGGCAATCCCGCGCAGCGGGTTTGCCTTGGGGGTGTGCGACCGGCGGAATGGAGCAGGAATGAGGACGGGACGCGGCAAGGTCTTGGCCGCGTAGCCGCCGAATGGATGCGCAATGCAGTAGGTGGCACGGTCTTGACCTTGTGGGCTGACACGACCCGGCATCGTAGCCGTCCGCTTCACCGCAGGTAAGCGGCGGCGGGCCACGAAGTGCGAACGTCGAGCGGCGCCCGGCGTAGCCGTCGAAGCCGTGGGCAGCTTCATCGCCGACGGCGCAGACGGCGGGCAGCACGCGACCAAGGCAGCCCAGGGTAAAAGTCGGCGCTGGCGGTACGGCGATAGCAGGAGAGACAAAGCCGTGACGCAGCTTTACCGCGTGACGGCGCGGTTTAGATCACGACGTGGTAGCCGCCTGCAAGCCGCAAGCTGGCGAGCGGGGTTATCGCTGGCCTGCGCAGTGGCGCAGCGGCGGCGGGGCAGGAGCAGCAGCGCTGGTCGAAGGCACTGAGCCGTGGCGCGGCTGTTTGCGCGACGGCGGGCGTCCAGAACGTGAGGCGGTAGCGACGGCGCGGGGCTTGCGGGGTTTTTTGCAAGCGCCGTGACGGAGCGGTCGAAGGGCTGACGGCGGCCGGGTATGCGCCGACAGTGCAGTGCGTGACACGATGGACCGCCGGGTCGGATACGCAGCGGAGATTCCGCAGGTGCATTGGCGCAGGCTCACTCGGTGAGCCATCAGTACGCATAATATTGTCGTATCTTGCTCGTCGACTCAGAAGGGGACCGCAACTATGGACTTCAGCATCATCTGGAATCAGGATGGCCGTCACAGCAGCGGATACATGGAAATCCTGCCGGGTGACTACAAGGGCAAGTGCTGGAATAGAGAGTCGGTCTTTATTCGTGAGGACGAATTTGAAAATTCACTGGAGCCCATCTTCGCGCTGCATGCGCCAGCTTTCGATCACTACGGCAACACAGCGATTGGGAAGGATCAATGCTGGGCAATCATTGATGACCTAAAAGCGCTCGGAGGTCCGGCCGCAAGTGAGTTAGCAATCTGGCTCCACGGTACTGTCGCCAAACATGGATCGATCACTGTGTTGGGGATGTAGGGGAAGGCGAATGCTATGAAACCAACGGAGGTAAGACATGACCATCGATGATCCCGAGCGTTGTGAGCGGCGATATGATGATTGGGGCCAGCGGAACAATCAGGTCAAGTTGCCTGCGTTGGTAGTCGCAAAGATTCTCGAATTGATCCGACGGGACGATGTTCGCTCCGTATCGTGTCCTTACGATGATCCCGAACTCTGGCTGGCATTTATTGCCGAGCAAGTTCGCCGAGCGGCCGAGAGCGGTTTGCCGCTGCAAGAGGCGTTCACCTTGTGCGGCCCTGACGGCGGGTTATGGGACACCCCGGTGGAAGCCTTGGGCGGTTACGTTCATATCCCCTACGAGGGGCTTTGCGGCGGCGATCTGCTTATTCGGCCAACGTGGAGACAGTTCCGCGTCCAGCAAGGCGCGGCAACGGGGAAACTCAGCACGGCCGCCAGCGTCACTTGTTGCTACTACGTTCTCTCGCCGGAAGACTTCGGCGAAGTTCCCTTCGCGGCCCGCACGATGGTGGGTGATTGGGTGCTCTACCAATCAAACGTCCCCTATGAGCCGTGCGACGTGTTCGGGGTTAAGGAGTTTGAAGCGATAAAGAAGAAAGCGGCTGCAAACAAGGATCTCTAGCCGTGCCCGACAGGCCCTAGCCGTTTGCCGACTGCCCCGAGGTAAGGCAGCCCATTGTCCCGAATGTCATCTCGCATTTCATCGGAGAGGTACAGGGCGGGAACTTGTTCCACTACGGCATCCTCCCGTGATCGGCGAAACGCCTCGGCGCCGGCGTAGGTCGCGAAAGTCTCGCCCACGACTTTTCTGGAAGCCACGTTGAAAACCTGCCATCCAGCCTTGCCTGCCAGCTTGCGCACGTCGAATTGCCGGCTCAGGGTCGAGAACTGGGCGGCCTCCAATCGCGCGCCCCACGACTTGGCAAGCTTCTCCACCGCCGCCGGCACGATGCAGTCATAGAACGCCTTCAGTCCATCGGCGTTGGCCCACGGGAAACGCTCGGCGTGCAGCATTCCCGGTAACCAGGCAATGCCGGCAAAGCCCTGGTTCGCGGCAAGCAAGAGCATCATGCGCAGCGCCGCATCCAGCCAGTGATTCCGGTACGGATTCTCGGGCGGGGCCTCCATGTCGTCGTCCCAGCCGATGGGGTCGCGATCCTCGACGCCCTCCGGTTGCCGTTCTTTCGCCTCCTGTATCGCTTTGCGCAGCGCCTGATTCCAGTCGCTCTGGATTTCCTCCAGAACCAGCAGGCGCGCGCCTGCGGGAGTCTTGCGTTCGGTAGTCCGCACGTGGGCAACGATATTGGGAATCTCGAAATGCTCTCCCCAATACTCAACCGGCAGATTCGGCGCGGTGATCAGCCATTCGGTGTAGTGCTCGCCGCCGGGGAGCGCGAAGCGCGTGAACCGATTGAGGCTTCGGGTTTGACCGACGAATCCTTGTGCCGCAAGGCGTCGGGCCATGCGCTCAACCAGTGCCCGGCCATAGGCCATCGCCTCTTGGGCGCTGACAAATCTGCGGCCCACGGGTTGCGGTGCCAGCTTCTTCCGTCCGCGAGGAACGGAGAACGACCAGTAGCGATGCCGGCCGAACAATTCCCCATCGACATCGACATGCAGCCAGATGCAGAGCCCGAAGGTTCGATCCATGAAGTGCAGCAGTCGCACCTCGCGCCGCCCGTTGCGAACGAGGACGGGCGGCAAGGTCGCAGGCCGCTGTTGCTTCTCGTAGCGAACGAGGGGGACATACTCATCGGTGATATGGCGCTGTAAAACAAGTTCGCAAGGCGGCTTGTCGGCCAAAAACTCGATCAGATCAACAAGATCGAGAATCGGTTTGGGGAAACCCTCCAGCGCCGCAATGACCCGGCTCCACTCGATCTCGACTGCGCTGATACCTTTTTTCTGCAAGTTGCGGATCGTGCCAAGCCACTGCCGCGGGCTGCCTCTGGTTTGACCGCAGGCGGCAAGATGGCGCTGAAGCGGCGACCACAGCGTGATGGGCGAAATGTCGTATTGCTCCAGCGGTTCTGTTCGCATGGCGCCGAACCGTGGCTACCCTTCATCGTCGGCCGAACCATCGTAATGGATGGTGCCCGTCAACTTTCCGGCCAGGATCACGCGGCTGCTGCGAATGGTGATTCCGTCCTTGCCGTCGCCCCAGGGTGCCTGGACCCACCAGCAGGGCTCGGGTGGATTGGCATAAATCCGAAATTGCGGTGGCTTCCGGCCGTGGCAGATCAGCTGCTCAGATGCAACAGATTGCGTCAGCGCCCGCGTCGCAATGTCCAGCGCCATGCGCCGCGTGACGGGCGGAAACAAATGTACCTTAAGTTGCGCAAACCAATTCATGCTGATCTCGAATCGCTTGTCTCACGAATCATCATCGCCGATCACTGGCGCGAGGGATGAGCCAGCAGAAACATTTTCTATCAACCGGACAAACCGGCACCGTGAGGCGTGGCGGCGCGCTCCAGGTCTGTCAAAAGTAGGTGTTGGCAGGACCGCGATTACCCAATCTTGTCTGCAATCTGCACCTCCACATCCCTCCCGTTATCGTTCGCCACGGCCATCAGGAACAGGCATTTCCCACCACTGGATGCGGCCCACTGCCGGCCGATCTGATCTTTTTCGCGGGTGTCGTCGCCCAGTAGGTGCGCGCCCTTGTACTCGACGATCAACACGCGGCCATCGTTCAATTCAGCAACGAAATCCGGGTAGAAATAATCGGTCGCCGTCGGCAGCCAGAAAGAAAACCGTTCGTCGCGCTCCACATTACGCACCCAATGCTTAACAGCCGGATGCGTGTCGATGGCGCGGGCACAAACGAATTCCTCGGCCGGTGTGCCGTCGGCGCGTTTCTCGCGCAGGTCGTGGATGACGGGGTAATAGTGCTTCTTGAAACGAAAGCGCCCAGCATAGAACGGCGGTCGCGCCGGGTACTGGTTCGGGCGAAAAGTGAAGGCATGACGCCATCCACCCGCAGTATCCGCCAACATCGGTGCGGTCGAAAATCCCGGTAGCGCCTTCTGGAATCCGCCCTTGATCGCCACTTGTCGCCGCCGCTCAATCTCGCGGCGTATCGCTTCGGCTAGTAGATATTTGCAGCGCACCAGCGCCGTCAGTGAAATTCCACGGTCGCCGATCAGGTGATACATCAGCATCAGCAGCCATTTGCGCAACATTGGCGGGAAAATGTCCACGTCCCGGCACTGAGGTTCGAGCGTGCGCACCAGGTCATGCTCATCTGCGTGCGCCTTGACTTCATTCAGGTGCAATTGGCCGCTTTCCGCCGTGTCGTAGACCACCCGGTCGCCGTCCACGTCAATTTCCCATGCGGTGCCGGTTTCGGTCACAGTAAAGCCGGGCAGGCTCACGGCTTCAGCGAACAAATCGAACTCGCCCAACTTGGCCAGCACGCGGCGTTCGACGGGTTGCAGTTCGCCATCCCATACCAGACAAAGTTGCGGCAGCGGCGCGAAGGGCGTGCCACGCGAGGCCGGCGCGAGTTGCGCATCCTGCCGGGCGCGTTCGCGCTCGATAACGTCCTGCACTGCCTGTTGCTGCTTGCCGGGCTTGCAGCCCGCGAGTAGGAAATCCTCAACCTCGGCAGTCAATTCGCCGCGAACGATGACCGTGGCACCGGTCGACGTCGGGCGAACCTCGATGCTGTCTTTGAGCGCATCGGGAATAGCCTGTGTCGGCGCGACTGGCAATGGAATGACGGCTTCGACGGGCAATAGTGGCCGCTGCGTGCCATCGTCTGCCAGCGGGAACGCTGTTTGTGCCGGCATGACTGCGGCCTGTGCCTCGTAACGCTCGAAGCCCATGTTATTCACCAGTCGGTCGACCAGTGCATCGACGGCGCGGGCGGTCGCCATCGACACCACATGCGCATACGCTTTGCCCATTTCCGGCTGCTGGCGCGCTCTGGCGTAGGGCATCCGAAGCACGCGGCCCAGCAACTGCTCCACGTCCTTGCCACTCTTCATGTCCTGCAAGCTGCACAGCACATAGGCAAATGGGCAATCCCAGCCTTCTTTCAGCGCCTTGACGGTGATGACGTAGCGGATCGGGCAGGTCGGTTCGGCCAGCACGATGCCGTCGAGTTCCTTCTGGTCGCCAGTGGCGACGGCGATCTGCCGGCGGTCCAGCTTCTCGCCCTCCAAGCTGATCAGGTGCGCCAGCAGCGCATCGACATTGGCTTCGCCGTTCACGTCCTCGGCCTGAAACAGCAGCACCGGGCGAATGTAGTCGCCTTCCTTCGCGGCGAGCCCTTCCAGCCGGTCGCGCGTCAGGATCGCATCGCGCACGGCATCTTTCCAGCCGGTCTTGTGCTCCATCAGCACGATGGGCAGCTTGATCATTTCCTCGTTGGCCAGCGCCTGAGCGCCGACGTGAAAAATAACATTGCTGTCCGGCATCGGCGTTGCCGTCAGTTCGATGACGCAGGACGGGTGCAGTTCGCGCAGTGTGCGGAATGCCTGCTCGGTGCGGTTGTTGTGTGCCTCATCCACCACGACGACAGGGTGGTGCAATGTCAGCCAGTTGGCCAGCGACGCCTTGACGCGCCCAATATCGGCGGCAGTCAGATAGGGTTGCGCGGCGATGTCGGTTTCGGTCACTTTGCCGAGCCGGCTTTCCTGCTGCGGCGTCAGTCCCTGAAAATGCGGTGCTAACGCTTCGTCGAAGGAATACACCGTGCGCATGTATTTCTTCTCTTCCTTGATGCTGAAAGACTGGATCGTCGCCACGATGATGATCGCCGAATTACCGACTTCCTGCGGCCCGACGGTCGGCAGATCATCCAGCGCGCACACGCGCACGCGCTCGCCGAAATGCTGGGTCAATGCCTCGCGGCAGGGATTGCGCGGAGTGGACAGCGCGGCCAATGTCTGGCTGCGAATCGCATCGGAGGGCACCAGCCACAGCGCCACCGGCGCGGCGGTGTCTTTCAGAATCTTGCCGGCATGGGCCACGGCATGCGCGGCGAGAAAGGTCTTGCCGCCACCGGTCGGAATGCGCACGCATACGGCCGGAACCTCGCCCAATGCGGCCGGGTCGTAGTTTGCCTGCCAGAGTTGGCCATTGTTCTTGTTCTCTTGCATCGGTGCGCAAGCGCGCCAGGCCGCGCCCAGCCCGACGGTGCGCAACTTGTAAAAGAAGCCGTCGAGTGCCGCCAGCGCCTTGTCTTGGTAGTCCTTGAGGGCGAACATGGTCAGCGTGCCTTGATGTCGTAGGGGATTTGCTTGAACGTGATACCAGCCTCGCGCAAACGCGCCTCGCCCTGCCACGTCGTTTCGCCGTAGATGATGCGTGGCCCGACGTGCGGAAACAGCGCGTCCAGATGCGTCAGCACTTTTGATGTCAGCACGTTGCCGCCCGCCGGTCGGCGGTCGCCGAGAATGCCGTTGTAGAGTAGGTAATACGCCGCGCCCTGATGCACGCCCAGTAGCGGCGAATCGAAAGTCTGCCGTGCCGGTTCGCCGGTCTCGAAGTGCCAGAGATACCCGGCCAGCGCCGAAAAACGCACGGCTGGATGAATGCTGCCATCGGCATCGAACACCGGCTCGCCCAGCGTGTGAAAGCGAAAGCCGCCACCGCCCTGCCAATTCACGGCCTGAGAGACTCCGTTTGCATCACCCAAAATTACAGACTCAAGGCGCGGCAAGCATTTCGTGGTGGCATGTTCGCCGCGCTCAATGCCGATGAAACGGCGCCCCATCTTATGGGCTACCGCAGCAGTGGTTCCAGACCCCAAAAATGCATCCAGAATTAGGTCGCCTTTTTCTGTGCTCAGATCAATGACTCGTTTAAGGAGCGCTTCTGGCTTTTTGCTCTTTGGAAACTCTATCCCGCCTTCCTTGTGCAGGTTGTTGGAAAGCAGGTCATCCCAAAGCGTAGTCAGCGGCTCACCGGCGACAAGCTGCCCGTCGATTTTCTTCAGCTTCTCCCGATAGAAAATCCAACGCTGCCCACCCTGAAAGTACATATCGCTGTAACCATCGCGTTCCAGCAGAAAAATTTTCTTCGGCTCTGACGATGATTGATCGATCAAGTGCTGCGCTGCTTCGCTCACCGCGTTGTAATCCGGTCGAACAGGCTGAACTACTTGCCCTGCGTGAGAAATCACGAACTCATTGAGTTGCTCTTCAAGCACATGAGGGCCAAGCTCTTTTTTCAGATCCGCGATCTTCTTACCCTTGGCCGCGCTGAACGCGGCTGACAGAGTTGATAAGCGCCACTTCTCGTAATGGTCATCCGGGTTAACCAGAAATGAGCCATAGCGCTTGTCGCGCTCACGACCAGTAAATAGGCGGTTGGGCTTCCAGCGAGACTTATCCTTGGCATAGACGATGATGAAGTTTGTGGTATTCACCATGCCGGGGTTGATCGACTTATGCCCTGTAGCTGCGCCTTGCTTGAATGTCACAATCCCAACGCGATTCTTCCGGTGCATTACCTCATCCGCAATGGAAATCAGGTAGCCCAGTTCGTTATCGTCAATATGGACGAACAACGTTCCTTCGGGGGCTAACAGATCGCGCTGCAATTCGAGCAGCGGAAACATCATCGTCAGCCACTGTGAGTGCTCCAACTTGTCGTCGTAGTCAGGGAAAGCCTGTTCGGTATTGAATGGCGGGTCAGAATAGATGCACTTCACCTGCCCGCGATAGAAGGGCAGTAGCGCTTTCAGCGCCAGCAGGTTGTCGCCCTGAATCAGCAGATTCCGGGCATCACCGTCGCCGTGGGCGGATTGAAACTCCAGCAGGTGATACGGCACATCGGCGGTAGCACGCTGCGCCTGGGCCTTGTTGACCCAATCGAGGAATGGCATTGTTTGCCTGAATGACAGAATTGTCGTAATTCTGCCATAGAGACAACTTCGCATTGAATCTGTCTGACAGGCAAGTCCGTCGTGTCGTTGGTGCGGAAAATTGCCAAATGGACATAGGGCAAGCAATCAACGCCATCAGGAAGCGCAAACATCTGAAGCTGGATGCCGTCGCCTACGATGCAGGAACGGACACGGGCTATCTATCCCGAATCGAAAACGACGGGCGCAAACCCTCGCTGAAGATGCTGGAGCAGATTGCGGCAGCACTCGATACGCCGGTGTCGTCAATCTTTGCGCTGGCGGAAGGGCGAGGCGAGTCAGCCGAAATTCCTGCTGATTTCTCCGAAGGAGAAATTGACGGGTTGGCCGTCGACCTGGTGCAGTTGCGTCAAAGTTTTCGAGCGCTTACAACGGCCAATCGTCGGATAGCGGTGGAACTGCTCAAGGCACTGGAACGCACCCAAGCGTAGTCTGTCCCGCCGCTTCGCCAACATAGGCCACTGCCGGGTGCAGATTCGGTGGTTGAAAAGTCGGCGCTGGCGGGACGGCGACAACCTGACGCCGTCAGTTCATTTGATCTGCATGTCCACACCAGAATCTCGCAATCTCTTGAACACTGCGTCTGCTATCTCGTTGGCATTCGGTTGGATGGACTGTTGCAGCGTCGCCAGACCTCGAATGATTTCCCCTTGGCGAGCACTCTCAACCTGTCCATAGCTGAGAAAGGTCGTCAATACCTTGTCATGGCCAAGATTCTGGCTCCACGCCTTGAACTCTTCGGGCGTCTGGCAGACAGCCTCGCCGAGCCGGACGAGCGTGTTTCTAAAGCTGTGCGGGTTGAAGTACGGCAGGCCGGCGCTGGTGAAGGCGTCGCGGAATATCGTGCGAATTCGGGCGGCGCTGCTCCAGTGTTGCCGTTCCAGGCCGGCGCCTTCAAACTGGCGAGAATCCCCCAACACCATGCGCGTTCTCGGGAAGAGTGGATCGTCATTGCCCCAAAGCATCTCCACTTTCAGGAACGTCACCCACTCCGCTACGATCAGGCGAATCTCGTCCCCGACCGGAAAGAAGAACGTCGTAAAGGTCTTGCTGAATTTCGTACTAACTTCGCGCGCATCCTGATTGACGCAGCCGGCGACAAGGTCGACGTGCTTCAGTTTCATCGAGGCAATGGCACTATCTCGCGCGCCGGTCAAAATCGTGAATGCGATCAGCGCACGGTTCCGACGCTCGATCTGGCTATCGGTCGGCATCATGGCAATGACGTGCTTCACCTGCTCCAAAGTCGGCCCGGTCTGTTCCCGCCTGGCCGTCGCGATGCGCACGTCCTTTTCAGACAGATTGAAATAGTCAGCGTTGGAATACTGAAGACGAGACCTGTAGCCGGGTTCCCCCGCGAGCCAGTGGAAGAAGTTTTTGACCTGCGCGAGGGTCGAATTCAAGGTCGCCTTGCTCAGCTTCTCCCCGGTCCGCTGGTTCCTTTGGTCAGCCAGGCGCTTCTTGAATGCAATCGCCTGCTCAGGATGAAACTTCCTGAAATCGCGGTACTTGGTATCGGCCTCGAAGCGCGCCAGGGCTTTCGCGACCGCGTCAACCGTCGGCTCGCTGTGACGCTTTGCTTCCTTCAAATAGGCGAAGTAGCGGCGCTTGATTCGTTCGTTGTCGGCATTGTGCATTGTCATGGTCTGATGCTCCCTATTTGAAGTCACGGTTCACGGAGGGCTGTGCGCTCTCGCCTATGTGTCGCAGTGCTTGCGGCATCGTGATGTCCAAATTCCCGCGAATCTGCTCCAGTTTGGGCAAACTCACGCGCCGGTACATGAGCGTTTCACAGTCAGAACAGATGGCGATCAGGTTCCCCAGCGTCTCGGTTACGGCCTCGTAGTCGGCCATGTCGCCAGCCGGCGCTTTTGGTGCGCGGCATCGCACGCAATAGATTTCGCCCGGCCGGCAAGTGCGCTTGTTCTTCGTCCGTTGCGCCTGGAGGAAAGCAACAAGATCGCGACCCAGGATCAGGAACGGTCGGCGATCATCGCTCGTCGGAAGTCCTCGCTTGACCCATTCCCGCACGGTGTTCCTGTGAACGCCATACAGGCTGGCGACTTCTTCCACGGTGTAGCTGCGGTGAATCTTGGCGAGGCGGGGGTTCTGGTGGCGCTTGCGTTTGACGGCGGTGCCCGACTGCGGGCGTTTGCCAGTCCCTCTTTTTTGAATCAGCGGTAGTGGCGTCATGCTGCTGCCGGCTTTCCGCTGCGGCCCGCTGCACCGACTATCCGGCGCGGCTGCGCAGGCCGACGAGCGGGCACTGCCACTGCTGCCACTGCTGCCGCTGCTGGCCGGGTATTGGTAGATACATTGTTTCCGTGAGACGGAACTGCTTGAGCGTCAGAAAGTGCGGTTTTCGTTCCGGGAGACGGAACAGCGGGCGCGGCCACGATTCCGGGAGACGGAGCAGCACTGCGCCGGGAGGCGGAACGCCCATCGCGTTTTGGGACTGGAACTGGCGGGTTGAGAAAGTGCCACGCGCCCGGATGGTAGGTCATGGCGCTAACCTCGGTGAGCCCGGAATAGTCGGAGATCGGCAACCACGTCACGGCCCAAAGGTCAGGACCGGCGTTCAGCCCTCCAAGGCGCGTCTTGATCGCCAACTGGCGGGCCATAAGCTCCGCCTTGGAGCGTTGCACCACATCGGCGCTATTCCATCCGCGTTTTCTCAGCCAGGGCGATGCGAGCTGAAGGTGACCATTGTTTCGCCCTGTCAGTTGTCGAATCAACTCGTACAGCAGCGAGCGTGCGGGGTGCCCAGCGTCTTGGAAGGCGTTGCTGTCGAGTACCGCATGAGGCATCGCCGAAAAGCTCCCTGAGACGGATTCAGGGACCTTCTTGGACCGCTTAAGCACGATGCTTCTCAGCATGGCGCCCAAAGGCATCGCAAATGCGATCTATATCGCCCATCATCGGCGGGAAACTATGCTGCGACTTTGCGCGATGCTGCAATGCGGTCACGAAGCCATTGCTCAATTTCAGCTTCGATCCAGCCTACAGACTGCGGCCCCAGATTTATGGGGCGCGGAAATGTGCCGGCACTTACTGCGCCATAGATGGTCGAGCGTGACAACCCGACACGGGCTTCGACCTGCTTGCGCCGAAGAATTCGGAGTTCAGCTTTTCCGTTTGTAGCGGCTTGGTTTCGTGCGGCCATGATTCGCCCCATTTGGGAAGCGCCGGAACATTCCGGCATGGCTCATTATTAAGCACGTATACCGAGCTATTCACAGCCGCCGTTAAACGCCGCACATTGCCCGCCGTAAGCCGTACAGTCTCCGCACGGAGAGCGCTTATCTCAACCGGACTCCCATTTCCTTTGCATGGGCGCGAATCCAGCCCACTACAGTTCGCGTCTTGTATTTCTTGAATCCTTGCATCGTTAGCCAAGTTGCAAGAAAAGCTCCTGCCTCTTCGGCACTCGGCCATTTTGACCGGTTCTTATCCCATTCTTTTGTAACCGTTTGCTTTGCCGCATTGTTCTTTCGATGCCGATCGACGATCAACGCCTCAGCGCGCACAGATCGCAGCGTATGTTCCTGTTCCTGCTGTTCACGGGTACGGGTATGCGTTGCTTCCCACCATCCGACAACTTGCAAGTATTCGGCATAACAAACTGCATCCATTGCCTTTAGTGCGCCTTCGGCAATAGAGGATATGCCGAAGGGAACGTAAAGCTCCGTGCTGCCGAGGCTCTCTAAGAGTGGCTGAAATGCCTTATCTAAACCGCCTAATTGATCTTCTTTCCTTTGAAGTGAGATGACCGCCTCAGCCAGCATCCAGAGGGACAGGACAGCGAATAATTCATATGGCTGACAATTCGGGAAACTTGCACTACCGATTTCTTTCCAGAAGCCCTCATTCGCTTTCAGCGCATCCACTTCGCTTGTATTATATTCCGTGGGAATGTCTATCTCATCCTCCTTACCTTCTTTGAATAGCCAACGGCCATTTGCCGCGGTTCCACCATCCCACTCAAACCCGAGTTTGACACTTGCGAGGCACATTTTGAGGTGACATCGCGTAGTGGTGCGGGTTTCCGGGCGTTAAATCGCAAAACGCCTAGATACATGGATTGGCCCTGATACCTTGACGTATGGCCATTCATGGTCATACGA
>WNGH01016735.1_pt1 | contig 15219 bp, 14 predicted proteins | sample 5400631 | NCBI WGS metagenome assembly WNGH01 (sample SAMN13153373, study PRJNA577476) | soil metagenome | isolation source: 115 cm soil or saprolite under Garry oak tree replicate 1 | place: USA:California | collected 2016-06-15
TCGTCGGCGCCGGCCCGTCGCGGGACTTCGACATCCTCGGCATCAAGATGTTCGACTCGGCCGAGATCCGCGTGCACCCGACCGGCAAGGCGATCGCGCGCTTCGGCACCAAGAGCCAGGGCCAGGGCCACGAGACGACTTACGCGCAGATCGTCGCCGAGGAGCTGGGCATTCCCGCCGCGCACGTGCAGGTGGAGGAGGGCGACACCGACACCGCGCCCTACGGCCTCGGCACCTACGCGAGCCGCTCGACGCCGACATCGGGCGCTGCAGCCGCGCTTGCCTCGCGCAAGATCCGCGACAAGGCAAGGAAAATCGCCGCGCACCTTCTCGAAGTGAGCGAGCAGGACCTCGAGTGGGAGCCCGGGAAATTCTTCGTCAAGGGCGCGCCCCAGATGGCGAAGACCATCCAGGAGTGCGCGTTCGCGGCGTACACCAATCACCCGCAGGGCATGGAGGCGGGGCTGGAGGCGACGCACTACTACGATCCTCCGAACCTGACCTTCCCGTTCGGCAGCTACATCTGCGTGGTGGACATCGACCGCGGCACGGGCGACGTGAAAGTCAGGCGCTTCGTCGCGGTGGACGATTGCGGCAACATCATCAACCCGATGATCGTCGACGGCCAGATCCACGGCGGCCTCACGCAGGGGATCGGGCCGGCGCTGTACGAGGAGATCAGCTACGACGACGAGGGCAACATTTCCGGCGGCAGCTTCCTGGACTACTACGTGCCCACCGCCCTCGAGACCCCGCACTGGGAGACCGACAAGACCACCACGCCTTCGCCGCACCATCCTTTCGGCGCGAAAGGCGTGGGAGAGTCGGCGACCGTGGGCGCGCCGCCCGCGATCGCGAACGCGGTGGTCGATGCGCTGCGGCACCTCGGGGTGACGCACCTCGACATCCCGATCACGCCCGAGAAGGTATGGCAGATCCTGAAGAAGAAGGGGGTCGCGGAGTAGCGCCTTGACACGGAGTACACGGTGTACCGATACGACATCCCTGCAGCGTTGCATCGCACAAGGACGCTGGCGACGGGCAGATTGAATTTCCTATCACTAAGCTGAGGATGTTTCGATTCAAATAAACGGGAGGTCGAGAGATCATGGCAAAAAATTATGCAGTCGAAACGGTTTCGTCTTTGCCTTTCGGGATGTTGATCGGAGCCCCACTCACCGCCGCGATAGAGGCGCAAACCCAGGCCGCGAAAGCAACGATCGATTTCATTTTGATCGTCGGCTTCTTGCCGCCGACAGCAGTTCAGCCTGGAGGTGGCGGGGCACTAGTTCCCGATCCAGACCCGGTAGACGTCACCAAGCCAGACGCTGCACCGGCACAAGGGACCGATCCGACCACAAATGCGGGTCAAACCCGCATGGTGACTTTCACGTACACGACGAGTAATCAGGATCCGGCGGCGGTGGCGGCGGGGGGAGCGGGGGCTGTTCAGACGGCCACTATCAGTGTTCCTCTTCTCTCGGTGGTTCCGATTCCTTTCTTTTCAATTGATGAAATGACGATTGATTTCGTCGCAAAAATCACCGAAGCCCTCACCGCGAGCAGCAAAGCTTCGGCGAACACCGTCGCGTCCGCGTCCGCCCAGGCGCAGGGCGGTTGGGGACCGGTCTCCGGAGGCTTCAAAGCTGGAATGTCCAGCACCCACACGAGTACATCCGAGCGGTCATCCAAGTATCAGACCGAGTTGACGATGACCATTCATGTCCGGGCTTCTTCCGAATCGATGCCGAAGGGAATGGCAAAGGTATTGGACATGCTGGCAGGGTTGATCAAGAGCCAGAGGGCTTAGGCTAAGTGGGCTGGGCTGCGGGATCCCGGCACGACGGTGATCTTCTGCAGGAGGTTGCTCGAGGTCTCCTTCAAACGCTCGAAGCGCTTCGGGATTCCAAGCCAGTCGAGCTCATCGAAGCGGAATTGGAAATCCCTTTCGTCGGGACATTGGCTGACGACGCTGCTTCGGTCGGTTTGAAGCATTTTCGGAATGTTTCGCTTCTTACCGAAGATATCAATTCTTCAAGGGCTTCTGATATCTGGAAGATCTGCATTGCGATCGGACGGGACAATGCTTCTGTTCTGAGAGTGGAAAGATATGACTCCCCTGCCACTTCGTGAGCTCTTGGGAATTCTGGTCGGGGATTTGATCGTCGCCGAAACCCAGGCCGCCAAAGCCACTGCCGATTTCCTGAGAGAGGCTGGGTTCTTGGGCGACGGCAACGCCGACCATTGGGGAAAGCTGAGGTTTGTCACGTTTTCGTTCTCGGTCCAGGATCTAAGCGGTGAAAAGGTAAGGACCGTCAGGGTTCCTCTGCTGTCGCTGCTTCCGATTCCACTTCAACAGATAGACCAGGCGGAATATGAATTTTTTGCCAAGGTGAACGAGGTAAAGAAAATTGAACCGGCACCGAAGGCAAGCTATGAATTGGGCTCGGCGGCTTATGGATTGGCGCAGCCCTTTTTCGACCTGGTGTGCGAAGTCGCGCCGTATTTTCCGGAATCCACGCTCAATAAGAGAGACGCGCCTCCCAAGGTGCGTGTAAAGCTCACGATGCGCCAGTCCGATCTCCCGGCGGGACTTGCCTCGAGCCTGAGGCGAATCGAGGAAACCTCCGGAAGCAAGACCTCCTGAAGAGAAGAAGGGTCATAACCGACCATGTTTCAATGGATTCGTTCCGTTTCAAGAAGAGCAAAACTCGCCTTGACGGTCTTTCGGAGCGGCCTGCCGAAGGAGGACAGGGAAACCGACAAGGCCGTTGCGGAATTCATTTCAAGCCAGCGGAAGCCAGGCTTTCCATGTCCACGGTGCGGCGGGCCCATCATAGTCAGCATACCCGCCCTTTTGGCGCTGAGCGGCGTTTCCTGTGCCCAGTGCGGCTTGGAGCTGAAGATGGATTGGAAAGAAGATGAGAAGGCGCGCCGGGCCCTTGAAAACGTCCAGGCGGCTGCCGTCGCGGTAGAAAACGCCAGAAAGTTCGGGCGTTGATGAAGTAAAATCTCGGAGCATGGAAATCATGGCGGCGACGTGGAATCTCCTGAGAAAAACGGTCGGACCGGAGGTCCGCAGCCCGAAAAGCGACGTCAAGACCTTGCAACAATTGCTCACCGCCGCCGGCTATGACACGGGCGGGGACAGCGGGACTTGGGACACTAAGACCACGGAGGCTCTGTTCGCATTTCGGGACGCCCATTCTCCGGGGCCCTATCGTGTGGAAGTGTCGCCGGACAGCGATGAGCTGTTGATCCTCGCGAGACTCGCTCAAATCGAGATACCACTTCCGGGTGCGACCGGCATGAACGGGATCCAGCGGATGCACGACTGGTTCGTCTCGCAGGAGACAAAATACAACTCGGGCGCGGAAAGCGGTCTCGGCAACCGGGCAATCTACGGGATCGGCGGTCACACCGGATCGGCGATCCAACGCATCAATCAGGCTTGGCGTACCGGGCCGGTGGAGATGGATTGCACGACCTACGTCAACCTGATGCTCGGGATTTTTTTTCTGGGCAATGCGCACCAAGAACCTTATGACGCGAACTGCGCGGACTACGGGGCGCTTAGCAAAATCCATTGTGGTCGTGACCGTTATGGTTTCAAGGAAATCTCGGCCAGCTTCGGGAACGAAACCAGGTCTTACATTAAGAATGCCGACGAGATGACGGCGGTCGCGGAAGACAGCACGCTCTATGTTCTCGAGGTCGCCAAATCAAACGATTCGGTCGTTCATATGGCGCTTCTTTATAACGGGGATGTGATGGAATGCACGGTCAAACAGCCGGCCTCCGCTTGCATAAATCGTCCTATCGCAGAATTTATGAGAAATAAATCGGCGAAAATCTTCATGTACCAGCAATCATGAAATCCCCGAGGTGGGCGGTCTCCCCAAACGAGGTAGTCTACGAGGTGATCAATGGATCAGACGGCGTCGGAGGTTACTGCGACCTGGAGCACGCCTTCTGCGCAATCGATACGGCCTAGACGCACAAGCAGAAGGTGTGGCAGATCCTGAAGAAGAAGGGCGTGGCAGAGTAGCGCCTACGCCGAACACGTGCGTCCGAGGCTCACGCCGTTAGGCGCGAAATTGGAGCACACACTAGTGCGCGTTGATGAGGAGCAGCGATCACGAAGCGAAGCGGAAGGACTGTTTGGACGGCCACGACGTGGGCGACTGATCCTGCTTTCGCTGCGTGGGAAGTGGAATTCCAAACGGGAGTTGTGGCCAACACCGGAAAGAGCGCTTCCCTTTATGTCTGGTGTGTCCGCGGAGGCTCGGGCACCGATAGTCAGTAAGCCCTCGTGATCGCGAATGCCGTCGTGGACGCGCTGCACCTGCGGCGCCTGGGGCCGGAGAAGCTTCAACGCTCGCGTTCTTCCGTCCTCGCGGCAGTCGGTGGAAGCCGCGCGCGAGGCGACCAGGGAAACCCTTATGAATCAGCACAGAGCACGGCGTCTCATCCCTCTTCTAGTCCGAACGGCGCATCGTACCGATGACGTTCGTAAACATAGTTTAGGTAAATTAGCCAAGGGGGAGTGTGCCCTTTCCTCCTGTTGTTCAATCATCTCGGGAGGTGAATCCTTGGGCATCGAGACACGCGCTGCCGCCTTTGACCCGCTGAGTGCAAGTGAGGCGCAGCTTCGCGTGCGACTCGAGCTTGCGAGTCGGCTCGGCGCGCTCGCCGCCGGCGCTCGCGACCTCGCGGAGCTATTCCGCGCTCTCTATGGCGAGACTGCGCGCGTCATGGATGCGACGGTTTTTCTCTTCGCCCTCTACGACGAGGCGAGTGAGACCGTGCAGGTCGTCCGTCAGATGGACCGTGGCGTCGAGCACTCCGGCGGTTCGTTCCCCCTGGGCCAGGGTTTCACGAGCGAGGTGATTCGAACGGGTGCGCCTCGGCTCGTCCGCCGATGGTCGGCCGAGGGACCGCCGGTCCGCCTCCTCTACGGGACGGAGGCGGGGGACTTGGTCACACCCCAGTCAGGCGTCGCGGTCCCGATCCTATCCGGCGATCGGGTACTCGGCGTGCTCTCTGCGCAGAGCTATCGACCCGAAGCCTACCAAGATGCGGATCTCCTCAGCCTGAGCGCCATCGCCGCGCAAGCCGGTATCACCATCCAGCGCCTGCGCGTGACGGAGCAGATGGCGCTGGAGCACGAACGACACGCCTTGGAACTGGAGGCGGTCCTCGCGACCATGAACGACGCCCTGCTCATCGTCGACGCGCGGGGCGCGATCGTGCGATTGAACCGGGCGGCCCGGGAGCTTCTCTGCCTGGACAGCGCGAGCCTGGTGTTCGGCCAGCCGCTCGAGCAGCAGCGGCTCGAGCGCTGGCCGGTAACGGCGCGTGAAATCGCCGGGGCCCTCGTCCCGGTCATCGATGCCCTGCGCTCGGGCGCGAGCCACGCCGGAATGGAGATCGAACTCGGCTCGGGCCAGCTGCGCATCCTGAGCCTGAGCGCATCCGTGCTGCGTTCGCCGAAAGGCGCCGTGCAAGGCGGCGTCGTCGTGTTCCGCGACATCACGGGGCAGCGCGAGCTCGAGCGGCTGCGGGAAGACATCTTCAGCATGGCCTGGCACGACATGAAGACGCCGATTACCGTGATCAGAGGCCATGCGGAGCTTCTCCTCCGGCGACTGTCCTGCGGGGAGCGCGATCACAAGGTCCTCGAGGCAGATGCCGCGCTGATCGTCGAGCACACCGACCATCTCTCGAAGCTCCTCACGACGCTCTTCGACGTCTCCTCCCTCGAGGCGGGTCTCCTCTCGATCTCGCCGCGGCCGACCGATCTCGGCACTCTTATCCGCGACGTGACGCGAGGCATGCGCTCGAACGCCCGTCGCAACATCGAAGTGCTCGCCGACCGGGGCGTCGCGGGCAGGTGGGACGAGCAGAGGATCCGGCAGGTGCTCACGAATCTTCTCTCCAACGCCCTCAAGTACTCGCCCGAGGGCTCGACCGTGACGGTGTCCTTGGCCGCCGACGAGCGCAGCGTGACCGTACGCGTGCGCGACGAGGGAATCGGCCTCGATGACACCGAGCTCGCGCAGCTGTTCCGCCGCGGGTACCGGGCGGAACCGGCGCGAAAGGCGGCGGGAGCCGGGCTCGGCCTGTACTTCAGCAACGGCATCGTTACAGCGCACGGCGGCCGCATGTGGGCGGAGTCTCTCGGCCACGACCGAGGCAGCACGTTCTGCTTCACCCTGCCGTTGCGCGAGGACTACAGCGCCGATCGTCCTGCGGAGGATCGCGCATGAGGCGCCGCCGGCTGCTCGGCATCGGCTGCGCGCTCGTCGCGCTCGCACTTGCGTTGGGGCCCGCGGCGCCCTCGGCGCACGCGCAATTGATCGCCGGGGACAAGGTCGATCCCGCATTGCGCACCCTGATGCAGGCCAATCCACTTGCACTGCTGCCCGTCATCGTGGAGATGCAGGAGCCGTTACCGCCGTTCATCGGCGCGCCGAACGTCAATCTCGCCCTGGAGGCTCTCGATCTCCTCCGTCTCTATGGCGTTCCGGTCGCTGCGCTGTCGCTCATCGACAGCGCAGCGGGGTTCGCGAACGCCGCCGGCATCGAGGCCTTGAACCTTGTGTCCGCCGTGGCGTTCATCCATCGAACGCCGCCGGCATCGAGGCCTTGAACCTTGTGTCCGCCGTGGCGTTCATCCATCACGACGCGACCGTGGGCCCGCAGCCCAGCGCCGCGCCGCCGGTGCCTCCCGCCACTCCGGACCAGGTCTCAGGGGTCTACCCGCGCGTGGTGAGAGCCGATCAGGTCTGGCAGCAGGGGATAGCCGGGGGAGGCGTGACGGTCGCAATCCTCGATTCGGGAGTCGCGGCGGACGCCGATCTCGTCCAGCCCAACAACCGCATACTCGCCTCGGTCAACTTCGCCGACCAGCGCCTCACGAGCGACCCGGGCGGGCATGGGACGCATATCGCGGGGATCGTCGCCGGGAACGGCACGCGCTCCGGCGGCCAGTTCATCGGCATCGCTCCGCAAGCCAACGTCGTCGACGTCCGGGTGCTCGGCCGCACCGGGAGCGGTCGGATCTCCTCGGTGGTACGGGGGATCGAGTGGGTCCTCGCGCACCGCGCCGCTTACAACATCCGCGTCATCAATCTCTCCTTCGGCGCGCCTGCCAAGCTTCCCTACCGTGTCGACCCGATGTCGGCGGCCGTGGAAATCGCGTGGCGCCGCGGTCTGGTCGTCGTCGCCGCGTCGGGGAACGGCGGCCCGGCGCGCGACACCGTCCTGACGCCAGGCATCGACCCGTACGTGATCACCGTCGGCGCGACGGACGACCGCGGAACCCTCGGCCGGGGCGACGACATGCTCGCCTGGTTCTCCGCCTGGGGCAGCGCCGACTCGAACGCCAAGCCCGATCTGGTCGCACCCGGGCGGCGCATCGTGTCCCTCCGCGTGCCGGGGAGCGCATTGGATACGCTGTTCCCCGACCGCGTCGTCATCGCGCAGAACGGGTCGACCTACTTCCGCCTGACCGGAACATCGATGGCGACCGCCGTCGTGTCGGGCGCCGCGGCGCTCCTCTTGGCGGGGCGGCCGAACCTCACCCCCGATCAGGTCAAGGCGCTCCTTGTCGGCACGACGCAGCCGTACGGGGAGGACAGCGGTCAGGTTCTCCCCGATCCGATAGCGGACGGCAGCGGGCTGCTCGATGCGAACGCCGCCACCCTGGCCGTGCCGTGCGATGCGGCGCCCAGCCCCGGGCTCCTGTCGGGTGGGCTCCTGGTCGGCACGCTCTCTAACCCGACTCCCGTGGCCTGCGCCAATCGCGGGCTCCGGCCCGCGGACGGCTTCGCCCGCGCGCTGTACCCGGTCCTTTTTGGGTCGCCGCTGCAGTGGAAGGATCCGCTTTTCGACGGCATTTTCTGGTCGCTGCTCACCTGGGACACCCTGGTCTGGAACAGCGTCGCCTGGGACAACTTCGCCTGGGACAGCGTTGTCTGGGACAGCGTTGTCTGGGACAGCGTCGTCTGGGACAGCGTTGTCTGGGACAGCGTTGTCTGGGACAGCGTCGTCTGGGACAGCGTCGTCTGGGACGTGTTCACGCTCGACTGAGACTGCAGGTCCCCGGTACCGGCGCCGATGCCGGCGAAGCAGGGTCACGGCCGCCTTGGGTGGATTGTCCCCGGCCCTGTGCGTAAAATCCGCATTTCGCCTTCCTTTCCCCGCGACATGACGCGCGTTCTCGTTATCGACGACAGCGACGATTTCAGGAAGCTCGCGCTGCGCTGGTTTCAGAGCTGCGGCATCGAAGTCGAGGGCGCCGCCGACGGCGTTCAGGGACTGGCGCTGCAGCGCGCGCGGCCGGCCGACGTGATCGTCACCGACATCTTCATGCCGGAAAAGGAGGGCATCGAGACGATTCACGAGCTGCGCAGGGAGTTTCCCGAGGCGAAGATCATCGCCGTGACCGGCTACGAGCCGCTGAGGAATTACGACGTGTTCGAGGTCGCGCGCCAGGCCGGCGCGGCAAAGACGTTCATGAAGCCGTTCAAGTTCGAAGACCTGGTCGCCGCGGTGCGCGAGCTGACGGGGGCCTAGGCGAGCGGAGTCGAGCCGCTCCGATGGTTCCGAGGTTCACCCCGCGCTTGACTTGGTGCGCCCGGGGAGGAGGAGGTACCGATGGACCAGCACGGCAGAAAGCGTCGCAAACTCTTGCTTGCAGGCGCGGCGGCGGGTGTCGTCACCGCTTGCGCGGATCCTCCGGTGCGCGAGCGCGCGCCGCAGTGGCAGGCGAAGCAGTTCCACAATCAGCCCGCGCAGAGTCACCAGCACCAATTTCTCATCGACATGTGGGAGCAGGTGAAGAAGGAGACCGACGGCCGGCTCGCGGTCACCGTTTACCCCCAGAACAACAACATCCCAGGATCCGACCCGGGCGCGCTAGACATGCTGCAGTCGGGCGAGCTCGAATTCTTCACCCTGATGGGCGGCATCCTCGGGCGCAAGGTTCCGGTCGCGGAGATCCAGGGGCTGCCCTTCGCCTTCACCAGCCACGCGCAGGTGCACCGCGCCAACGACGGCGCGCTCGGCGAGTATCTCGGCCGCGAGTGCGCCGCGAAGGGCATCTACCGCTTCCGGTACGGATTGCTCGAGAACGGCTTCAGGCATATTTCCATGGTCGAGCGCCCGGTGCGCACCGCCGAGGACCTGCGCGGGGTGAAGATCCGCGTGCCCGACGGGCAGATGTTCCGCGAGCTGTTCACGTCGCTGGAGGCGCAGCCGGTGACGGTGAACATCCGTGAGCTGTACGAGGCGCTGAAGGCGCGCCGCGTGGACGCGCAGGAGAACCCGCTCGTCATCACCGAGGTGAACAAGCTCTACGAAGTCACGCGCTACATCTCCATCACCAATCACATGTGGTCGGGCTTCAACCTTCTCGCCAACCTCGGGTTTTGGGAGGGGCTACCCGCAGACGTGCAGGAGGTCGTTCAGCGCAACGTGAAGAAGTACGTCGCCGCGCAGCGCGCTTACACGAACAATCTCAACCGCGGACTCGAGACCACGCTCGCGGGGCGCGGCATGGTGTTCAACGCGGCCGATGTGACGACCTTCCGCCGCAAGCTCGGCGGCGGCTTCTACCAGCGTTGGAAGGTGGAGTTCGGCGCCACCGCTTGGGGCCTGCTGGAAGAGCGGGTGGGCAGACTGGGCTGATCGCGGATGCTGCGCAGGTTTTCACTGCTGCTTGCGGCTTGCGGCATGCTTGCGAGCGGAGCGGCGTTCGCGTTCAAGGGCGTCGACGTCACCGGCCAGGGCTACGACGGGGACTTTCGGCTCCTCGGCCACGACGGCAAGCCGCGCACCCAAGCCGATTTCCCGGGCAAGGTCGTCGTCATCACTTTCGGCTTCACGCGCTGCCCCGACGTTTGCCCGACCTCCTTGGCGGCGCTTGCCGCCGCGGTGGACGCGCTGGGCGAGGAGCGCAAGCGCGTACAAGGCGTGTTCGTCACCGTCGATCCCGAGCGCGACACGCCGGCACTTCTTGCCAAGTACGTGACTGCGTTCGAACCGACGTTCCTCGGTCTCGCGGGGGACCTTGCGGCAACGCGCCGGGCGGCGCGTGCGTTCAAGGTCTTCTACCAGAAGGTGCCGACTTCGAAGGGGGACTACACGATGGATCACAGCACCGGTTACTATGTGATCGACCGCAATGGCCGAACGCGCCTGATGTTGCGCTACGGGCAGCCTGCGGCCGATATGGCGTACGATATCCGCCTGCTGCTGCGCGAATAGAGCCGAAAGGCTTTCTCAAACCGGGAGATTTCCATGAAACGATTCGCAAGGCTTGCCCTTTTAGTTGCGCTCGGTCTTTCCGGCGCGAGCGCGCTCGCGCAAGGCTCGTGGAAGCAGGGCCCGCCCATCCCGCAGGGCGCCAACGAAGTCATCGGTGCGAACGTCGGCGGCAGCGTGCTCGTCTACGGCGGCCAGGATCCTGCGGGCAAACCCATGGGCATCTTCTGGAAGTTCGATCCGGCCGCGAACCAGTGGACGCAACTGCCTTCCAATCCGGTTCCGGTGCATCACGGCGCCGCCGCCGCGGTCGGGAACAAGTTCTACGTCTTCGGCGGGTTCCGCCTGCCCGAGAGCGGCAAGAACGCCTGGTGGCCGGAGGACAAGGCCTGGGTGTACGACATGGGCAAGGGCGCCTGGAGCGCGCTGCCGCCGATGTCGCAGCCACGCGGCGCGCTCGCCGCAGTCGCCGTCGGCACCAAGATCTACGTCTCCGGCGGCGCGAAAATTCCGGCGGGCATGAGTTTGCCCGACGGGCTCACCGGCGGCGGGCCGGTCGAGCTGCTCGCGACGCTCGAGATGTTCGACACCGAAACGAACCGCTGGACGCAGTTGAGATCCATGTCGCTGCCGCGCAACCATCACAGCGTGGCCTATGCCGACGGCAAAATCTACGCGGTCGGCGGACGCGTCGGCTCGTGCTTCTCCAACGGGTGGTCGTCGAATGTATCGATGAACGAGGCTTACGACATCGCGAACAATACCTGGATCACGCGCCTGCCGATGCCCACCGCGAGGAGCGGCACGGGCGCGGAGGCGATGGACGGCAAAGTGCACGTGCTCGGCGGCGAAGGCTGGGTCGAGGAATTCGGCGGGGTGTTCCGCGCCCACGAGGTGTACGATCCGAAAACCAACAGCTGGGCAAAGCTGCCGCGCATGCTCACGCCGCGCCACGGATTTGCCACCGCGACCGTGGGGCGCAGGATCTACGCGGTTTCGGGCGTGAACAACGCCGGGGGCGCGGGAACGCTTTCGGTTGTGGCGGTGAACGAAGTGTACGAGCCGTGAATCAACGACTACGCTCAAGGAGGAGAACATGAAATCCATCGTATTCGCACCTGCAGCAGCCTTGCTCGCCCTTCCTATCCTCGCTGCCGCCCAGGTCTGGAACCTACCCGCCGAAAGCCAGCGCTGCCCGTCGAAATGGGGCGCGGGCGACGAGCGCGGCTCGGGGAACCACATGAAGAACCCCGAAACGGTGCTCCGCGGCGCGCGCCTCATCAAGACCGGCGAAGTGATCGAGCTCAGCCACGTCCTCGGGCCCGGCATGGCGTTTTTCGGAACGCGCATCTTCAATCTGCACACCAAGCGCACCTTCATGAACACAGGGAGGAACACGCGCGGCAGCAACGAGGAAGTCGTGACCAGCGAAATCGGCCAGGTCGGCACGCAGTTCGACGGCTTCGCGCATCAGTCCCACGGCGATTCGCACTACAACTGCTTCAAGACGAGCGAGATCGCAACGCGCTCCGGATTCACCAAGCTCGGGGTGCAGAACGCGCCCACGTTCTTCGCGCGCGGCGTGATGCTCGACGTCGCGGCGCTCAAAGGCGTGGAGATGCTCGGCGACACCTACGAGATCACCGTGGCCGATCTGCAGCAGGCGCTCGAGCGGCAGAAGCTCAAGCTCCTGCCGGGGGATGCGGTGATCATCCACACCGGCTGGGGGAAGCTCTACGGCAAGGACAACGCGCGTTTCGTCAAGTCGGCGCCGGGCGTGGGCGTCGCCGCGGCCGAATGGCTCGCGAAGCAGGATCCGCTGCTCGTGGGCTCGGACAACTGGCCGGTGGAAGTCGCCCCCAATCCCGACAAGGACCTGAGCCTGCCGGTGCACCAGATCTTCCTGGTGGTGAACGGCATCCACATCCTGGAGAACCTGAAGCTCGACGAGCTGGCGGCCAAACGCGTGTACGAGTTCGCGTTCACCATGCAGCCGCTCAAGATCTACGGCGCTTCGGGCTCGACGGTGGCCCCCGCAGCCATCCGTTGAGCAAGGGCGCCGAAGACCATCGCGCCGGGTGCGGCGCTACGCGAGCTTTTGCGGCCCGCCGATGATGAGCCCTTGGGCGAAATCCACCTCGATCAGGCGCAGCTGGTCGAGCACTTCATGGCTCTCGACGAATTCCGCGATGGTCTTGATCCCCATCGCGTGGCACTTCTGATTGATGGCCTCGACTTTCTCGGAAGCCGCGAGGCCCCGGCCGACGTCTTTCACCGTGCCGTAAGTGAGCTTCACGAAATCGGGCTTGAGCACTTTGAGGAAGCTGAACGAGCCCTCGCTGCCGTCGAAGCCGGCGAAAGTGAAGCGGCAGCCGAGGGGCCCGAGCTGCGCCTGGATATTCTTCAACTGCTCGGCGTGCAGCAGAGCAGTGTCCCAGCCGAGCTCGAAAGTGAAGAACCCTTCGGGCAGCTTCGCGTTCTGGATGTTCTTGGCGACGAAGTCCGCGAATTTGGGCTCGCGCAGCGTGTCCTCCGAAAGGTTGACGCCGTTTGCGGGTAGCGGCGAACCGGGCGTCCGGGCGCGGGATTCCTGTATCCAGCTCGCAAGGCGGCTCACAACCCAGCGGTCGACGTACGGCAGCAGCCGGTACTCCTGCAGCATGGGAAAGAAGGTTCCCGGCGGAAGCAGCTTCTCCTCTTCCTCGCGAAAGCGGACGAGGATCTCCTGGAACGGCGGCCCATCATTGCCGGAGGCGGCGAGCTGCAGGATCTTCTGGGCATAGAGCACGAAGCCCCCCGTCTTCAACGCCGAAATCAGCTTCTCGGCGATGTTCTTCTGTATCGTGCTTTCGTCTTCCATCTGCAGGGTCATGGCGCGCCGTCGCGTTCCGATTCGGGAGTTCCCCAAGGGACGGGAAGACGCAAGAATTGTTCCTGAACAGGATCGCTCAGATGCGCACCGCCTCGCGCGGCGGTTTCTTCGCCAGGCCGCCGATCGCCTTGTTGACCCGTGGCATCACTTCGGTCGCCATCAGCTCCATCGAGCGGCGCGCGAGCGCCGGATCCACCCAGTCCATCCCGGCATAGACGATCTCCCCGAAGTCGCCCGAGCGCTCGCGCAGCGCGAGGAGCTCTTCCACGACCTTGTCGACCGTCCCGCAGAGGCGCTCGCGCAGCGCGAGGAGCTCTTCCACGACCTTGTCGACCGTCCCGCAGAGAACGAGCTCCGCCAGCAGCCGCTCGAGCGTCACCGCGCCGTCGTCCTCGTTCTCGCGCAGCTTGAAGATGACCTGACGCCCGGCGCGCATCATCTTCTCGCGCAGCTGCTTCCAGTAGAAGCGGTAGGGGCTGGAAGGATCCTCGCGCGCGTAGCGCTCGGCGACCCGGTCGTCGTCGGAGACGAAGATCGTGCGCGCAATGCGCCACTCCGCGGGATCGGGACTCTTCCCGGCGCGGCGCTTGCCTTCGGCGTAGTTCTCCCAGTGGCTGGGCAGCCAATGCGGAAGAAGAAAATTTGCCGAGAGCGGATGAAAATCGCGCTCGCCCATGGCGATCACGCCCCTGGAACGGGGCGCCACCACCGTCCCGACGATCTCGGGCCGCGGCTTCTGCCAGGGCTTGTACATGATCCCCCGGCCGAGCCCGGGCACGAAGCTCTTCTCGGTCGTCACCTTGTAGCGGTTTCCGGGCAGGTCGATTTCGTACGGCGCATCGCGCTCCCAGATCGCCAGGATCACGTCGATCGCCTCGGCGAACATGCGGCTGCGGTCCTCGGCGAGGATGCCGAGCGCCTCGGCGTCCGAGGAGAGCGCTCCGGGGCTGACGCCGAATATGAAGCGTCCCTTCGCGAGGTGGTCGAACATCGCCGCCTGAGCGGCGATCACCACCGGGTGCGATTGCGAGAGGTTGGAGGTCCCGGTCGCGAGCTTGATCGTCTTGGTCTCGCCGATCAGCGTCGCGAGGAAAATGAAGCTGTTGGTGACGTTCTCGCAGCGGTCGGTGAGGTGCTCGCCGACGAAGGCGTCGTGGAATCCGAGCCTGTCCGCGAGGACGATCGCCTCGCGGTCCTCCTGCAGCGTCTGCGCCGGATCGCGGTGCGGCGGATGCAGCGGCATCGTAAAGTAGCCCAGTCGCATGGGCGGAATGTGCCGCATCGTGGCGCGGCAGTCAAACGCGATCGCCTCTCCTTTCCCGCGGTACGTTAGAATCGGCCGAACCGCTCAGCGGTACGGGCTTCGGCATACCAGGGAGATCTATGCCCCCTTTCGAACACAGGGACGCGCGGTACTCGGGCTACCCGGTGGAGCCGGCGAAGGCGGGTCCGGCGCCGGGGGGACAGGCATTCTCCCGGGATCCAGGCCGGGGCGAGCCTCGCTCCGCTCAAGTCAGGCCGGGGATACGACACGATGAATCGACCGTGATCAAGTATTTGACCATGGCGGGAAGGGATCCAGAGCAGGTGGTGCGGCTGCGCCGCTTCATGCTCGCTTCTGCCGCCTACGCGGCCTGCGCTCCCCTGGTCTGGCTCGCCAGCAAATTCAACCTGATCGCGCCGACGCCCGCCTGGATCCTCGTCGCGATGATGGTCGTGGTGAACGTCGTCCTCTACGCTGTGTTTCGCACCGGCCTCAACCGGAAAGTCAGCGACCCGGACCTGATCTGGCTGCAGGTCTTCGTCGGCAACGTCGTGGTGATGTACGCCGTCTACAGCTTCGACCAGGGGCGCGCGGTCGTGCTCAACCTGAGCCTGGTCGTGCTGACTTTCGGCGTGTTCCACTTCACCACCCGCGAGTTCGTCAAGGCCGCGCTGCAGATCCTCGCCGGCTACGCGGCGGTGATCAATCTGCTCATGTATTTCAAGCCGGAAACGGTGAACGTCTACCACGAATGGTTCCAGTGGGCGGGGCTCGCCGCCGTGCTGCCGCTGTTCGCGGTCATCGGCGGCAGAAT
>WNGH01008612.1_pt1 | contig 15209 bp, 15 predicted proteins | sample 5400631 | NCBI WGS metagenome assembly WNGH01 (sample SAMN13153373, study PRJNA577476) | soil metagenome | isolation source: 115 cm soil or saprolite under Garry oak tree replicate 1 | place: USA:California | collected 2016-06-15
GGCCGCAGGCTGCCTTCTGAACCTTCTCCCTCTTAACTCTCAGTTATGTGGTCTGGTTTCCCCTTGTTCCCCGAGCGAGCCTCTACTATCGCGGGACGTGTAGACGCGCTCTATTACTTCCTGGTGGCGGTGAGTACCGGGATGTCGCTGCTCATCGCCGGGCTCATCATCTTTTTCGCCATTAAGTACCGGCGGCGTTCCGCAAATGAGGTGGGCGCGCCGATCACTGGCAGTCTGGGACTCGAGGTGCTCTGGTCCCTCATCCCGTTCGGCATCATGATGATCATGTTTGTCTGGGGGGTCCGTCTCTATTTCACCATCTACCACGCTCCCGCGGATGCCCTAGAGGTGCAGGTTATCGGCAAGCAGTGGATGTGGAAGTTCCAGCACCTGGACGGGCGGCGGGAAATCAACCAGCTCCACGTCCCGGTTGGTCGTGCCGTGCAATTAACCATGACGTCACAAGATGTCATTCACAGTTTCTTCATCCCGGCCTTTCGCGTCAAATTGGATGTGCTGCCTGGGCGCTACACTACCCTCGGGTTTCAGGCCACCACGCCCGGGCAGTACCACTTGTTCTGCGCGGAATACTGTGGGACCCAACATTCCGGCATGATCGGCCAGATCATCGTCATGGAGCCCACCCAATATCAAGCATGGCTGAGTGGCAGTGGCAGCGCCCAAGGCTCGCTGGCCTCTCTGGGCCAGACCCTCTTCCAAGACTTGGCGTGCCAGACCTGTCACCGCAGTGATACGCAGGGACGCGGGCCGCAGCTCGAAGGCTTGTTCGGCAAGACCGTGCACCTGCAAAACGGGCAAACCGTCCTAGCCGATGAGAACTACCTCCGCGAGTCGATTCTCGACCCCCAGGCAAAAATCGTCGCTGGCTTCCAGCCGATTATGCCGACGTTCCAAGGCCTGGTGAGCGAGGAGCAAGTCTTGCAACTCATTGCCTACATCAAGTCCCTGGGCACACAGCAGGCACAAGCGACCGGAGGCAGCTCCCCTCCCGAGGGACCGCGTGACGCCGCGCCATCGGGCAGAGCGCCGGGAACGTGAACCCCCATGACCCAAGGAAAAAATGTCACCTCTCTCCTCCAGGAGGCGCAAAACCCATGACACCCGCAGCCCCGAGTGTAGTCCCGTCAGTACCGCTCGAGCCTCGTGAACACTACCTAAACGCGAACTACGGGATAAGGTCGTGGTTGTTCACCACCGATCACAAGCGCATCGCGCTCCTCTATCTGGTGTCGGTCACGCTAATGTTCTTCGTGGGCGGCCTGTTTGCCGCCTTGATACGCCTGGAGTTATTGACTCCGCAAGGAGACCTGGTGCAGGCGGAGACCTACAATAAGCTGTTCAGCATGCACGGTATCGTCATGGTGTGGTTTTTTCTCATCCCGGTGATACCAACCGTGCTGGGCAACTTCCTGGTGCCCCTGATGATCGGCGCGAGAGATCTGGCCTTTCCCCGCCTCAACCTGGCGAGTTGGTACATCTTCAACCTGGCCGCCCTGGTGATGCTGTATGCTGTTCTCAACGGCGGCGTCGATACCGGCTGGACCTTCTATACCCCGTACAGCTCGGTGTTTTCCAACACCAATGTCGTGGTGACGGCAGTCGCGATCTTCATCTCCGGCTTCTCATCCATCTTAACCGGCCTCAATTTCATCGTGACGATCCACACGATGCGGGCCCCCGGGATGACGTGGTTTCGCTTGCCGCTCTTCATCTGGTCGCATTACGCGACCAGTCTGATCTTAGTCCTGGCCACGCCAGTATTGGCCATCGTCCTCGTGCTGGTGGCAGCCGAACGGGTCTTTCACCTCGGCATCTTTGATCCGGCCCTAGGTGGCGACCCGCTCCTATTCCAGCACCTGTTCTGGTTCTACTCGCATCCAGCAGTGTACATCATGGTCCTGCCCGCTATGGGGGTGGTGAGCGAACTGATTGCTACTTTCTCCAGGAAAAGAATTTTCGGCTATACCTTTGTTGCGTTCGCCAGCATCGCCATCGCCGTCGTGGGCTTTCTTGTCTGGGGCCACCACATGTTCGTTGCCGGCGAGTCCGCGTATAGCGCGATGACCTTTTCGTTTCTGAGTTATGCCGTCGCGGTCCCTTCGGCGATCAAGGTCTTCAATTGGACGGCCACGCTCCACAAAGGGTCGATTGCCTACCAGACGCCGATGCTCTACGCCTTGGGCTTCATCGGCCTGTTCACCATCGGCGGACTGACCGGCTTATTCCTGGCCGCATTGGGAGTCGACGTCCACGTGACGGATACCTATTTCGTCATCGCGCACTTTCACTACATCATGGTTGGTGGCACGGTCATGGGGTACCTGGGCGGGATCCACTACTGGTGGCCCAAAATCACCGGACGGATGTATCCGGAGGGCTGGGCCAAGCTCGGCGCGCTGATCGTATTCGTGGGCTTCAACCTGACGTTTTTCCCGCAGTTCATCCTCGGCTACCTTGGCATGCCGCGTCGCTACTATGCCTATCCTGCAGAGTTTCAGGTACTCAATGTCATGTCGTCGGCAGGCGCCTCGATTCTCGGCGTGGGCTACATTCTCCCCATGGTCTATCTCATCTGGTCTATGCGGTATGGGCCGGTTGCTGAAGCGAATCCCTGGCCGGCAACAGGGCTAGAATGGCGGACCCCGTCTCCACCACCACCGCACAATTTCTCAGAAACCCCGGTCGTCACCTGGGAGGCATACGAATTTACCCCCCGGGACAAAAGGTCTTTGCTTGGCCAGTTTGCGCCGGGAGACCAACCAGCGTAACCCGGCGGACGAGATTACCCGAAGCATGCGCCTAATTCCAACGCCGCATTGTTCTGGATTCCCGCTTTCGCGGGAATGACGTCATGCCCGCCCTTCGGCTTCGCTCAGGACAGGCTCCGGCGGGCATCCAGTGTTCGCTCAGTCTGGGAAACCCGCTACCGACCTTGTTAACGCAGCGAGCGAATTATGCGCAGTCTTCAGATTACCTACAGGAGCTCACCAATGGCTGAAAGCTCTCCTGCGCTCGCCCCTCATTTTGACGATCTCGAGCAACAACGCGAGGCTGGCTCGCTCGGCATGTGGGTGTTCCTGGTCACGGAGGTCATGTTCTTTGGCGGCTTGTTTATGGGATACATCGCCTATCGCACCGCCTACCCGGGCGCGTTTGCCGACGCCAGTCTCCACCTGAACACGACGCTTGGTGCTATCAACACCGCCGTGCTGATCTGCAGCAGCTTGACCATGGCACTAGCTGTGCACAGCGCGCAGATGGGACGCCGCAACAGGCTGATTGGGTTCCTGGTGCTGACAATGCTGCTCGGCATGACGTTTCTGGGCATCAAGTTCGTCGAATACTCCCACAAATTCACCGAACATCTTGTGCCTGGCAGCGCTTTCACCTATCCAGGTCCTCAGGCCCAACAGGCGGAACTGTTCTTTGCGCTCTATTTCGCCATGACGGGGCTGCACGCCGTGCACATGATTATTGGGATTGGCGTGCTGAGCGTGCTCATCCTGCAAGCCTGGCGCGGCCGGTTCTCAGCCGCATACTACACGCCGGTGGAACTCTCCGGCCTCTACTGGCATTTTGTCGATATCGTCTGGATCTTTCTCTTTCCCCTGCTATATCTGATAGGGCTGCATGTGGAAGGCGGACCCCATGTCTGAAAAGGTTGTCTCGACAAAGGTCTATGGCGCCGTTTTTGTCACCTTGCTCATCCTGACGTATACGACCTATCGGGTCGCTTTTATCGACCTGGGACGGTTGAACACCATCGTGGCCTTGGTGATCGCCGTCTGCAAAGCCCTGTTGGTTGCCTTGTACTTTATGCACCTCCGCTACAGCACCCGGCTGACCTGGGTTGTCACTGGGGGAGGGCTCTTGTGGTTAGGCATTCTGATTGGACTGACGATGAGCGATTACCTCACCAGGGGCTGGCTCCCCGTCTCTGGCGGGTGAACTTACCCCAGGGAGAGGAACTCCACGATTTTCGTGTTCACCTCCGCCGGTCGCTCCAGATGGAGGAAGTGACCGGTCCCTGGGAGGACGACTTTCTCCAGCCCTTTGGCGAAGAACTGATCCATCCGCTCGAACGCCTGCAAACGGCCAGGCCGGTCTTTGGTGCCGTGGAACGCCAGGGCGGGCACGGGAGTGGGCACGGTCGCAACCTTTTCTTGGAGCGCAGCCAGGGCTGGGTCACGGTTAGCCGGGTGAAAGGTGTGACGATAATAGTTGAGCGCGGCAGTCACCACACCGGGCTGACGAAAAGTTGCCTTGACACTCTCGATCACCTCTCGCGGCAGGTCGTACTCCGGTGACGCGTCGCGCCACCAGCGCTCCAGAAACTCATAGTCATTGGCCGCCACTGCCAGCTCGGCAAAAGGCATCTGGAAAAAGTAGGCGTGCCAGCCCCCCTTGATCATGTCGTAGTTGGTGGCCATGGCACCGAGCAGCGTGCCCGGATGGGCAGCGGCAAGAGTGACGACCTTGTGTACGCGCTCAGGTGCCAGCGCCGCAGCGCCGTAGGTGGCAAGCGCGCCCCAGTCGTGCCCAACCACGAACGCTTTGTCTGCTCCCAGGGCGGGGATCAACGCCACCGCATCCTGCGCCAGCAGAACAGACTGGTACCGTCCGTCCTGAGGCTTGCCGGTCGGCGTGTACCCGCGCATGAACGGCGCGACCCCGCGAAACCCAGCCTCGGCTAGGGCAGGGAGCAGAAAGCGATACGTGAGCGCGTTGTCAGGAAACCCGTGTAAACAGAGGACTAGCGGACCCCTCCCCATCTCCAGATAGTGAAAGTCAATCCCGTTCGCCTGTACGTTACCACTGTGAAAGTCGGCCATAGCTCCCTCCTGGCCAAGGCTGCCCCAGCAGCAGGGTAGTGAAGAGTGCCCGGTATTATCCTGTCTAACTTACCACAATGCAAAGGCAGCACATGTGCCCCTAACACATTTCCCTTAGAGAAGAGAACAGAGCGAAACTTTTTCTCCTGTCGTTTGTTTGTAATAGGCAAAAGAGAACGTTATGCCTAGACACTCAGCTCCCTACGCCAAGCAGTCCCGGCGCCCGGCGCTGCCGCTGTTCCTCTATGACCTGGGAGCAGCCAGCCAGACGCTTCCCCCTGCGGCAGTGCTGCCGGAGCAGTTCTATAGCCGTCCAGCCGCCACCGATAAAGTGCACGGAGAGGTCGCCCTGATGCGCGCGGTGCTGGAAGACGCGATCAATTGTTTTCAGAAACAGACGCTCAAAAGCGGGCGGCGCGCCCAGCGTCTAGTGAGAGAGGCCGAGGAGTGGCTGTTCACGGACGATCCCCGCTGGCCATTCTCTTTCGTGAACATCTGTGCAGTGCTGAGATTGGATCCGGAGTACCTTCGCCTGGGGCTCAAGCGCTGGCGTCAGAGCCTCTCCGCTGAGCCACAGGAAAAGAAGCAGCCGACAACGGGGCCGGCTCGTCCGCCGCTCAAGATCGCTGCTTGAATAGTCTGAAGAGAAGTGGACGGGCCTACCCCCGTGACGGTAGGGTCGCCCGGAAGCTTCCCTGAATGGCAACCTCACCCTTTTGGTTGAGGGCCGTGACCTCGCCCTCGATGATCTTTTCCCCCTTCTCCACCGTCCTCTTGGTCACCTTTCCTTTGCAGGTCACCGAATCACCGGGCCACACCCGGGTGGCAAAGCGCACTTTGTATTTGCGCAGGTTCTCTAGGCCCGCGTAGTCGGCGACGAGACGGCTCAGAAGACCAGCGTTCAGCATCCCCATGGCGAACACCGTAGGGTTGCCCGAGGCCTCGGCAAAGGTCTGATCGTGGTGGATAGGATTGAAGTCACCGGACGAACCGGCATACTTCACAAAGTCGGTGCGAGTCAGATTCTCGACCGTGAATGACGGCAGCTCATCCCCTTCGTGTACATCTTCGAAGTACAGCTTCTTGCGCGCCATGGTGTCCCTCCTTACCTGGCGACCACCTGCCCGGTCTCGATCGTGACCCCGCGGGAGATGGCGACCTTCTCACCTTTCTGGTTGGTAAACTCGGTGTCCATCACCACAAAGGTCATGGTTCCCCCCCGGCCGCCGGTTTTCTCGTAGACATCGGTTACCTTAGTGACGGCGGTGAGGACGTCCCCCGCATGGATGGACTTCAGGTATTCAAACTCCTGCTCGCCATGCAACACCCGACGCAGGTCCATTTTGACGTGTGGCCGCCCTTCACCGTCGTCCCAGTGCGCCAGGGTCATGAGGAAGGTCGGCGGTGGCATTATGCCCCCGATTTCCGCCTTGGCCAGGTTCTCATCGTAGTACAATGGGTTCGGGTCCTTAATGGACTGGGCGAACTCGCGGATCTTGCCCGCCTCGATACGTATCGTCACCGGCTTCCCAACTTTGCCAATGTCACTTTTATCTGCCATAGCTCCCTCCCTGGCGCGTGTGAACCGGTTTCCTCGCCCTGCTGTCATTCTGAGCGAAGCGAAGAATCCTTCGACTGCCCTTAGGACACGCCTCGCCGTTCGAGACCCTTCGCGGAGTTTATCCTGAGCATAGCCGAAGGGCTCAGGGTGACAGGAAAGACGATTGTGCAAAATATGGCCTTACCCTCCGCTATGAAGCATGCGTTCCGAGAGACGGTGCAATGTCCAGCGTGTATTGCGCGACCAATTCGCGGTTCCAGGCGGCATCGCCAAAGGTGACTTCCGACCCCTTGGCCCGTTTGAAGTAGATATGCAGGTCGTGCTCCCAGGTGAAGCCGATGCCGCCGTGCACCTGGATGCCCTCGCCGGCCACCTGGCGATAGGCATCACTGCAATAGGCCTTGGCCATAGCCGCGGCCAGAGGCGCATCAGGCCCATCGTTGGCCACTGCCCAGGCGGCGTAATAGGTAGCCGACTTAGCACTCTCCACCTGGACCAGCATATTGGCGCACTTATGCTGGATCGCCTGGAACGAACCAATGGGCCGGCCAAACTGCTCGCGCACCTTGGCGTATTCCACACTCAGGTCGAGCACCTTTTGCGCGCCGCCACACATCTCCGCACACAAGGCGACCTTGCTGCGGTCGATCAGCCGTGTCAGTGCCTCCCATCCCTTGCCCGGGACACCCAAAACCGCTTCGGCTCCAACCTGGACTTTGTCGAGGGTCACCTCACACAGCTTCCGGGTCTGATCCATGGTCTTAAGCAGTCTGGTGCCCACCCCTGGCCGCTGACGTTCAACGAGAAAAAGGGTGACTCCGTCGGAGGTGCGCGCTGCCCAGATGATGAGGTCAGCGACGTGAGCATCGGGCACGAAGAGCTTGACGCCGCTCAACTGGTAACCACTCCCGCTCTTTTCGGCGGCCAGGGTCACGCCTTTTTCATCCCAGCGCGCGTTCTCTTCCAGCAGCGCCAGAGTCGCCTTGGTCTTACCCGCCACGAGACCTGGAAGAAAGCGCTTTTTCTGGTCACTATTGCCGGCCTCAAGAATTGCCAACCCACCCAGCGTCACCGTGGAGAAGAATGGACCAGGCAGCGCGACCCGCCCCATCTCTTCCAACACCACCACCAGATCGACCAGGGTGAGCCCAGCACCTCCGAACTCTTCAGGACAGATCAAGCCCATCCAGCCAAGCCCGGCCATTTTGTTCCAGATCTCCTCGGAGTAGCCGCGCTCATCCTCCATCATCTGGCGGACGTACGTCATCGGACATTCTTTGCTCAAGAAGTCCGCGGCCGACTTCCGCAGGAGTTCTTGTTCCTCGCTGAAACCGAAATCCATGTTGGCTCCTCAAAAGAGCGATTAGCTATTAGCCAGAATCGTCACACACCCGACTGATCCCGGACCGCCCAAATTGTGGGCGAGACCGACCTCAGCATTTTTCACCTGGCGGGCACCGGCCTTGTTCCAGAGATGCTGGGAGACCTCATAGATCATGCGGATGCCGGTAGCGCCGATGGGATGGCCGAACGACTTGAGGCCGCCAGAAGGGTTCACGGGAATCTCGCCCCCGATTGAGGCGCGCCCTTCTTCGACATACCTCCACCCTTCACCCTTCTTGCACAGGCCCAGGTCCTCGTAGTTGAGGATTTCTGTGATGGTGAAGCAATCGTGGCACTCGACCAGGTCGATATCCTTCACCGTCATGCCGGCCTGTTCATAGGCCGACTGCGCCGCCTGGGCGGTGGCGGGAAAGCCAGTATAAGCAAAGCCAGGCTTCAGGTACGGCTCGCCCGAGGTTACGGCCAAGCCGACACCTTTGACGAGCAGCGGATCAGGCCGGAAAGACTTGGCGAGGTCGGCACGGCAGATGATCACCGCCGCGGCGCCGTCGGTGGTTGGGCAGCAATCGAACAGACCAAGCGGGCTGCAGATCAGCGGCGCGTTGAGCACCTGCTCCTCGGTCACTTCCATCTGGAAGTGGGCCTTGGGGCTCATGGTGCCGTTGTGATGGTTCTTGATCGCCACCTTGGCGAGAGCCCGTTTGTCGATGCCATAGGTGACAAAATAGCGGTTCGCCGCCATGGCGAATAGCGACGGCGCGGTAGTGCCATAGCCGATCACCGGGTGGTTGCCGAAGGTACCCAGCCCACGCTGGCCGGAGTCGCGCAGCTTCTCAAACCCGAGCGCTAGGACCACATCGTACATCCCTGCGGCCACGGCCATGCAGGCGTTGCGGAAGGCATCCATGCCGGAAGCGCAGTAGTTCTCCACGCGGGTGATAGGAATATTGAAGAGCTTGAGCGGGTCAGCGAGCGCGTTGCCAGCCATGGCCGAGCTCAACGTCCCTACCCAGGCGGCCTGAATCTGGCTCGGCTCGACCTTCGCGTCGGCATAGGCGTCGGACGCCGCCGCGACCACCATATCTTCAGTGCTCAGGTCGTAGTTCTCACCGAATTTGCAGCAGCCGGCACCGATCACCGCTACCTTATCGCGAATGTTCATCTGGCTCCTCCTTTTGGGGGGTTAGGTTACAGGTGACAGGTCACAGGTGATAGGGGAAAGGCTGAGGATCTTTTCCCTGTAACCTGTTCTCTGTAACCTGTCACCTCTTTTTTATCTGCTCACCGGTCTCGCCTTCCAAAAATAGTTCTTCAAACCATAACCTTCGTGGTACTTGCGGAACGTGAGCTCGACAGGCATGCCGATCTGCACCCGCTCGGGCTCGCAGTCAGTGAGCTGGACGTATACCCGGCCACCACCATCGAGGTCAACCACCGCATGGGTCGTCGGCGGGTCCGGGGTCTCGGTCAGGTAGTCGTGGGTGAAAGTGAAGAGCGAGCCCCTACGCGGCAGCTTCACCTCTTCGAGGCCGTTCCTGTAGCCGCACTCGATGCAGATACGGTGAATGGGGAACTGGATCGTGCCGCACTGCGGGCACTTGCCGCCGTGTAAGGGGAGGATCTCTTTCTGATCGCGCAACAGGACTACTGGCGTAGACATGTCAGTGGTCGTGTAGTCTTTGCGCATCAACTTGCGGAAGCGGGCGTATCTACCATAGGACGGCAGGGTGCGCTTGACCTCGATCTGCGAGTACACACTCCGCACTGCCCGGAAGCCAGCAATGGCCTCGGTCACCTTGAACACAGCCGCGTCGCCACCGTCACCGTAGCCGGCTACGAGGATCAAATCTCCGGGCTTGGCCCGCTCCAGAACCGCAGCCAGGAGAACCAGCGGCTGGGCGGTGCCGGCGTCACTGAAGCGGTTGTAGCCGAACCTGGTCTCGAACCCGCCGGGGAAAGACCTCAGATAGTCCTGCTCCTCGGTCCGCCAGGTGCCAAGAAAGTCCTGGCTGATGGTGTAGGTGCCAACGACCTCAGCAAGCACGTTCCCAGTGCCAACCAGCATCGCCCCGCCAGCATCACCGTAGTTTTGTTCCTGCTGTGAATCCGGCTCGCCCATGCGCGAGTCGCCAGCACACACCAAGATATGTTTACCGCTCTGGACCAGATCGAGGGCGGTAAGCAGGGCCGAGGTGCCCGCCCGCAGCGTGTCGGTAAAGTCCATGGTACGGACTTCCGGGCTGGCGTCGAGCACAGTAGCGATGGTGGCCGCGGCTTGCTTCTCGCGATAGGGCGAAGTCGTGGACGCGAAGAACACTCCCGCAAGTGTCTGCGGATCACGGCTCCCGAACGCGTCAATACTGGCGTTGACCGCCAGGGTCAGGCTGTCCTCATCGAAATTGGCGACCGCCCGCTCGCCCCCCAGGGAGGGAGTGCCCCACTCCTTGGCAATGAGGTCGCGAGGGAGACGATAAGTCGGAATATAGGTACCGTAGGAAACAATGCCTGCCATCATCAAGCTCCACAAGCAACTGTCTGCTTATCCGAAGCGGGTCTCCGCGCTGCCGCTGCGCAGCATGCAGCCGTCTACTTGCAAGTTCACGCCGGTGATAAAGCCCGAGGCGTCAGAGGCCAGAAACACACACGGCCAAGCAATCTCCAAACCCGTGCCAAAGCGCTTGAGCGCGGTCGCGTTGATCGCGCGCTCCTGGAGTTCTTTCGTCGGCCACAGGACTTCTTTCACTCCCTTGGTCTCGATCGGCCCCGGCGAGATGCAGTTCACCCGGATGCCGTACGGCGCCCACTCGATCGCCAGCGTGCGTGAGAGGTTAATCACCCCGGCCTTGGCGGCGCCATAGTGGGACATATAGGCCGATCCGTACACGCCAGAGTCAGAGGAGATGTTAATGATATTCCCCCCGGTCTTCTTCCCGATCATGACTTTGGCCACAGCTCGGGAGAACAAGAACGTCCCGTTCAGGTTAATGGCCACGATGGTGGCAAACCCATTGGGTGAGATGTCTTCCGCTTTGCTCACGAAGCTGGCGCCGGCGTTGTTGATCAACACGTCTACCCGGCCCCAAGTCTCGACGGTCTTGTTGACCACTGCCTCGACTTGATCGTTCTGGCGCACGTCGCACGCCATCGCCTCGACCGTGCCCCCGGCTTTCCTGATCTCTTCGGCCACCGGACCGAGGTGGTCCATGGTGCGGCTGGTAATCATCACCTTGGCGCTGCGCCGGCAGAACTCTTTGGCGATGTCCGCGCCGATACCGGTGCCGCCGCCGGTGACGATCGTGACTTTTCCGGTGATATCAAACGCCTGGTCGGTCATCAGATGTATGCTCCCTTATACAAAAAACGTCAGCGTTCAGCTATCTGCAGTCAGCGTTCGGCAAAAATAAGGGAAGAAGACCGGCTAACCCATACTCGGCAGCCAGCTCTTGCCACCATCGGTCGTATGCAGGATCGTACCGTACCCGCCGACGATCCAGCCGTTGTTCTCGTCGAAGAAATCTATCGACCGCAGCCAAGCAACCGTCTGCAGGTTGCGGGAAGCCGGTTTCCAATCGCCATCCCGCAATTGCAGCACACGACCGCCCGCGCCCACGATCCAGCCTTTGCCGTCCCCCAGCAGGCGAATGGCATACAGCGGATCAGTGGAGAACACAGACAGGTCCTCCGCAGTAAAGGCCCACGTCTTGCCGCCGTCCGTGGTCTTCACGATCTTCCCTTCCAGGCCCACGGCCACCCCGGTTGTGGCGTTCGCGAAGCGGACGCCAAAGAGGGTCGGCAGGTTCAACGCATCATCGATCCCGGCGTGGCCCAACAAAGTGTTCTGCTGCTCCTGCCAGTTCACGCCACCGTCGGTAGAGTAGTAGATCTTGCCGAACTCACCAACCATCCAGCCGGTCTTGTCGTCGATGAAGTGCACGTCGTATAGGACGGGATCGCCCATCGCCAGGGTCGCTTCTTCAGCCACCCCTTCGAGCGAGGCTTCGATGTGTCCCACCTCCCACGACTCCCCGCCGCTGGTGGTGCGCAAATACGTTGCCTGTTGCGCCACTGCCCAGCCGTGGTTTTGGTCCGTGAACGAAAGGGCGAAAATGGGCTGGTTGATCCCGCTCTCTTGCCTATGCCAGGTCTCCCCACCGTCAGTGGTGTGCAGGATCAGTCCATCTTGTCCGCATACCCAACCAGTCTGGGCATCGACGAACTTGACGTTATACAGCGCTAGGTCAGTCCCGCTCTGCTTCGCCTGCCAGCTTTTTCCTCCGTCAGTGGTCACGAGGATCTTGCCAGTGTAGCCGACCACTACAGCTTTCTCAGCCGAGAGCGCCTTCACATCGTAAAACTTGTCTCGGACTGAGATCAGTCGTGTGCTGAGCGGGGCGTCTGTGACCTCACCATGACAGGCGGAAAGAAGATTCAGGAGGAGGATGAGCGGCCAGAAGCGGGAGCGCGTCATAACTGGGTATGCTCTCTGAGCGTTCAGCAGTCAGCCTCAGCTGCTAGCGTATAGCATATGGCTCGCTCACTACGTTCGCTTTATGGCATATAGGGAAGGGTGAGTAGGGTGCGCTCCGCGCACCACACAGCTGGGGCAACGACACGGTGCGCAAGCGCACCCTACAAATTTTTTTATTCTTTCCAGCCCCTAACCCCCAGCCCCCAATCCCTCTCCTATCGGTCCATGTTCTCAATCACCAGATCGCCGAACTCCGAGCATCGCACTTTCTTGGCGCCTTCCATGAGGCGTTCCAGATCGTAGGTCACGGTCTTGCGCCGGATGGTCTCGGTTATACCTTTAGTTGTAAGGTCTGCTGCCTCAGTCCAACCGAGGTAGCGCAGCATCTCCGCGCCTGAGAGGATCACCGCGCTGGGGTTGATCACGTCCTTGTCGGCGTACTTCGGCGCGCTGCCGTGGGTCGCCTCAAACAGGGCGTGGAAGTCGCCAATGTTGCCCGACGGCGCTATCCCGAGCCCACCGATCTGGGCGGCAATGGCGTCGGCCAAGTAGTCGCCGTTCAGGTTGGGCGTGGCGATGACCTCATACTCGTCCGGGCGGGTAAGGATCTGCTGAAAAATCGAGTCGGCGATGCGGTCCTTGAGCACGATCTTGTCACCTGGCCCGGCTGCGGGAATATCGTCCTCGCGGATGGTGACACTGCCGAACTCTTCGCGCCCCAACTCGTACCCCCAGTCGCGGAACGCGCCCTCGGTGAACTTCATGATGTTGCCTTTGTGCATGAAGGTCACGCTCTTGCGGTGATTCTGGATAGCGTACTGGATCGCCTTGCGCGTAAGACGTTTGGTGTTGAACACGCTGATCGGTTTGACGCCGATTCCCGAGTCGGCCCGGATCGGGTTCTTCAGATTCATCTGCGAGTTGAGAAAGTCGATGACCTTTTTGGCTTCAGGCGTCCCCTGTTGCCACTCGATGCCAGCATAGACGTCTTCCGTGGCCTCGCGAAACACGACCATGTTGACCTTTTCCGGACGCTTCACCGGGCTGGGGATGCCGGGGATGTACTGACACGGCCGCACGCAGGCGTACAAATCAAGAATCTGGCGCAGGGCAACGTTGATGGAGCGGAACCCACCGCCGACCGGGGTGGTCAAGGGGCCCTTGAGACTGACGACGTAGTGGCGCAGAGCGGTGACCGTGTCTTCAGGCAGGAGTTCATGGTATTTCTCCATGGCGTCTTCGCCGGCCTGCACGTCGAACCAGACGATCTTTTTCTTCCCTTTATAGGCCTTCTCCACGGCGGCTGAGAGCACGCGCTTGGACGCTTTCATAATATCGCGTCCGGTGCCATCGCCGCGGATCACGGGAATAATAGGATTGTCAGGCACAACGAGCCGGTTACTGCTGATTGCGATCTTGGCGCCGCCGGCAGGAACCGTCAACTTACTGAATGTGGGTGTTGCTTCGCTCACAGCTCCCTCCCTATCTGTAGAAATTGCTCTGCGCTGAGGGCAGGTAAGACCCTTATCTGTCTACTCTTTCAGCCAGAACTTTGCAATTGGCCTTGGGGTGCTTACCGCCAGATGCCAAAGACGCGAAAACCGGTGGACACCCAGGAAATCACGTGCCACATGACCTCCATCGACCGATTGCCCATAATCCCCGCAGCCACAATCCAGTTGCGCAGCTCGTGATCGCCATTGTTCTCGATGTCCGGGGAGTCGTACTCGGCTAGCAGACTGGCCTGCCCCCGCTCAAACCAATGCATCTTCTCCAGGTTTCCCTCTACGTCCATGCGCATACGGTGGTGCTTCTTGGTCAGCCAGGTATGTGACCAGGTGGAGCTGGGGCAGACTAGCACACGCTCGGGGCGACGCAGCAGGACGTTGCGGATCACCCGCCCCATCTCATACAGCCGCCGGGAGGTCGGTGCCGGCGGATACCCCGACGTGGATTGGGCTTCCAGACTCTGACCAGACGCCATAGTGCCGAAAATGTTGAGATCGGAACCGTAGCAGTTGATAAACAAAGGGATGATGGGGTAGCGACCGTCGTCATTATGCAAAAAGAGCTGAGTGTTAGCATGGGCGTGCCCCAACCCGTACTGCCAGCGATCGCTGTTTAAGTCATTGGAAGAAGCGATATCAAACCCGTTCCTGAGCAGCTCGTCTCGGATGGCGACCGCCAACTCCGCCTGACACGGCCACAGATAGCGATGATCCGGCGCGACCCCCCAGGTCTGCCGGATATACTCCGCATCCCCGGGAAAGCGCGACATGTAGAACGGCTTAGCATCTACTTGAGCCCCCACGTAGAGGGCATAGGGCGGCAAATTGTTAGCCTGAAAACACTGCGCCTGATCGTCGCCGATCAGTAAAATGGCATCCGGCGACACCTCATCAATGTACGCCCGCAACTGAGTGAACGCCTGCCAATGCAAGCGGTGATGTTCCTTGCCCACCTCCATTGGATTGTCGCCCAACTGCGCGAGCGCTTCGGGCGGGTCCTGAAACGGCCGCCCCTCCAGACGCTCCACCATTTTGCAGATCCCCTGACGCAGCCGCACCATGTTCTCCGGTGCACCCATCAGGTACGGAACGTGCGAGGTGCCAATGCCAAAAATCTCTCCCATACGCGGGCCTCCTTTCTACAGGACGCTTTTGCATCATTGCTCCTTTTCCTAATCCTGAGACATACTGGCTGTCAAGCGAATCCGTGCCCGGAGACAGGAAGACAGCAGACAGGCCAGCGGCCTGTGCCACAGCTGAGAGATAGAGACGCGAGACAGAGATAGGGAGGGGAGACAGGGACAGAGAAGGGCGGAGCGGTCTCTGTCTCTGTCTCTTTTTGCTCTGTCTGGCTGGCTCCCGGATTTCATCCGGGCTACGACTGAGCGGCAGGTAGATATCGGGCCACGGGGACCTCGGCTCAGTGGACTATGACCATGAACGAGGTGCTACTCATGGGGATCGTCTTAAAGGAT
>WNGH01009289.1_pt1 | contig 15205 bp, 12 predicted proteins | sample 5400631 | NCBI WGS metagenome assembly WNGH01 (sample SAMN13153373, study PRJNA577476) | soil metagenome | isolation source: 115 cm soil or saprolite under Garry oak tree replicate 1 | place: USA:California | collected 2016-06-15
CCGCCCATTCTCTTGCCCGCCACGGGACCAGGGGAGAGCGGCTCATGGAATACCACGATCGAGTACTGAAGTGTTCGGAGTGTAGCGCTGAATTCATTTTTACCGCCGGCGAACAGATGTTTTTTGCCGACAAGGGCTTTAAGAACGAGCCCAAGCGCTGCAAAGCTTGCAAAGCCAAACGGGCCGAGGGCGGCGGTGGTGGTGGCGGACACGCCTCGCCGATGCGCTCGGAAACCAAGACAAACTGCTCGCAGTGCGGGAAGGAAACCACAGTTCCCTTCCGTCCCACACAAGGGCGGCCGGTGTTTTGCCGGGAATGTTTCCAGCAACGCAGGGCAATGGGCGCGGCGTAAAGCAGGAAAGCAAGAAGTGAGAAGTTGAGAAGTCTGAAAGAATAGCTCGAACGACGGAATACTACGCGTGGGACGGATAAGTTTATCCGTCCCACTTTTTTTACAGTGATCAATTGAACGAAAATTCAAATTTGAGAGTTCAAGCCGAGCCGGCACGAATCGGGAAGGTGCAATTTTGAGCCATGGCAGGGTATGATACATGGCTCGAAGTTCCCGAAAAGGCCAAGAGACCCGGAGGGCCGCTCCATGGCTCACCGCTTCACCATCGGCGTTGAAGAAGAATTCCAGATTATTGATCCCGCGACGTGCGAACTGCGCTCGCACGTCAGCCAGATCGTCTCCGCGGCCTCCCCCGACATCGCGGAGCAGGTGAAGCACGAACTGCACCAGTCCATCGTTGAAACCGGGACGCGCATCTGCGAAAACGTGAGCGAGTTGCGCATTGAAATGCACCGCACACGCGGCGAGCTGGTCGCGGCCGCCGAACGCGCCGGGCTTCAGGTGGCTGCGGCAGGCACGCATCCCTTTTCCAGCTGGATCGACCAGGTGATCTCTCCCGGCGAGCGCTATCAGCACATCATCGAAGAGATGGGTCAACTGGCGCGGTCGCTGCTGATCTTCGGCATGCACGTTCACGTGGCCATGCCGGACAAACAGACGACCATCGACATGATGAACGGCGTGCGCTACTTCGTGCCGCATCTCCTCGCGCTTTCCACCAGTTCGCCCTTCTGGATGGGCAGAAATACCGGCCTGAAGTCTTTCCGTACCACGGTGTTTCGCCGCTTCCCGCGTACCGGTGTGCCGGAGCAATTCGAATCCTGGAGCGCGTACGAAAATTTCGTAAACCTTCTGGTCAAATTGAATTGCATCGATAACGGCAAGAAGATCTGGTGGGATGTGCGCCCACACCCGATGTTCGGCACGCTGGAATTCCGCATGTTTGACGTTTCAACGAGGGTGGAAGAAGCCGTGGCCATCGCGGCTCTCACGCAGGCCATCATCGTCAAGCTGCACCGTCTCTACCAGGGTAATGTGAGCTGGCGCCTCTACCGGCGCGCGTTGATCGAAGAGAACAAGTGGCGGGCGGCGCGCTACGGCATCGATGGAAAGATGATCGATTTCGGCAAGGAAGCCGAAGTGCCCATGCGCCAGTTGATTCCCGAATTGCTGGAATTGGTGGACGACGTCGTGGATGACCTGGGCAGCCGCAGCGCCGTTGAATACGTCCACACCATCATGAACGAGGGTAGTGGTGCGCCACCTGGTCAATGAAACGCGCGGAGGAGTCACCGAGCCGCGGACTTCTTCGGCACACGCAGTGAATTGACGGCGATCGCAGGCGACGCAGTTCCACAGGACCCTGACAGGAGCACGAACGTGAAAACAGTTGGCCTTCTCTGCGGGCGGGAATACAGCTTTCCTCCGGCGTTTATCGAGCGCGTCAAGACGCTTGGAGCAAAGGATGGAGTGACCGCCGAATTTGTGAAGCTGGGCGGCACACGGATGGGCGAGGCTGCCCAGTACAGCGTCATCGTCGACCGCATCTCGCATGAAGTCGAGTATTACCGCGGGTACCTGAAGCACGCGGTTCTTCAGGGAACCTATGTCATCAACAATCCATTTTGGTGGACCGCTGACGACAAGTATTTCAATTATTCCGTGGCCGCAAAACTGGGAATTGCGATCCCTAAGACCGTGCTTCTCCCGCAAAAGGGATATCCCAGCGACGTGGACATCACCGGCGAATCGCTCCACAACCTGGAGTATCCAGTCGATTGGGACGGGCTGCTGGATTACGTTGGCCGGCCCGCCATCTTGAAGCCGTTTTCGGGCGGCGGGTGGAAGCACGTCTACAAAGTGAACGACAAAAAGGAACTCCTTGCCGCGTATGACCAGACTTCGCCTTACTGCATGACCCTTCAAGAATTCATCGATTTTAAACAGTACGTGCGTTGCTTCACTTTCGGCAAAACCGACATCATTCCCGTTCATTACGATCCGAAGGAACGAAAGTACCTGGTCGACCATGAATATCTGACTCCCGAACTTGGCACGCGCGTCGTGAAAGATGCGCAGACCATCAACCAGGCGCTGGGCTACGAAATGAACACCATCGAGTTCGCCGTAAAAGACGGTGTGCCGTACGCCATCGACTTCTTGAATCCCGCGCCGGATTTCGAGCGCGACCGCATCACGGAATTTTATTTCGAGCACGTGGTGGAAAAGATGGCGCGGCTGGTGATCGACCGCGCGGTGAATGGCAAGGTTTCGCACCCCTGGCCGCGCTGGGAAGAAATGCTTGGCGTCGGCGCAGCTGCAGGGTATACGGGAGGTCCAAAGAGCACAGTTGCCAGAAAGAAATCGGCGGCGGCGGCTCCGGCAGCCGGGTCCGCGCAAGGATCGTGATGAAATGACCAGCGCACCAAGACCTTCCGTGCCTCCGTCCCCCTCGGAAGACTGGCACTCCCTATTGAGAGCCGCGCTGCTGCGTGTGCCCGCTCTTCCAGAAGATTGGTTCAAGCGTATGCGCAAAGCAAAGCTTACCTTTGGCGAGCGCGTTCACTGCCCTTTCCTGCGCCCGTTTTTTCTCTCTCCCGGAGATGAAGAGCGGGTGAGAATCGTCGCGGAAACGATTGCGGACCTGGGGGAACGCGTCGCAAGTATGGCGCTCGACCACAAGGATCTTTTCGCGCAATTGCATCTGCGTGAGGAAGAGGAACGCCTCGCCCGGATTCCCACGGGATATGGGCGCGCAAGCACGGCTTCCCGGCTGGATGCGTTTCTACTTCCAGACTCGCTGAAATTTGCGGAATACAACGGTGAGTCGCCGGCGGGTGCGGGCTACGCGGAAAGGCTCGGGGAAATTTTTCGCGAACTCCCCATGATGGGCAAATTCGCGCAGATGTACGAAGTTCATAGCTACCCTCTCAGCGCCAGGCTCCTGGATGCGCTGATAACGACGTACATGGACTGGGGAGGGTCGTCCGCCAAGCCGCAGATTGCGATTGTGGATTGGGAAGACGTGCCGACAACCAGCGAGTTCGAAATCCTGCAGGAACGCTTCGAAAGGATGGGCATGCCAACGCTCATCGCCGATCCCCGCCAGCTTGAGTGGGACGGCAAATCGCTACTAGCTCAGGACAAGAAGATCGATCTCGTCTACCGCCGCGTGCTCATCAACGACATCGTGGCCAAGCCCGCCGAATGTTCCGCGCTAGTCAAAGCTTATTCGGCGAACGCCGTATGTGTGGCGAATAACTTCCGCTGCAAGATTCCGCACGTGAAGACTTTTTTCGCCGTGCTGACCGACGAACAAAACGGCGCGCTCTTCTCCCACGGCGAACGCGAGTTGATCCGGAAGCATATTCCGTGGACGCGCGTTGTCGCCGATGTGAATACGGCGCACTACGGCCAGCACATCGATTTGCTAGCGTTTATCCGAAAAGAGCGCGAAAACCTGGTGTTAAAGCCCAGCGATGAATACGGCGGCGCCGGCGTGACCCTCGGTTGGGAAACCAATGAAGCCGACTGGGACATGGCGATCGAACGCGCGCTTTCAGCAAAGAACGGCGTGTGGATCGTCCAGGAACGTATTCCCATCCGGCGCGAGGTCTTCCCGTACATCGCGGACGTGGGCAAAGTCGACTACCGCGACATGCTGGTGGATTTCGCCCCTTACTTGTTCCGCGGGAAACTCTGTGGCTTCCTCACTCGCCTGAGCGCCACTGGCCTTGCCAATGTGACTAGCGGCGGCGGCCAGGTGCCGGCGTTCCGCGTGTCCCCGAGGAGTTCACCGTCCAATTGATTGCGAAAACGCCCCACCTGAAACCACCCACGGCCCTTTGTCCATGCTGGCAGATCCTCCACCAGCCGAACGGCAGTTGAAGAAAGAAAACTTGTTGGTGGACGGCGATAGAAAATCCGTCCGATTCAAGTAGAATTGATTGAATGAACTTTGGCTCCCCAGAACCAGACTTGATGCCCGGCGCACGCAACGCCGTGCAAACGTGCCTCAGTGTGCGCCCCGGCGAACATGTCGCGTTGATCGCCGACGAGGCCAGTCGCTCCGTCGCCGCAAGCCTCGCCGCCGCGCTGGACGACCGACAGGCGCTTTATACCGGATTGCTTCTGGAAGATTTTGGACCGCGGCCGATGCGCGCCGCGCCTGCGGATGTGCTGAAAGCTTTGGAATCCGCGGATGTCGGCGTGCTTTGTATGACGCCCCAGCCCGGCGAACTCGGTGCCCGCATGGCTATCGTGAGAGTGGTCGAACGCCGCCAAATTCGCTACGCACACATGGTTGGCGTGACGCCAGAGATCATGCAGCAAGGCATGCGCGCGGATTACCGCATGGTGGATCGCTTGAGCGACAAGCTGCGCGAGCGCATGCTTCGCGCCGAAACCCTCACGGTAAGAACAGAAGCGGGGACTGAAATAGCTGCACACTTCGACCGCGGCCTCGACTGGGTGAAGACCAGCGGGCTGATCAGCCCGCGCTATTGGTCGAACTTGCCGGCGGGTGAGGTTTTTACCACGCCCGCGACCGTTGATGGCACTTTCGTTTGCGACGCCACTGCAGGCGACCACTTCAACGGAAAATATGGCGACCTGCAGACTACGCCGCTGAAGCTGGAGATCAAGGGCGCGCGGCTCGTCGGCGTCGAGTGCGCCCGCAAGGATTTGGAAAAGGAATTCTGGGGCTACTGCCATACGGACGAAAATAGCGACCGCGTCGGCGAGCTCGCCTTTGGCACCAACCTTGGGCTATCCGAGATGATCGGGATTCTGCTTCAAGATGAAAAATTTCCGGGAGTGCATCTCGCCTTCGGTGATCCGTATGGCAGTCAGACTCACGCCGACTGGAAATCCAAGACCCACGTCGACGTGCTCACCCGCAAATGCGACGTCTGGATTGACGACGACCAAGTGATCGAGAAGGGCCGCTACCAGCTCGAGCACTTGGGCTTGCCTTAAATCCCTTTCCCCTAGTCGCAACCCAGTAGCAGCAATTAGAAAAGATGCGAAATATACTCGCGCATCTGGTGCTTCCAATACGGCCAGTCGTGGCCGCCCTGCGGACCCCAGTTGTCCAGCGAGTGGCGGATTCCTTTGCTGGAAAGAACTTCGGAGAGGCGGTACGCGGGCGCGCTGTTTTCCCACGGACCGGTGCCGGTGGTAATGTGAATGTCGCAACTGGCAATCTGCTCATAGAACCAGGGATCACTCGCGTTGGAAAGGTAATCGACGGGATTGTTGAAATAAAAATTGTCGTCGTACACGCCATCCATGAAGTTCCGCAGGTCGTAGACCCCGGACATCGCGAAACAACGCTTGATCACGTCGGGATGCTTGAAGAGACTGTTCGCGGCGTGGTACGCGCCGAAGGAAGCGCCCATGGTGGAAATAGCGATACCGGGAGACTGGCAATTGCTCCAGATGAAGGGCACCACCTCTTCACGCAAGTAGGAATCGAACACCGACTGCACGTAGCTGCGATGAAAAGGGTGCGCGCCTTTGTTGTAAAAGCTGAGCCCGTTGATGGAGTTGACGCTGAAGAACTTGATCTTGCCGCCGTCGATGAAGTCGGAAAGAGCACCGATCATGCTCTGTCCTTCCAGTTCCCCCTCGTCGCCCGCGCTGGTGGGAAAGCCCACGACCGGCGAGCCCCAGTGGCCGTGGACAACGACACCCAGTTCCATGCCCAGCCGGTGAGAGTGCCAGCGGTGATATTCACGTTTCATCGATTGCCTCTTGGTTGTTGCGGGGAGAAGAGAGTTTGTGAAGAAAAAAATTAAGCGGGTAGCAAAGAAGAAAAACAGCGCTGCAAATCACGATAAGGGCTTGCGCGAACACCTTGTATCTCTCCTCAAAGGTGGCCAAGCGCATGTACACTTCATGGACGCGATCGAAGGCCTTCCTGAAGCCAAACGTGGGGCATTCGCCGAAGGCTTGCCACACACAGCCTGGCAGTTGCTGGAGCACGCGCGAATCGCGCAGTGGGACATCCTGGAATTCAGCCGCGACGGCAAGCACGTTTCGCCGGGATTTCCCGAGGGCTACTGGCCAAAGACGCCCGTACCGCTGGATGAAGCCGCGTGGCAGAAGAGCGTGCAATCCTTTCAGCGCGATCTCCAGGAAATGGTCAAGCTGGTGAAAAACCCGAAAACGGATTTGTACGCGGCCATTCCGCACGGACAGGACCAGACGATTTTGCGCGAGGCGCTGCTTCTGGCCGATCACAACGCTTATCACCTCGGACAGTTGGTGGATTTGCGGCGGGCCCTGGGCACCTGGCCGGCCCCGTAGTCGCCACGGAGTATAAGTGACGGCTGGATGATCCGGCATTCTTGTCAATAAGGAGTTTTGTTTTCCTGCTGTTTCCAGGCCGAAAAAATCGTCAGCGAATCCTCTCGCAGGAGCTGCGCCGTCGGAATGCGCCGTTCGGCGGGAGCCATCTTCAGCTCGTCATAGATGAAGGCATCGTCGAATCCGGCGGCCGCGGCATCGGCAGCGGTTGCCGCGAAGAAAATTCGCGCGGGACGTGCCCAGTAAATAGCGCCGAAGCACATAGGGCAAGGCTCGCACGTGGTATAGAGATCGCAGCCCGTGAGTTGGAAATCAGCGAGAACGCGGCAAGCCTCTCGAATGGCCACGACCTCCGCATGCGCGGTTGGATCGTTCGTGGATGTAACGCGATTCGTGCCCTCGGCGATGATGCGGCCTTCTTTGACAATCAACGCCGCGAACGGACCGCCGCCCGAAGCAATGTTTCCGAGCGCCAGCGCGATGGCCCACTTCATGAAGTCTGGGGACATGAGTCGTTGCTCCGTTGTATTTCAGAGTGTACTGTGCCCGCCAAAATGGCAACGGGGCATTTCTCCAGTGCACGGAACATTTAACTCCCCGGTGGCGCGCGCGTCCCTGCCTCGCCGCCGGACTTGCAAGAAAATGAATTGGCGGTAGGATGGAGCATTGCAATATCCGGTTTTGCACGTATTTTCGTCCAGGGCCAAAGCGAGGGCGCATGATATGTATCGACAATATTTCCAATCGGGATCGCGAGTTGGCGGGCAGCCGGCGCGGATTCCTCAAAGGCATGCTCGGCGCAGGAGCGTTTGTTCTTAGCGTTCGCTTGATGCCGGAGCAACTGTTTGCAGCGACCGCGAACGCCACTGCTGCGGATGCGTTCAGCAAAGCTCCGCTTCAGCCAAACGTTTATCTCGCCATTGATACGGATGGAACCGCGTACATCATCGCGCACCGCTCGGAGATGGGAAGCGGAAGCCGGACAGCGCTGCCGCGCATCGTGGCGGACGAGCTGGATGCGGACTGGTCGCGCGTGAAGCTCGTGCAGGCCACGGGCGATGACAAGTACGGCGACCAAGACACTGACGGGTCGCATTCCGTGCGGAGCTTCTTCGACACTTTGCGGGAGTCCGGCGCAACCGCCCGGCTGATGCTGATCCGCGCGGCAGCCGCGCAGTGGAGGGTTCCGGCAGGAGAATGCTCCACGAATTTGCACACGGTTGTACACAACGCGTCAGGAAAAAAGCTGGGCTATGGAGATCTCGCTGCTGCGGCGGCGAAATTGGAAGTTCCAAAGAAGGAAGATGTCAAGTTGAAGCCGCAAAGCGAGTGGCGTTACATCGGCAAAGGCACTTCGAGCTACGACCTCAAGGATATGTGCACCGGGGAAGCTGCGTACGGCCAGGACACGCGCATGGAAGGAATGCTGTATGCCAGCGTGGCGCGTCCACCGGTTTTCGGCAGCGCGGTAAAGTCTGTCGACGATAAAGCAGCGTTGGGCGTGGCCGGCGTGAAGCAGACGGCGACCATTGATGCGTTTAAGCCGCCGATCACCTTCCAGGCCCTCGGCGGAGTAGCAGTGCTCGCGGACAACACCTGGGCGGCCATGCAGGGGAGAAAAAAACTTAAGATCGAGTGGGAGAAGAGCCCGCACAGCGTTTGGAATTCGGATGCATACAAGAAGGAGTTGCAGGAAACGGCGCGCAAGCCCGGAAAAGCTGTGCGTCAGAACGGCGACGTGGATGCGGCATTCGCCAAAGGCGGGAAAATCGTCGAGGCGGAATACTACGCGCCAATGCTGGCGCACGCCTCGATGGAGCCGCCCGCCGCGCTGGCTGTATTCCGCGACGGCAAGGCTGAGGTGTGGGCACCGACGCAGGGTCCGCAGGGCGCGAGGGATGCGGTCGCGCAAGCGTTGGGATTGAAGAAGGAAGATGTGACTATCAACGTGACGCTTCTCGGCGGTGGATTCGGCCGCAAGTCGTTCCCGGATTTTGCCGTGGAAGCCGCGGTGCTCTCGAAAAAAACGGGCAAGCCCGTGAAGGTGGTTTGGAGCCGCGAAGACGACATCAAGTTTGACGTGTACCACTCCGTGGCGGCGATGTATATGAAGGCGGCGCTTGGACCGGATGGCAAACCGACGGCGTGGCTGCAGAGAACAGTCTTTCCGCCGATCGGATCGACGTTTGACCCCAGCGCAACTTATTCCGACCCGGGTGAACTTGGGCTAGGGTTCACGGATGTCCCGTTCGCCTTGGCGAACTTCCGCGCGGAAAACGGACCGGCGGCGAACCATGCGCGGATCGGCTGGTTTCGTTCGGTCGCCAACATTTATCATGCTTTCGGAATTCATTCGTTTGCGGATGAATTGGCGCGTGCGGCCGGAAGAGATCCGGTCGAATACCTCCTGCAACTGCTCGGGCCGGACCGCGTCGTTCCGCGCGCAGAGCTCCCGAAAGAATTTCCGAACTACGGCGGTAATTACGAGCAGTACCCGATCGACACTTCAAGATTTCGGCGCGTACTGACGCTGGCTGCGGAGAAGGCCAGTTGGGGAAAGCAGAAGCCGGGGAACGGCTACGGAATCGGCGTCGCGATGCATCGCAGCTTCCTGACGTATGTGGCGACGGTGGTGCAAGTGCAGGTTGATGACGCGGGCAAAGTGCAAATCAAGCGCGTGGATACGGCCGTGGACGCAGGTACCGTCGTGAACCCGGAGATGGTGAAGCAGCAGTTCGAGGGCGCGGCCGTGATGGGAACGAGCCTGGCGCTCTACGGGGAAATCACCGCGACCAACGGCGTGATCGATCAATCCAACTTCGATACTTTCCAAATGGCGCGCATCAACAATGCTCCGCGGGAAACAAACGTGCATATCGTCGCGAGCGATGCGCCGCCGGCGGGAATTGGTGAGCCCGGGCTACCGCCTTTTGCCCCTGCGCTGTGCAACGCCATTTTTGCCGCCACCGGAAAGCGCATTCGCGAATTGCCGCTTGCAAAGGCGGGCCTTGCGTAGAGTCTCGCGTAGCCGAACCGTGTAAATAACTTTTTCGCCAGGCGCGGCGCGGGCAAGATTTCGACTTAAGGAGCCTGGAAAACCTCCACACCGTACGGTGGGAGTTCGACCGATTCTCCCTGCCCATCGCTCAGGAGCAGTTTCATCTTTTTTCCTAAGTTAACCTTTTGTGTCTCTTGACCAAAATTAATCAGCACAAATACGCGCTTGTCCCCGCCGCTTCGCACGGAAACTTCGACCGAATCAGGGACTGATATGAACGCTGGGGCCACCCCGCTCTCTTTCACCATCCACTCCGCGGCCGCTTTCATCAGCTTCTCGTCGAGGATCGCGCCAATATAAGCAATACTGCCTTTCCCGTAGCTGCGCGTGATGGCCGCCGGCTGATCGTCCAGCCATCCATTGCTTTTTCCAAACCGCATCAGGATCTGCGTGTCGGGATTGAGGGCGCTCAATTGCTCGGCCCAGATACTTGCCTGACCGCTGCCCCACTTACCGGACACACTGAAGTCCTTTTCCAGTGCGTAGAACTGTTCCACGCGGCCACCCAGGGCGTCCGCAAGGTATCCCGGCTGCCGCTGCGCCAGCAATTCGCTGTGCTCATCCTTTAGCCCGCTCCGCGGTCCCAGTACCAAATGCCCTCCGCTGCGAACGTAATTCAGCAAATGTTCGGCGACAGCCCTGGGAAGCACGTTGAGACTCGGAGCCACCACCAATTTGTATCCCTCGAGCGGCGACTTCGCGCTGATCACATCTACCGATTGTGTCAGTTTCCTCAAAGCGCGGTAATAACTTTTCAGCAGCCCGATGTCGTCGTACTTCTGATTGTGTTTCTGAAATTGAATGGCCCAGTGGCTGTCGTAGGAATACAGCAAGGCAACTTCCGATTGCGGCGTGGTGCCGCGAAAAGCTTCCTGAACCTTTGAAAATTCCCGGCCCAGTTGGCTCACTTCCTTGTAGACCGGAACGGGCGTTCCATCGGCTCCCACTAGCGTTCCATGGTATTGCTCCTGTCCATTCAATGCGCTGCGCCATTGCCAATAGCCCACTTCATCCGCTCCGTGAGCGACGGCTTGCCAGGCCATCGCGCGAACCTCGCCTCTATTCAGAAAATTGTTGACGCCCGCCCAGTTCACCGCGCCGGGTTGTGTCTCCATGACCCAAAAATTTTCGCGTTTGAAGCCGCGCGTCAAATCGTGTGACAAACCGTTGAAATCCGCATCGAGATGGCCGCTTCCAACGTAATCGTCCCAGGAAGCGAAGGTCAGCGGCTCCGTGATGACGTAGTGGTCGAAGCCGTCGAAGAAGCCCATGAAATTGCCGGTGATAAACTGGCGCGGCTCCGCATATTTTCGAATCGCGGCAATTTGGTTCGCCTGGTAATCCTTCCACGTATCGGTTACGAATCGCTTCCACTCCAATTGCAGTCCGGGATTGTGGCCCCCCACCGGGATGGGAACCTCGCCCCAATTGTCGTAGGTCTCGCTCCAATAGGCCGTAGTCCAGAGCGTATTCAAATTCTCTACCGTCTTGTACTTGTTTTGCAGCCAGTCCTGGAACTTCTTTCGCGTGAGGTCGTCGTACGACATCAGCGCGTAACCGTATTCATTGTCGATCTGCCATCCGGCAACGTCCACATTGTGACCGAAACGCTTGGCCATCTCTGTCGAAATTTTCCGGCAATATTCGCGGTAGATTGGCGAAGTAGCGGAAGCGTGAGCGCGATTGCCGTGTGTGACGCGGCGTCCGTCCGGCTCCACGCGAAGAATCTCCGGATATTTCTGCGTGAGCCAAGCGGGCGGAGTTGCCGTCGGCGTCCCGAGCACGCTCACGATATGGTGCTTCGCGGCCGCAGCGACGGCGCGTTCCAGCCAATCCAGATCGTAGTGCCCCTCCGAAGGTTCCATCCTGCTCCAGCTGAATTCCGCAATTCTCACGAGCTTGATGTTCGCGGCTTCCATCAGCCGAAGGTCTTCTTCCCAACGCGACTCCGGCCATTGCTCCGGATACCACGCGGTTCCGACAAGAATTGCGTCATGACCTGAAATCTGCGTCCGCAGCTGCTTCTGCTCCTGCGGGGTTGCTGGAACGAAAGCAAACTGCAGTGCCGCCAGAAGGATCAGAATTTCTCGAATGAAGCGAAGTGGCTGCAAGTGGGAGTCCTCGGTAGCAAGATCCTACGGCGTAATCGTTATCTGCTTGCCGGCATAGCGCACAACCTTGTCCGGTTTGCCTTCCGGCATGACACCAATGCCGTGGTTCTCACCGGCAAATACAATCTGAAAACTGCGTTCGGCTAGCATCCCGGGAAAGTTTCCTTTGCGCTCGCCGATCGTCAAAGCCTGTTTCTCTTCATCCCAATGGAACTGAATCGTCGCGTACGCGCCCTTCTCGTAGTTGTAACCGTCGTTCTCGTCTTCGTAGAGAGTGAAGTCTCCATTCGCTCCGCGATAGATGCGCAACTCCATCGGATCTTCCGGCTTCTCCGTGGACCATTCCTTCTCCGGCCCCATCGGAACGATTGATCCGGCGCGCACAAAAAGTGGGAGCCTCTCGACCGGCGCTGCGGCATCAACGGTGCGCGGGCCTTCAATTGAAGTCCCCGTCCAGAAATCGTACCACTTCGCCTTCGGCAGGTAAGTGCGCCGCGTATTCGCGCCCGGTTCCGTGACCGGATTCACCAGCAAAGCCGGGCCAAACATGAATTGGTCCCCAATACTGGCGGTGCGCGCGTCGGTGCGGAAATCCATCACCAATCCGCGCATGGGCGTATAGCCCTGGCTCGTGGTCATCCAAGCCAGAGAGTAAATGTATGGCAACAAGCGGTACCGAAGTGTGTCGTAGCTTACAAGGATTTTTTGCGCGTCGGCGCCATAGGACCACAATTCATTCTGATTCGTCGAGCGCGTTCCGTGCACTCGCAGTATGGGATTGAACGTTCCGAACTGAAACCAGCGAATGAACAGCTCACGGTACTCGGGGTCATCGGGATTGCCGGAAACGAATCCGCCAATGTCCGTCGTCCAATACGGAAGCCCGGAGATCGAATAATTCAACCCCGCGGGTATCTGTTTCCTGAAAAATACCCAGTCTGAATTCACATCTCCAGACCAGACGGCGGCGGCATTACGCTGTGCCCCTGCAAACGCGGAGCGCGACAGAATGAAAACGCGCTTCTTGTCGGATGCGTTTCTCTGGCCTTGATACACGGCGCTCGTCGTCATCAAAGGAAACATGTTCGCGTACCTTGCGCCGTTTCCGAGGAACGTCTTGTTCGTCACCAGAATGTTTGTTTCGCGGTCCTCGGTTTCTGGCTCCGTGGTATCGAGCCACCACGCATCCACGCCGATCTTGAAAAGCGCTTGATCCATCAAGTTCCAGTAATACTTTCGCGCTTCCGGATTGAAGGCATCGTACAAACCCATCTGAGCGGGGTGGAATGAGACGACTTTCGTCTTGTCGATGAAAAATCCGCGCTTGTCCATGTCTTCGTACGTTTTCGTGCCCGGACGCACGTAGGGCCAGAAGGAAATCATCAGGTGGAACTTATTCTTGTGGAGGTCTTCGACCATCCCGGGGGGATCGGGATAGCGCGCTTTGTCGAATACCGGCTCGCCCATGGTGTACCACCAGAACCAGTCTTGCACGATGTTATCAGCAGGAATATGCAATTGCCGGTATTTGTGAGCCACCCCGAGCAACTCTTCCTGCGTGTTGTATTTATTCTTGCATTGCCAGAATCCATACGCCCATTTGCCGAACATCGGCGGCGCGCCGGTCAGCTCCCGGTATCCACCGATGATTTTGTCGAATTCCGGCCCGTAGAGAAAGTAGTAGTCCAGCACATCGGCCACTTCCGAACTCAAGTAAAACGCATTCAGAAAACGGTTATTGAAGCGGCTGCGCGAAGCGTTGTTCCAGAAAATCCCATACCCGTTGCTGGACAGAACGAAGGGAATGCTTATGTTGGTGTTGTCCTGCGAGATATCCACAACTTCGCCCCGATAATTCCACACGCCAGCCTGATGCTGCCCAAGCCCGTAAAAGGACTCGTACGAGCCCCAAAGTTTCGAATAAAGTTCCGCATGATAAGTCTGCTCGCCATTTACGACCGCCGGAGTCATGCTGACCTCATTCTGCTCGAACAGATTCTTGCCGCCGGAATCCTGAAACGTGACGCTGCCGTCCTTGCGCGCAACGACGGCTTTCAATTGAGCAGTGCTCAGTACGATGGCGTCATCTGAGGACTGCATTTCCCATTTCGTTGCCGGCCAGCTTTCTTTAATCACCAGGAATTCCTGACGGGACGGAAATGGCGCCGTCGGCGCGTAGCGCACTCGAATGATGGAATCGGAGCACACTTGCAGCTTCAAGGCTCCGTTTTGCAGCGTCAATTGCACCCCATCGGACTCCCGCTTCGAAGACAGCACCGGGTTCAGGGGATTCCACTGCGCGCGGACGGTCCTTGCGCTACACGGACACAGAAGTGTAAATAGGAAAAGCAAACTCCGGAAGCGCATCATTCGAATTCCCCCAATATTTTTCGAACAACCTTCGCCACGGCCTCGCTCCGTCTTTTCTCATCCGGCTCGCGGCGTTAGAGAAGAGCGTAAACGATTGCCGTGCCAGCTGGGCGAAAATTGTGTCGCAAGGTATACGTTGGAAGCAAGCTTGATACTATCCTGGTTGTGTTAGTGACTCCTGGAATCGTTCGGGTATAGGATGCCTACATTCTCACCGGAGGACACCATGGCCAAAAAGAGTAAGCTCACCCGAGTTGCGGTGAAAATCGGGAGCGCGATGGGCAAAGCGGATCGCAAAGTTCAAAAAGTGGCGAAAGCCGGCACGCTGGCGAAAAAGGAGCTCGATAACATCTCGAAACAAGTCGACGCCCTCAAGCGCCAATTGCAAAAAACAGCAAAGCGCCTGAAGCGCGCTCTGACTTAGTTTCGAGACTCCATCCTCGAAATGCTTTAGTCATCCTCGTCTTCGCGCTTCGATTTTTTTTCGGATGCTTGCGTTTGTTTTGCCGTTTGCGCCGTGCGCAGAAGAAAGCTCACCAAATCATTCAGCTCATCGGCGCTCAGCACGGCGCCGTAATCCGATGGCATGAGTGATTTTGGCTGATATTCAAGATGCTCGAGGTTCGCTTTCGCGAACAGGTGGAAAGCTCCATCCAGCGATTGCAATTGTAGTGAAAAATTATCTTCGTTGCGCGCGATACCCTTGAATTGCCGCCCATCCCGAGTAGTCACAAGCACGGTTCTTTCCATTTCCTCCAGGTCCCTGTTGGGATCGGTAATCGCCGTTCGAATATCCTCGATCGAGACATTCGAACCGTATAAGGAAAGATCGGCTCCGAGAAATCCGCCATCCCCGTTGATCACATGGCATTTCGCGCAGCCCGCTTTTCCGAAGAAAAGCAACTTGCCACTTTGTGGATCACCGCGAATCGAAGCGGCCTTGCTTCCTCCTTGAAGAACCCGCAAGTAGCCCATCACCGCCTTGATCTTTGGCAAACCCAGTG
>WNGH01004382.1_pt1 | contig 15200 bp, 13 predicted proteins | sample 5400631 | NCBI WGS metagenome assembly WNGH01 (sample SAMN13153373, study PRJNA577476) | soil metagenome | isolation source: 115 cm soil or saprolite under Garry oak tree replicate 1 | place: USA:California | collected 2016-06-15
GGCTGTCACCCACCCAGACCGACCCGAAGCCCCGCTGTTCCGCCAGTTCGGCCAGGTCGAGCAGGTCGGCCAGGGTGTAGTCGGAGGTGATCAGAGGTTCACGGTTGTTCAGGTTGACGCCGAATTCAGTCATTTTTCCTCGCTCGCCTCCGGGCCGCCCTTTTAGGTGCCGCCTTCCCTCGTCGTTCGTTCGCTCGTTCCTCGCTCCTCACTCCTCAGTCCAGGCGGCACCGGCGGCCCTTTGGCTCGCGAGGGGTCCGCAGGGCCAGCGGGATCCTGACCGCCCGAGACTTAAGCTAGCTCGTTAAAATGCCAACTGTCAACAGATGACCAGTTCGTTTCCTCTTTACGGGAGAAGAGTCGTAACCTTGGGTTACTATTGGCACCGACAGACACTCCACGACCTGCTAGGTCCGAAACAGTTGTCTTTTGGCGGTTAGCAGTCAACAAATGGTGTCGGAGAAAGGCTGCACCGGATCAACGAAGAAGGCGGGACGCGAAACCATCACGCAACCCCTGGATGCGCCTGACGAATTACTACCCGGTCGGGCGGCGCGGATCTGATGCTGCGTCATTCTTCGCTGGTTTCGTCGTCGCCACAGGGGGCTGGGCCTGGCTGCCGATTGAGGTGAGCTATTGACTACTCTCCGGCCCGAAGGACGGGGATCTCAGCCTGAACGCCGGGGCACCCTCGGGAGGTATTGGTGACGCGAGCGTTCGACAACCTGACGCTATCGCAGCGGGTCTATCAGCACCTGCGCGAAGAGATCCTGTCCGACCGGCTTCCCCCGGGAACCGAGCTCTCCGAGGTGGCGCTCTCCACGGAGCTCGCGATAAGCCGCGGCCCCATCCGCGAGGCCATGGGCCGACTGGCCGCCGAGGGACTGATCAACGTCCGGCCGCGGCGCCGGGCCGAGGTCCGCTCGCTCACCCCGCAGGAACTCATCGACGCCTACGAGGTCCGCGAGGCGCTCGAGGTTCTCGCCGTACGGCTCGCCGTCCCCCGGGTGACAGAGGCCGACCTGACTCGTCTCGACCAGCTCATCGATCAGATGGCCGATCACGCCAAGGCCAACGCCATCGGGGACTTTTTCGCGGCGAACGTCGAATTCCACGAGACGCTCTGCGAGCTGAGCGGGAACAAGAAGCTGCAGGAGGTGCATCACCGGCTGGAGGGCGAGATCGGCAGGTTCCAGGCGCGTACCCTCGCCCTCCGCGGCAGCCTGGACGGGTCAGTGACCGAGCATCGCGCGATTGTCGCCGCGATCAGGCTGCGCGACGCGGACAAGGCGGCTGCGCTGACGGCGGCGCACGTCAGGGTCCCCGCGGAACGACTCCAGGCGACGCTGGCCGACAGCACCCACCCGCATTCCGCCGAACCCGGGCCTGGCGACGCGACGCCTGCCGATGCCATGCCCGGCGGCGCCGCGACCGCGGTCAAGGCGGGAAGCCCGGGCTGACCGGGCGGTGCCAGCGGGACGCCCTGTCAGGCCTGCCGCGAGCTGGACAGCATGGCCAGCGCCGCTTCGACGCCCGCCCCGATGCGGACACCGGCGCCGAGATCCGCGAGGGACCGGCCCAGGGCCATTAGCCCCACGACCGGGTTAAGGCCGTCAGCCGTGGGTCCCATGTGCCCGATCCGCACGAGATTGCCGGCACCCTGCCCGGCCGACAGCATCACGCCGTAGTGCTCGCGCACGTGGTTGCGAACCGCCTCGTGGTCGAGGCCGTCGGGGACGGCGATGGCCGTGACGCAGGCGGCCGCGATGTCCTCGCTCCTGGGCCACAGCCGGAGCCCCATCTCCCGGACGCCGGCCCGGCAGGCCCTGGCGGCGGCCTCGGGCCACAGCCGAAGCCCCATCTCCCGGACGCCGGCCCGGCAGGCCCTGGCGGCGGCCTCGTGCCGGGCGATCGAGGCCTCCAGTCCCTCCTCCAGCGCTTGATCACAGGCCGTTTCGACCCCGTGGATGTCGCAGACCGACGGCGTGTAAGGGAACTGCCCGCGCCCGTGCCACTGTTCGCGCCAGTCGAGCAGCGAGAGAAACGAGGCGCGGGGCGCCAGGGGATTGGCCTCGATGGCCGCCCACGCCTGCTCGCTGACCGCGACGAGCGACATCCCCGGCGGGCCACCGAGGCATTTCTGCGGGCCCGCCACGCAGACGTCGAGCTGCCAGGCGTCTACGTCCAGCGGCATGCCAGCCAGCGACGAGACGCAGTCCACCAGCGTGAGTACCCCGCGGGATCGCGCCATCGGGCCGATCACGGAGCAGTCGTTGAAGGTTCCCGACGGGGTCTCGGAGTGGACCACGCACAGCAGTTCGGTCTCCGGATGCTCGTCCAGGTAACGCTCGACCGCCCCGGGGTCGACGGCCTGGTCGTACGGCACCTCCAGCTCATGGAGGTCGGCCCCGAAGTTCTTGAGCCAGTAGCCCATGCCCTTGCCGAAGACGCCAGAGACCAGGTTCAGCACCGGCATGCCGGGGCGCACCAGGGAGCGGGCCGCCGCCTCGAGGCCGAGAATGGCCTCGCCCTGCATCAGGATGATCTCGTTCTCCGTGCGGAACAACTGGCCGACCTTGGCCTCCGTGCACCGGAAGGCGTCCAGGAAGACCGGATCGTAGTGATAGGTGATGGGACTGCCCAGCGCCGCGAGCGTCCGGGCGGTGGCGGCGGTCGGCCCGGCGGCGAGGGTGAAGTCCGGATCGCGCATGGGAACGCTCCTTCCGTTGGCTAGTGCGGGGCTGCTCCTACTTTCCACCACGGACGTATGGCAGGCACAGGGCCGGGGGGAGATAGGAACCCCTGGCGAACAGGACGAGTGCCGCCATGATCGCGATGTAAGGCAGCATGTTGATGACGTCGCTGGAGATGTTGATGCTGGTGAGCTGGAGTGCGGTGCCGATGGACAGGCAGATGCCGAAGACGAAGGAGGAGACGCCCACCCACAGTGGCTTGCCCCTGGCCAGCATGGCGATGACGATCGCGATGAACCCCTGGCCCTGCGTCATGAAGGGCGTGAACGTGTTGGCCCCGACGATCGCGAGGTACGCGCCGCCGAGCCCGGCCAGCGCGCCGGTGGTGAGCACGGCATAGGTCCGGACCGCCAGGACGCTGACGCCCGCGGCATCCAGCGCCTCTGGCTTCTCGCCGGCGGCCCGCAGGTTCAGCCCCCAGGACGTGGCCCGGAACACCCACGCCACCAGGGCCAGCAGCCCGATCCCCAGATAGACGAGCAGCGGCTGGTCGAACACGCTGTGCCCGAGCACGGGGATGCGGGAGAGCCCGGGGATCGCCACGGTAGCCGGGTTGCCGAGGCCGGGGAACTTGCCCTTGAACTGGGCCTGCTGGAGCACGCTGGTGATGCCCTCACCGGCCAGCGTGATGGCGATGCCGACCACGATCTGATCGAGGCCCATGCTGACGCTGAGCACGGCCATGACGATGGCGCCGGCCAGCCCGCCCGCCACGCCGGCCAGGAACCCGAGCCACTCCGAGTGAAGCTCGTAGGCCCCGAGGAATCCCAGGTACGCCCCGAGCAGCATCATTCCCTCGAGGCCGATGTTCAGGACCCCTGCCCGCTCGGAGACCGATTCGCCCAGTGCGGTGAACATCAGCGGGACGGCCGCGACGATCCCGCCCGCCACGAGCGCGGTCATGAACGACTGGGTGAGAAGGCCGTTCACTGTCCCGGACGCCTCCGGACCAGCGGGCGGCGAAGCGCCTCCTTCAGCCCCGGCGTGAGATAACTCTGGCCCAGGTCCCTTCGGCGTCCCAGGTACTCGATCACGGTCATGAACAGCAGGATGAGCGCCACCAGCACGAGGAGGAAGTCGGTGGGCAGGTTCGCCTGCTGGGCGGCGAGGTCGCCGCCGGTCGAGAGCACCGCGTAGAAGGCGACGAACGGGACGACCGCGAGCGGGTTGAGCCGCGCCAGGAAGACGAAGGGGATGACGGTGTCGCCGTAACCCGGGTTCCAGTTGGCCCGGACGTAGGCCCACAGGCCCAGAACGTCCGCGGCCGCGGCCACGCCGATGAGGAAGCCGCTCCACAGGAAGCTGGTGACGATGACCCGTCGCACGTTGATGCCGACGTGCCTGGCGGTACGCGGGTTCGCCCCGAGGACCGCCAGCCGCAGCCCGAACGAGGTCCGGGTCAGCAGGTAATGGACGATGACGACCGCGCCGAGCGCGAGGAGGACTCCGACGTGCACCCGGGTGCCGGACAAGTTGGGCAGCAGCTTGCTGAACGGGATCGTCCTGGTCTGCGGGATGTTCACGGAGTGATCCTGGAACGGGCCTTTCACCAGGATGTTCGCGACTCCCACCCCGATGAACGACATCATCAGCGTGGTGATGATCTCATTGGTCTCGTACCATGCCTTCAGCACGGCAGGAACCAGTGTCCACAGCGCACCCGCGCCCCCGGCGACCAGGAACAGGACGGCATAGGCCAGCGGGGTCGGCCACGTCTGGAGCATGCTCGGCCCGAAGCCGGCCACGAGCGCGGCGCCCAGCAGATACTGGCCGTCGTATCCGAGGTTCCAGATGCCGGCCCGGAAGACGACGATCAGGCCCAGCGCGATCAGGAGCAGGGGCGTCATCAGGACCACGCTGTTCTGCCAGCCGCCGGACTCGATGCCCCCCTGCCACACATCGACGTAGAAGCGGACCGGGTTCTGGCCCAGGGCCAGCAGCAGCAGCCCGCCGGCGATCAGGGCCAGGATCACCGGGGCCAGCGACCGCACGACCGTGCGCCACAACCGCGCCAGCCGCGCGGGCCCCGCCGCGGGCGGGCCCGCCAGGCTGGCGTCCGCCGTGGTTTCTGTTTCTAGGGCCACCGCCACCACCTGGCCCTAACCCGGAGAACCGCGCCCATTCAGGCCGCCTCCGTCGTTCCGATCATGAGCGAGCCGACATGGTCGACCGCGTGCGGCCCGTTGTCCACGATGCCCGCCAGGCGCCCCCGGGACAGCACCGCGATGCGACCGCATAGCTCGATCAGCTCGTCGAGGTCCGTGGAGACGACGACCACCGCAGCGCCCTTCCCCACCAGGTCGCGGATGACCGTGCGGACATGTTCGGTGGTCTTGAGGTCCAGGCCGTAGGTGGGCTTGTGGAAGACCACGACCTTCGGGTCGAAGGAAAGCTCACGGGCCAGCAGGAGCTTCTGCACGTTCCCGCCGGACAGGGTCCCGGCCCTGGCGTCCAGCCGGGGGGTGCGGATGTCGAACGCCTTGACCAGGCCGCTCGCCTCCGCGTTGACCCGCCGCCGGTCAATCCGGCCCCACCGCCAGAAAGGCGGCTCGCCGATCCGCTTCAGGAACATGTTGAGAGATACCCCGAGGTTCCCGACGATGCCCTCCCCGAGCCGGTCATCGGTCATGTACCGCAGCCCTAGCCGCTGCCGGGCGGAGACGCTGAGCCGGTTCACCGCGACGCCGAACAGCTCGACCGTCCCGGAGGTGACCCGCCGCTGCCCGGCAATGACCTCGGCCAGCGCCCGCTGGCCGTTGCCGTCCATGCCCGCGACGCCCACGATCTCGCCCTGGCTGACCCGGAGGCTGACCTCCTCGATGCCGGGCTCGGTGCCTTCCCCCCGGGCCGAGACGGACTTGAGCTCCAGGTAGACGTCGCCCTCGGCGGCCGGGACGCTCTGCTCCTCTTCCACCTCGGTCAGGTCGGTGGTCAGTTCCGCCGCCCCGGCGACCTCGGCCGTCTCCTCCCCGAACATGAGCCTGATGATCGTGGCCCGCAGGTCCTCCGGGGAGGCGGACGCGAGCTGCTGCGATGACAGTGCTCCCGCGAGCCGCCCCCGCCGCAGGATGCTGACGCGGTCCCCGACGGCGAGCGCCTCGTGCAGCTTGTGCGTGATGAACACGACCGCCGTGCCCTGCTCCTTGAGGCGCCGCAGGACCTTCTGGAGTTCTTCTACGCCCTGGGGCGTGAGCATGGACGTGGGCTCGTCAAGGACCAGCACCCGGGATCCGCGCCAGAGGGCGCTGATGATCTCGACCTGCTGCTGGCGGCCCAGGGCAAGATCACCCGTGCGCGCCTCCGGGTCCACGTCGATGCCGAGCATCGCCGCCATCGCGGCCAGCCGCTTGCGCGCCCCCTCGCGGTCCAGCCGCAGCGACCGGCCGCCGAGCATGAGGTTCTCCAGCACGGTGATCGCCGGGATCAGGGTCGAGTGCTGGTAGACCGTACCGATGCCCAGCCGGAGAGCATCTTTCGGGGAGCGGATCGCGACCTCGGCGCCGTCCATCCTGATGCTCCCGGAGTCGGGACGCAGCATCCCGGAGAGGATGCTGATCAGGGTGGACTTGCCGGCCCCGTTCTCGCCGAGCAGGCAGTGCACCTCGCCGTGCCGCGCGGTCAGGCTGACCCGGTCATTCGCGAGGACGCCGGGGAACCGCTTCGTGATATCGATCAGCTCGATGGCGGGCGCCCGCTCCGCTGACTGCGTCCCCGCCACTCCTGCCTCTCCCTGATCACTGGCCGGGCGCTCTAGCCGGCCGATATGAGCGCCTTCACCTGGTTGAGGGTGGTGGTGACCGGCACCTTGAGCTGCCCGGAGATGATGTTCTGCTGGGCGGTCTGGATCTGGCTCCAGACGTCCGCCTGGATGTAGGAGGTCTTGAGGAGCGAGATGCCCCCGTTCGCCAGGTCCAGGTTGTAGCCGTGGCGGCCGTAGGTCCCGTTCTTGATGTCGTTGACCGCCTGGGTATAGGCGCCCTGGAAGTTCCAGAGCTCCGAGGAGAGCAGGACGTGCTTGGTGTCGATCGGGGTGATATCGCCGATGTCGCCGATGTACCAGACCTTGTGGCCGGCGTTGGCGTTCGAGATGGCCTGGAGATAGCCGAAGGACGCGTCGTCTCCCATCCCGAAGACCACGTCAGCGCCGGCGGACATCAGGGTCTGGGCGACCCGCTTTCCCCCGGCCGAATCGTCGTAAGCGGCGGAGCCGATCTCGGCGAACCGGATCTTCACCTTCGGGTTGACGCTGTGCACGCCAGCGGCGAATCCGCCGCTCATCTCGTACCAGTTCGTGTCGCTGGCCGAGATGACGATCCCGACGGTCATCGTCTTCGTCGTCTTGGCCGCGAGGATGCCCGCGAGATAGCCGCCCTGCTGGGCGGAGGTGGTGATGTTCGAGACCAGGCCGGGCACCAGCTCGTTCGGGATGTCATAGGTCATGATCGGCACGTGATACTGCATCGCGACCTGCTTGGCGGCGGTGTCGTACCCGCTCGCGTGGGCGATGATGAACTGGGCGTGCTGCCGGGCCAGCTGCGAGAGCTGCGACTGGGTGTTGTCGTAGCCGATGTCGGGCAGCACGGTGAGCTGGGCGCCCGACGAGGTGGCGACGGCCTTGGCCGCGTTGACGCCCTGCTGGTTCCAGCCGTAGTCGCTGACCTTGGCGGGCAGCGCGATGGCGATCTTGGTGACCTTGGCGCTCGCCGCGGCGGACGACGTCGAGGTCGGGGTGCTCGCCGGCTGACTGGAACCCTGCGAGCTGCAGGCGGCGGCGAGAAGCACCGCCGCGCCCACCGCGGCGGCGCCAGAACCCCACTTCCGTGCCCGACAGATCCGTTCGCTCACCGGACGCTCCCTCCTGCTGATCTCCGACGGAGTTCTCTGCGTGCTCATTCGCCTGGGCCGGACTCAGCCAGCCAGGAAATCGCCCAGCGCTTATGGCCTGCTTGTTCGGACTAATGGCCCGCTTGTTCGGCAAGCTTTGAATATGTTAAGTTCAAACTGTAACCTGTCAACTCTTGGCATCATACATAGCGCCCGTAGGACCTGACAATGGCTCCGGCGCGATGGATAAGGGGGCCATGTGCCGCCGGCATTCGAGAATCTGACGCTATGGCAGCGGGTCTACGACCACCTACGAGACGAGATCATAGGGGACCGGCTCCCGCCAGGCACCGAGCTGTCCGAGGTCGCGCTGTCGAAGGAACTGGCCGTGAGCCGCGGGCCGATCCGGGAGGCCATCGGCCGGCTGGCGGCGGAGGGGCTGGTCACGGTGCGGCCCCGGCGGGGTGCCGAGGTACGGTTCATCACGCCCGAGGAACTGATCGAGTCCTACCAGGTCCGGGAGGCGCTGGAGGTCCTGGCCGTGAGACTCGCGGTGCCGAGGATTACCGGTGCCGCGCTGGCCGACCTGGACGAGCTCGCGGACCGCATGTCCGGGCACGCCAAGGAGGGCGCCGTCGCGGACTTCTTCACGGCGAACGTGGCGTTCCACGAGCTACTCTGCGAGCTGAGCGGCAATAAGAAGCTGCTGCAGGTATACCGCCGGCTGGCAGGCGAGATCGGGAGATTCCAGGCCCGGACCCTGGCGCTGCGCGGCAGCCTGGACGGCTCTGTGGCCGAACATCGCGCCATCCTGGCGGCGATCCGGCTGCGGGATGTGGAGAAGGCCGCCGAGCTCACCGCCGCTCACATCCGGGTCCCGGCGCAACGGCTGCACGAAACCCTCAGTGAGCCCAGCCAGTCTTCGGCGGAGATGGCGTCGGGCAGTTTCCAGGACACCGCCTGATCGCTCTCCCCCGCGCCAACCCGGTGATCGTTCCCCCAGCAGAGGACGCCCTTGACGATGACAGGCTTCAGGGTCACGCGGGCCGGCGCCATCGTGGGCGTCGCCGACTTCGCCGCGTCGCTGCGCTTCTATCGCGATCAGCTAGGGCTTGAGGTTCTGGCGGTCTACGACGACCCGCCCTACGCCACGCTCACCGCGGGGGGCGCCCGCATCTCGCTCGCCGAGCAGAACCACCCGGCACCGGACCGGCCCGGGGTGGTGATGTCCGCGCCGGCGGACCGGTCCAGGGCCAGTATCGTCCTGGTCCTGGAGGTAGACGACGCGCACGCCGCCCATGCCGAACTCGGCGCCAGGGGCGTGCCGTTCCTGGCCGAAATCCACCACCCGCCATGGGGCGGCAGCCGCTTCTTCTGCGTGGACCCGGACGGATACCTAGTCGAGATCGAGGAGCCCGGTTGACTACTCCTCGTCCTGAGGGACGGGGATTCCCGAAGTCGCCTTCGGGGGTTCCTGTTTCACAGCCGACCGCGGACGGGGTGTCCCGTGCCGTCTGACATCAGCTCCGCAGGCATCGCCGGGGTTGTCCCCGGCTACGGCAAGACCTGCCGCAAGTATGTTCTTCGCGGCGTTGATGTCCCGGTCGTGCCGGGTGCCGCAGGACGGGCACTGCCACGTCCGGGTCTTCAGGGACAGTCCGGCGAGCAGGTACCCGCATGCCGAGCAGGTCTTGGAACTGGGGTACCACCTGCCGATCACGATCAGGTGCCGCCCGGCGCCCTGGCACTTGTACTCAAGCTGGCGGCGGAACTCGCCCCAGCCGCAGTCGGAGATGGCCTTGGCGAGCGAGTGGTTGCGGATCATGTTCTTCACGGCGAGGTCTTCGATCACGATCACGTCGTGGTCGCGGACCAGCCGGGCCGACGCGCGGTGCAGGAAGTCCGCCCGGGAGGCACGGACCTTGCGGTGGGCGCGGGCGACCTTCGCCCTGGCCTTGGCCCGGTTCGCGGACCCTTTCCGGCAGCGGGCCATGCGCCGCTGGTAGCGGGCCAGGTTCCGTTCCCGGCGGCCCAGGCTGCGCGGGCTGGGGATCTTCTGCCCGCCGGAGGTGACGGCGAAGTCCTTGATGCCCAGGTCCACGCCGACGGCTGCGCCCGTCGCGGGAAGCGGCGCGGGGTCGGCCGCTTCCACGGCGAGGGAAACGTACCAGCGTCCGCACGGGTCGCGGGAGATCGTCACGGTGGCCGGGTCGACCGACGCCGGGTCGATGTCCGGCCACGACCAGGTGAACGCCAGCGGCGCGTCCATCTTGGCGAGGAGCAGCCGGCCGTCGCGGTACCGGAACCCGGAGCGGGTGTACTCGGCGGACTGCCGGCCGGTGCGGGACTTGTACCGGGGGTGCCGGGTCCGCCCGGCGAAGAAGTTCGTGTAGGCGACCTGCTGGTGCCGGATCGCCTGCTGGAGCGGGACGGAGGAGACCTCGTTCAGCCAGGCCAGCTCTGCGGTGGCTTTCATGGCGGTCAGGTAGGCGTTGGCCTGGGTGAAGTTCGTCCGCTCATGCTCACCGTGGTACCGCTGGTGCCGCCATGCCAGCGTCCGGTTCCACACGACGCGGACGCAGCCGAACGTGCGGTTAAGCACGACCGCCTGTTCGGGTGCCGGGTAGGCCCGGCATTTGTATGCCGTCCGCATGTATCAATCTTACCAGGAGGACCCATGTTGGATAAGCTAATCCGCGAGAGGGGGGAGCGGCGTTTCCTCCCCGGCCTGAAGTCCGGGATCTCCACGCCGCGATCTTAATGAAAGCTGTACGGGTAGCGGAGCCCGGCACGGTCACGGTGACCGACGTTCCCGAGCCGCGGTTGCAGGATCCGCGGGACGCCGTGGTGAAGGTGACCGCCGCCGCGATCTGCGGGGCGGACCTATTCCCCGTGCACGGCATGACGCCGGGGTTCGACGATGCGACCGTGCTCGGGCACGAGTTCGTCGGCACGGTGGCCGACGTCGGCCCAGCCGTCGAGGGCGTGCGGGTCGGCCAGCGGGTGGTCTGCTCAAGCACGGTGTCGGACGGAACGTGCTGGCACTGCCGGGCGGCTCGTCCCGCGCAGTGCGAGCGCCGCTCCCTGTTCGGGTACTCGGGCGTCTACCCGCGGCTCGACGGCGGGCAGGCCGAGCTGGTCCGGGTGCCGATGGCCGACCGGTGCCTGCTGCCGCTGCCCGACACGATGGGGGACGAGCAAGCCCTGTTCCTGGCCGACGTGCTGCCGACCGCTTTCGCCGCGGTGCGGAACTCCGGGGCAGGCCTGTCGGACACCGTCGTCGTCGTCGGCTGCGGCCCGGTCGGGCTGATGGCCGTACTCTGCGCGTCAGGCTTCGGCGGCGGGGCGATCGCGGTGGACGGCATTGCTGCCCGCAGGGAGCTGGCGTCCGGGTTCGGCGCACTGACGGTGAGCCCCGAAGACGCCGGGAATCTTGTCGCGGCCCGCACCGGGGGAATGGGCGCGGACGCGGTCATCGAGGCGGCCGGAACCCCGCAGGCGCTGGACGCCGCGCTCCGCCTGGCGCGGGGGCGGGGCACCGTGTCGGTGGTCGGAGCGCACTTCGAGCCCGACTACAAGCTGGATGCGGGCCTGATGTTCGAACGCGAGCTCACCCTGCGGTTCAGCATCGGTGATCCCATCTCCGACCGGGAACGGCTCATGCGCATGGTCCTGGACCGCAAGCTCGAGCCCGAGCGCGTGGTCACGCACCGCATGCCCCTGGACGACGCGGCGCAGGCATACCAGCTCTTCGACCAGCGGATCGCCACCAAGGCGGTGCTGTACCCGTGAGGAGCCTGCGCGGGAAGGCCTGGCTCGTCCTGCTCGGGGCGGTACTGCTCGCCGCGGGCGCGGGCGCGTTCGCGGGCGTGTTCGCGCATACGGACCACGCCGGCGCCGGCGGCTCGCAGCTTGGCGTTCCCCTGGTCGCGGGCGTCCGCGATCCCGTTCAGGCCGCGGACCGGACGCTCAGCCTGGAACTGCGGTCCCAGCATCTCAGCGTCCAGTACGTGGACTGCGTCAATAACGGGCGCGCCTACCACGGGCAGCCGGTCATCCGGTGCAACGTGAACTTCGGCGACCCGCACGTGGTGGCGTACTGCTCGGTGATCGTGGCGGGCCGGCTCGTCACCAGCCACCAGGATCCGTCGATCCCGTGCCAGCCCGACTTGGTGGGCTCCAAGCCTGTGCTGTTCCCGCCCTCGGGGTAGCTTCCCGGCTTGCCAGCCGGCCACTTCCTGCGAACCCGGCGCCCGGCTCAGCTAAGATATAATTCCTATCACTGATATCGATTCACCAGTATATATCTGATGGGGACGGATGGCGCATGGCCAAGACCCTGCTGGAGCTGGATGAGAATCTTCTCGCCGAAGCCGCCGCGGCGCTAGGGACAAAGACCAAGAAGGACACGGTCACGCTCGCACTCCAGAAGGTCAGCGAGGATGCGCGCGCCCGGCGGGCCGGTGCACTCGAGGACCTGCTCGCAGCGGCTGACGCCAGCGGGTTCGACTACGACCGGCTAGAAGACCTCGATCAGTGAAGTACCTCATCGACACCAGCGCTCTGGTGCGAATCCTGCGCCGTCAGGTAGACGAGTCCTGGCACGAGCAGGTCATCCACGGCATGGTTGCCATCTGCGACCCTGTTCTCACCGAGGCGCTCACGATCGCTCGGGCAACCGAGTACGAACGCATCAGGACGGATTTGCTGGAGGCCTATCCCTGGGTACCAGTGCCTGATCGCGCGTGGGAAACCGTGCACAGCGTCCAGACCCGGCTCGCCGCCAAGAGCCAGCATCACGGACTCTCCGTCGCGGATCACCTGGTGGTGGCCACCGCACTGCACCATCGCCTGACCATCCTGCACGAGGATGCCGACTTCGGTACCGCAGCCGCGGTCGTCCCCGACATCCAGCAGCAGCGCATCCTCACCGGCAACGTCGGCACGCAGGATACTGCCGACCGCGAGTAGTCCGCTGATGCCTGTCGGCGAGCCGCCGACCGCGGCCGCCTGCGCCAGCTCGACCTGACGATGGCTTATTGTGTCGGTAGGTGTCGGCCTGCTGGGGAGGAGGCTGGGTGGGCGAGCTGCGGCTCGAGGTACGCGAGTTCCAGGATCTGACCAGGTGGCGGTGGGCGCTGACCGGGCCGGGCGGGACATTAGCCGCTGATCACGAGGTCCGGCTGGATCCTCGGCGCTGGGAGTGCGAGGCGTTCGGCGATCTGCTGAACTACCTGGACTGGCACGCTGCTCCCGACCGGCGGGCCGAGGACGAAGCGCGCATCGTCGCCGGCGTGGGAGCGTGGATCGGCGCTGAGGTGTTTGGCCCGGTCGCGGCGGCCATGGTGAAGGCCCGGCCGGCCACCGTACGGGTCGTGGTGCCCGAGGAAGCCAGGGCATTGCTGTTCCGGCCGCTGGAGCTGGCCCATGTCGGGGGGAAACCCCTGTCGCTGCAGGATGTCACGCTGGTCATGCAGCTCGCCGGGGGCAGCGACGGTGCTGGCGCGGCGCCGGTGCGGGAGCGGCTGCGGGTACTCGGGCTGTTCAGCCTGCCCGAGGGCGGCCAGCCGCTGAACCTGCGGCGGGAACGGTACGCGCTGGTGCGCCTGCTGGAGGGGATCGCGGCGGAGAGCCGGGCGGTGGACGTGCGGGTGCTCCAGTACGGGGTGACGCGGGACCGGCTGCGGGACGTGCTGGAGGAAGACGAGGGCTGGGACGTCATCCACATCTCCGGCCACGGCGCGCCGGGCGTGCTACTGCTGGAGAAACCGGACGGCTCCCGTGACCTGGTGACGGCCGGGGAACTGGCCGATCTGCTGGACCTGGCCCGGGAGCGGGTCAAGCTGGTCACGGTCTCAGCGTGCTGGTCGGCCGCGCTGACCGCCGCCGAGCAGCGCAGGCTGCTGGGCCTGCCCGCGGCCGGGGGCGGCGCGGCCAGGGCCGCGGACCGCGACGGCGCGGGCGGTGCCGTGGACGGGGGCGGCGGCGGCAGGACCGCGGAGCGGGGCGACGGCCGCGGGACCGCGGAGCGGGAAGACGGCTTCGCGCCGGGGACGCTGGCGACTGAGCTGGCCGGGCGGCTCGGGTGCGCGGTGCTGGCCATGCGGTACCCGGTGGTCGACGACTTCGCGATCGGGCTGGCCGCCAAGCTGTACGACCTGCTGGCCGCCAAGGGCCGGCCGCTGCCGCGGGCGCTGGGGATCGCGCTCGGCGAGGTGGTCGCGGTGCCGCCGACTCCGGCGTGCCCGGCGCTGTCGGCGGGGACACCGGCGCTGTTCGGCGCGCGGGCGGTGAACCTTCGGCTGGCCGCGCCGAGGCGTGAGCACGCGGAGTCCTACGACACCGGCACGCTGAAGATGGCGGGGTTCCCGCCGCAGCCGGACCGGTTCGTGGGGCGCACCGGGGTGATGGCGCGAGCCAGCGCGGCGCTGGCCGATGCTAGCGGAGTGCCCGGGGTACTGCTGCACGGGATGCCGGGCGGCGGGAAGACCGCGTGCGCGCTGGAGCTGGCCTACACCCACGAGCACGCCTTCGACCGGCTGGTCTGGTTCAAGGCCCCCGACGAGGGCCAGGACATCACGGGGGCGCTGGCCGAGTTCGCGCTCACCCTGGAGCGGGAGCTGCCGGGGTTCCAGATGGTCCACGTGCTCGCGGACGAGGCCAGGCTGGCTGGGTTCCTGCCGAAGCTGACCGAGCTGGCGGAACGGCGGCGCGTGCTGATCGTCATCGACAACGTCGAGTCGCTGCTCAGCGGCGGGGGTGAGTGGCGGGACACGCGGTGGGGCTCCGTGGTCGGCGCGCTGTGCGGGCATGCCGGGCGGGGGCGGGTGGTGCTGACCAGCCGCCGGCTGCCGAGCGGGGTGGCGGGGCTGCGGGTGCTGGCGGTGGACGCGCTGTCGCTGGACGAGGCGCTGCTGCTGGCCCGGGAGCTGCCGCACCTGCGCGCGCTTATCGAGGGCGAGCTGGCCGGGATCGAGCGTGACGTGGCGCGGCGGCTGGCGCTGGGGGTGCTCGGCGTCGCCCAGGGACACCCGAAGCTGCTGGAGCTGGCCGAGGGGCAGGCCGCGGACCCGGCGCGGCTTTCCGCGCTGGTGGAGGCCGGCGACCAGGCGTGGCGGCAGGCCGGCGGGCTGCCGGACGGGTTCTTCGCCACCGGGGAGTCCCGCGCGGCCGGGGAGGACTACCTGGGCGTGCTCGGCGCCTGGACCGACGCGGTGGCAGGCGGGCTCTCGCTGGGACCGCGCACCTTGTTCTGGTTCCTGTGCTGCCTGGAGGAAGGCGACCGGATCCGGTTCGCCGTCGACGGCAACTGGGGCGACCTGTGGATCCGGCTCGGTTTGGACGGGCAGCCGCCGGGCCTGGACGAGACCCTGGCCGCGCTGGCCGCGCGGGGGCTGATCGCGGTCCGGCCAGAGACCGAGGAGAGCAACGAGTCCTATGGCATCCACCCAGGGGTGGCCGACGCCGGCCGAGCCCGGGCCGGGACAGAGTTCCGCGACGCGGTGGATGCCGAGCTCGCCGCCTACTGGAGCTCGGTCGCCGAGTACGCGCTGGGGCGGGAGGGAGAGGCCCGTACTAGCGGCCTGGTGGTCCGTGCCGGGCTGGCGGCCGCCCCCTACCTCA
>WNGH01016798.1_pt1 | contig 15195 bp, 14 predicted proteins | sample 5400631 | NCBI WGS metagenome assembly WNGH01 (sample SAMN13153373, study PRJNA577476) | soil metagenome | isolation source: 115 cm soil or saprolite under Garry oak tree replicate 1 | place: USA:California | collected 2016-06-15
GTCGGCGCCCGCATTGCCAGTACCTGCTCGGGCGACCTGCTCAGCCGGGAAAAGGCCGCCCGCGAGGCTAAGCTTGGCCTATGGGCGGATCCGTATTATGGGGTGCTCAACGCCGAGATTCCGAGCGATGTGCTGGCGCGCCGAGGCCAATTTGCGCTAGTCGAGGGCAAAGTGGCGTCCGTCCGCGAAAGCGGGGCCACGATCTATGTCAATTTCGGGCGGCGGCGGTCCGGTGATATTACGGTTACGGTCCTGAAACGAAACGAGCGCAGTTTCGCGGCGGCGGGTCTCGATTTGAAGGCTCTGGCCGGCCGCCGCATCAGGGTTCGCGGCTGGATCGAGCAACGCGGCGAGGACCGCGCCTGGATCGAGGCCGAGCGCCCCGAGCAGATCGAGATCGGGGACTGAGATCGGGGACTGAGATCGGCGATCGCGCTGCGCGACGAGGCTACGGGGTCGGGCTTGTGGCTTGGGTGAAGTGGTGAGACGGGGACGATTTGAGACCACGGCCTGCCGGCTTGGCGGGGCAGCAGCCCTGTTTGCCACGCTGCTTCTTGCCGCCTGCACGGCATCGTCATCCGCCGTCGGACCGCAAGCTACGGCTTCCCTGCCCGCAAAAACGGCCGATGCGGCGATGTCGGCAGAAGTCCTGCGCGAGCATCAACGCATTCTCGCGGCCTATGGCGGCGTCTACAACGATCCGCGTTTGCAACCCCTGATCGAGCGGACGGTCGAACGCCTTGTCGCCGCATCCGAACGGCCCGACCTGCATTACAAGGTCACCGTGCTCAACTCGCAGTCGGTCAACGCCTTCGCTTTACCGACCGGGCAGCTTTACGTCACGCGCGGATTAATCGCGCTGGCCAACGACGACTCGGAGCTCGCCTCGGTCGTGGCCCATGAAATGGGCCACGTCATTGCGCGGCACGCCGAACTTCGCGAAGAACACGCGCGCGAAGCCGAACTCGTCAGCCGGGTCGTTTCCGATGTCGTCACCGATCCGGCGGCCGGGGCGCTTGCACTCGCCAAATCGAAGCTTGCCCTCGCAAGCTTCTCGCGCGCGCAGGAGTTCCAAGCCGATGCAATTGGTGTCGCGATTGCCGCGCATGCCGGTTACGATCCTTATGGCGCGGTGCGATTCCTCACTGCGATGGAGCACAATTCGCAACTCAAGCCGGAGCAAACGAGCGCGATAAATCCCGCCGCTCCTGACTTTTTGTCGTCGCATCCGGCAACACCCGAACGCATCGCCAACGCTGTCGCCACTGCCCGCCAATATCGCGCGCCGGCCGATACCGGGCAGAATTTTGTGCAGGCCAAAGCGGCCTATCTCGCCGACATCAACGGCATCGTGTACGGCGAGGACCCTGGCGAGGGCTTTGTCCGCGGCCGACGTTTTCTGCACCCCAAACTTGGTTTTACGTTCACCGCGCCCGAAGGTTTCACCCTCGACAACACTGCCCAGGCGGTGCTCGGAATCAAGCGCGGCGGCAGCGAAGCGGTTCGGCTGGACGTGGTCCGCGTGCCGGCCGAACAAACGCTTGGCGCTTATCTGACCTCCGGCTGGATCGAAAATATCGATCCCGCGACTGCCGAAGACATCACCATCAATGGTTTTCCGGGCGCCACCGCCGCTGCCAAAGGCGATCAGTGGGACTTTCGCCTTTACGCAATCCGGTTCGGCAGCGACGTATATCGTTTTATTTTCGCAGCCAAGCATCGCACGGCGGAGACCGATCGCGCGTTTCGCGAATCCATAGGCAGTTTCCGGCGTATGAGCATCGCTGAAACTGAGCAGGCTAAGCCACTGCGGCTTCACGTTGTAACGGTCGCACCGGGAGATACGATTGAGAAGCTGGCAGGCAAAATGGCGCTTGCCGATCGCGCGCTCGACCGTTTCCGCGTGCTCAATGGCCTGGACCCTAGCGACAGGCTGAAGCCCGGAAGCGAAGTAAAAATAGTGGTTGAATAAGGTTAATCCACCGCACGATTTTTTCCTATTCTCGACCTCATTGGCCTCGGCTATCATCGCCACAAAGCCGACAAACGGCTGCCCGGGGAAACGCATGGGGATTGTCAACCGAGCGACACCGGTCGCGGTGGTGCTTGCTATTGTTGCAGTGGTGACTGCAATTCTTTGGTTGTTCAGAAGCTCGACCGTCGGGCCGCAGCACCTGGTGTTTTTTTATTTGTTGCCGACGGCGGTGGTGGCCACGTTTTACGGCAGCTTACCGGCCATGCTGTGCGCGGTTGCGGCCACGCTATGCGCGGCATTTTTCCTCTACGATCCGCTTTATAGCTTTTACGTCACCAGCCCAGTGGAAGTGGGTGAATTGATTTGCTTCGTTGGCTTGGCTCTGATCGGCGCAAAATGTGCTGCCGACCTGCTGCAGCCATTGTTGTCCTGGCAGCAGCAAAATCCGGCGGCCGAGGAATAGCAATCCGCGCTCTGATGCGACGCGCTCGCAGCAGAACCTGCTGCATCGACCAGACCACTGTTTTTCAGAATTGCGCGGCGAACTGATCGAGGCCCATCACATGGGCGAGACTGCGCACTTCTTCTTTTTGTTCGGCATTGAAGCTCATGATCAGCGGCACCGCTGCCGATTTCAGCCCTTGCACGGCTTCGGGATCGACCGCCGCTGCTTGCACGTTTCGCGCAGCACCGCGCGCAGCCGCCTGCTGCGCTCGCTTATAGGCCATATTGCGCAGCGCTGCTTCGACCGCCGGCCACATCGGCTCCTGATCGGGCGTCAAATGTAGCCGCTCCTTGATGCTCGCGATTTGCGCATCATCAAGGATGTAGCCTGGACGGCTGGCGGCGAGCGGGCGCGTCGGCGCTGCGGATGGCTTAGCCACAGCGCGCAGCCCGGAGCGCGCGGGTCCTTCCGCTGCGGCCGCAGCCGGCAGGCTGTCCAGCGACGCGGTTTGCATCATGCGCGGGTCGGACGGTGCGCTCGTCTTCTCAAGTGCCGGCTGTTCCGCGATCGATTGTGGTTGCGAGGGCAGAACCATCGGCACGGGACTGAATAATTCCGCGTCAGCCGGCAAGCTTTTCAGTGCTGCGAACGTGATCGCAGGCGGCGCCGCGCTCCAGTCCTGCGGAAACCGCAGCGCAACCGCTTCCGCGGCGGAACTATTGCCCCCGCTGCGCAAGGCGGTGACGTGCCAAGCGCCGATCACGTAGCCGATGCTGCAGGCGGCAAGCATTGGAATGAGCCGCCCGCGTTTTGACGTTCTCGTCTGCCGCACGATGACGCCCCCGCTCCATCCACCCGCTATGTCCTTTCAAAGGAAGCTTAATTTATGGCTAACCATAGGTATTTTGCCGGCGAGATCTGCAGCAAAGGCAGGGCGCGAAATGTTCTTTTCTTCCGCGCCTTCGCGCCACGTTGGAGGAGGCATGCTGCCAAACTAAAAAAGGCCCGGCAATTGCCGGGCCTTTTCCTTGCCTTAAAGGGGAATGGCGCTAAGCCGCCTCTTCCTCGACCGCCGCCTCGTCCTCAGCTTCTGGCTTTGGACCGCGACGCGGCCCTTTGGCCAGCGCAGCCTCGATTTCCTTGACCGCCTCGGTCTCGGTAATCCGCTGCACCGCGGCGACCTCGCGCGACAGCCGGTCGAGGGCGGCCTCATATAACTGGCGTTCGGAATAGGACTGTTCCGGCTGCGTCTCCGAACGATAGAGATCACGAACGACCTCAGCGATCGCGACGATGTCGCCGGAATTGATCTTGGCCTCGTACTCCTGTGCGCGCCGCGACCACATCGTGCGCTTGATCCGGGCGCGACCCTTAAGCGTCTCAAGTGCGCGCTTGACCATGGACGTCTCGGCCAGCTTGCGCATGCCGACGGAGGCCACTTTCGAGGTCGGTACCCGCAGCGTCATCTTGTCTTTGACGAAGTTGATGACGAACAGTTCAAGTCGCACGCCGGCGACGTCCTGCTCTTCGATCGCGACAATTTGGCCGACGCCGTGCGCCGGGTAAACGATGAACTCGTGGGTCTTGAAGCCTTGTCGTTGTGTAGTCTTCTTCGCGTTCATTCCCAAAGCTGTTGCTCCTTCCGCCTCCGGCTTGCGCCGATGCGCGGGCTTCGCCACGCTAACCCGGCTGCGGGTCATAGCTCGCGTGGAGGGTGAGGGCCTCCGGCTCGCGCGGGAGGAGGTTTTTGCTGCCTTCCGGCTCATGCCGGTCGCACTCTTCTTCGGACGATGACGAGTTTTCTCTGCCACTGCTCTCGCGTGGAATTCACGCCTCTTTTGACGGTTCCTCGGATACCCCCGAAAAAATAAGCTCCCGGTGGGGAGCAGGCCTCGGGGTGTTGTTCATTGTGTAACGCCTATATATCACATTTTCCGCAAAAATCAAAGCCTTAAGCAATGCGCAAGGCTCGCATGAGAGCGGCGCAGAGCCAAATATTTAGCAATGGTTAAGACTGCAACTAAAGCGGGAATTAGTCACCGCTGCCCGGACTGGCTGAAAAGTGTCCTTCAAACTTGTTGGCGACACCTTCCCATTGCTTGGCGTCGGCCGGCGGTGTCTTTTTGGTCGTAATATTGGGCCAAACTTTTGCGTATTCGGCGTTGACGCCGAGCCACTTTTCGACCCCGGGCTCGGTGTCGGGCTTGATCGCCTCAACCGGACACTCCGGCTCACATACGCCGCAATCGATGCACTCGTCCGGGTGGATGACCAGCATATTTTCGCCCTCGTAGAAGCAATCGACGGGGCAAACCTCAACGCAGTCCATGTATTTGCATTTGATGCAATTATCGTTGACGATATAGGTCATTTGCACACTCTGAACGCCTTTTTTGAAGCCTTGCTCCTATCGCATGGGTCCGGGCTACGCAAGAAGGCGTTGTTTCGCCGCCATTCCACTCATTCGAGATCCTGATAGAGCGCCACCGCGCTCCGAGCAGGGCCGCGGCGCTCGGCAAACCCGGTCACCTTAAGCACCCGCACGCCACGATCGAGCGCAACCGTGATCACGTCGCCGGGTCGGACCATGCGTCCTGGTGTATCGATCCGCGCCCCATTGACGCGCACGTAGCCCAAGCCGGCGAGCGCAGCTGCCGCGCCGCGCGTGCGCACCAGGCGAGCGTGCCATAACCAGCGGTCGATACGCTGGCGCTCAAGTTCATTCGCCACTCAATGGCGCTCCATTCAGCGACGCTCCATTCAGTAACGCTCTATTCAACGGCGCTCCACTCAACGGCGTTCCTTGGCATCCGCCTCAAGCTGCGCCTTTAGGCTGGCGAGCTTGGCAAAGGGCGAATTGGGATCGGGCATTTTCTCTCTGCGTTCGAATCGTTTCACCGGCGGCCGCTCGCGCTGCTGGCGGTCAATGCGGTGCTCCGGCTTGCGGCGCTGCCGGAAGCGCTGCTGTTGTCTGGCGTGCGCTCCTTCGCTGGCCAAATCGGTTGGGGCCGGCAAAGCGGTTGTCTGTGTTTGCGTGGCATTGCCGTCTTGCGCGGGTTCCGGCGCAACCACAGATGGTTTTATGCGCGCTTGCTTAGCCCTGCCGTGTGGGCGGGCGTGAGCGCGACGCCGGCCCTCGGTGCGGCCGGGACGCCAGACCTCGATCATTTCTTGCTCGGCTGGCATCCCCTGCTCGGTTGGCAATGCAGCCTCGCCACGATCGGTCGCAATTGTCTGCGCGACCGTCGATGCAGGTTCTTGCGATGCAGGTTCTTGCGCGGCCTCTGCCGGTTCTGCGGCCGATTGCAGATTGGATTCGCTGCTGCCGAACCCCGCCGGCGTTTCTTGCGCGCTCGCCGAAAGGTCAGGCGCCAAAGGCGCATTTGCTAGGTCGGGCGGCGCATTTGCGGAATGCGCCGGCACGGCCGCCTCATGAGACAAGCCCAACGCCGCATCCAACTCAGCCTCCGGTGGCGGCACCGAGGCGACCGTATCGGTCGGTGGCTGCGCGGCAGCGGGGGGCGGTTCCGACGGCTTCGGCCGCCGCTCCATGCGGTAGCCGAGCGAGCGCAAGATCGAGGCAAAGTCCTCGCCGGATGCGCCGATCAGGGAGGTCATGGTATTGACGACTGTGAAGCCGCCGCCCAGGACCGCGCCCAGCGGCCGTGCTCCTGCCGCGCCCTCGCGCCAAGCGAGCGCCGGGCGAATGAGATCGGCAAGCCGTTCCAGAATGTCGACCCGCACCGCCCGCGCGCCGCACACGCGATAACCAGCCGTCCGATAGAACGCCGGATCGATCGTCGGATCGGCCGGGATCGAGGTACGACCGCTGCTGGCGAGATGCAGCAGCTGATCGAGCACTTTGCTATCCGCCCCATCATGCCTGAGCGCCCACAATTGCGTCGCCAGCGCGCGCGGCGCCGGCTTCAGGAGTGCCGGCAGATAGATGTGATAGGCGCCAAAGCGTACGCCATATTTCCGCAAGCTGGCGCGGGCCGGTTGTTCGAGGCCTTTGACATCATCTGCCACGCGCGCACGATCAAGCACCCCGAGCGCTTCGATCAACTGAAAGGCAACGCCGCGCGCAATGCCGGTGACGTCACTTGCCGCTGCCAGCTCCGATAGCGGCCCCAGCAGTTTTTCAATATGCGATTTGAGCCACGCATTGAGCCGCGCCTCAACGCCCTCGCGCGGCGCACCGGTAAGGTATTCATCGGCGATAATGCGAACGCGCGGCCGCAGCAGTTCTTCACCGGCGTAAAGTTTACCGACCGCGGCGCCGACCCAGCGCAGCGTACCGTCGGCTGCAAGCACGAACTGTGCGTCCGGCGCCTCGGCCAAGCGCGCGGCCCGTGTGGCAATCTCGCCGGCCAGCGCTTTTTGGGCGGCGTTTTGCAACGCCTTAGCTTCCGAACCGCCCGACGACGCATCGGCAACAAAGACAAAGCCTTCGAGTCGAAGGCGTCGGACAGCCGGTCCTCAACGGCGCGCGTCACCCCCTGCCAGTGCTCGGGGTCGCTCAGCCAATCCGGACGGTTCGCCGCAAAGGTCCAGGTGCGGATATGGGCAATGCGGGTCGAGAGCGTATCGATATCGCCGTCGGTGCGATCCGCCAGCGTCACTTGATGCGCGAACCAGTCGGTTTTGATGGCGCCGTCACGCTGCAGAAAACCGTAAAGGGTCACGACCAGTTCGGCATGGTTGGCTGGCGCGATCTTGCGGTAATCGGGCAACTGACACACGTCCCACAATCGCTCGACATCGGCGCTTGTGCGCGTGTGGGCGCGCACGTCGTCGTCGCGCGCGGCATGATCGAGCACCAGAATGTCTTCGGCGACTGGCGCACGCGCCAGCGCGCTTTCGCTCGGCGGCGCGGCAAGAGTCGCTTGCAGGGCGCCGATTGACGAAAAATCGAGCGTGGAATTGCGCCATTGCACAAGCTTCACCGGCTCAAAACTGTGCGATTCGAGGGCCTGGACCAGTTCGGTCTCGAACGGCGGACAGCGTCCGCTGGTGCCAAAAGTGCCGTCGCGCGTGGCGCGTCCGGCGCGCCCTGCGATCTGGGCCAATTCGGACGGACTAAGCTTGCGGAACTGGTAGCCGTCGAACTTACGATCGGAAGCGAAAGCGACGTGATCAACGTCGAGATTTAATCCCATGCCGATCGCATCGGTCGCCACCAGATAGTCGACCTGGCCCGATTGATAGAGTTCGACCTGGGCGTTACGCGTTCGCGGCGACAAGGCGCCGAGTACAACGGCGGCGCCGCCGCGCTGACGGCGGATCAATTCCGCAATTGCGTAGACCTCCTCGGCTGAGAAAGCCACAATGGCCGAACGGCGAGGTAATCGCGTGAGCTTTTTTTCGCCGGAAAAACTGAGCCGCGACAAGCGCGGCCGGCTGACGATGCTGGCGCCCGGCAATAACCGCTCCACGATCGGCCGCATGGTGGCGGCGCCTAGCACGAGCGTTTCCTCGCGGCCGCGCCGGTGCAGCATGCGATCGGTGAAGACATGGCCGCGCTCGAAATCGGCGGCGAGCTGGATTTCGTCGATCGCCAGGAAGGCGACGTCGAGCTCGCGCGGCATCGCTTCCACGGTCGCGACCCAGAATCGTGGATTTGCCGGCTTGATCTTCTCTTCGCCGGTGACCAGCGCCACCGCCTCGGCGCCGACACGCTCGACGGCGCGGTTATAAACCTCGCGCGCCAGGAGCCGCAGCGGCAGGCCGATGATTCCCGACGAATGCGCAAGCATCCGCTCGATCGCCAGATGTGTCTTGCCGGTATTGGTCGGACCCAACACGGCGGTGACGCCGGCGCCGCGAGCGCGAAGCTCGCGGTCGGCGCTAGGCGAGAACGAAATCGACATTGAAGGCCCGGCTGGCGCGGTGGCGACCGCGATAAAGACAGTGCTTCTCTATCACAACGTTACGCTGGGAAAGCCCCTGTGCTTGCTGGGAAAGCCCTGTGCTTAACGTGTGGAACGAGTCTGGAACGAATCGCGGCCGAATCGGCGACTCGGCGTCTGTTCGAGTTCGTTCACTGCGATATATGGCGCCATCGGCAAGCTTCCATACCAGATGGAGTGGAAACCGGCACCGTGGCGGCTTGTCTCGTCGGCACAAACCGCAATGTGGCGGACAAACATGATTCTACGATGAGTCAAGAGCCTATACGTTGTGGATAACGGGGAAGGTCTACCCTCGGTCGCGCGGCGGGCCGCCGAAACACGCACCGTTTACTGCGTTTTGGCCATCGGATGCGACGGCAGCAATGGTTGGGCAACCGAGATGAATTCGGTCGCCCGCAATAATCCGGTTCCGAGCGGCGTTGGCATGGCGAAGCGGAACGGCACCAGCACGCGCGTGCCGGCGATCGGCGCCAGCCAGACTTCGGCGTCGCGCAGCGCAACGAGATATTTGATCGCCGGCCGGTCCGGAACATAACCGGCAACCGGTGTGAAATAGACAGCGCAGACCACCGCCGGTCCCTCGTAGCCGCGGTCGGCCTTGACGGTTTCCATGCGCCTGAATTCGCTGTGCAGATCGTAACGCACGCGCCCGTCGAACACCGCCACTTTACGGTTGCACGCTTCCGGCGATACCGGGTCGCCGCTGCCGCCAACGCGGTTGAGCATGGAGGTCATTGGATCGAGCACGCCACGGCGATCGGCGTCGGTGATCGGGATACGATCGGGGATGGGTGGCAGCGGTGGTTCGACGACGTAGTCCGTGACGTTCCCGGCCGCGAGCGTCATCCGCACGTCATCGATCTTGCGGTCGTAGCTGAGAGTGGCGCCATAGTTCGTCGGCACCGGTTGGCCAGCGCTGAAAGTGCCGCGCGCCGCGCCAGTGCCGCGCCCCCCGGTAAAGAACCTTATGATACCGGTCGTCGTGCCGCTCGCGGCGGCCGAGTAGGACTCGTCCGATATTTCAATGATCCAATTGCCGCGGCCGATCGGGATCCCGGCGACGCTGACGACGTATTCGGCCTCCAGCCGGGCTTGGTTCCCGCTTTGACGGCCGGCGTCGCCGGCCATGGTGCCATGCGACAGGGTCAAAACAAACACGAAAAACGCCGCGGCGAGTGCGGCGGCGCCAAACGGGCGGACGTGCAGCTGCGGCGGCGCAATCGGGTGCAAAGGGTCCTCAATCCCGGACACGGAACCGCTCACTGTCTCATTGGAGAATACGACGTTTGTGTGGTTTAGGCCGAGCCGCGGCCGTTTCCCTAGACCGTGAGGCTGCTGCCCATCCTGCTCCTCGCGAGGCGCGCCTTGACCCCCAACAGCGTCGCCACTATAGGTCCGCGCCAACCCCAGATCGTGTGATAGGCGGCGCTCATCACGCAATGATTGGATGAGATGACGGGATTTTGGGCTTAAAGGATTTTAACGATGGCATGGCGATGCGAGCTGACCGGAAAGACGCGCCAGATCGGGCACCGGGTCAGCCATTCCAACCGCAAAACCAAGCGGCGATTTCTGCCCAATCTGCTCAACGTCACGATGATGTCCGACGCGCTCGGGCGTTCGGTCCGATTGCGCGTGTCGGCAAACGCGCTCAAATCGGTCGATCATCGCGGCGGCCTTGATGCTTTCCTGCTCGCCGCGAAAGATGCCGAGTTGTCACCGCGCGTGCTCGAGCTTAAGCGCCAAGTCGTCAAGAAGCGTCAGGCGACAGCTTAGCTATCTTTTTCCGACGCCCAGTAATAGGACCGCGGCCGCCGGCCTGAGCGGCATTGTGCGTCACGCATGCAGCCTCCGCGGCCGCTCCCGCCGCGGCCGGTCCTCAACCACCGATAGCGTCGAATCGTCAACCGGCGCGCCATCGGAAATCATCATCAGGATTTTTCGCGTCTCCGCCCGTGCCAGCAGCCGCTTATGCGCCCAGTCGAGCGCCTCACCGTCGATGTTCTCCTTGAGCAGGCCCTCGCGCATCATGAGCCCGAGATTCTTGCGCGCCCGCCGCCACGGCGCATCGGCCGCCTTGTAAATGATATGCCGCAAATCGTTCAGCCGCCCAGGATTGGCCGGCTTACCGGCGGCCAGCCAGGATTCTCGCGATTGCCCGCCTTTCCAGGCCCGCGTCGTGAAGCCGAGGATCTCAACCTTGACGCCGCAGCGCTCTAGCGTCCGTGCCAGGATGTCGGCGCATGTCGCGGCAACTGTGATCGGGCGGCCACGCATAGATCCTGAATTATCGAGCAGCAGCGTAACCACGGTATCCCTGAAATCGGTGTCCTTCTCGCGTTTGAACGACAGCGGATGTAGCGGATCGACAATGACCCGCGGCAGCCGCGCAGGATCGAGCAGGCCTTCTTCCAGGTCGAATTCCCAAGCGCGATTTTGCTGCGCCAGTAACAATCGCTGCAGCCGGTTGGCAAGCCGGGCGACCACGCCCTGCAGATGCGAAAGCTGCTTATCGAGATAGCCGCGCAAACGATCGAGCTCCTCTGGCTCGCATAATTCCTCAGCGCCCACTATCTCGTCGAAACGCGCCGTAAAGGGCCGGTAATCGGGGCCACGTGGTTCGTTGCGCGGTTGTCGCGGACGCCATGGCTCGGCCGCGGTTTCCGAATCTGTCATCTCGGCGTCGTCGGCCATTTCGGTCGCCGGCGCATCCACCGCTTCCGAGGCGCTGTCGGGCAATTCGTCGGCCGAAGCCTCGGCCTCGGCGGTCATCTGTTCGCTTTCGGCAGAATCGGAAGCCTCGCCGTCCTGGCCGGCCTCGTCCTTCTGGTTGCGGTCTTCGCCCTCTTCGCCTTCGTCCTCGTCGGACTCGCTCGAACGGTCCTCGCCCATATCGAGGCAGTCGAGCATATCGTGCACAACGTCGCCGAAGCGGCGCTGATCGTTGAGCACGCGCTCGAGCCGATCGAGATCGCGTCCGGCGCGCTCCTCGATCAAGGGCCGCCACAGATCGACAAGTTTGCGCGCCATCGGCGGCGGTGTCTGACCGGTAAGCCGCTCGCGCACCAGCATCGCAAGCGCGTCCTCAAGAGGAGCATCGGCGCGATCGGTGATTTCGTCGAATTTGCCACGATGAAACCGGTCGTCGAGCATGGCGGCGAGATTTTTGGCGACGCCGCCCATGCGGCGGGCCCCGATTGCCTCAACGCGAGCCTGTTCGATCGCTTCGAACACAGCGCGCGCCTGTTGGCCGCCAGGCGCCAGCTTACGATGCACCGCCGGGTCATGGCAGGCGAGGCGCAAGGCGATGGCGTCGGCATGACCGCGAACGATTGCGGCCTCGCGCTCATTAAGCCGCCGCGGCGGTTCCGGCAGGCGCGCCTTGCCGCCGGTAAGGCCGGGCCGTTCCGAGGCAAAGCTTACTTCAAGATCGTTTTTGGCCGCGATGGCGCGCAGACAAATGCCGACGGCGCGCTTGAAAGGCTCTGTTGGAGCCTCCTTCGCCGCACCTTTTGGTTTGATGTTGGACGACATGACTCTCGCTCTCCCGCTATTGGGAGAGGCTATTTAAGACAGCACGACATTTACGGAGCTCTCCGGCAATTCCTGCCCGAAGCAGCGCTGATAGAACTCGGCAACCAGCGGGCGCTCGAGTTCGTCGCACTTGTTGACGAAGGTGAGCCGGAAAGCAAAACCGATATCGTTGAAGATTTCCGCATTCTCGGCCCAGATGATCACCGTGCGCGGGCTCATCACCGTCGAAATATCGCCGTTCATGAAAGCGTTGCGGGTCAGGTCGGCGACGCGCACCATCTTCGAGACGATGTCGCGGCCTTCAGCTGTGCGGTAGTGCTTGGCTTTGGCGAGCACGATTTCGACTTCGTTGTCGTGCGGCAGATAATTGAGCGTGGTGACGATCGACCAGCGATCCATCTGACCTTGGTTGATTTGCTGAGTGCCATGATACAGACCGGACGTGTCGCCGAGCCCGACTGTGTTGGCGGTCGCGAACAGCCGAAACGCGGGGTGCGGCTTGATCACTTTGTTTTGGTCAAGCAGCGTCAACCGACCTGACGATTCCAGTACGCGCTGAATGACGAACATGACATCGGGACGACCGGCGTCGTACTCGTCGAAACACAACGCGACATTATTCTGCAGCGCCCACGGCAGAATACCGTCGCGGAATTCGGTGACCTGCATGCCCTCGCGAATGACGATCGCATCCTTGCCGATCAAATCGACACGGCTGATGTGACTGTCGAGATTGACGCGCACGCACGGCCAATTCAGCCGTGAGGCGACCTGCTCGATGTGGGTCGATTTCCCGGTGCCGTGATAGCCGGTGACGATGACCCTGCGGTTGCGGGCAAAACCGGCCAGGATGGCGAGCGTGGTCGGCCGGTCGAACCGGTAATCAGCATCGAGTTCCGGCACGTGCTCGTCCGGCTCGGAATAGGCCGGAACTTCCAAATCACTGTCGATTCCGAATACTTGTCGGACCGAAACTTTCATGTCCGGCAGAGCGGATTCTGTCGTTGTATCAGTCGCGAGAGTCATTGCTCCTCCGTGACCTCGGTTCGCGCGGCGGCAAAACCGAGGCGCGAATCGACTATCGGCGGTCGGCTGCGCGGCTACATCTAGCAGAAAGTTCCAACGCGGCGGAAGCCACCCCGAGATCAGCAGAAACCGGCCGATTTCAGGTAATTATAGGCTTGAATAATCTCCCGCAGCCGCGCTTCCGAACCGCGGTCACCCCCGTTGGCGTCCGGGTGATGCCGCTTTACCAAAGCCTTGAACTTAGACTTGATATCGGCTCGGTTGGCGTCCGCTTCAAGCCCGAGAACATCGAGCGCGCGGCGCTGCGCATTGAAAATCTTGCGGCCCTCCGGCGTAGCATGCGCATGACCGGCGCGGCGAGCCCCCCATTCGCCAAACAAGGAGAACGGATCGTCGGCCGGCCAGTCCTGGTCACGAAAGCCTTTTGCCGCCTTGCGGGCTCGTTTGCCGCCAATCGAACCCATCTTCCAGGTCGGGCGGTGCCCGGTCAGGGCCTCCTTCTGATATTTCGCGATCGCGTCTTCGCTCATCCCAGCGAAGAAATTGTATGAATTATTATATTCACGCACATGTTCGAGACAGAACTGCCAATACTCGGCGGCGCGCAGCCGGCCTTTCGGCGCCCGATGGGTCGCCGCTGCATTGCAGCCGGGCCACTGACAGCCAGGAAGCTCGGCGCTGAGCCGGCGGTTCTGGTCGGGCTTGACCCGAATCCGATCGAACAGCGGTGAATTGGATCGCATCATGACGATTATGCGGGCGCTTTGGCTACGCGTTCAAGACTTGACAGGGGGCAAATCAGCGCGTCGTAGCGGTACTCCTAACGTTTTATTGTTGCCCACCTGGCATGGTTAGCGTCGCCGGGACCGGACTAAGCAAAATGGGAATGCAAGACATCATCACGACAAAACTGGTTGCGGCTTTCGCGCCCGAGAGCCTGCACGTCGAAGACGAATCCCATTTGCATGCGGGGCATGCCGGACACCGGCCGGGAGGCGAAACGCACTTTCGGCTATATATCGTGTCGAATGCGTTCCGCGGAAAGAGCCGGCTTGAACGCCACCGCATGATCAACGCGGCCCTGGCAAAAGAACTGAAAAGCCGCGTCCATGCGCTCGCCATTCACGCGGCGGCGCCTGGCGAAACCAACTGACCTATTGCTCCTCTATTACTCGGCCGGGGCGACCGCAGAGGACGACAGTTCAAGCTCCTTGAGCAGGCCGATCAGATCCAAGGGTGCGGTGAACATCGCGAGTTCGCCGCCGGCGCTACGCGGCCATTGTTCACGCGGGCGATCCCAATAAAGCTCGACGCCATTGTCGTCCGGATCGCGCAAGTAAAGTGCTTCACTGACGCCGTGATCGGAGGCGCCTTCAAGCGGAATGTTCGCGGCGATCAGGCGCTGCAACGCATCGGCGAGCGCGGCGCGTGTCGGATAGAGCACAGCGAGATGATAAAGGCCGGTGGTACCCGCTGATGGCGGCTTGCCGCCGCGGCTCTCCCAGGTATTGAGCCCGATGTGATGATGGTAACCGCCCGCCGAAATGAATGCCGCCTGCGGTCCTCTGCGCTGCATGAGTTCAAAGCCAAGCACGCCGCAATAGAAATCTAGCGCGCGATCGAGATCGGCGACCTTAAGATGGACATGGCCGATGCGAACGCCGGCATTGATCGGAGCTTGCGTCATTTAGCTGGCCTTTGCCGTGGGTTTGCGAGTCAGCGGCGCAACCCGCAAGGCGGTGATGCGGTTGCGCGTTTTGCGCAGCACCTGAAAACGGAAACCGTGAAACGTGAAGCTCTGTCCGGGTTCTGGGATCGAACGGGTCTCATGAATGACAAAGCCGGCAACCGTGGTCGCTTCGTCGTCGGGAATGTTCCAATCCATCGCTCGATTGAGATCGCGAATGGGAACGCCGCCATCGACATTGACTGATCCGTCCGGAAGCGGACGCACGCCAGGAACGGCGATGTCATGCTCGTCGGAAATATCGCCGACAATCTCCTCGACAATGTCTTCGAGGGTGACCAGGCCTTCGAGTTCGCCGTATTCATCGACGACGAGCGCAAACGGCGCCTTGCGGTGGCGGAACGCTTTGAGCTGCTCGGCGACGGGCGTGGTATCGGGCACAAACCACGGCGGCCTCGCCAAAGTTGGAATATCGACCTTTTCGGCATCGCCGCCGGCCGCGTGCAGCGCGCGCCACAGTTCTTTGGCGTTGAGCACACCGATGACGTTATCGGGCGAATTGCGCCACAGCGGGATTCGCGTGACCCCCGCCGCGAGAACGTCGTCGATCAACTGG
>WNGH01003430.1_pt1 | contig 15190 bp, 14 predicted proteins | sample 5400631 | NCBI WGS metagenome assembly WNGH01 (sample SAMN13153373, study PRJNA577476) | soil metagenome | isolation source: 115 cm soil or saprolite under Garry oak tree replicate 1 | place: USA:California | collected 2016-06-15
GGCGCAGCGAAATCAAACCGTCCGAAATTTCGCCGAAAATTTACCGGGAATGGCTGTCAGATTCGCAAGTGGCATGAAGTCGCGCTTCGTCTTCCTTTGAAATCGCTCATCGAAAAACTTCGTAACGGTCGCGATCTGAACGGGGCTGACATCGATACTGCGGTCGCGATTCTACTTTCGCCGGACGTCGGCGACGAGGTGAAAGCGGACTTCCTGACTGCGTTGCACCGAAAAGGAGAGACCACTGAAGAGATTGCCGCTTTTGTCCAGTCGTTGATGAAACGCGCAGTTGATCCGATGATTGATCGGGCTGAGATGCCCGGCCCGATGGTGGACGTTTGCGGCACCGGCGGCGATGGCGTCGATTCATTTAATATTTCGACGACGGTCGCCTTTGTGGTGTCGGCGGGTGGCGCCGTGGTGGTGAAGCACGGCAATCGCCGCGTCACTTCCAGTTGTGGCAGCGCTGATGTTCTCGAACAACTTGGCGTGCCGATCGATCTCGCGCCCGAAGAATTGCGCGAATCTCTTAAACGCCACCGACTCGGCTTTCTCTTTGCGCGGCAATATCATCCAGCGTTTCGCGCGCTCGCGGAAACGCGTGGGCGTTTGGCACGGCAAAATGCGCGCACGATTTTCAATGCGCTCGGACCGCTCTTAAATCCGGCCCGCCCATCGCGGCAGCTGATTGGTGTCTATTCGCCGCACCTGACCGGTATCTTCGCTCAAGTTCTGCGGGAACTTCGACATGAGCGCGCCTGGATTGTGCATGGCCTCGGCGATAACAGCGCAGGCATGGACGACATCTCCGTTAGCGGTGCGACCACGATCGCGGAGCTCATCGACGACAAAGTCACGTCCGCGATCTTGGACGTAAGCTGGCTCGGCATTCCGCGAGCGCCGGTCAGCGAATTGCGAGGTGGAGACGCGCGCGAAAACGCCGCCACGATTGAGGGAATTCTTGCCGGGAAAATTTCTGGCGCAAAGCGCGACATGACGATTGTGAACGCAGCAGGAGGGTTCGTGGTCGCCGGTCTGGTCAAAGATCTGAAAGAGGGGATCGAATTGGCGCGCGAAGAAATCGACAGCGGTCGCGCGTTGGAGAAATTGAGGGCGCTCCAAGGAACGCGATTGTAGGGCAGGCGCTCCGCCTGCCGGTCTTTAGTTGGCAACCGATGCGGTTGCCCTACAATTCATTCGGCGAACCGATCGCGATAACTTGCGTCCAAATTTTGCAGCAGCGCGACTGCGAGCTGGTGACGGTCAACTTGTTCGCCGCGGCGAATCCGCCTTGTGGCGGATCGATCCAACGCCATCGCTAAAGAAATCGCGCGCGGGCGAAGCTCACCCGAAAAATCTTCGGCGCGCTGGTTCACATTGAGGCCGATCCCGACGATCGCGATGTGGGGGGAATTTTTCTGCGCGCGCATTTCAACCAGAACGCCGGCGATCTTTTTTCCGGCGACGACAACGTCGTTCGGCAAGTTCACCGTCGCTTCGCGCGCAAATTTCGTTGAAATTGTATCGGCGATCGTGCGCGCGGCCCATTCAGCCAATTGCGCCGATGCTCCGATGTCGATCTTCGGCCGAAGTAAAATCGAGAACCAAAGTCCTTTGCCGGCAGCCGATTCCCAGGAATTATTGCGCTGGCCGCGCCCGGCGGTTTGGCGCTCCGCGAATACCACCAGACCTTCGGGCGTTGATGGCGAAGTGCGCTCCAAAACAGAATCATTCGTCGACGTTGTCTCGTCGACGACCACAATGTCGCGGCCGATGATCGCAGAATCGAGATCGGCGCGGAGCTTGTCGCCACTCAGCGTGTCGAAGGTCAGCATGCAGGGAGTGGCGTTAACTCGAGAGAAAAATCGATCGCGCGTGGAGAATGGGTGAGCGCGCCGATGGAAATATAATCGACGCCGGTGGCAGCGATTTGCCGGATGTTTTTCAAGGTCACGCCACCGCTCGCTTCAAATTTTACTTTGTCTTTGCCAAGCGCTATCGCTTCCCGAATCTGCGCCGGCTTCATATTGTCGAGGAGAATCACGTCAATGCCGTCGACTTGCAGAAATGCGCGAACTTGCTCGAGCGCGTCGGCCTCAACTTCAATTCGAACATTCGGTCGCGCCTCGCGGAACTTTTGCACTGCCTTTGCGAACGCGGCAAATCCCGCGCTAACGGTTAGGTGATTGTCTTTCAGCATCACCATGTCGAACAAACCGAAACGATGATTGGCGCCACCGCCCGCGACCACGGCCGCTTTCTCCAGCGCGCGCAAACCCGGCGTCGTTTTGCGGGTGTCGAGAATCTTCACGTGATCGGTTCCGGCAGCGTCGACAAACTTTCGGGTGAGCGTCGCGATTCCAGACAATCGCTGCAAAAAATTCAGCGCCACCCGCTCAGCTTTTAGAATCGAACGCGCCTGGCCGCGAAGTTCGATCACACTCTCGCCAGCATTTATCTCGCTACCGTCTTTTTTGACAACGGTGATCGCGACCGTGGAATCTACGCGACGGAAAACTTCTGCGGCTGTTTCTGTGCCGGCAAGAGTGGCGCGCTCGCGAGCCACAATTCGCGCCATCGCCTGCTGATTCTTCGAGACGAAAAAATCAGTGGTCAGATCGCCCTCGCCAATGTCTTCGCTCAAGGCGACATCGATTGGATCGACACTGATTCGTTTCATAGCGCGCCGGCCGGGCTTGGTGCCTGGTAAATGCATTTGCCGCGAACGTACGTTTCCAGATTCGCTTGCGGTCCGCCGCGATAAATGCAGAGCGCGACTAGGTCCTCGGGCGTAAGTTCGGCCAAAGCGTCCTCGCTTGGATAGGGCAAAAGCGCGCCCAGGTCGACAACGATCAGGTCCGCTTCCTTACCGGAATCGAGTGAGCCGATGATATTGGATTTCCCGAGCGCGCGTGCGCCGCCGAGGGTGGCGAGATAAAATGCTTCGCCCGGACGAAGCGGTCGCAAATTCGGTTCGTAGGCGCTGCGCGCTTTTTGCACTTCAATCGCCGCGCGCATTACCTGCCACATGTTTAACTCCGGCCCGCCGGCCACGTCCGAACCGAGTCCGACGTTGATTCCAGCTTTCAAAAGTTGATCGAGCTTCATCAGGCCGCTGCCGAGAAAAAGATTCGAGCTCGGACAATGCGCCACGCTCGACTGTGCCGCGGCGATCGCGGCGATTTCTCGGGGATTGAGATGAATGCAATGGCCGACCACGGTGTGCGGTGTGAGCATTCCGCATTTTTCATAGACGTGGGTGTAGTCGCGCGCGCTCATATAAAGGTGGTGCACTTTCTCCAGCTCCTCGCGGTTTTCTGCCAGGTGAGTCTGCAAATAGGCTTCGAACCGCGCGGCCAGCTCGGCGGCGCTACGCATCATTTTTTCCGAACAGGTAACGGCGAAACGGGGACTGAACGCGTACTCGAGCCGGCCTTTCTCGGACCGATGCCATTTTCGACAAAGGCGCTCGCTCTCGAGCAACGAAATTGAGAGCACCTTTTTCGGCTGGAGCTGGCCGTAGGAGCCGAGATCCATCATCATTTTCCCGAGGATCGCGCGGATGCCGCTTTGCTTGGCGGCCTCGAAACCGGCATCGCAACTGTCTTCATAAATCGCCGCGTAGGCCATCACCGTGGTGGTGCCATTGCGCACCAACTCTTGAAAAAACGCGGGCGCTTCGGCGCGCGCTTTCGGTCCGGTAAACTCCCGCTCGACCGGAAAAATGTGCTGCCGCAGCCATGGCAACAGCTCGCTTTCACCGCGCGCCACGACCGAGTATTGCGGCAGGTGCGTGTGACAATCGATTAAGCCCGGAAAAATCGCGGCCGGCCGCCGGTCGAGCCAGCGAATTGAATTCGGGTGCAGCCGGCGCAGATCGTCGTAGTCGCCGATTTTCGAAATTTTTCCGTTGTCGATCAAGACCGCGCCATTAGGCCGGCCGCGCAAAGTGCCGAACTGTGGTGCATCGATCAGAAAGCCGCGGAGGCCGACCGGGCTGGTATCGCTCTGCATAAACGGCGACTGCTATCAAACCACTTTGGTCGGGCGCGCCGCAACACCGCAATTGAGGGCACTTTCTGCGGAAAGGATAAGGGCAATTGACTTTGCCACTCCGGTTCGGACTCGCCCAGGCGACATCGGTACAAAAAAAAAGATTCGGGCAGCGCACGCCAAGGAGAAACAGCAAATACAAGAAACGTGCAACCGCCCGAATCGCCTTAACCTGTTAATTTGGACAGCGCCCAGCGGCTGGCGTTCGAATTATTTACGATTTTTTCGGACTGAGTAGGCTCAACTGCGCCAGGCACTTACAACTTCATCTCCTCTTGAATCGAACCGCCGGCCCTCGCCGCCTCGGTTTTTACCTCCTGCAATAACGACTTGAACTCGCATTTCTCCAGTTGGGCGATCAGCGCTGGATACTCCGGTTGGATCCGGAGGTCATCAATCGGGATTGGAAGCTCCATGTGACAATCGAGCTCCACCATTTTTCGGTTCTGCAAAATTTGTTCGCGCGCGACGGTAAGCTTTTCCCGGTTCCGATTGCTTTTCACCTTGTCGATGTTCGCGAGCAGCTTTTCCAGCCCGCCAGATTCGCGGACTAATCCGGCCGCAGTTTTCCGTCCGATACCGGCGCCGGGGATGTTGTCGACCGAATCGCCCGAAATCGCCAGCACATCGCCGATCAGTTTCGGCGGCACGTCCCATTTCGCAGTCGCTTGTTCCTCGCCGAGTAAGGCGAACCCGTCTTTCGGCGAAGCCAGATCGGCTTTGGCTGTGGTGTAAACTTTCACGCACGGGCCGATCAGCTGATACAAATCTTTGTCGTTCGTGGCCAAGACCACTTTCATTCCTTTGCGCTTGCACGCGGCCATCGCGTAGCAGCCCATCAAGTCGTCGGCTTCGGTGTTGGGGAGCGAAATGTTTTTGAATCCGAGCAGGGGGGTAAGCTTTTGAATGAAATCGAGTTGCGGCACCATCGGCAACGGCATCTCCTTGCGCGTTTCTTTGTAAGCCGGTTGCAACTTCACTCGCCGTTCCGGCATGCCTTCGTCCCAAAACACCGCTCCCAGCTCCGGCTGGAGATGCTTAATCATCAAGCGCAGCGTCTTGGTGAAACCAAAAATTGCGTTCGTCGGCTCGCCTCGCGAGTTGGACAGGTTCGGGATCGCGAAAAACGACCGGTAAACGTAATAATGCCCGTCTATTAAGAGCAGTTTCACTAGAAGAGAGGATTAACTGGATTCTGCCGATTTCAAAACCGAACCTGCAAATTCGCTTCAGCAAATCCCTCTGTTAATCCGGTGAATCCTGTCCAATGATGAGGGCATGGCCGAGCAGTGGATCATTCGAGTTCAGGGAAAAGAATACGGCCCGGCTGATCTGGCGACGTTGCGTGAATGGAAAGCTGACGGTCGGGTGTTGCCGGCGAATCCCGCCCGCCAGGCCGATGTCGAGGAGGCTCATTGGAAAACGGCCGGCGACATTCCCGGATTGTTTCAAGTCGAACCACCGCCGGTTCAGACAAATGTAGAGGCAAACGCCAGTCCGGCTCGGACCGTGTCGCGCGCAGGAGCGTCCGGCGGCATTGCGGCCGACACGGCCACTACAACCTCCAAACCGCCGAGTCGGAACATTTTGGTCGAAACCTTTCGAATTTATTTTCGCGGTTTCTTTCAATTCTTCTGCCTCTCATTGCTGAGCATTGTCCCGATTGTCTGCGCGGAGCTCAGCAGTCGTTTCGTCGACACCGCACCGGGCGTGAACGTCGATCTGCGAACACTCGTCGCCGTCGCGGTCGGATTATGCATGCTCGTGCTGCGAATTGTTTTGGTTCCAGTCTATATCGCCGGCATCCAGATTCTCACCGCCGAGCTTGCGACCGGACATCGGCTCGGTTTTTTTAGCGTCCTTAATGCGGCGGTCAAATATTGGCCGCGCGTGGCCGGTCTCGGCCTGTTTGTCTACGGCGTTTTCTTTTTGCTGATCCTGTTCGCTCTCGGCATCGCGATCATGGTCGTCACTTCAGCGGCGCTCTTCTCGATCGTGCTCGCGCTCGGCTTGCTTGCATTTCAAGTCTGGTTGTTCGGCCGATTTTTCATTAACGTTCTTTTCTGGCAGCAATTCACCGTGCTCGAAAACGCGAACGTGAACGAGGCCCTCCGCGAGAGCAGAAGACTCGCGCGCAGCGGGCGGGATCTTCCCTGGTATCAACGCCCACTTTGGCGCGGCGCGCTCATTGTCTCGATTTGGATCGCGTTTGCTTTAGCAATCGCCGTCGTCGCGATGTGGCCAAGACTGGCTGCGGAATGGCCGTTAGTCCGAGATTCTTTCAGCCAGCTGGGCGTCGCGCAGGATCCTCAGGTTGTTCTGCAGAAAATGATGGCGAGCCTGCCAAAAAATCAGACTGCCAGCTTTTCCGAACTGGGTCTCACCGTTTTGCAGCGAATTCTTCAACCGCTCCTCGGCATCGCCTTCGTCGTCCTTTATCTCGATAGCCGGCAAGAAGAGTAAACGATATAATTGGGTTCTCTCTCGAGATGCGGTCGTGAAACGGAAATTGCTAGCTTACTTCGCCCCGGCGCTGTTGGCGGCGACATTCTTAATCGCTGCCGATCGATCTCAACTCAAATTGCCGGACGGATATGTAATTCCGCCATCAAGTGTTTCGCCGAATCGTGAATATGGCGTCAGTGCATTCGACAACACGGTCAATCCGATTCCCGATGAGATCAATGAGAACAAGATCGTAGATCTTCATACTGGCCAAATCGTAGGAATCATTAACGGCTCAAGTGCAATGATTCACATGAATAACGAAGAAATTCTTCCGGCTCGCTGGTCTCCGGATGGATCACTGCTGCTATGGGAGGTGGATGGGAAATGGTCTCCATCGACTTTGACGCTGCTAAGAATAGAGAACAGTAAAGTTAAATGGGCTCTCGATGTCCTTAGAACTGTGCAACAAGCGATTCTTGTTCGTACGCGCAAAGTCGCTCCGCAGAAATACGCTGTGGCAAAAAAAGAGAATAAAGGCAACGGCACTGCGTTTCCCGACGGGTTTACGGTAAACGTTCGAGTGGAGGGCGATCAAGAACGAGGTGGCGCTACGGAGAACGTAGAGGGTAAACCGATTTCTCTGCCTTTGAAGGTTCATGCCGAACTGACTTCGAATCCGAAAGAGATGGAAGATTGGCCAAAGGAAGCCCAGCTAGACTCCGAGCTGGATGGGGTGATAACTCCGGAACGGCAGCTCAACGTCACTCGCTTCCGTTTGCGCGAGACGCCTTTTAGCAACGCGACGTCGAGTTCTTGGCTGGAACTTACAAATCCTGATTGATCGCCCTGGCACTTTCGAAGTGGACGGCGCTCTCGGTTACGAGAACCTCAGATCAAGTTCTAGTTGTAACTTTGAGAGTTGACGGACGACGTACACAAATTTTTAACGAAACTGCGCAAAAGTTCCTCAGTTAAGGCGAAGGTACGGCAGCAAACCGCGGGGCATCCCTTGATCGATCACCGGCACCGGACGCGGCGCATTTCGCTCGGGGCGAGCCGCTTCGAAACGCGCAATCGTTTTCATGAATCGGTTCTTGAAGCTGGTCGGGGAAAAAGTTTTGCTGGATGGCGACCACTCTCGCGTTGCAATCCGATTCATACCCCAAAGCCGCCAGCCAAAGCAATCATGCAGACGTTCCTCTTGTTCCTCGCCCTGCAAGAGCCGTCTCCGGGCTCGTTCTTGATTGCAGGCGCTGTCAGCCTGGGCTTGCTCGCGATTTTCCTCCATCACAAACTCGGCTAGGCTGGAATGCCATTAGCCCGCGGTAGTTGAATCGCATCGGCGTGCTTGCGCGGCGCAGCACAAATTGAAATCATCACCCAATGCTGATGAAAGGCGAGATGTCATGTCAGATCCTGCTTTGCGGCTGCGCAGCCGTGATGCTCTCGTCCCGCGTGATCGCTCCCAGTGCGCTGCAACGATTTGATCAACCGCGGACCGTCTCGTACACAGCCGATATCGTCGTGAACGGTCGATGGCTCCTTCCACGCGACATGCTTGGGCACGTTGCAACGAAACCACCATTAGTGAACTGGATGGCAGCGCCGGTCGTCGCGCTCGGTTTCTGGCAGGAATGGGCCGCGAAGTGGCCAATGGTTGCAGCGACACTGCTCACCACTGCCCTGACTGTGAGAATCGCACGTAATTTATTTCGAAAAATTCCCGAGACCGAAACGGTCGCAAACGAAGCCGCTCTTCTCGCTGGGGCCGCGTGGCTGGTGAATCCGGCCAATATGACAATGATCTATCATTGCCGGCCCGATCCGGTCCTGGTGCTCTTTCTCACGGCGGCTTGGATGTGCGCGACCGCGGTCATATTTGAAAATGACTCCGACAGGATCGCCATCGGCGGGTTTTCGATTGCCATCGGCTTGGCGGCTTTGACCAAAGGTCCAGCAGCGCTTCTTCCGATGATATATCTGCCGTTGGCCGCCTGGTTAATCCGGGGCCAACCAGATCTTCTCTGGCGTAGTCACTGGTTGTGGGCAATCTCAGTTGCGCTCGCGATCTTCTCGCTCTGGGCATTGCCGACCGCGATCCGCTACCCGGCGCCGTTTTTTAAGCAGCTTATCGGCCGTGAGCTAATCGGACCAACCTTGGGATTGGATCATCACTTCGGCGGCAAACATTACATTGATGGTCCAATCGTTGCGCTAAAGCTTATTCTGCAAAATCCGATCTGGTTTGTTCAGCGGTTTCTACCATGGTCGCTCCTGACTATCGGCGCACTTTGCGCCATCGGGTGGAAGCGGTGGTTTCGACATCCGCTTGCGCCCACAATTTTGTGGATATTTCTCGTGCTCGTATTTTTTGCTCTCTCGGTGCGCAAAACTGCCGATTACATCCTGCCCGCTTATCCCGCGGGAGCGATTCTAGCCGCTTATTTTTGTGTAACTTATTTGCGAAGATTTCGTATCCAGCCTTGGCAGGTCGCGGCATTCGCTCTCGCGCTCGCCGTTGGACTGAGCGCAAAACACTTTCTCAAGACGAGCAAGGATCGCGGCGGCGAAAACTTGAAGCTATTTGCGCGTGAAGTGGAGAGCACGATCGACGACGATCCGGTCGTATTTATCGATACCGATTACAACACGCTCCAGTTTTTTCTGCATCGACATCAGCCAGGTGCGCCGACCGCGGAACAAATGGCCGTGGCAAAGTGGGCCATTATGCCGTTGCGCGACGAAGTTCCCGCGGAATTGCACTCGGACTTGGTCACCCGAAATCAAGAAAAGCAGTTTGTGTTGGGATTATATCGAATGGAGAATGTGCGAACTCTGATTCACCCAGATTCGCCGCTTAATTTTGGATGGCGTCCACGATTGTAAGCTGGCCGCTTCTATGACAATGGTAAAGACCTGGCCCGGAAAACCATATCCGCTTGGCGCCACTTGGCTGGGAAACGGCGTCAACTTCGCGATCTTTTCCGAACACGCCACGGGCATTGATCTCTGCTTCTTCGACAACATCGGCGCGCCGAAGGAAAACCTCCGCATTCCTTTCCGCGAGCAAACCGAGCAAGTGTGGCACGCGTTTTTGCCCGATGCGCGGCCGGGACAACTTTACGGTTACCGCGTCTATGGCCCGTACGATCCGAAGCGGGGCCTGCGTTTCAACGATTCGAAATTGTTGCTCGACCCCTATGCCAAAGCGATCGCGGGCCGGATTAATTGGTCGGACGAAATGTTCGGTTACGTGGTCGGCGATAAAGCGGAGGACCTGACGCGCGATTCGCGCGACAACGCGTGGGCGATGCCCAAGTCAGTCGTAGTCGACGATGCCTTCAATTGGCGCGACGACCAACGGCCGAACACTCCGCTTTCCGAAACGGTGATTTATGAAATGCACGTGAAAGGATTCACGAAACTTTGGGGAGACGTGCCGGAGCAATTCCGCGGCGCATATGCTGGAATCGCGAGCGAACCGGCGATCCGTTATCTCAAAACGCTTGGCGTGACCGCGGTCGAACTTTTGCCGGTGCACACCCATCTGGATGACAAGGCGCTGGTCGATCGTGGCCTGACGAATTACTGGGGCTACAACACGATCGGATTTTTCGCACCGCACGGGCACTATTCGAGCAACCGTGAGTTGACCGCGGAAGTGACCGAATTCAAATCGATGGTGCGAGCGCTGCACGCCGCCGGGATCGAAGTGGTTCTCGATGTTGTTTACAATCACACCGGCGAAGGAAATCATCTCGGACCGACGGTCTGTTTTCGCGGAATCGATAATGGGGCGTTTTATCGGCTGATGGCAGACAATCCCCGTTTCTATTTGGATTACACCGGCACCGGCAACACGGTAGACACGCTCCACCCGCGCACGCTGCAAATGGTGATGGACAGTCTGCGCCATTGGGTGGTGGAAATGCGCGTGGACGGTTTTCGGTTCGATCTCGCTCCCGCCCTCGGACGCGACGGCACCGGATGCAATAAGTTCGCCGCCTTTTTCAAAGTCATTCAACAGGACCCGGTCCTGTCACAGGTGAAATTAATCGCGGAGCCGTGGGATGTCGGTGAAGGCGGCTACCAAGTCGGCAATTTTCCCGTGCCGTTTTCGGAATGGAACGGAAAATTCCGGGACGCGATGCGCAGTTTTTGGCGTGGCGACGAAGGTTTTATCGGCGAAGTCGCATATCGACTGACCGCCAGCCCCGATCTTTATCAACACGACGGCCGGCAACCCTACGCCAGCGTTAACTTCATCACGTCACACGACGGCTACACCCTCAACGATCTCGTCAGCTACAACGACAAGCACAACGAAGCCAACGGCGATGAGAACCGCGACGGCGACGGCCATAATCGCTCCTGGAACTGCGGGGTCGAAGGGCCGACGGACGATCCGAACATCAACAGTTTGCGCCGCCGGCAGGAGCGCAATTTTTTGACGATGCTTTTTTTGTCGCAAGGCGTACCGATGCTTTTGGGCGGCGATGAATTTGGCCGGACGCAAAAGGGGAACAACAACGCCTATTGTCAGGACAATGAGATCAGCTGGCTAAATTGGCACTGGGACGAAAAACAGAACCGCCTGTTCGAATTCACCAAAAAATTGATTCAGCTGCGCCGTGAGCATCCGGCATTTCGTCGTCCGAAATTTTTTCAAGGCCGCCGCGTCCCGGGCGGCGAGATCAAGGACGTAATGTGGTTCAATCCCGGCGGGAACGAAATGAGCGAGAAAGAATGGAATTCGCCATTCGCACGTTGTCTTGGGATGCTCATCAGCGGCGACGCCATTGGTTTGGTGGATGAACATGGCGAACCGGTGCGCGACGACACCTTTCTGCTTTTGATCAACGCGCATCACGAACCAATTCCGTTCGTGCTTCCGGGCGAGGAGCACCTCGAGTGGGAACAGATTCTCGACACCGCGAACGAAGATGGTTTTCTCAAGGAACCGAAGAAATTTTCGTCCGGTGATGATGTCGACCTTGGTGGACGAGCGAGTTGTTTGTTCAAGCTCAGCCGCGGCGAACAACCGCGCGCGCGTCACGAATCCTGGAAGAAACGCGCCATGGCGGCGCTCGCGGCGATCACCGGTGACGAGGAACGCGCGAAGAAATAGGTAGGGGCGATTGACCTTGCCAGTCCGGCTCGGACTCGCCCGCGGGCGAGTCGGTGAACCACCCTACCAGAAGAATTCTGTTCAACGCAAGATTGCAACGCGGCGCGATTCTATTATAGAGAATTCATGAGCGCTTCTTTGACGCGCCGGGAAGACGCTCGTCCAGTTAGCCTATGATACCGGCTTCACTCGTAATCGCGGCAGATCGCGGCAGCTTGAAAGCGTATCGGGTCAACGAAACGCCCACCCGCGGGCCGAGCTTAAAATTGATCCAGGCTTTCGATATCACCGATGCGCACGGCAAGCTCGTCGACAAGGTGACCGACTTGGCCGGACGTTTTCCGGTCACCGAAGGCGCAGGCACCCATCGCGGCCCGGCTTCGATCGCCGAGAGTAAACTGGAAACCGAGACCGATCGGCGGATTAACAAAGAACTGGCCGAACAAATCGCCAAAATTGTCAACGGCAGTGGCAAGGAAGGCTGGGCGTTTGCCGCGCCGTCCGAGATTCATGGGGCGATTGTCCATCTTCTACCCGATCGCATTCGCAATCGAATCGTCGAGCACGTGAAATCCGATCTGGTCAAGGTGGAGCCGGCGAAATTACCGAATCATTTTCGTTCCCTTCGTCCGGTTTAAGCTCAATATTTTAATTATGCAATTGCCCGTCAAGATCACCTACCGCGGCCTGGATAAGTCAGATAAGATCGACAACCTCGTTTTAGATTACGCTTCGCGCCTCGAGAAATTCTGCGACCACATCAACCGATGCGATGTCGCGATCGAGCAGCCGAACCATACTCATCACAAAGGTAATCCTTACCGTTGCCGGATCGATGTCACGGTGAGACCGCGTCACGAGCTGGTGAGCGACGAAAAACAAATGGACAACGGCTCGCACGAGCCGCTCAACAAGGTCATTCACGACGCGTTCAAGACGATGGAGCGCCAGCTGCGCCACCTCGTCGAAAAACAACGCCGCGAGTAGATGCAGTTCTAGGTAGGGGCGATTGACCCCAATCGCCCGGTTCCCCCAAAAGTGAATAAGCACGCTGTTCCGGCTCGGCCCGTGCGCAAAGTGCTGGATCATTCGATTCATTTTCAGGGGCGGTTCGGAGCAACCTATTTCATTACGATTTGCTGTGATGCGCGAGGCGTGAACCAGCTTTGCAAGAATCAAGTCGCGCAGATACTTTTCGAAACTGCGCGTCGGTATCATGAGTTGGAACAGTGGTATCTTAAACTGCTCTTGCTGATGCCGGACCATTTGCACCTTCTCATCGGCATTTCGCCTGATGCAGAACTTTCTAAACTCATCCGTGACTTCAAACGGATTGCGGCGCGAAAGGGAAAAATCGAATGGCAGCGAAACTTTTTCGATCACCGATTGCGCCATGACGAAAGTGAAACGGAGAAATTCGAATACATTTGGGAGAATCCGATCCGGGCGGGATTGATTGGGCCAAATGATGACTGGCCTTACATACTCATCGGCAACGAATAGGTAGGGGCGGTTCACCGAACCGCCCGCGGGCGATTGAGGTCAATCGCCCCTACCTGAACCAACCCGGCTCGTAGGTAGCGGGCCCAATCGTCATCCCGCCGATGTGCACAAGTTCGAAGTTCCCTTTTTGCATCACCCGCACTTCATCCGGTGACTCGAACCGCTTTAGAACGGCGCCGATCTCTTTATTAGCCATTGTCGCCCCAGAACTTCCACCACGGTTTCCTCGCTTCCAGTGGTCTCTCTTCCGAAATGAAGATGGTGCAGCGCGCGGCGCGGATCGCTTCGAGCTTTGGGTCGCTGGCCGGAACCGGCCAAATGTCGATGTAAAATCCGTTAGGCAGAATTTCTGGCAGATGACTACTTAGTGAGTCTAGAACCGCTTGCGTGTCACTGGAACGCAAGGGCACGACGACGAGAATCTGCTTGGGCGCATCTGTGTACCTTCGACGAAGCATTGCGGAAGATGCGCTTCGGCAATTCCAGGAACGCTGCCGGCGAGCGCCTTCAGCGCATCTGAAATCGCGAGCGGCATCGGCTGCGCGGGCGCACCCAAATAAATTCGCGCACCTTTCGGAATGTGGATGGGCGTCATGCGCGTGCGATCTAACCTAACGAGACAAAAGCTCGGCCACGCATTTTGCCCACGCAACTTCCGCTGTCGCCCGAATTGAAGTCCGAAATATCAAGAGATGTCTCGACTTCGCTCGACATGACAAATGCGACGGTCATAGACCGACGCTACAGAAAACAAATGCCAGTCCGGAACGGACCTAAGCCGGTGCGCCGCCGAGTGCGCCTGGAAGTGGCGGGGCCTCGGGACCGACTACGACCTGGCGCGGCGGTTTTTCGGGCGGCATTTTTTCGCCCGATGTCGGCGTCACGCTTGGCGGCGGATTTATCAACTCGCCGTGCTTGATCAGTTCTTTAATCTGCGAGCCGTCGAGTGTTTCGTACTCGAGCAGCGTTTTGGCGATCGCGTCGAGGTGATCACGATTGGCGATGAGAGTTTGTTTCGCGGTTTGGTACGCGTCGTCGAGCAAACGCCGCACTTCGCGGTCGATTTCTTCGGCGGTGGCTTCGCTGTAATCGCGGTTGCGGGTCAGTTCGCGACCGAGGAAAACGTAATCTTCGTGCTCGCCGTACTCGACCATGCCGAGTTTTTCGCTCATGCCCCATTCACAAACCATTTTGCGGGCCATGGCGGTGGCCATCTTGATGTCACCGGCAGCGCCAGTGGTGACATCGCCGAAAACAATTTCTTCCGCGACGCGGCCGCCCATTTTCACGGCCAGACTAGCGAGCAATTCGTTTTTGCGATTGGTGTATTTATCTTCCTCCGGCAACCACATGGTCGATCCAAGCGACGGGCCGCGCGGAATGATGGTCACTTTGTGGAGCGGCTCGGTGTGCGGAAGCAGCTCGAGCAACAAGGCGTGGCCGGCTTCGTGATACGCGGTGTTTTGTTTTTCTTTCTCGCTAAGCGCGAGACTGCGGCGTTCCTTGCCCCAACGGACCTTGTCGCGCGCTTCTTCTAACTCAGAGAGGGTGATTCCTTTTAATCCGCGCCGCGCGGCCAGCAACGCTGCTTCATTGATAACGTTCGCGAGCTCCGCGCCGGAATAACCGGGCGTCCCGCGCGCGACCACCGCAAGATCGACACCTTCCGCGAGTTTCACTTTCTTGGAATGCACCCGCAAAATTTCTTCGCGGCCTTTCACGTCGGGAAGATTGACGGTGATCTGGCGATCGAAACGTCCGGGACGCAGCAACGCCGGATCGAGAACATCAGGGCGATTGGTCGCGGCGATGATGATCACGCCTTCCTGAGTGTCGAAGCCATCCATCTCGACGAGCAAGGCATTTAGCGTTTGCTCGCGCTCATCGTGTCCGCCGCCCACACCATGACCGCGATGGCGGCCGACTGCGTCGATTTCGTCGATAAAAATGATACAGGGCGCGGATTTCTTGCCTTGCTCGAACATGTCGCGGACTCGGCTCGCGCCGACCCCGACAAACATTTCCACGAAATCGGAGCCGCTGATGGAAAAGAATGGG
>WNGH01003433.1_pt1 | contig 15184 bp, 7 predicted proteins | sample 5400631 | NCBI WGS metagenome assembly WNGH01 (sample SAMN13153373, study PRJNA577476) | soil metagenome | isolation source: 115 cm soil or saprolite under Garry oak tree replicate 1 | place: USA:California | collected 2016-06-15
GCGCTGTCCAGCACCACGTCACAATCTTTGGCCACGTCTTCAAAACGTTCGCTGCGATAGTCGATGGCGACGTTCGCGCCCAGACGCTTCACCAGTTCCACATTGCGTTTCCCCACGGTCGTAAAAATCGTTGCGCCCACATGACGGGCCAACTGGATGGCCACGCTTCCAACGCCACCGCTGCCCGCGTGAATCAACACGCGTTGGTTGGCGCCAAGCCTTCCAATCTCCACCAAGGCCTGCCACGCCGTCAGCGCAACCAAGGGAAGGGAGGCGGCTTCTTCAAACGTCACGTTGGTGGGTTTGAGGGCGGCGGCGCCATCGCGGACTACCGCAAATTCCGCGAACGTTCCAATCCGGTTCGTGTCCACGCGCGCATAGACCGCATCGCCTTTCTTGAAGCGCGTCACCCGCGAGCCCACGTCGGAAACCACGCCTGAGAGATCATTGCCCAGCACCAGCGGAAAACGGTATTTCAACAGTGTCTTCAGCTTCCCATCACGCGTCTTGATGTCCACCGGATTCACGCTTGCGGCGTGTACTCGAACCAACAAATCCGTGGCGCCCAAGGTCGGGATATCAATATCCGCCACGCTCACGGCGTCATTGCTTCCGTAGCGGTCAATGAGTGCAGCCTTCATGGGACTCCTTCCAAGCCCGCGGCCATACAATACAGCCAGAGAGCACCGGGCGGTGCCGCAAGGGCGAAGGCGCATCGGCAGTCCTCCTGTCCGGGAAGGAGCGCACTTCAGGCGACCGGCCCGAAAACAGGTCAGGGGATCGCCCCGCTGGCCCGATCGCCGCCGTCGAAAGCGCTTGCGCCGGCATGGTTCCGGTGGTAAATGATCCGGGACAATTCTCGCCGAGACATCCTGGAGTACGTCACTTTCCTCAGGGGGGAGGGGCTGCTTAGATGCGCCTCGATCGTCAGTGGGCCGTTTGGAGATCGGTCGTCACCTTCCTTGGGCTGGTCATGGCGATCTGGGGGCTGGGCGGCGCCCCCGCCATCGCGGATCGAGGCCGCGATCGGGCGACCAGGCACGACCCGGTTCCGGCCCGGCCGGTAGCGGGGCCGGTGCTGCCCGGGTCGGTCGTGCCGCCGTCCCAGTACGGCCCGACGATGGGGCTGCCGGGCGGGCAACTTCCCATGCCGCCGGGCCGGCCGCCGATGAACCTTACCCTTGGCGCATCGGCGTCGATTTTCTCCTGGATCGAGGCGACCGAGCGGCAGTTCGTTCGCGTGAAGGAAGGCCGGTTCGCGGCCCCCAACGCGACGGCAGGACTGCAGATTGCGATCGATGCGGCCGGCCTGTCGCTCACGCCCGCCCCGAAGCCCGGAAAGTCGCGGTACCCGACGGTGGAGGAGCTCCGGTCGCTCGACCGGCGCCTGCGGCGCGACGGCCGAGGGCGGGGACCGGGCGATGCCGCCGCGCGGGAAACGCCGGCGTGGAGGCTCGACCTGCGCCCGGAGCGGGTGGGGCGCGCCGCTCGGATGAGCGCGGTGGCCGCGGGCATCGCGCAGGCGGATGCGGCGCGCGTCACGATCGATCGCGGCGCCTGGGTCGAGTGGTACGTGAACGACGAGCGCGGTCTCGAGCAGGGATTGACGTTTCGCGAGCGGCCGGCCGGCGACGCCGGTGCGCCGCTCGTCGTCGAAGAGCGGCTCGGAGGGACGATGACGGCGCGCCTCGAGACGACTGCACCGATCCGGGGGAGCACGATAGTGCTGATGGACCGGCGCGGCGGCGAGGTGCTGCGCTGCCACGACCTGCGCGCGACCGACGCCGCCGGCCGTGATCTCCCGGCGGCGTTCGCGATCAGGAAGAACGTGCTCGTGATCAGGGTCGACGATCGTGAGGCGGCCTATCCGGTGACGATCGATCCGATCTTCACCGGGTCGACGGTGATCAACGGCGCACGCTTCAGCAATTTCGGCTACACCGTGGCCGGCGCGGGCGACGTGAACCACGACGGATTTGCGGACGTGGTGGTTGGGGCGCCGTACTACCAGCGCGACGGGTACCAGGTCGGACGGGCGTACCTGTTCAAGGGCAGCGCCGACGGGCTCGTTCTGCCGGCCGCCTGGGTGAAGGAGCCGCCCCCCGACTACAACGATACGGCGTACTACGGGTTCGCCGTGACCGGCGTCGGCGACGTCAACGGCGACGGGTACGACGACGTCGCCGTCGGCGCGCCGGACTACGTGATTTCCACCAACCCCGATCGGAACGACGGCGGCCGCGCCTTCCTGTATCGCGGCTCCCACGACGGCCTCGAAACGGACGCCGCCTGGACTGCCGACTCCGAGGACATCCGGACCGATTTCGGGTTCAGCATCGAGCCGGCGGGGGACGTCAATGGCGACGGCAAAGCCGACGTGCTCGTCGGCGACTACCTTTGGGGGTTCGACAACGGCCGCCCCGGGCGGGTCTATCTCTTCACAGGTACCGGCGACGGGCTGACCGCATCGCCTGCCTGGTTCGATCAGGGGAGCGGCGACTTCGAGTTCTACGGCTACGGCCTCGCCGGGCTGGGAGACGTGAACGGCGACCACCATGACGACGTGGCGGTATCGGGGTACGGCACCTCCGGAGGTGTGTTCTACGGCGGAAGGGTGTCGATCTACTACGGAGGCGGCGGTCTGGGCGGCCCGGCCTGGACCAAGCGCGGCACATTCCCTCAGCAGGGCTTCGGCCGGCAGATCGCCGCGGCGCACGACGTCAACGGCGACGGCCGTGCCGATATGCTGGTGTCGTCGGCCGACGGCTATAAGGGAGTGGTGTCGCTTTTCTGCGGTTCGTCGGGCGGGGTGTCGAAGACGCCGTGCTGGTCGATCACCGGCCCCGAAGGGTCCGGCGCGTTCGGCGTCAATCTCGCCGGGCCTGGCGACGTCAGCGGCGACGGCTACGACGACATCCTGTTCAACGACGCCAGCGGGAACGCAGTACTGGTGGTTGAGGGTGCGAAGGACTTTCCCCTGTCGGGTCCCACCGAGTCGCTCACCGGTCCTGCCGGCGGCGCCGCCCACGGATTCCGGGGGGCGGGGGACGTCAACGGTGACGGCGGCCTCGACGTCGTGACCGGTAGCCCGAACGTCTTCAACGGAAACCTGAACGAGGGTCAGGTGATCCTCTGGCTCGGGACGAAGCCGCACCTCCAATTCATCGACCCGGCCTGCATCGAGGACACGGTCTGCAACGGGGATTATTTGGTGCAGGGGTCCGGCGGAGGGTTCGGCCTGAACGCCTCCCCGTCTGACTTTCATCTCCTGCTCGAGGCGCACGTCCGCCGGATAGGAACGACGACCGACGGCGTCAGCCAGCTGCTCCTGCGGCGAATCTCCACCGGGTCGGTCACCTTCACGCTGAAGAAGCCCGACGACACGGTGGCCGGGCCGGAGTGGGGCGTCCTGAAGAAGCGGGACGGTACGGAGCCGGGCCCGGAGGTAACTGTCGACGCGGAGCAACCGCCGTCCGGCAGCCGGTCGTACGCCTTCGCCGTGTATCAGCCGCCTTCCGATTTTCCCGGCACCATCAACGACGTCGCCACCGGCGTGACGCTTGTCGTCGAGGTGTCGAAAGCGGGCGAAGTGCTGGAGCGGGGGACGATCGAGCTGATCCCCCCGCCGTTCGTTCTCGTGCACGGTGTGTGGAGCGGCCCGGATATCTGGCAATCGCCTGACGGCGGGCTTCTGGGGTATCTCGCCGGCATCGGGTTCCCGAACTGCGGTGCGGCCTGCCTCGCGGACTATCACGACGAGCCGGCCGCCTCGTTCGATCCTTTGCCGAACAGTGCGCTCGATTCGCTGTCCTACGGGCGGCTCCGCCTGGCCACCAACCTGACGCTGCGGAACGAGCGGGCGAACGGCTTCGCCGACGCGCAGGTCGACGTCGTCGGCCACAGCGAAGGGGGGCTCGTGGCGCGCGCATGGGCGGCCACCCAGGTCTTCCCGTTCCGCTGGGCCGCCAACTACGGCGCGGGCTACTTCCACAAGCTGATCACGATCGGCAGTCCGCATCTGGGAACGCCGATGGCCACGTTCTTCCTGAATCACCGCTGCGACGAGTCGGTCGTCGGACCGATGGAGCGCCCATTGACCCTCGAGGAACTGCTGGCGGCCGGGGGCCGGCGAATCGGCCCGGCCGTGGTCGGGTTCCAGGAGGAGAGCACGATGATCGAGCACCTGGGAAGGACCGACGTGCCGACGCACCCGATCATCGGCATCGAACCGGTGCCGCAGCCGACGTTCGGGACCGAGTCGAACCTGAACGCGCTCCTGTTCCTGATTGCCTCCCCCCAGAAGGTCGACACCATCCTGGGGTTCGACGGGGGGCATGACACGATCGTCCCGGAGCTCAGCCAGCAGGGGAACATCGGCGTCGTCCCGTCCCGGCAGTACGGGGTCGTGCACGCCGATGTCACCATCCGGTACCCCGATCAAACGGAGACCAACAACAGCATGATCTGGCAGGAGGTCGCGCGGCTGCTGCTCGAGCCGGTCGAGACCATCCGGGGAGTGTTCGCGCACGTGCCGTCGTTCTTCCGACCCCGGGTGACGGACCCTCTCGGAGACGTTCCGTGTCCGGCGGCTGCTCTGCCGCAGCCGAGGTCGGCCGCCGGTACCTCCGTGCTGACGCCGCCGCCCGGCACCGTCGTGCACCCGGGCGACACGGTGACACTGGTGTTCACGGTGACCGGCGGCGACGCCGTCGACGGGGCGGTGTTCTTCATCGACCGGGGGTTCGAAGTCCAGAACGGCCCGGGCCCATTCGCGCTCGACTACACGATCCCTCTCAATCGCGCGGGCCGGATCGATATCTCCGCCGATACGTTCGGCGCGGGCCACCAGAACTATGCCGCCGCGACCTGGCTGCAGATCGACACCGCGTCCGAGCCGCAGTCGCTCCAGGTTTTCCCCGCGGATCTGGAGTTCACCCTCGCCGGAGAGTCCGCTCCGCTCCACGTCGACGGTCATCTTGCCGGCGGGACGACGATCGACCTCACCTCGTCAACCGCCGGAACGTCCTACGCCGTCGAGAGCGGCACGGCGCAGGTCGTCACGGTCAGCGCCGCAGGGATCGTGACGGCGGTCGCCTCGGGCGTGGACGCCATCGTCGTGACGCACGGATCGTTGACTGCGCGCGTGCCGGTGACGGTGAGGATCACCAACCGGGCGCCGATCGTGCAGGTCCAGGCGCAGGTCGGCCTCGACGCCGGGATGGCCACCGACGTCACCGTCACCGCCAGCGATCCCGATGGTCAGCCGCTGACGCTGTCGGCGAGCGGCCTGCCGTCGTTCGCCACTTTCACCGATGCCGGGGACGGAACGGGGACAATCCACCTCGAACCGTCGCCGACCGATATCGGCACATTCCAGCTGTACATCGCTGCGCAGGACAACGGGGTGCCGCGGCTCGGAGGAGGCGCGCCCGTCACGGTGGTCGTGTCGCCGTGCACCGCGCCCACTCCCGGTGTTACGCCGACGTTGACCATGCCGAACAGCGGCCAGGTCACCTGGACGGCGATCGCCGGCGCGCGCGGCTACGACATGGTCGCGGGGTATCTGTCGCTGCTCCGGGACTCCGGCGGCGACTTCTCGCAGGCGACGATCGGGTGCGTCCTGAACGACACTCCCGAAACCTCGTGGACGTTCTTCGGCGCGCCGCCGGTCGGCAACGGCTACTGGTTCCTGGTGCGGGACGTGTTCTGCGGCGGGAACGGCACGTTCGACTCGCTCGGGGCCGGCCAGGTCGCGCCGCGCGACCCGGGCATCGACGCGAGCGGCCGCGGGTGCCCCTGATCATCGAGCTCAACGCCGGGGTTGGATGCTCAAGCGATGGACCACCAGGAAGGGTCGCGGCCGAGCACCCATCCATCGTTGAACCAAGCGAGAGAGGGAGAGAGTTTCGGGGTCCGAACAGACCGCCTGCGGGGCCGGGGCTCCGCAGAACGTCCGCCCCGACGACTCGAGTCTGATTATATCTGGCTCCCCACGTGATCGAATTGTTCGAACTCAGGATCAGTTCGAACCAGCGGTGCGCGTGCATGCGAACCTGAATCGGGAGGCTCGGCCTCGCCTTGATTCAGGACCGGATTCGTCTGACCATCCAGACGATCGAATCTGTCGGGCTTTCTCCGGCAGCAATGGCGTGTTTCCCCCATGGCCTTTTTCATGTTTCCCCTGATTGCCGGCGGGGGGCGTTCGCACTAGCTTCCTCGGGCAGATGCCAGAAATGGCAGATCGGCATCGCCTTGGGCGGCGTGCAGGGGCGACGCTTTGACCGACGGTCCCGGAATCAAGGGGGAAAGTCCGACAGATCCGCCCGCAGGAGGTCCGGACATGCGTTCAGAGAGAGCTGGAGGTTACTGCGCACGCTCCGCTGGAGTCGCCTTCGCGGTGGCAGTCTTGGCCACGCTCGACCTCCGGCCGGTCGCTCAGCCGAAGGAGGCGACGAGTATTCCGCCACCTCTTAGCTTTGAGGCGAACGGGGGGCAGACCGACCCCCGGGTGAAGTTCCTGTCTCGTGGGAACGGCTACACGCTGTTCCTGACGCCCGGCGAGGCGGTTCTGGCCGTGCAGCGGGCTGCTCCTCTCCGACCCGGCGAGCGGGGCTCGAAGCCGGGGACCCTCTGTGCGCAGGCAGTTCTGCGGATGAGGCTCGTGGGCGCCGACCCCGATCCTGAAGTCACGGGGCTGGCCGAGCAACCCGGGCGGAGCCACTACCTGGTGGGGAAGGACCCGCGCCGCTGGCGTACAGGGATCCCTCACTACGCGCGTGTGGCTTATCGGGAGGTCTATCCTGGGATCGACATGGTCTTCCACGGCGACCCTGGGCGCCTCGAGTACGATTTTCTCGTCTCTCCGGGGGCAGATCTCGGAAAGATCCGGATGGGCTTCGAGGGCACGGGAGATCTACGGCTGGACACGAACGGCAGCCTGATCCTTCCGCTCGTCGGAGGCGACGTCGTTCAGCCTGCGCCGATCGTGTACCAGGAGATCGCGGGGCGACTGCGTCCGCTCAAGGGCGCCTACCGGCTCCTGGGAGAGCGCGAGGTCGGCTTCGCGGTGGCATCCCACGACGAGACGAAGCGGCTCGTCATCGACCCGGTCCTGAGCTACTCGACCTACCTCGGTGGGAGCGGTAATGATGAAGGATTCGGCATCGCGGTGGACGCCGCCGGCAGCGCCTATGTCACGGGATGGGCGGAATCGGCGGATTTTCCGACAGTGAATCCCGCGCAACCGCAGCTGCGCGGTGCCGGGGACGCCTTCGTTGCGAAGCTGAGCCCCGACGGCAGCGGTCTTATCTATTCGACCTACCTCGGCGGCAGCGCCTACGACGCAGGCTATTCCATCGCTGTCGACGTCGATGGCGATGCCTATGTGGCCGGCACGACCGGATCGACCGACTTCCCGACGGTGAATGCCCTGCAGCCCGCCTTCGGCGGAGGCAGTTCCGATGCCTTTGTCGCGAAGTTGAGCCCGTCCGGTTCGGATCTTCTCTACTCGACCTATCTCGGCGGCAGCGGTGCGGAGGGGAGCGGCGGCATCGCCGTGGATGCGATGGGTCAGGCCTACCTGGCCGGGTCCACCAGCTCGGCCGATTTTCCGACGGTCAATCCCGCGCAACCGACAAAGGGAGGGCCGCCCGACCTCTTCGACGCCTACGTGGCAAAACTGGATCCCTCCGGCTCGGCGCTCGTCTATTCGACGTATCTCGGCGGCAGCGCGGACGACGGCGCATCAGGCATCGTTGCGGATGCCGCCGGCGACGCCTTCGTGCTTGGCGCCACCGGTTCCACAGATTTCCCGACGCTGAATGCCCTCCAACCGGCCCGCGCTGGCAGGAACGATGCCTTCGTGGCCAGCTTCGACCCGACCGGCGCCATCCGCTACTCGACGTACCTCGGCGGGAGCCGAGACGAAGAGGCCTCCGGGATCTCGGTGGACACCTCGGGCAGCGCCTATGTGACCGGCGGCACGACCTCGACCGATTTCCCGACCGCCGACCCGTTCCAGGTGATGACGGGCAACACCGGGGTGTACAAGAGCACCGATGGAGGGCGAAGCTGGCGCTCAGGCCATTTCAACAACGGCGGGCCCTCCGTCCTCGCCATCGACCCGTCCGTCACGACCACCCTCTATGCTGGCACCTCGCAGAAGGGTGTCTTCAAGAGCACGGACGGCGCTACGAGCTGGTTCGCCGTCAACAACGGTCTCACCAATCCCTCGGTCCACGCTCTGGCGGTCGATCCGCAGGCACATTCCACTGTCTATGCGGGGACGGGGCCCCTCGGCGGTCTGTTCAAGAGCACAGATGGCGGAGGAAGTTGGACGACGCTCGGGCCGTCCAAGCCGTACGACTGGGTGTTTGCGCTCATGTTCGGGCCGCTTGGTGTGGTCGATCTACTGCCAAACACTCTGTACGCGGGAATTCCCAACTCGGTAGCGAGGTCCACGAACGGCGGGACCGACTGGACCTACGGCAGCGTGGGAACCGGTCGCGAGGCGGTCTGGGTCGCGGTCGATCCGCACAACCCGTTGACCGCGTACGCCGCGACCCGAGACCGGTTCACTCCCAGCGGTGGCGGCATCTTCAAGAGCACGAATGGTGGAGTGAGCTGGTCTCGAAGCAGCGCCGGCATCGTCGACTCGTATGGCCGGTACCTGGATGCGAGCGCGGTCGTGGTCGACCCCCTCGACAGCCTGACCGTCTACGCCGCGATTCCGGGCCTCGGCGTCTACAAGAGCGCGGACGGCGGGGCTACCTGGGGGCCCAGAAACACGGGACTCGGCAACCTCTCGGTCTTCGTCCTCGCGTTGGATTCCGCCATCCCGCCTGCCCTCTATGCCGGCACCTTCGGGGGTGGCGTGTTCAAGAGCACGACCGGAGGGGAGAGCTGGACCGTCGCGAACGCCGGCCTGGGCGGGCTGGCGGTCTTCGCGCTCGCGACCGATCCTTCGAACGCCTCGACACTCTATGCCGGCGTCGGTGCGGGCGACCACGACGCATTCATAGCCAAGCTGAGTCCTGACGGGTCCTCCCTCGTCTACTCCAGCTACCTCGGGGGCGGCGGTAACGAGCAAGCCCTCTCTGTCGCCGTGGACGGCCAGGGCGACGCTTCGGTGACGGGCTGGACCAATTCGCTTGATTTCCCGACATCGCAGGCTCTGCAGCCTGAGTTCGGCGGCGGCTACGCCGACGCATTCGTCGCGAAGTTCGACCCCTCTGGCTCCGCACTGATCTATTCGACGTTCCTCGGCGGGAGGGGTAATGATCTGGGATGGGGCATCGCGGTGGACGCCAACGGCAACGTGTTTGTGAGCGGGGACACCGATTCCGCAGACTTCCCCACGGCGAATGCCCTGCAGCCGGTCATTCGCGGGAGCTGGGATTCCGACGTGTTCGTGACGAAGATCGACCCGTCGCCCAGCCCATAGCCTGGCAGAGCGTCGCCTCGTTGCAACCCGAGCGACCGGACGCCTCCCTCTCGGCCAGATGGAATTTTCAGCAGGGAGTAGTGGTCCACCGATTTTTGATTGTCGGGTCTCTTCCCGGAACATTCCCCTTATTATGAGGTTGCCTTCTCTCGCGCCTCTTCATCCCTGCCATCCTCTGGGAGGCTCCCCATGGCCGGTGTCGCCCGTCCCCTTGCGCTCCCCAGAGGCTGGCCACGTGGCCTCCGCTCGGCGGCGGTGCACGCTGTCTCCATCGCCGAGTTCGCCCTGACCACCGCCCTTGGCTGGGCCGCTCAAAGCCTCAATCCCCGCCTCCGCCTCCGGGCCGAACTCGAGCGCCTCCGGAACGAGGTCTTACTTCTACGTGAGGAGATCCGCATCAAGGACGCCCGCATGCAACACATCGAAGCCCAGAAGCGGCCCCACTATCCGCCGACTGCGCGACTGGCGATCCTCGAGCTGCGGGCGGCACGCAACTGGTCTCTCGCCCAAATCGCCCGGATCTTCCTCGTGACCCCGGTCACGATCACCTCCTGGACGGCGCGCCTCAACGAGGAAGGGCCGGACGCTCTCGTCCGCCTGCCCGACCCGGTGAACAGTTCCCCGACTTCGTCGCCTACCTCGTCAGGCGCCTCAAGACCCTCTGCCCCACCCTGGGCAAGGTCAAGATCGCCCAGACCCTCGCCCGTGCGGGGCTTCACCTCGGCCCGACAACGGTCCTCCGGATGTTGCGGGAGACACCACCGCCGATCCCCTGCCGAACTCTCCAGATAACCCCTCGCACCGTCACCGCCCGAAAGCCGAATGACCTCTGGCACGTCGATCTCACGACCGTGCCCACGGCGCTCGGCTTCTGGACCTCGTGGAGTCCCTTCGCCCTACCTCAGGTCTGGCCCTTTTGCTGGTGGCTTGCCGTGGCTGTCGACCACTGCTCGCGGCGCCTCATGGGCTTCGCCATCTTCCGCCGCCAGCCCCCTCCGCGGCAGTTCGCGGGTTTCTGGAACGCCTGTTCCGGAGCGATCAGCCCCAGCACCTTGTCTCCGACCAGGGCAGCCAGTTTACCGCCAGAGAGTTCAAGCGCTGGTGCCACCGTCGCGGTACCCGGCAGAGGTTCGGTGCAATCGGCAAGTACGGCAGCCTCGCCGTGATCGAGCGCTGCATCCGCACCATCAAGAACGAGTGCTCCCGGCGATTGATTCTGGTTCCGTACCGTTTCACCATCATGCGGCAGGAACTAACGCTCTACGTCTCCTGGTACAACCGGCACCGGCCTCACTCGCGACTCGGTGCTGCCACTCCCGACGAGGTTTATCACCATCGGCGCTTCGCATCCCGGGTGCCGCGCTTCGAGCCCCGCCCGCGCTGGCCGCGACGCTCGGTTTGCGCCTCGCCTCAGGCTCTCATCCGCGGTCAGCCCGGAGTCGCGTTCCATCTCGCTGTCCGCTTCCACGGCGGACGGCGACATCTGCCGACCATCACGCTAATGCGCGCCGCGTAGCACATTTCCTCCCGCGACTTGGCACAGGGTTGCTCACGGACTCGTCTGTCTATTCCTCATGCGCAACTGGTCTGGCGCGTCGCTTCCACCATCTCTCGATGCCCACGGAGGCGTTGTCCATCACGATCTCGGCACTGAAGGACATCTCCCACCCTCGGAATCCCGGCGAAATGCCCCGTCAAGTCTCGGTGGACCACTACACCCTGCCATGCGCTTTGCGCCGTGGGGACGTGCTGTTCTATGAAGACCGGCCCGCAGGGAGGCGGCCGGGGGAGCGGGCCAGGGAAGCGGCGACGTCGAGCGACACCCTGTGGATCGTGTACGCGACGAAGATCCCCCCAAGGACATCGATGGTGTAGTGCGTCCTCGTGGACAGGACGAGCAGGATCTCGAACGCGACGTTTCCCCACGCGAGTCCTTTGAGCAAGGGGCGGCTGCCGGCTGTCGCAAGGGCGATGAGCACCGCATTCGCCGTGTGTCCACTGAACCAGAAATCATTCACGTACGGCTTGCTGAGCGTGAACACGCCCTCCGGGAACTGCCAGACCGAGTGATCCGGCGGAGGGAGCGTCGTGGTATGGAGGAAGACCCAATGGAGGAAATAGGCGACGTACAAGCAGATCCCCAGGCGGATGCCTTTGCCCGTGAACAGGATGATCAGAGCGATGCCTACGAAGAACAGCTCCATGAGGAAGAGTTCCCAGCCAGAAGATGTACTGAGCCGTCTCCTTGCCCACCATCAGAAGCAACGAGGGGACGACAAGTTGACCCAGATCGTCCACTCCCGACGCGTTCTTGTACGCCGGGACCGAGCATACGCCGAGCGCGACCGACATCGCGTAGAGCACGAGCATCACCGAGACGGCGATGATTCTTCGGGTCATCTCTCCTCGTTCGTCCACCGGGCGATGGCGACGACGAGTCTCCTGGGGCCGAGGCGCGCCGCCAGGGCCATGAGCTTGTTTCGCAGTCCCGGAACGATCACCGCCCTGCCTTTCTTCAGCCCGCGATAGCCCGCTTCCGCCACCACCGCCGCGTCCATCACCCCCGTGCGGTAGACGCGCGCGCGCTCCATCCTGGCTCGGCCGCCGAATCCGGTCCGGGTCGGCCCTGGGCACAGGGTGCTGACCGTCACGCCCGTGCCGCCGAGCTCGTTGGACAGCGCCTCCGAGAAGGAGAGCACGTAGGCCTTGGTCGCGTAGTAGACCGACATCCGGGGCCCGGGCTGGAAGGCGGCGGTCGAGGCGACGTTGAGGATCCGCCCTTCTCCCCTGCGGATCATCTGCCGCACGGCCAGCTTCGTGAGCTCCGTCAGTGCGACCATGTTGAGCTCCATCATCTCCCGCTCGGCCACGATGTCGGTCTCCACGAATGGGCCGTATGTGCCGAACCCCGCGCAGTTCACGAGCACGCCGATCGGGATCGAAGCGCGCCGAAGCTCGTCGAAGATCTCCTCGGCTGCCCGTGGGCGCGACAGGTCCTTCGGAATCAGCTTCGGCGCGATGCCAGCCGGTCCGCCGAGCTCCTTGCCGATCTCCTCCAGCCGCTCCCGGCTGCGGGCGACAAGGACGAGGTCGTGGCCGTCGCGCGCGAACAGTTTCGCCAGTGCGTAGCCGATGCCGCTCGTGGCGCCGGTGACGAGTACGCTTCCCGCTCGGGCCGCCACAATTCTCGGACTACCGCGCCTGGAGGGCGTCGGCGAACATCCGCGTGTAGAAGCGATACCAGTCGCTCTGGAACCGCTCCTGGGGGTCGTACTGGCGCTTCAGCTTCAGGAAGTCGACGAACTGCGGGTAGCAGGTCTCGACTTGCGTCCGCGTCGCCCAATGATGATAGGTCAGGTAATAGCTGCCGCCGTACTGAATCGCCCGGTCGATGAGGCGGCGGAAATCGACCGCCGTCTTCTCGACCGACTGGGGATCGTGCGCCGTGTGCAGGTTGAAGATGATGCTCGCGTAGCGCTCCTTCGCCCAGGGGAGGAAGCTCTCGTCGTCCTTCTCGATGAAGCGAATGGTGCCGTAAATGACGTTCGCGCCGCTCTCGCGAAGGTCCTTGCGGACGCTCTCCATGAAATCGACGAGCGCATCCCGCGGGACGTAGACCTCGGTGATCATCTCGGTGCCCCGGCCCGTGGGGCCCAGTCGCTCGTTGAGCTTCTCGTGATAGTTGTCCAGGTACTCGGCCAGCTGGTGCGTGTCGGACCAGTAGAGCTGGCCGTCGGTGGAGAGGTAATAGTTCGTGTAGGCCTCGTACGCCTTCTTCTTGTCGGTATGGGCGAGATAGAACAGCTCGCTCCATTCCTCGGGGTGCAGCTCCCGCAGGCGCTCGGGCATCGCCGTCTTCTCGTCGACCGGTCGGTAGCAGGAGAAAACACCGCGGGTGAGGAAGCTCTTCGACAGGGGGTCGATATCGAACTGGAAGTCGCCGTACAGGTAGCCGTCCTTGATTCTCTGCTCGATCGCCGGCACCAGCTCTTTCAGATCGATGACCCGGACCACGCGCCGCACCTTCCGGCGCGGCACGAGCCGCAGCTTCACGTCCGCGATCACGCCGAAGAGACCGTAGCCGCCGATCGCCAGGCGGAACAGCTCCGGATTCTCCTTGCGGCTGCACGTCCGGACCTTCGCGTCGGCGTCGACCAGAGTGAACGACTCGACGTCGTCGATGAACGGCTTGAAGGCCAGCCCGCGCCCGTGCGCGTTCGCGGAGAGCGCCCCGCCGATGCTCAGCCGGTCGGCGCCGGTCTGCTTCTGGCGGATCCCCCACGTTCGCGAAATCCCCTGCTGCCTTCGCGCCAAGTCATCGAGGAGCTCCGGCCACCGGATCCCGGCCTGGACCACGAGGAAGCCGTGCTCGGCGTCCAGGCTCACGACTTTGTCCATCCGGCCCATGTCCAGCAGGATCGTATCGGTCCCGAACTGCTGAGCCCCCATCGCATGCCGCCCGCCCGCGATGCTGATGGCCCGGCGCTCGGCACCGGCTTGGCGGACGATCGTCTGGATGGCCTCGACGGAATCGGGACTGATCACCCGATTCACCCGTGTCTCGTTCAACTGGGAGTGAACGTCGTTGACCACGACACCGGCGTCGGGCGGCCTCTGGGCCGGGGCGCAGGAGAGCCACATCGCCAGTGATGCGAAGAGCGGTGTCAGCGTCTTCGCGGGCACGATCCGCATCGGCTTTTCACCTCTCGGCCGCCGAGGGAGCGGCGATGAAGCGGCGACCCGCCAGGAAGACCAGACCGAAGGCCGTCATCTGGATCAGGTGATAGAGAGCGTTGTGGTTGATGTGGATGGCGTGGAAAGCAATGTGGCGCCTCTGCACGATCGCCGCCACGATCGTCAGGACCACCCCGATGAGTCCGGCGAGAGTCGATGAGTCAGGGTTATTCCGATAAGAGACGAGGAACGAGACGCCGAGGAAGACAACCGACGGCGCGTAGTTTGCGATGGCGATCCAGAAGCGCTGATCCACGGCGAGGACGACGACAGCGTACGCGACGCACTCGCCGGCCGCGAGCACCTCGATCACATGCGCCGTCCCCGCGGTGAAGATGAGCCGGCCGCCGATCGACCAGACCGCGAAGGTCGTGGAGCCGAGGGCGAGCAGCGCAATTCGCCAGAGAACCGTACCCGCGATCGAGTCCTGGCTCAGGAAGAAGCCGTGCACGGTGCCTCCGGCGAGCGCCGCGATCCCGGCGGAGGCCAAGAAGATTGCGAAGGAGCGGCGCAGCTCGCCCCGGGCTGGCACGCCGCGCAAGAGCAGCCAGGTGAGAAGCGCGCACTCGAGCGTGACGCCGTAGTCCGTGAGGGCAACATCAGGCTCGGTCATCCGAGTGTCGGCGGCGTCCTTGAGGGTCTCTCGACTCTCAGAAAGGAGCGCGCCGTCGACGCCATGTTAGGTGGCGCGCCCGGGGGAGTCAAGCCAAGCGGAGGCACCGCTGTCCATCCTCCGAGTCATCATCCTGCCCTCCGGCTCTCGTCCTCCGTCCTCTTCAGGAAGCAGGCGATTACTCCACCAATTTATCGCTTAAATGAAGGACGAATTTCGGAGGGTGGACAGTGGGAGAAGGTACGTCGGCTTTCGTGCTAGTGTCCTGAATTAGAGATTCGCTGACAAAAGCGTGCGATGCTCGCGAAGATCTCATCGGCGGTCTTGGTCCACACGAACGGCTTCGGGTGCTTGTTGTTGGAGCTGAGGTAGGTCATGATCGCCTGTTCCAGCTC
>WNGH01014421.1_pt1 | contig 15182 bp, 15 predicted proteins | sample 5400631 | NCBI WGS metagenome assembly WNGH01 (sample SAMN13153373, study PRJNA577476) | soil metagenome | isolation source: 115 cm soil or saprolite under Garry oak tree replicate 1 | place: USA:California | collected 2016-06-15
GAAATCTCACACGCGGAATGCGGCAATCTGTTCGGCGACGAAGCCGTGATCCATATTTTGAAGAGTTGCGGAAACAGCAGCGAAGGCGTTTACAAATTCACTTACGGAACCACCTCGACGCAGCGCACCGTGCTGCGCTCGGCCACCGATCTGATGCTCGATGCCATGCGCGAATTTGACGAAGGAACGCGTGACATGGCGGACAAGGAAGCGCTATGAGCGAAGCGATGACCATTCCGCCCATGGGAGAAGCGCCCGCCAAACGGACGCCCACCGTGTATTTCATCGATGACAGCGCCACCATGCGCGAAGTCATCAAGATTGCTTTTCGCCGCGAGAACATCAACGTCATTACTTGTGCCGACGCCGCCTCCGCGCTCGCGCAGTTCGAACAAAACCGCCCGGATGTGGTGATCACCGACGTGATCATGCCGGATCAGGATGGTTACTCCGTCTGCAGCCAGATCAAACAGCATCCGGAATTCTGCGAAACGCCGGTCGTGCTGATGTCCGGCGTGGTCAATAAAAGCGTCGCCGACAAGGCGGTCTCCGTGAAAGCGGATGAACTGATTCGCAAGCCGTTTCAGCCGCAGGAATTGATTGGGCGGGTGAAGAGCCTCCTGGAGCCCAAGAGTGCAATACCCGAGCCCGTGGCGGAGCGGCCCGTTCCTTCGCACGCCCTTAGCAGTCTTTTTGCGCCGCCTCCGGTTCCGGCGCCCCGCGCTATTACTCCTCCGCCGCCGGCGGCCGTTCCCGATTCTGCCTGGCCGCGAGCGCTTGCGGAAGCCTTCACACCGCGTCAACCTCTCTACCCGCCCCAGGATCCTCAACGTGTGACTGCAGCCCCGGTCCGGCCAGCCCCCACTGTGGCTGACGTCCAGAAGCTGCGCGTGGAGATTGCTCGTTTAGATCTACTCGTGAAGAAGCTACAGACGGAACTTCAGATCGAGCGGCAGTACAACCAAGCTCTGGAAACACAGATTCGCACCCTCACGGATGTGTGATTGCCGCCAGAACCAGTCTCAATTTCCTCTGTCTCAGCAACCTTTCGGCCAGTTGACGCTCGAACGCGGATTCAGTAGCCTGACTCTGCGCCATTCACTGATTGTTTTTCAATTCCTTTGATCACGGGGGGACCCTCGATGGGCAGCAGTAGCGATTCGAGTATTTCTCGACGTGAGTTTGCGCGGCGAGCCGTCTTTGCTTCCGCCGCTGCGTCATTCTCACCGTCAAATCTTCTCAGCACTGAAACTGTCGCGGCGCCACCGCAGGCACAGTCGCCTGTGAATCCACCAAAGCTTTCACCGGAAGGCCAGGCGGAAGTCGAATCGCGCATTCAAGCCATCTTGGCTCAATACGGCAGCAGGCTCTCTGACGTTCAAAAAACCGATATACGAAGACTGGCAACCGAAGCTCAGCCACCCCTTGAGCGTTTGCGCGCGTTCGCGACGAATAACGGAGATGGGCCGGCGCTGTACCTGAAGCCTTTGATGGAGCGAGAAAAGAAGCCTTCGTCGATGCCCGCGGCACCCAAACCCGCGGCCGCGCCGAAGAACTCCTGAGGAGCCCGCCGAATGCCTGGTGAAGAGCTTTTCTATCTCCCTGTAAGCGAACTCGCGAAACGCATCGAGTCGAAAAAACTTTCTCCCGTGGATTTGACGCAAGCGTTCCTCGACCGCAGCGAGAAGCTCGGGCCACGCTTTAATGCCTACGCCCGCTTGACGCCAGACATTGCCCTGGAACAAGCCAGGGCAGCTGAGAAAGAAATCCAGCACGGCCACTACCGCGGCCCGCTACACGGGATTCCTTATGCCGCGAAAGACCTGCTGGCGGTGAAAGGACTTCCGACGACATGGGGCGCGAAGCCCTATGCAAACCAGGTATTCAATTACGACGCAACTGTGATCGAACATCTGAAGCGGGTTGGCGCGGTGATGATCGGCAAAGCGGCAATGATCGAACTCGCTGGCGGCATGGGCTATCGCTTTGCCTCAGCGTCCTTGCAGGGTGAAACAAAGAATCCTTGGGACACCAGCTGCTGGACTTGCGGTTCATCTTCCGGCTCGGGAGCGATCGTGGCGGCGGGTCTGGCAGCTTTTGCAATCGGCACGGAGACTTGGGGCTCGATCATCTGCCCCTCGGCCTTCTGCGGCGTGAGCGGTTTGCGGCCGACCTACGGCCGCGTCAGCCGATACGGTGCGATGGCCCTTGCGCCTTCGATGGATAAGATCGGCCCGATGGCGCGGAGCGCGGAAGACTGCGCACGGATTTTTGCCGCTATCGCAGGGCATGACCCAAAAGATCGCGGAACGGTTCCCATCGACAAAGGCGCCTTTACTTATTCACCTTCCTTGGAATTGCATTCGCGGCCTCTAAGAGTCGGCTGGCTTTCGAATGCCTGGAAATCTCTTGAAGCAGGAGTCACTAAACCCATTGAAGCCGCCAGCAGGATCCTCAAAAAATATTTTTCGAGCGTGAAGGATGTCGCTTTGCCTGTAGGTCCTTGGGAAGAGGCGGGCGCCATCATCGTCGGCGTGGAGTGCGCCGCTTCCTTCCGCTCCTTGATACGCTCCGGTCGAGTCAGCGAATTAACCGATCCGCTGGGACAAATTGCCGGTTATGTGAATGAGCAGTATTCGGCTGTGGACTATCTGCAGGCTCTTAAGGTGAGGGAAATCGCCCAGAAGAAGATGGATGCTTTGTTTGAAACATTCGACATCATTGCCACAGCGGCTCAACCAGTTGGCGCTACGCCTCTGAGCCTAAATCTCGAGACCGGCCTGGTTTTTCCCGATCCTCTTGGCGGCATCGGCAATATGTGCGGGCTGCCCGCGATGTCCGTTCCCTGTGGATTCACAGAAAAAAACCTTCCGGTCGGGCTGCAATTTGTCGGGAGGGCGGGCGACGATTTTGCCGTGATACAAGCCGGGAGGACCTTCCAGCTGCACACCGACTGGCATAAAAGGCATCCGAAGACTCGTTAGGAATTGACGACGATCTGAGCTAGGGGAAGATAACTTCAACTCTGTTTCAGGATGTCGTGAACGGCGCGAAGAAGCGCCCAGCGGCTGAAGGGTTTCGCTAGTAAGCGCATTGATGAATCGCCCTGGGCGAAGTTCGCGGCTGCCCGTTCACTGTAGCCGGACATGTATAGAACGCGAAGGTCCGGGCGATTCCGCACCAGGCGCGAGCCAAGCTCCTGGCCGGTCATTCCGGGCATGACCATGTCCGTGACGAGCAAGTCGATGGCTCCTTCGTGCTTCTCGACTCTTCTCATGGCTTCCGCCCCATCGTGTGCTTCGATTACGGTGTAGCCACCGGATTCGAGAAACTCACGCGCGACCTCGCGCACATCTTGCTCGTCCTCGGCGAGCAGGATGGTTTCCGTTCCTCGCGGCGCCTCCGCGGCCGCGCGTGCTGCTCCGATCCTCTCGATGGGCTGGTCGACTCGCGGAACATAAATCTTGAAAGAAGTTCCTCTTCCCAATTCACTGTACACCCAGATAAATCCACCGCTTTGCTTTACAACTCCATAAACCGTCGCCAGCCCCAGACCGGTGCCTTTTCCTTGAGGTTTGGTGGTGAAGAAAGGCTCAAAAATATGTGCCTGCGTTTCCGCGTCCATTCCTGTGCCGGTGTCCGAGACGGCCAGAAGAACGTAGCGTCCCTGACGGACGATGGGATGCACGGCGTTGTACGCGCTGTCCAATTCAGCATTCAAAGTCTCAATAAGGAGCCGCCCTCCGCCAGGCATGGCGTCGCGAGCGTTGACTGCCAGATTCATAATCACTTGTTCCATCTGGCTCGCGTCGGCGCGAATCGCGCCTAGATCCTGGGAGCCCCGAATGACTAGCTCTATGTCTTCACCAATCAACCGGGGAAGCAACCTGCCCATCTCTTCGACGACATCGTTGAGGTTCATGACGCGGGGTTGCAAAACTTGCAAGCGGCTGAAAGCGAGAAGCTGACGGGTCAGGGCGGAGGCGCGATCGGCGGCGCGGTCGATCTGCTCAATCTTCCTCGAATAATGTTCTGAGGGAGGAAGAACGTTGAGGAGCAGCTCCGTGTGCCCCTTAATGACCATCAGCAGATTGTTGAAATCATGCGCCACGCCGCCTGCCAGGCGGCCGACGGCCTCCATCTTTTGCGATTGGCGGAGCTGCTGTTCCAGAAGATGGCGTTCGCTGATGTCTTGGGCGACCACCAGGCGGACTTGCCTCCCTGCGTATTCCAATTGGTGGGATGTGATTTCGACTTCGAAGATTTTGCCGTCTTTTTTCCGGTGTTTCCAATTGCCCTGATAACGCCCCGCGCCGCTCCATTGCTTGGAATGTTCGAGATATTTGACTTTTTCCTCGTCGCTACGAATGTCCAGGACCGTCATGCTTTTGAATTCATCCTGGGAATAACCGTACTGGCGGACCGCGGCATCGTTCACTTCGAGGAATCGCAGAGTTTCATTGTCCTGAACCCAGGTGGGAAGAGGGTTGTAGCTAAACAGCAGCCGGAACATCTCTTCGTTCTTGCGAAGCGCCTCTTCGGAGCGCCGCCGCTCGATCGCGAGCGCGATGTGGCCGCCGACGGAGCTGAGAAATTCCAGGTCGCGAATGTCGTAGGCATCTTCGATTTGATAATGCTGAACGACCAGGACACCGATGGTTGCTGTGGGTGTTTTGAGGGGAACCCCCAGCCACGAAGGCGACGGCGAACCAACGAGTTCAACTTCACCCTCCGCCGCAAGCCGGTCAAACTCCTGCTGCGGAATCAAGACAGGTGACCCCGTCCGGAAAACATAAGCGGTGCAACTGCGGCCTACCTTTTGCGGAGCCGGCGCAACATCGATCTGGTCAGCGAAAAATGGAAAGCTAAAGGCGTCCGCCTCCGGGTCATGGAGAGCCACGAAGCAATTCTCCGCGTAAAGAACTTTTTTCAGCGCTTGATGAATGCCCCTCAACAGTTCGTCTAGGTTCGCGGTTTGATTGAGGGCCTGCACGACCTCGGAGATGACCTGGCGCTCCGATTCCATCCGGTGAAGATCCGTGACATCCTGAAAACCAACAACAATGCCTTCGATGGCGGGCACTTTGGTCTTATCGCGGGCTAATACATCGAACCAGCGCCAGTTCCCATCTTTGCATTGCAACCGGCAGAGGCGGCCAATTGTCCCTCCTCCACTGGCCAACAGCTCGTCAAGGCATTCACGAACTCCACTGACATCGTTTGCATGCAGAAGGCTAGTGATTGATTTTCCGACAAGGTCTTCAGTTCGGTGGCCAAGGAGACGTGCAAAACCAGCATTGGCAAAGAGAATGATCTCCTGCTGGCTGAGAATGGCGATGAGTTCTCTGGTGGAGTCTAGCAACAGAGAGAGTTGCTCCGGGCCAATGTCGATGCCTTGGCTGGAAAAAGAGCGCTGTGACATGTGGTCGGTGCTCGCGACACCAGCCTGCGCGTGGAGCGCCGCGGGCACGGTGAAACCTGCATCCTCCGTTAGGAATTCGCGTTCTGAAATGACCCTGAGAGTAAGGACCTAACTAACTTCATGATTTTACGGGATCGTCCCTTCCCGGAAAGACGGCACCCGGAACGGTGTTGCGAAATAATGACTGTACAGCAGGACAGGTGGTACAGCGATCAACAGTTGGCTTTTCCTCATACTCTGCGCGTGCTACGCTCCCTCGGTTCTTTAAGAACGACGGCACGTATCCTTGCAACGGCCCGCATAACTACCTCGAGGAGGCCATCGCCCAATGCACGACACTTGGAAAGATATGTTTGTTATGGGACTTCCGCTTCTGGAAAAGATCCTCCGTCCGATCTTCGTGTACGCCTTTCTGGTGATCAGTCTTCGGCTCTCCGGGAAACGTGAACTCGTCCAGCTCAATCCATTCGATCTCGTTGTTTTGCTCACTCTTTCGAATACCGTGCAGAACGCTATCATCGGGGAGGATAATAGCGTCATCGGCGGAATCATTGGCGCTACTTCCCTGCTCGTCACCAACTATCTCGTCGTGCGCTTCCTCTACGATCACAGAAAGCTCGACCAACTGGTCGAAGGAAGAGCCGACGTCTTAGTCGAAAACGGGAAGGTGCGTACACAGCATTTGAAGAAAGAGCTTATTACCATGGCACAGCTCGAAGCCGCAGCTCGGAAACAAGGTTTCGAGTCACTCTCCGAGGTCGAACAATGTGTCCTCGAGCCCGGTGGAACGCTCACATTTCTCGGGAAGAAGCCGGGCACCGAGGACGTCCGCCATCAGGAATTGCTTGGCAAGCTGGAACGCATGACGCAGGAAATCGCCCTGTTACGGGGTGGGCAACCTCCGGCGCACGCCTAGTTCAGTGAAGCAACAAGCCCGTAGCTGCCAGCGCAATGCCCAAGATACCTATGAGCCCGCCACCAAACCAGAATGCTTTACGTTTGGTCAAGAGGGTGATTGAACAGATGACCAGCCCTATTTCTAGAAGCGCCTCTCCTCCGTCAAAACGGTCTGCGCGTCGGCTCACAAGATCGCGTTCTTTCTCCAGTTCTTTTGCCTTCTCGCTGATGTCTTCCTTATCGCTATCGTAGCGCTCGATGTCCTTTTCGTATTTTTCTAGCTTGGCTTCAGCTTTGTCCCTGTCTCGCGGGATCATGGTTTCAATTAGGTCCGCGGTATTCTGCATTCCATGATAGCGTCCGTTTTTCGCCTGATAATAGGCCCACTGGTCCGTTGCTTGTGACTGAAGGAGAAGTTCTTCCGTATGCGCGCGATGGCCAAGCAGCGTCGCTCCTGCCACAAGGACCGCCATAATAGAAATCGTGATCGAAACCGGCAGCACCAACGGATCATCCTCCCCACCGTGGTGCCTCTCGGGAAGTTCGAAGCCTTCGCCCATTTCACTATTCTCCCTGTAAGTGATTAAACCGAAGAATCGGAAGCGATTGCCACTAGCGATTCGTGCGCCGCCGCCAGCGTCCTCTCAATATCCGTGGACGTATGCGCGGCGGACACAAATGCAGCCTCGAACTGTGACGGCGCCAGGAATACGCCTCGATCAAGCATTTCGCGAAAAAACCTGGCATATCGCTTCGTGTCCGAGCGCTTGGCATCCGCGTAATTTTGCACCGGCTCCGGCGTGAAGAAAACCGTTGAGAGCGAACCGAAGTCATTGATCTGCGCGGGAATTCCGGCCATCGTTAGTTCATCGCGAAGGCCAGAGACCAGGCGCCCCGCCAGTTGCGCCATCTCTTCGTACAGTCCAGGCTTTGTGAGCTGTTTGAGTGCCGCAATACCCGCCTGCATCGCCAGCGGGTTTCCCGCAAGCGTTCCGGCCTGATACACCGGACCGAGTGGCGCCACATTGTTCATCAACTCGGCGCGCCCGCCGTAGGCCGCCACGGGTACACCGCCGCCGATGATTTTTCCGAGCGTCGTGAGGTCGGCTTCAATCCCAAAAAGTTCCTGCACATTTCACGTAATCCCTTCAAGAATCCGGCTCCCGGCGGAACGACTCCCATATTTGCAGCGATGGGTTCGACAATGATGGCCGCAATCCCGTCCCGATGATGCTGGAAAATTTGCTCGACCGCGTTCAGATCGTTAAACGGTACGTTCAGCGTCAATGCAGCGAGCGCTTGCGGAACGCCCGGGCATTCAGCAATTCCCAGCGTGGCGAGGCCTGAACCCGCCTGCGACAGGAAACTGTCCGCGTGCCCGTGATAGCAGCCCTCAAATTTGACGATGAAGTCGCGCTTCGTCACCCCGCGTGCCAAGCGTACTGCGCTCATGGTTGCTTCTGTGCCGCTGGAGACGAAGCGAATCTTCTCAATAAAAGGAATCGCCCGCGTAATCAGCGTGGCAAGTTCCAGCTCCAGTTCGGTCGTGACGCCAAAACTTGTGCCGCGGCCCGCCTGATCGGCAATCGCCGCGCTGATGGCGGGATTCGCGTGTCCCAGGACCATCGCCCCCCAGGAGCACACGAAATCAAGCAGCTCGTTTCCGTCCGCGTCGTAGAGGTATTGACCACTGCCACGCTCGATGATCAGCGGCTCTCCGCCCACCGAGCGGAACGCTCGGACCGGGCTGTTCACGCCGCCAACCAGCACTTTCTCGGCGCGCTCAAAAATCTCGCGCGAACGCTTCCGTTCGCGATTCAATCTGGATTGCACTGTACTCATGTAGTGTATTTAGAGACTAGCTATCTAAGCTCATTTGGACTGCCCAGTGATCTAGTCTAATTTAGACTAGAAGCTGTTGCATAACCTAGTACTGGCCCCTGAAAAGAAGGTAGTTGAGTTTTCTCAGATGAGAGATAAGCAGAGTCAGCAGCGCCGAGGGAGGGCCGATGGCCCGATCGGGTCCGTTGCTGAGCGAAGCGCAGTGGAAGAAAATCGCGCCCTTGCTTCCGAAACCGCGCAAGAATCGCCGTGGTGGTCGCCCGTGGATCGAGAATCGCCGTGTGCTGGAAGGGATTCTCTGGATTCTGCGGAGTGGGGCCCGCTGGCAGGACTTGCCGGAGGAATATCCGCATCCTTCGACCTGCTGGCGGCGGTTGCGGGATTGGGAGGAGCAGGGCATTTGGCTGAAAGTCTGGCGCGCGTTTCTGAGCGAATTGAACGAACGCCAGCAGTTAAAGTGGAGCGAATCGTTCTTGGACGGGAGCTTTGCTCCCGCGAAAAAAGGGGCTGCGGAGTCGGAAAAACCAAGCGGGGCAAGGGGACGAAGTGGATGGTGGTGGTCGACGGCCGCGGTCTTCCTTTGGGAGAGTTCCTTCACTCTGCATCCCCGGCGGAAGTCCGGCTCGCGGAAACGACGCTCGCGACGATCCGGGTAGGGCGGCGTCATCACCCCGGCCGGCCACGGCAGAAGCCGGAGCGGGTAATCGCTGACAAAGCGTACGACAGCGATCCACTGCGAAAGCGGTTGCTGCAGCGCGGGATCGAACTGATCTGTCCGCACAAGAGAAATCGCGTTCGGCCGGCAACGCAGGATGGCCGCGCGCTTAGGCGGTACCGACGGCGCTGGATCGTCGAGCGCACCAACGCGTGGCTGGGGAACTTCCGACGCTTGGTCGTGCGCTACGACCGTTCCCTCACAATTTACCGGGCGTTCTTTCATATCGCCTGCTTCATGATCGTCTTGCGAAGGGTTGTGCAATAGACTAGCACGCCTTCAGCCACCGGGCGACGTCCTTGGCGTGGTAGGTCAGAATAATCTCCGCTCCGGCGCGCTGAACTCCTGTCAGGATTTCCAGAACCACTCTCTTTTCATCCAGCCAGCCCTTCTGCGCCGCCGCTTTCACCATCGCGTATTCGCCGCTCACATTGTAGGCACCGACCGGGACATCGAACGTGTCGCGCACCCTGCGGATGACATCCAGGTACGCCAGCGCGGGCTTGACCATCACCATGTCGGCGCCTTCTTCCAGATCGAGCTGCACTTCCTTCAACGCTTCCCGGACGTTGGCGGGGTCCATCTGGTAGCTGCGCCTGTCACCAAACTGGGGAGCAGACTGCGCCGCTTCCCGGAAAGGTCCGTAAAAGCCGGAACAATATTTGGCGGCATAAGAAAGAATCGCAATGTCTTCAAACTTGTGTTCATCCAGTGTCTCGCGAATAGCCGCGACTCTTCCGTCCATCATGTCCGAGGGGGCGACAATGTCAGCCCCGGCGCGAGCGTGTGAGAGCGCCTGCTGAGCAAGAATCGCCACTGTGGCGTCGTTGGCGACCTCGCCCTTCTCGACAACGCCGCAGTGCCCGTGGTCCGTGTACTCACACAGGCACACGTCCGTAATGACGAGAAGATTCAGTTTTGCTTTGCGAATCACTTCAATGGCGCGCTGGACCACGCCCTGAGCACTCAGGGAACTCGCGCCGCGAGCATCCTTCGTTTCGGGCAGTCCAAAAAGAATAATCCCAGGAATACCGAGCGACTCCACCTCGCGGCATTCCTCGACGATCTGATCGACAGACTGCTGATAGACGCCGGGCATGGAACTGACTTCCTGCCGCACATTTGTGCCCGGACACACAAACATCGGGTAAATCAGGCCCGCCGTCGTAAGGCGCGTCTCCCGCACCAGGCCGCGCAGCGCTTCGCTCCGCCGCAAACGTCTCGGTCGATGGGTGGGAAAACTCATCTTAGTTTCATTCCTGCTGGAGCCGCTTTCCCCGCTCCCGCAAAATGCTTTTCCAGCGCTTCAATCACCGCCGCGGCGGTCGTATCCGCGGCCACCACGGCGTGCGAAACTCCCGCCTCGCGCAACGCGTTGGCGGTCACAGATCCAACCGCGGTAATGCTCAGTTTATCTTGCATGGCGCGCAATTGCTCGCTGCCAAATAGTTCAATGAAATGCTGCACCGCCGACGGGCTGAAAAACAAGACCGCATCCGCGTCGCCGTTGGCGATATTCTTTAAGTTCCGTTGATCGATTTCAGTTGGCCGCAGCGTACGATAGGCAACCACTTCTGTCACTTCCGCACCATACCTCTCTAAAGCCGGTGGCACCTTGCTGCCCGTTCGAATCAGCGGTTTCCTGAGCTCGTTGCTCCGCTTCATAACCGCGCGGACCGCCTGCACACTGGTAAAAATGATCCAGTCAAACTGCTCGATTTGCGCAATCGCGGCATCCAGCGGCGCGAAGTCTTTCGGGTCTGCAAAGGCCACCAAGGGAAGCATCACAGGGATGGCGCCGCGCGCGGAAAGCTCTGTTCCGATCGTCTCGCTCTGCGCCGCGGATCGCGTGATGACAATCCGTTTTCCAACCAACGGTCCTGGAGACGTTTCAGCCACGCTGGCGGCCCACTTCTTCCAGGATGGACTGCGCGCCCGCTTCAACAAGCACTCGCGCCATGTGCTCGCCCAGTTGCGCCGCCTGCTCCGCCGGAGCAGTCGCGCGCCGCTTGATATATTGCGAGCCATCTACGGAGCAAACGCATGCCTCGAGAACAAGTTCGCCACGCTCGATCCGCGCCCAGGCACCCAAAGGCACCTGGCAGCCACCGTGCAACGCCGACAGGAGTGCGCGCTCGGCGATGATCGCCGCGCGTGTCTCTGCGTCGTCCAGAGGCGCGACAAGGTCTCCCGCTTCTGTGTCTTTCAACCGGCATTCCAACGCGATGGCGCCCTGTCCCACGGCGGGCATACACACATCCGGTGCGAGAATCTCCGAAATCCGCTGGCTCAATCCGAGTCGATCCAGCCCCGCCTTGGCAACCATGACCGCCTCATATTCGCCACTCTCCACTTTTCGCAACCTAGTGTCCACGTTTCCCCGTAGGTCGCGCAAATCGAGGTCTGGCCGAAGGTGCCTCAACTGTGCTTGCCGCCGCAGGCTGCTCGTTCCCACGCGCGCTCCATCCCGCAGATTTGCAAGCGTGGACCCCACAAGACAATCGCGCACGTCATCGCGCCTGCACACCGCCGGAAACATGAGCCGCGAAGGGATCTCGGTCGGCACATCCTTGACACTGTGCACCGCCAGGTCGATGGACTCTTCCAGCAGCGCCTCTTCCAGTTCCTTGATGAAAATTCCCTTGCCGCCAATCTGGGTCAGCGGCGCTTGCTGCATCTTGTCACCACTGGTCTTGATGATAATAGTTTCCGCTTCCATGCCGGTGGCAGCAAACAGTTTTTTGCGAATAGATTCCGCCTGCCATTTGGCAAGCAAGCTGCCGCGCGTTCCGATGCGCAGGATTCTCACGGCTTCTCCCGGTTCGAAAGGAACAGATCGCGCAACGCCTCGACGTTTTGAATCTTCCGCCGGAGTTCTTTCTCGCTCCGCAAACGTTCCGCCGGCTCAAGAAGCAGTTTCTCCAGTATTTCATCCATCAATTTTTCCACACGAGCACGATCCGCTTCCGTCAGATGCCTCATCGACTCCATGCGCGACCGAAGGAACGCCGCACGTTCTTCCTGCACCCTGGCTCGGAGCGCATCCACAAATCCGACGAGCTCCACGCTCGCCTGCCAGGACAGAAATTTGGTTACGTGATCATCCACAATACTTTGGGCCCGGGGAATTTCACTTTCCCGCGCGTTGCGATTTTGCTGCACAATCTCGCTCAGGTCGTCGGTGTTGTACAGGTAGACGTTGTACAGATCCGCTACGCCAGGGTCTATATTCCGCGGCACCCCCAGATCCATCAAGAACAAGGCTCGGTTTCCGCGCGCCGCCATCGCCCGCTCGACGATTTCACGGCGCAGGACCGGCTCTTCCGCCGCTACCGACGACACGACTACATCTGGTGATTGTAGAGCGGCATCCCACTCCGTCCAGCCTACGACCTTTCCGCCAAACCGCCCGGCCAGTTCCTCCGCGCGATCGGGCGACCGATTCATTACATAGAGGTGCGCAATCCCGCGATCCCTGAGATTCGAAACCACTTGCTCGCTGATCGTACCCGCTCCCAATACCAGCGCGGTGCGCTCGTTCAACTTTCCAAAAATACGCTCCGCCAATTTCACGCCAGCGGAAGCCACCGACATTGGCCGCGTCCCGAGCTCGGTTTCCGTGCGCACACGCTTTCCGACTTCCAGGGCGCCCTGGAAGAGCCGATTCAGTACCGGCCCGGTCGCGCCATTTTCGTGCGCCAAGCGATACGCTTCCCGCACCTGGCCAAGGATCTCCGTTTCACCCAACAGCATGGAATCGAGCCCCGCGGCAACTCGAAACAGATGCCTGACAGCTTCGCGATCGTAGTGGTGATAGAGCGAAACGCTCAGGACATCCGGGCGCACGGAATGAAACTCGCTCAGGAAAGTAGAGAGTCCCGCGGCACACTCGTGGGAAGATTCCGGCGGCACGCCGTAAACTTCGCTGCGATTGCACGTGGAGAGCACCAATGTTTCTTCAAGAATTCCCCGCGCGCGAAGCTCCTCACCGGCTCGCCTGGACTGCTCAGCGTTGAAAGACACCCTTTCGCGCACCTCAACGGGCGCCGTGCGATGGTTCAGTCCGACGAGAACGATTTCCATCCCCTGGTTCGTTCCCTCCTAAAAATACCGGTGGCTATGCGAGAGATAGAGATTCACCACCGTAAAACTCAGCACCACAATCACAAAATTGAAAATGCACAGTCTTGAAGCTCGCGCTCCACGCCACGCCGTCGTGCCCGCCAGACGGAAGTACAGCGCGTACAGCGCGAGCACGATCAGCGTGATCACGTACTTGGGGTCGTAAAATGAATTCTGGCCCGGCAGTTGGTCTACGGACACGAAACCCAAAGCTGTTCCAATGGCGATCGAAACAAGACCAACTAGTACGCTCGATCGGCTCATCTGATCGAGTAGTTCCAGCGGCGGAAGTCGCCAGACCACATCGCCGACTTTGTGGTTTCGCAGGAGCCGTTCCTCTCCAAGAAAAATCAGGCTGAGAGCGAACGAAAGCGCGAACGCCGAGTAGGCAAGGATGCTCAGCGTCACATGAAACGCAAAAACGATTCCATGCACGGCAGGAGGAGGGAGCCGGTCCGCCGGAGCAAGGTGCGCCGCAAGAAAAAACACCAAGATGAAGGGCAGAACAAAAGCTCCGACCGATCGCTGCCGGTGATAGAGCTCCAAACCCAAGTAAGTCAGCGCAAGAAGCCAGCCGAATAGCGACATGGACCCGTATAAATCATGGTAAGGAACCGTGTGCAACCCGCGGGATCTCTCCAATAGCGCAAAGTAATGCGCCACCAGTCCCAATCCCAGGAGCAGCGTGCCCAACCTTCCCATGAGTTCTCTTCCCGTATTGAGGAAACGAACATACAGGGCAAGGCTCAAGAGATAGGCAAGCGCAGTCAAAATGGGGAACACATGATTCATTCTTCTTACCCGAGCGCCCGGCTTATCCTGCTCCGGGTCGTATTACCACTCGCCCTTCAACGTGGAACTCACCTGATTCCTAAACATTTGGAGTATAGCCCACACTCGCAGTTGCTCGCACAGCTCGAGGCCTCTAGCGCCCGTCTCAGCAAGACTGGCTCGGATTTGCTATCCTTGATCCCTCTGGCGGGCTATGACCTTACAAGCAGCTTCGATCAACCGAAAAGACTTATTCCTGCGTGCCTGCCGCGGCGAGGCTCTTCCGCGAGTGCCCGTTTGGATGATGCGACAGGCAGGCCGCTACCTCCCCGAATATCGTGAAATCCGCGCAAAGCACGCATTCCTTGAGGTTTGCAAGACACCTCAGCTTGCGGCTGAAGTCTCGCTCCAGCCCTTCCGCAGACTTGGCGTTGATGCCGTCATCGTTTTCTCCGACATTTTGATCCTCGCCGAAGCCATGGGCCTCCCGCTCGAACTTGGCGACTCTGGCCCAAGATTGCCCATTCCAGTGCGATCCCGGGCGGATGTTGACCGGCTCAAGATCTTCGACCCTGAGGCGGAAACCGGCTTTCTTCCTGAAGCGATTCGGCGGATTGTACGGTCCGTCGGCCCCGATGTTCCTGTTTTGGGTTTTGCCGGTGCTCCTTGGACTCTTGCCTGCTATATGGTCGAAGGTAAGGCCAAGGAAGGTTTCGCTACGGCAAAGAGTTTCTTCTACCATGAACCTAAGACTTTCCGCGAGTTGCTCCATCGCATCGCTAAGGCAACGATTCCCTATCTGAAGGCCCAAATCGCCGCTGGAGCGACGGCAGTCCAATTGTTCGATACTTGGTGCGGCGAACTGAATCTCCAGGACTACGAAGACTTCGCCCTTCCCGCCGTCCAAGAAATCATCGCTAGCCTCGGCGGCTCGGTGCCCGTAATTTATTACACGAAGGCCTCTCAACACTTACTCCCCGCCACGGCGCGCTCCGGAGCGAATGTACTAAGTGTCGATTGGCGGGTGGATTTGCTAGAGATTCGGAACGCGATGGGTCCAAAGATGGCTCTCCAAGGAAATGTCGATCCGGCTGTCTTGCTTGGCCCTCCCGAGAAAATTCGTGCTGTTACTCTAGGAGCCATGGCCTCTCTCGGTGGCGAAGGCCACATCCTCAACCTCGGCCACGGCATTTTGCAGCATACGCCTGTCGAGAATGCTCAACTATTTATCGAGACAGGCCAGCGGGCACTTATTCAGCGCGCAAGGCCTGCCGCGCAGGTGCGGTAACGGAGGCTAAGCATGTCCGTCGCACATCCAAGCCTCCAGCAAATGCGCGGCGAGCTGCACGTCGGCGAGCAATTCCTCGCAAAATACAATCGTCCCGGTCCGCGCTACACCAGCTATCCCACCGC
>WNGH01003437.1_pt1 | contig 15179 bp, 23 predicted proteins | sample 5400631 | NCBI WGS metagenome assembly WNGH01 (sample SAMN13153373, study PRJNA577476) | soil metagenome | isolation source: 115 cm soil or saprolite under Garry oak tree replicate 1 | place: USA:California | collected 2016-06-15
ACGAAGCGAATCATCGCGATAGCCGTCGTCTGCATCGCGGTCATGATCTTCACGTTCGCGAAGCCGGTGGCCGCGAGCAACCGCTACTGGGCGACCGGGGCGGACGTCCGGATCAACATGATCGAGCACTGCGGCGAGGACTTCACGTATCCTGCAAACACACCGTTCTACATCGTCCACGGGTGGTTCACAACCGAGTGGACGACGAACACGCCGCCGTTGGACAAGCGAGGTTTCATGGCGCCCACGACGTACTTCGAGTTCCGGGTCGACCGCGTACCCCCGCCCTCGAGCATGAATGCTCAATACTTCCCGGAGACCGACATCGTAGTCAAATTGTTCGTCAATGAGTTCGATCAAGGGATGACCGGGACGCACCGGTTCGGAGCCCTGTGGTTCTTGGACGGAAGTTTGGTCGGTGGGACGTTCGGGGAAGCTGTGTTCCAGGGCGCCTGCGTTTCGTACGTGACGTTCGTGTGAGCGGATGCGGCGAGGCGTTGACTCAGCGCAATCACGGGGAACGCGGTGTTACGTCGGCCGTCGCAGGGCGGTCGGGCGAGAGCAGCGCGCTCCCCATCTCGATTTCTTCATCGAGCGGCCCATACAGGGTTTCCAGCCCGTCGCCTAAGTCGATCCGCACCCCGAGGATTCCGGGGAGGCGCTTCGCCCATCTCAGGACTTCTTCCGCCTCCCCGACATCGGGGAGGATGAGGTTGAAACCGCACAGCAAAGGGTCGCCGATCCCGTACGGGAGCATGTGAAAGATATGCCACAGGTAGGTGGCGAAATGCGTTCCGATTTTCTCGTCGACCTCCCGTTTCTGTTCCATCGCATAGGTAACGAGCAAGGTCGACATCACGGCGCCTTGCGCGGCCCTCGGATTCAACGCGGGGAACCCGAAGATGGCGCCCTCGTCGATCATCCGCTGCATCCTCCGCTTCACGGTCCGCGAGGACAGCCGCAACTCTTTGGCAATCGCCGCACACGGTTTCCGCGGTTCCCGTTGAAGCGCCCGCACGATCCCCCAATCCGTTTTCCCGAGGGGCCTCGAGCATGGTGGGAATGGGACCTTCCCGACGACGAGAGTGTCCACTTCTGCAACCCGCCGGATGAGCTCGATCTGCCGCTTGACCGCACTCTCGTTGCGGTAGCGTATGATGATGGCGAGGAGGGTCCCGTAGTAGTGCCCGATGAGGACCGCCCCGGGCATCAGGCGGATCTTCTCGACGACCTCGTCCTTCGAGGTTGGCGGGTTCACGTCCATCCAGATGGCCAGCTCTCCCGACCGGAGAAGGTTCGGATTCACGATCGTCCGCCAGTCCTGGATGAAGCCGGATCGGTGGTAGCCTTTGACGCGATTCCGGACCGTTTCCTCGTCGACTCCGACGCGTCTTGCGATCGCTTCGTACGACTGTCGGAACTGGGCGTTCACGGGAGCTGTCGCTTGGCCCTGAAGCAGCTCTTTCAGAATCTGGACGTCGACGGAGTCCAGCTTCCCCCCTTTGCCGTATCCGTGCTATCGCGTAAAGGGGTTTCGACGCCTCGCTGAGCGGATGGAGCTGTTCGGCCCATTCGTTCCGAAGGAGATCCACCGACGCAACTGGCTCGAGGCCCTTGAGTTCTATCGCGGCCTCGTCCTCCAGGCACTCGTCGAAGTCCTCCGCATGCAATACGGCCCGCTGCACTATGACTTCCGCATGCGCTACCTCTATCGCGAGTTGCCGCCGGAGATCCTGCGACGCCTTGAGCATCTCGCGTTCGTCAAGGATCCGGATGACCTCGCAGCGAAGTACCCGTAGGCCATTGCGTGGTTCCGCGAGGCCATCGAGGCGCTCGACGAGAGGCAGGTTCGCCGCCAGATTTTCGAATCGTAAGATGCGGCGACTGATTTACGGAACGACCACCCCGCCGGGTGGTGACTCCCGGATCACGCGTGGCGCAGGACGTACTCCCGAATCGACGCCTTCGCGAGGGAGTAAAGGCTGAGCCGGTTGCGTTTGCAAAAGACCCGCAGCGACGCGAACTCTTTCTGGCCAAACACGGTAACGATTCGATTCAAAGCTGATCTCCTCCTCACTCCAAGAATACGTTCATGGTAGATGAATGTATGTCGATGGACGCATGCAATGAACACTAGTGGATATTGCATATGAGCCACGCACTATTATATAGTTGGTCCAGTGCCTCCCGAGGCGCTCCGGAGACGACACGGCGCAGTGCACAAGGACTTCTGCGCGCGGGGTCGGATCGCCTGCATGGCCTCGCCACGCACTGACATCAGGGATGGCGCTGCACGTATTCCCGGATTGCTGCCTTCGCCAGGGCATAGAGGCTGAGTCGGTTGCGTTTGCAGTAGAGCCGTATCGTCGCGAATTCCTTCTTGCCAAACACGGTGACGACCCGATGCAAAGAAACACCGCGAGGGCCCCGGATAAATTTGGGGTACATGAATCTATCTGGCGGGATCTTTCTCGGCGAAAGAGGTCGATAGGCACTAGTGCCGATTGGACAATGGTCAGACACTATTATATAGGCACTATGTCATCGCCCTGGACCCGAGGATGGGAAATGAAGCCTGATATTCTGGAGGATCCGGCGTCAGTCGTCCGGTCTCAGCTTACGGCGTGGATGGCAGAACTCGAAGTCCTCAGTCGCGATCCGAGGGTGAGGAAATTCGCTGAACTCGGGGAGAAAATCGACGAGGTGGATTTCTTGCTCGACGAAGCCGTCGCCCCACCGGCGCCGAACCGGTCCTCGCCTTTCCAACCCTATGACGCGTACGACGCGTACGAATTCGGGCGAGACCTCGCGGGACAGGAGGTCTCGACTCTGGAGCTGTTCAAGCTGGCGCAGGGTCGGTTCCCGGACATGTCGAACGAGAGCCGCCGTCTGACGGTCCAGTACCTGATCGACAACGGCGTGGCCGAGGTGGCCCGCAAGACGTCGTCGGGACGTCCCACCTGGTATCGGTTCGGGTCCCTCGGAGACCGCAGGGTCGGCGGCAAGCGGAAGGGACTCGGGATCCCGGACAACGAGCTGTCGATGCTCAAGACGGAAGACTTGGAGGACCTGGTGATCCGAGTCGCGCCCGCGGGAAGCCTTGTCCCGCAGGGGCTCGACGCGGTGGAGGCTTCCGTGCTATCCACCCTGGTGGGCAACGTGATTGGCGTTCGTGCTCAAGCGTAGGCGCCGCCGACTCCGAGCGAGGAGTCTCCGATGCGTCCGTGCGGATTGCCATCAAGCGTGTGGGATTCTACGCGATTCGTCCACTGATCCAGCGCACGATCGCTTCTCGGACCTCGGGGAACGTGTCCCGTTTCGCGCCGATCGGCTCAAAGGAGTGCCCGGCCTGTTCCACCACGACGAGGTCCGCCGGTTCCTTCAGCTTCGGGAGCTCCGACCGCAGGCGCTCGAGGTCACAGAAGGGATCGCGGTCCCCCTGCACGAACAATGCGGGTTTCACGAGGTACGGCCACTCGCGCGGATTCAGGACCTCGGGTCGGAACCGCGGATGGAGCGGATAGCCTAGCGCGATGACCCCGGCGACATCTGGATCTGCGGAAGCCCGGGCGCACACCCGCGCACCCATCGACTTGCCGGCAGCGAAGATCTTCTGCGAGACCAACGCCTCCCGGGCGAACCGCACGGCCCCTCGGAGGTCCACTTCCTCCCGGGAGAGGTCCCGCGATGCCTGTCCCTTCGCGTCGACGTACCGGAAGTTGAACCGCAACGCCCAGATGCCCTCGGATGCGACCGCCTCCGCGAGCCGTCGGATCAGCGGATTGCGCAAGTCGTTCGACCGACCGTGGGTGATGACGAGGCCTGCGGCCGAATGTTCGGGGGCGTGGACGACTCCACGGAGTTCGACTCCTGCGGATGCGTCGGGAAACCGGACTTCCTTGACCTCGGTCACCCGTTCACCGCCGGAAACCCAAGACTCGGCATTCGGCTATCATCCCGGATAACCGCTCCCGAAGCATTTAGCCCCTCGGGACGAAGCTCTCCGCACCGATGGCCTGGATTCGCCCCGTCGTGGACCACATCTTCCTCGTCGACCGCGGTGGCGTCCCGATGATCCACCTTTCCCGCGGCCTCCCGACCGGGGCGGACCCGGACCTCATCGCGTCGATGTTCACCGCGATCGTCGATTTCATGAACCAGTCGTTTCACTCGATGGGCCACGGGGACGTGCGGAGCATCGAGCTCGAGGACTACCAGGTCGTGTTCGGCCGCGGCCGCCACATCCTGATGTTCCTCCTCTACCACGGTTGGGAGTCGAACCGGTTGGAACGTCGGGTCGCACGGGACGTGAAGGCGCTGGAACGGCGTCATGCGGCCGTGCTCGAACATTGGGACGGCGACACGGACCGCCTCGTCGGGGTTCGACAGGAACTCGAGCGCCTGTGGCGCCTGCGGGAGCGGCAGGATGTGGTCGAGGTTCTCCGGACGAAGCCGGCCGTTGATGTTCCGCCGGTCGTACGCTAGGCTCGAATGGCCATCAGCTGTCCCGCCGTGAGCGAAGACGCGGGTGTGGATTCACGAAGGCGGGCCAATGTCTCCTCGAGGACGTTGATGAGCTTCTCGGTCTCGGATCGCTGGTCCGGATAGGCCGAGCTCCATTTCCGCCAGTGGGGCCGTTTGTGGGCGATCTTGTACTTCACGCCCGACATCAGTCTCGTGTAGCTGTCCGCATCGATCTTCCGTACGCGTTGGTGCGCCAAGATGTACCAGTGGTATTGCGTTCCGACCGGGACGCCCGAACCGGGCGGCGCGCTCCGCTCCCGCTCTTTGATCGATTGGAACGTGAAGTCCCAGCGGTCGGGCGCGACTTTCGTCTCCCGCCACAGGCCGTTCGGATAGAGCCACGTGTGCTCTCCGCCGACGGCCAGCCCCGTGTACGTCTCGCCTTCGAACTCTTTCAGGTCATCGTAGGCCATGATTCGATCCGCGAAACGATGCCGGCGTAAAGGTCTCGATGCGGAGAGGGATGGGTGAAAGTATTTCTCAACTCCCTCTCTCGGAGGAAGTTCGTCCACTCGCTCCGCTCATTTGTCGTCTTCAAGCACTCCACGAAACGAGGACCTCCCGGCGAAACGATTTATCACTCGGTTGTATCGTGCCGGCGGCGTGTGATAGTGAAACGGTCGATCCGCGGCATTTCTGGCATCGTGTCGATCCTCGTGGTCTTCGCGATCGTCTTCAGCCTGCCGCCGGCGGATGGGGCGCTCCGGAAACCGACGTACGCCGCCGGGGATAAGTGGGTCTACGTCCTCAGCGGGTCGCTGGCCGGCTTCCCCGGCTTCAACACCAGCCAAGGCACGTTCCAGCTCGGGCTCATCGGATTTGTGTACGTCAACGTGATCGGGTCCGCGACCGTGCAGGCCAACAACGCATCCGTGTCGGCCGTTCGCGTCGACAGTCGGGCGACCGGATTCCTCAACGGGACGTTCTCGGTGCCAGGCGCCGGGAACGGTCAGATTTCGGGCTCGTTCACGACAACATCCACCGAATTCTGGGAGGCGCAGGCGTACCTCCCGATTGAATCGCTCGGCACGACCTCGTACCACGCGGACGTCACTTTGGGCATCACGACGCCCCTCGTCTTCGACCTGCGCGTGAATGCGACCACCTCGTTCGCTTCCATCCCGCCATTCGAACTCGACGTGGGCCAGAACGCCTCGGCGGCCTTCACCGCGCATGTCCAGCTGAACTCCACCGTCACCGCGTTCTTCCAGACGATGACGTCGCAGAATGAGACCGACCTCGCGTCAACGTGGCATCGGGACGTCCTCTCCCGCGAGAACGTGAGCGTCGAAGCCGGCACCTTCTCCTCCTACAAACTCAATCAGACCCTCGGGAGCTTCCCGGGAATTCCGAGCGGCCTCTCGGGCGGCGGCAATGAAACGGCGTACTTCTCGAACGACGTCGGATTCTATGTGAAGCGCGTGGCGTACGAGAACGGCACGCCGGCGGCCGAGATGCGCCTCCGGTCGTACTCGTACGGCGCGGGCCCGCCGACCGGAATCAGCGCGACGCAGGTCCTGCTGTTCATCGTGCTGCCCATCGCGGTCGCCGTACTCGTGGGAGTCCTCCTCTGGCGACGCCGCAAAGCTCGAATCCAAGGACGGGCATCGCCGCCCGCTCCGCCCCCCGCGGAAGGCCAAGAACTCGGAGGGAAAGGTCGTGCTCGTTGAGACCGCCGGACTGACGAAGGTCTTCGGCGACGTCCGGGCCGTGGACGACCTCAGCGTCAAGATCCCGGACGGCGCGATCGGCCTCGTGGGCCCCAACGGCGCCGGCAAGACGACGTTCCTCCGGCTGCTGCTCAGCCTGCTGCGGCCCACGGCGGGGACCGCGAAGGTCCTCGGACGGGACATCGAGGACGGCCTCCCGGTGCGGGAGCGGATCGGGTACATGCCGGAGCACGACTGCCTCATCCCCGACATGACCGGGGTCGGTCTCGTCTCGTACATGGGGCGGGTCAGCGGCCTGGATCGAGACACCGCGATGAGCCGCTCGCACGACGTCCTGCAGTTCGTCGGCGTTGAAGAGGAGCGTTACCGCAAGATCGCGGAGTATTCGACGGGCATGAAGCAGAAGGTCAAGCTCGCCCAGGCGATGGTCCACGACCCGCAGTTGTACATCTTCGACGAGCCCACGACCGGCCTGGACCCGCGCGGTCGGTCGGAGATGCTCGATCTCGTGGGGACGATCGCGAAATCACCGGGTCGCAACGTGATTCTGTCGAGCCACCTCCTCCCCGACGTCGAGACGATCTGCAAGTACGTCGTCATTCTGGACGGCGGTCACCAGATTGCCGCGGGAGAACTGAGCCAGCTCCTGAGCGGCGCGACGGATCGCCTGCGAATCGATGTCCGCGGCGACCGCGATGCTTTCGCCCGCCTTCTCAAAGACGCAGGTTTCGACGCAGACGCCGGGCCCTCGGGACTGCACGTGAGCCGCAAGCCGGGACTGGAGGCCGCCGTCTTTGAGACGGCGAAGTCCCTCGGAGCCGAGGTGCGGTACATGGGGAAAGAGATCCGCAGTCTCGAGGAGCTGTTCCTCGAGCTTGTCGCACGGACGGAGAAGCCAGGTGAATAATGTCGATCACCCTTCCGACCTACTCGCGACTCGAGATTCCACTTCTCGGCCGGCGGCAACGGGTCTGGGCCATCATCGCGACCGGGCTACGGAAGGAGCTTCGGCGTCCGGCCGCGATTGTCGTCATCGCGCTGGGCGCCGCCTTCACGACGATCACTTCGATCGCCATCCTGTTCATCGCAACGATCATCCCCAGCGGGCAGGCGCCTAATCTCACGTTTTTTGCCGGGCCTGCATCGAACTTTTTCGTCCTGTTCTTCGTGTCGTTGATGGCCTCCGTCATCGGTGCAGGTTTGATCGCGGACGACCTGCAGTCGATGGCCTTCACGCTCTACCTCAGCCGCCCGATCACGCAGTTGGACTATCTGCTGGCCAAAGCGGCGATCCTCGCCCCTCTCGTTGCCATGGTGACGATCTTGCCCCTGCTCCTCGCCGCGTTGGTCGCGGCGTTCCTCGGCTTCTTCTCGTGGACAATTGCTTTGGAAGCGATGGGCATCTCGATCGTCGTCGGCGGATTGTTGACTCTATTCTACACAGCCATCACCTTGTTCCTGTCGAGCCTCAGCCGCCGCAAGGGGATTGCTGGGGCAGGGGTCTTCGCGGTGAATTTCGGGCTGACGATTCCCGCTGAGGTCTTGGCAATCGTGATCGGAAACCGATCCATTCTGTATCTCTCGCCTTGGGACAACTACGTGGCCGTCGCCACCGCTGCGTTCGGGGCGTCGAGCACGGGGATCGACTGGGCCGTGGCCCTCGCGATCTTGCTCGGGGTGACGGTCCTCGCGGCGCTCGTCACGTATGTGCGAATGAAGGCCGTCGAGGTGATTACCGGATGAACGGCGTGGTGGAGGCCGTCGGCGTCTCGAAGTGGTATGGCGAGGTGCTCGGTCTCAATGCGTTCACCGCATCGTTCGGCAAAGGGATCACCGGCCTCGTCGGGCCGAACGGAGCTGGCAAGAGCACGCTCTTCAAACTCCTCATCGGCCAGCTTCACTCGGACCAGGGCAAGATCACGCTGCTCGGGGAAAACCCGTGGAACAACGTCCCCTTGAAGCGGCGCCTCGGATATTGTCCGGAGCAGAATCAACTCTACGGGTGGCTCACGGGGCAGCAATTCGTGGAGACGCTCTTGCGACTCGATGGAATGCCAGCGGCGGAATCGCGAAAGGAAGCCACCGCGGCATTGAAGGTCGTCGGCCTTTCGAGCGCGGCGCACCGGCCGACCCGGGGCTACAGTCGAGGGATGCGCCAGCGCGCGAAGCTCGCCCAGGCCCTGGCCCACCACCCCGAGATCCTGATTCTCGACGAGCCGCTTTCCGGAGCGGACCCGGCCGGCCGCGTCCACATCCTCCGGACGATCTCCGAATTCGCCAAGGACGGCGGCCACGTGTTGATGTCGACCCATGTTCTTTACGAAATTGAACGGGTCACGAACAACATCGTCCTCATTCACAACGGCAAGGCGATCGCGTCGGGCAACATCCATGCGATTCGCGCGTTAATCGACACGCATCCGCATGCGGTGCGCATCGAGACATCGAAACCGCGGCAGCTCGCTCAGGCCCTCGCGCGCATGGAGCACCTCGTCTCCTTCGAGTTCCCAGCCGCCGACACGCTTCTCGTCCGCACACGCAAGCCGGACGCGTTCTACAGAGAGCTCCCGCAAATCGTCTCGGACACGAAGCTCGACGTACGCGGTCTCGAGAGTCCGGACGACAGCCTCGATGCCGTGTTCCGGTATCTCGTCGGGTGATTGGATGGATTGGACGGGATCCTTCCGGAAGGCGTGGGTCGTCACGGGCCTGACTCTGCGCTACCTCCTGACGACCCGCCGAGCGATCGCGACCGGTCTCCTGGCATTGGTGCCGGTTATTCTCACACTCTCCCTGGCCGCCGCCCGCGTCGTCACGTTCGACATCGTGCTTTTCCAGCAGCTCATGATCCCGTTGTTCCTGCAGGTCGTCCTGATCTTCGTGACCCTCGTGAACGCGACGGCGTTGATTCGAGAAGAGATCGACGACAACACCTTGCCATTCCTCCTGACCCGGCCGATTTCGAAACCCGCCCTAGTGGCGTACAAGTACATCGGCTACCTCGTCGCGGTCTTGGTCGTCCTCATCCCCCCGATCATCCTGGCCTACGGCGTGACGGAAGCCTACGGAGGCCTCGCATTCACCGCGGACCTCGATGTCCTTGGAGGATTCCTCGCGGCGACGATTCTGGGAAGCGCCGCGTACGGGGCGCTCTTCCTGTTCATCTCCGTTCTCATCCGGCGGCCTCTGGCGGTCGGCTTGCTGATCGGATTCGTCTGGGAATCGGTCGTGGACTCCATCCCCGGCGATGTGCCGAAGATCAGCGTGATCCACTACCTGAAGACGATCCTGAAGGACGTCATTGCGATCAACCCACTCGGCCAATACCGGACCGACGTAAGCGCGGGCGTCGCGGCGGGAATTCTCGTCGCGGTCTCGATCGCCCTGGTTACCCTGGCGGCGTTCGTGTTCCAGCAGATGGAGTTCAGGCAAAAGGCCGGATGAAGGTCAGAGCTCGACAGACTCGAAGTTCGCGAACATGTTCTTCGATTCGCTCAAGCTGACCAGCGACTCGTAGGTGCACGCCACCTCGAATCGGGCCCACAGGGCTTGAACGGCGGCATTGGAGTGAGCCGCCTCTATCGCCGCGGCGGACTTCCATTCGAAGACCTCGATGAAGGTGCCGTCCGCGGCGCACATCAGATACGGCGGGCGGTCCGTCACGAGCCGTTCTTTCCGGAGGATCGGGACGTGATCTTTGAGGACTTCCCGAAGCAGCCTCTCCTTTCCCTTCTTCGGTCGATACGCCGCAATGGCATACACGCCCAATGCCCTCACCAGAGGAGCGGATTGCGATGCGCAAGCTAAGAGGTTGCGGTGCCGAATCTGCCGATCTCTAGCCGCCCTCGACCTTGGCCGGATCCGCGAACTTCTTCAGGACCGCACCCAACTCGGCAGTTTCCTTTCGCATCCCGTCGATGTCCTTCTCGAGGGAGCCGCGCCACTTCCGCTCCGCCGATTCGCCATGGGTCGCGTACAACCGCGCCGCAGATTGGAGGGACTCGAACCGGCCGTCGTTCAACGAAGCGACGAGTTCGCGTCCGCGGTCCGCGGCGTCGTTCATCTTCCCGAGTCGTTCGAGGAAGGCGACGATCGAGGGCACGCGCCTCCGGAGCATCAACGCGTCTTCGCTCCATTGGATCTGGAGGGAGCGGCGCTCGTCCTCGCGGACCGCCTTGAGCCACGACCAGGCCTCGTCGAGCGCTCCCCGGATCAGGCGGGCGTCCCCGTAGATGTGCGTCAATTTTGCGTCGGAGTATGCGGGGAGCTCCAGCAGGCCGTAGAACGTGCGGCCGCGGAACGCGTCGACCTGCGGACTCGCGTTGCTCAGGAGCCGCATGAGGGGGTCCGGGTCGGAGCCGGGCGGGGGCGCCGGCACGCCGATTCCGCCGCCTTGGCCCACATCGAGGAGGAGCGGGATCGCGAGGTCCGCCCGGGCCCGCGACAGGAAGTCGAGGTAGGCGGCCGTCGATGCCTCGTTGAATCGATCGACCGACTCGTTGAACGCTCGGGCATCCTCGGGCGAGGTCGGCGGCTTCGGGATCTTCTCGAGGCGCTCGACTTGCGTCTTCAGCTGCCGGATCCGGGATTCGACACCGCGGTATGCCTCCCGGTAGCGGGACTGGAGGCGCCGCACCTCCGCGCCCTGTTCGGCGATCCGGTCGAGTCGCCGCCAGGCTTTCCGTGCTCCATAGAAGTCGCGACGGCGGGCTTTCCTCAGCGCCGTATCGAGCCAGGCTACGAGGCGCGGCGAGAGACGTTTCTCCTTCGACGCCTTCCCGAGGTCGGCGGCGATCGTCTCGACGTCGCGGGTGAAGATGCGCACCTGGCGCCAGTTGTCCACCTCGCTTTCCCGGAGGAGGCGGTCGATCCGCTCGCGGTACCGGTCCAACGTGCCGTCGAGGACGCCGGCGACCCCTTCGACCTTCTTGCGCGCCCGCCCTATTGATTCGAGGAGCTCGGCGGCCTCCGACTCGAAGGACTCCGCCGTCGGCGCATCGCCGGGAGGCATTAGAATGACGCGATGGAATCGCCGGCCTATTTAGGTTCCTTCGGACGGCTGTCGAAACCCCCTCTCACCGCGGTTTCATATATCTCCGGACGACCATCGCGGTTCCGTGGGAATCGTCCAAGACATCGGCCACATCCTCCTCCCCGTGGATGACATGGACAAGGCGCTCGCCTTCTATCGCGATCTCCTGGGGTTCCGCGTGGTCGGAAAAGGGAGTCCGGTTTGGACCGTGATCGAGACGAAAGGAGGCCAGCTCACTCTCTGGCGGACCACCGAGATTCCGAAGGTGGCGTTGGGCCCGAAAGCCGATTCGAGCCCGTTCGAGTTCCATGTGGACAACTTCGAGCGTGCCTCGTCGGACCTGGAGTCGAAGGGGATCCGCGTGCGACGCAACGGCCCGCACGCGGGAACGATTTGGGACCCGTTCGGGAACGTCCTGCGGTTGCACGACCACCGCGAGTGAGCCTCATCGCTCCACGTCGAAGTAGATCCGCACCGTGACGCGGTACGACTTCACTTTCTTCCCTTCCAGCTCCATTTCGAGCTCGGACACCCGTGCCCATTTCAGGTTCCGGACCGTCTCCGCCGCGCTCGCGACCGCGTTCTCCGCTGCTTTCGCAAAGCTTGCCGGCGAGGAGCCGGCCACATCGATGATCTTCTGCACCATGGCGGATTCCACCGAATCCGAATGGCGGACCTCGCACATGGCCCCTTCGGTGAAGAGGCCGATCGGCATTGTAGAGTCACTGTAACAGGAAACGTTAACTAGCCGGTCTGCAATACATGCAATACATGCAAAACCGAACGGCCCGAAAACCGACCATCTCGCTCCGGGTCCCTCCGAAGCTCCTCGCGGAGGTTGATGATTTGGTAGGCCGGACACGCATGAAGTCTCGCACGGAATTCCTGGAACGGGCGATCGAAGCCTATGTGCAGGACATCCGGGACTCCAAGGTGGTCGTCGTGAAGAGCTGGACCGAGCCGAAAGTGCGGACGGCCGTCGTGAAGTACCTTCGGCGCCATCCGTCGGCGTTCGTCTCGGAGATCTGCGAGGCCTTGGGGATCGACTTCGAACTCGGCTTCCGAGTGGTCCGCAGCCTGATGGAGGACGGAATCGTTGACCGAACTCCGTGATACGGGCGATGCCATCGTCGGCGAGAAACTCGTCGCGGTCGGCCGGAAGATCAGCAAGGTCCATTTGATTGCCCAAACCTCGGCTCATCGCGCGCAGGCCGTCTACGTCTGGGGGAAACCCGCCCGGTGTTTCGTCGACATTTCGATCCGACTCCGGCCGTGACGCGCTCACGGGCCGCAAAGACTTAAGTGGCGGGACCCACTCGCGACTTCCGATGCAGATTCGCCTCCTCGAAAAACAGAAGGATTCCGTTCGTCTGGAAATCACGAACGCCGACGACACGGTCATCTATCCGCTGATCACGGCCCTCTTGAAGGACCCGGATGTCGAGGACGCGTTGTACTACACGGGCCATCCGCAGCTCGACAAGCCCGTCCTAACGATCAAGGTGAAGAAGGGCAACCCGCAGGCCGCCCTCAAGCGGGTCGCGGAAGGCCTCGCGGCCGACTTCGGCGGCGTGAAGGGCGTCCTGGAGAAGGAGCTCGCGTAGGTCCATGGAACGAGACGTCGGGATCGAAGGCTACCTGACGTCGACCCCGGGCCTCGGCGGCACGCTCAAGGCCACCGCAGACGACTTCGTGGTGGAAGAGATCTCCTCCCCGCCCCCGCCGGCCATCGATGGATCGTACACGATCGCCGCGCTCCGCGTCCGCAACTGGGAGACGAACCGCCTGGTGCGGGAACTCGCCCGGGGTCTGCACATCAGCCGCCGGCGGATCGGATTCGCGGGAACGAAAGACAAACGGGCCCTCACCACCCAGCTGTTCTCCTTCGAGAATGTCCCCCCCGAGGCCATCAAGGGCCTGCGGATGAAGGACATCGAGGTCCTCGACCTGTCGCGTTCAGAGCAGCCCCTTGAGATCGGAGATCTCGCCGGGAACCGGTTCCAGATCGTCGTCCGGGATCTCGCGGTCGCGGAGGATCGGGCGATTCCGATTGCCGAGGAGGCCGCCCGCCAGATCCGTTCGTTCGGCGGCTTCCCGAATTTCTTCGGCCTGCAGCGCTTCGGTTCCGTGCGGCCCATCACGCACATCGTCGGCCGGCATATCGTGCGGGGGGAGTTCCAGCAGGCCGTCGACGCGTATGTCGCGAATCCGATCGAGGGTGAGGGTACCGAATCGTATGAGGTCCGCGCCGCCTTGCGCGACACGGGCGACGTCCACGCCGCCCTCCGGTCGTATCCGAAATCGTACGGCTTCGAGAAGGCGATCCTGAATCATCTGGCGGTCCAACCGGGGGATTACGTGGGCGCGTTGCAGCAACTTCCGTTCAATCTCCTCCTCATGTTCGTCCACGGGTACCAGTCGTACCTGTTCAACCAGATCCTGAGCGAGCGGATGCGCCGCGGCATCCCAATCCACGAGCCGGTGGCCGGGGACCTGGTCCTGCCCGCCGACAGGCGAGGCCTCCCCGACCGCGAGCGGACAATCGACGTAACGTGCGACAATCTCGACCGGGTGACGGATCGATGCCATGAGGGGAAGGCATGGGTCAGCGCGGTCCTCTTCGGGTCGGAATCGGAGTTCGCGGCCGGAGAAGTGGGCCAGATTGAGAAAGGGACTGTTGCGAGGGAGGGCCTTCGCGCCGAAGACTTCATCATCCCCGAGATCCCGCGGATTTCCTCGAAAGGCTCTCGGCGGGAGATCCTCGCGCCCCTCCACGATCTTGCGGTGACCCTGGCCGACAATGCGTTGAACCTGTCGTTCGCGTCGACGCGAGGAAGCTACGCGACGTGCCTCGTTCGGGAGTTCACGAAAACCGAGTGATCGCGGCCCGGTCAGCTCCGGAGCTTCGTCCAGAGGTCCGCGAACCGGTCGACCGCATCGTCATGGAAGCTCGACTGGTTGGCCAGGAGGAGCTTCCGGACTTCCTCGAGGTCTTTGATCGTGAAGACGCTCTCCCGTTCCCGCTTCGTCCGCACGAGCAGGTCCCGGTGCATCAGCTTCTGAAGGTGATACGACAACGTCGACTTCGATACGCCGACGGACGCCTGGAGCTCCGCGAACGTCCGCCCCTCGTAGGTCAGGAGCTCGACGAGAATCTTCCGCGGGACATCTTGCCGGAGCACCGCGAGGATCCGACGCTGCGCCTCGACGAACGCGCGGGCGATGAAGTACCGCTTCCGATGGCCGTCCTCCTCCGCCTTCAGGACACCGTTGCGCTCGAGGTATCCCAAGTGGTACGACAGCATGCCCGTCGACATTCCGAGCGCATGGCCGATCCGGCGTAGGTGCACGCCGGGGTTCGCGACCAGGAAGTCGTAGATCCGGCGACGGCTCTCCAGTTCAAGGCCTTCCGACATCCGATCACCGCAGGAGCGCGAGGTAGAGCGAGACGAGGACCCCGAGGTTCAGGGCGAGCCACTCCGAACCGATGGACGATACGGCGACCGTGGCCATCTCGACGAGCAACCAGAGGCCTTGGATCAGGAAGATCGCGAATGCCGCGGTCAAGAGGAGGAAGCGTCGTTCGCGATGTCGAGTGTACGACTGCACGGAAACGGTCGCCAGGATCGCCGCGAAGCCGGCGAACGAAACCCTGAGGAACACGTCCAGAGGGCCCATTTGTCCGCGCAATGCTGCTTCTTCTGTAAGATACTTTGCGTACGCCGGTCGAAGGTCTCCCGCGCCGCGTGAAAATCCGGTTCGAGACACGTCCTAACGAGTTCCCCGTCTGGACCAAAATCCCCTTATCGGGGATGCGACACTAGTTGGTGGAGGGAGGACGGCACGGACGCGCGCGCATTTCTCGCGAAGGCGGCGGCGACCTTTACGGTGCTTTCGCTTCTTCCCGTCGCCCTGAGCGGATCTGCCCCCTCTCACGCGTCCCCCGTCCTCCG
>WNGH01005065.1_pt1 | contig 15178 bp, 10 predicted proteins | sample 5400631 | NCBI WGS metagenome assembly WNGH01 (sample SAMN13153373, study PRJNA577476) | soil metagenome | isolation source: 115 cm soil or saprolite under Garry oak tree replicate 1 | place: USA:California | collected 2016-06-15
TCGGAATGCTGTTCTTGATTGTGACGGCTCTGCTGGGTAACCTGGGACACGGCCATGCTGGCACGCATGTTGCCGGGCAGCATGGTTCTCTACATGTGGGCGGCCACGTTGCTGGAGGACATGGAGTTGGGCATGCAGCCGGTCATGCTCCCGTCCACGCCCCCGCCCCAACTCATGCAGCGGGACATGCCGCAGCCACTCACAGCACTACGGCCCAAGACCCATGGGGAAGCATCCAGTCAGCACTTTCCTTCATCAACATCACTTCCATCGTCTTCTTCTTAATTGGTTTTGGCCTCTTTGGCTACGTGTTTCACAATACCTTGCAGCTGGTAGCCCTACTGGTTCTGGTGCTTGCAGGCGTGAGTGGCATAGTCATTGCAGCGCTGCTGCTGCTACTGCTCAGCCGCCTCTTCGGGGACAGCGAAGGAGAGACGATACAGGACGTTTCGGACCGTACGGGCATGGTGGGTAAAGTCAGCATGACTATTCAGGAAAATAGCCTGGGCGAGGTCATCTACATTTCTCCTGGCGGCATGCGTAAGAGCATCCCTGCCCGGAGCATCGATGGGCGTCGTCTTGAGCGCGATCAGGAGGTGGTTATTATCAACTCCCAGCACGGTGTCGCTGAGGTTGATACCTGGGATCATTTCATTGGAGAAGAGGAATCACGTGTCGAAGCTACTGATAGCAACGAACTAGAAAAACTGCGTGCGCTCCTCAATGAACCAGATAAGGCGGACTCAGAACTCGTCATACGCAAAGACCTGCAAAAGGAGTAACATTCTATGGATCTATTAACTATCCTTATCATTGCCGCGGTCGCCGTAGTTGTGGTGCTCATTGGCATAAACACCTACGGCCGCCTGCTGCGCAAAGTCGGACCCAACCAGGCCCTCATCGTTTATGGCTCGGGAGGCACCAAGGTCATCACAGGCGGTTCGCATTTCGTGGTCCCGCTGTACCAGCGAGCCCAGGAATTCTCCCTGGAATTGATGTCCTTCGACGTTGCCCCATCGCAAGACCAGTACACAACACAGGGGGTAGCGGTCAACGTCGAGGCCGTCACACAGATCAAAGTACGTTCAGACCAGGAGAGCGTCAAAACCGCCGCCGAGCAGTTCCTCAGCAAGCCCCAGGATGTACGCGAAAACCTGATCCGCCTGGTGATGGAAGGTCACCTGCGCGGTATCGTCGGCCAGCTCACCGTTGAAGAGCTGGTGAAGGAACCCGAGAACGTGGGTGAGAAAATGCTCAAGACCGTCACTCCCGACATGGAGAAGATGGGCCTGGAGGTCATCTCGTTCACCATCAAAGATGTACGCGACAAAAACGACTACATCACCAACATGGGCCGCCCGCAGATTGCCCAGATCAAGAAACAGGCCGACATTGCCGCCGCCCTGGCGCTGCGCGATACGCAGATTCAGCAAGCCAATGCCTCGCGCGAAGCCGCTGTGGCCAAGTCTGCTGCCGACCAGGAGCGCGTGAAGGCCGAGACCGAATCGCTTGCACTGCAGGCGGCATCACAGCGTAACCTGTCGCTAAAGAAAGCCGAGTTTGACGCCGAGGTCAAGAAGCAGCAGGCATCTGCCGACAAGGCCTATGACATTCAGGCCAACATGATGCAGCAGCAGGTCGTCACTGAGGCCGTCAGAGTCACCGAGGTGGAGAAGAGCGCGCAGATCAAAGTGCAGCAGGCCGAAATCCAGCGCCGCGAGCTGGAGCTGCAAGCGACAATCCAGAAGGCTGCCGAGGCTGAGCGCCGGCGCGTCGAGACGGTTGCAGGAGCTGAGCGCCAGCGCCTGATCCTCGAAGCTCAAGGCCAGGCGGATGCCGCCAAAGCACGCGGTATAGGTGATGCCGAGGCCGCTCGCGCTAAAGGTCTCGCCGAGGCTGAGGTCGTGCGGGCCAAAGGTCTGGCGGAAGCCGAGGTCATCCGCGCCAAGGGTGAGGCTGAGGCGGATGCTATGAAGGTCAAGGCCGCCGCGTTCCACGAGTACAACCAGGCCGCCGTGCTGGATAAGCTGCTCACCGGCATGCCTGAGATCGTACGCGCCATCGCGGAGCCATTGAGCAAGGTCGACAAGGTAACCATCGTCTCAACTGGTGGCAACGGTACCGGCAACGGGCTGGGCGCCAGCCGTCTTACCGGTGACATAGTGAATATGGTGGCACAGGTCCCCGCGCTCTTCGAACTGCTCAGTGGTACCCGCATCAGCGACCTGATGAGCCGTGTCCCGGCACTGGCGACTCAGGAAGAGCAGAACAAAACGGATACTACGAAAGCCAATGGCGCCGGCCTTACGGTCGAAGCCGCACCGAGCGAAAAGTAAGCCATTTCTCGGGTGATACGGCACAGTTCATAGGATATCGTGGCTGCCTCTCCGGCTTGCTCAGCATATAGCGCTGGCTGCAAGGGGGTACCACGATACCTGCTATACAGTCATCATCAGACTATTGGTCTGTCCATTATCATTTGATGGGTGGGGAGCCTGGCACCCGCAAGGGGTGGTCCCTCGATAAATCGGGGACCTACTACATTTCACCCATCAGAACAAGATTGACAAAGCACTATGCGCCTACCTGGTATATTAATAATGATTTGGGGGAATGTACGATGAATCTGTTGGAACGCGTGCTCACTCTGGTACGTGCTAACCTCAATACTATGGTTGAGAAGGCAGACGACCCGGAGAAAGTCTTGCAGCAACTGCAACTTGATATGCACAACCAGCTCGTGCAGGTCAAAACGCAAGTTGCTACAGCTATTGCCGAAAGCCATAAACTGCAAAACCGCAGCAAAGAGAAGACGGCGGAAGCCGATGTGTGGATGCACAAGGCGGAGCAGGCGATCCAACAAAATAATGACGAGGCCGCCCGGGCGGCACTGATGCATTACAACGATATGCTGCAACAGCGCGTCTTCGACACCCTCAGTAAGACGGGCAATCCGAAGGATAAAGAGCGAGCAGCCCGCGCTCAAGATGCCGTACTGGAGGCCGAGGCGCGCGCACGCGCCCTGGCCGATTTGCACCAGCGCGACCCCGAAGTACAACTCGACCAGCTCTCCGCAGAACAGATGGTTGAACGACAGCTGCGGGATTTAAAGGCTAAGGGTCGCTCCCAGCAGCAGAGGCCGCTGCTGCACGAAGCGAAGCCTCATCCTTCACCACTTCTTCGCCCGCAACCCCAGGAGAGCGAGCCAGCCAGGAAGCGTGCAGAAAGCCCACCAGAAGCAGAACAAAGCGAGCAGGCTACACCGCCATCGACAGCCAAAGAAGCGGACGTGGAACAACTGAAGAAGCTGCTTCAATCGCCCGACGCTTGAAGACGCCAGCTTCATTTGAATACCAGCACGAAGATGATGAGAATCACCAGGGCTATCACGATGCCCAGGATGAACGAGAAGCGGTGGTTTCTTCTTTCCTCTTCGGTCGGCGGCGTTTTCTGGCTCATAACCAAGTTTCTCTAGACTATTGCAGCGCAGCCTCAATGGCTGCCTCAACATTTGCCATCACTTTCAGGCCCGCTGCTGCATCGGACCCACGGGTAGCGATAAGCACGTGAAATATTCCTCTATTGCTATCTAGAAGACGCAGGAAAATATGACGATCCGCGCTGGTGATGACTGTCTCCTCGTAGCTGCCTCCACCAAGCTGATCAAGCGAGCGCAATATTGCTTGTAGAATACTACCGAAATATCCAAGAAGAGTTGAAATGTCCAGGTCATCTACAGTCACCTGGGCAATAGGGTGCCCATCCAGGGTGAGAACCGCAGTTGCTATGAAGCCTGGAACAGCGTATCCCAGTGTCTGCAAGGCAGAGACAAGTGTCGCGTAGTTTCGCCTGACGGTTCGTGGTGGCCTGATGCCAGTGTCAGCTTGCTCCTCAATGGCTAGCTTAGCAGTTTGCTGGCGTTCTTTAGAGAGCGGAGCAACATCTTCGATCTTTCCAGTCTGGGTCAAGCTTTGTAGCGGGCCGCTCTGGGACCAACGCTGTTCTGCAGGTTCTGATGGCTGCCATTCCGCTGGACTGGGACGTGGCGTTTCCCTGGTCACAAATGATGTTTTTTGTGGCCCGGTCGCTTGTTTGTTTGCTGCCTGCAGCATTGCCTGTGCTATCGATGGCGCCTGCTCGGGCGGCTGCCATTCCGCAGGCGATGAGTTAAGCACAGACGTTACAGGTGCCCGCGAAGATGCCGGATTTGTGGGCGATGGACGGCGCACCACGGGTACACCATGCGTCGGTTGATCCGTTAACCAGGAAGGCAGTTCCGAACGCTGGCTTGCAGGTGTTTTACGCACAGTCGAAGGAACAATGTTCGTACTATTGGAAGCGGTAACACTTGATTCTCCTTCGGCATTACCATTATCTGGATTTGCTAGCTGGCCAGTTTGCTGCCACCATTCTCGCGCAGCCGCTTGCTCAGAGCCGGGGGCTTCAGATGCAGATTCGTCCAGGAACACAAAGGGTCTATCATCTTCCTCGCTGTGCGCAAGGAGGGCATGCCCGACCGCTTCAGGCTCGCCAGAAAGCTGCTGATTACCGGCATACTTCGTACGATACTGGAGCGCCTGAAAAATTAAGCGTGAAAGTGGCAGCGTGACGTTTGGTGTAATCTGCTGGTCCCAGGGTTGATGGATCACCACCCCATTTTTATGGGCCGCGAGCGCAAAAAATGCCTCTTCGCCGCTCAGCGCACCGTACTCCGCCCATATCAATTCACCTCCCTGGAAACGCAGCACCCCGCGCTCCTCCAGCCCTGTATTCACCAGCAGGGCAATACTCTTGCGGCTCATGGTGATAATCTGGATCACGTCCAGCAAATCGAAAGAGTCCAGGTTGGCAGAAAACCCTGTTTGTTGCAGCAAGCGGCGTAACTCCTCTTTGAGCGTATGCAGATCAAACGGCTTCTCCAGGTAGCTCACCACGCCACCCTCCAGCGCCTGGTTCCGCGTGGAGGCAGAGCCAAAGGCCGTCACCATAATCAGGCGGGTCTGCGGGCGATTAGCGCGTATCCACTGGAGTAATTCAAAGCCATCGGCTCCCGGCATTTTCAGATCGCTAATGACGAGGTCAAACTCTTCGGACCAGAGGATGCGTATAGCCTCTGCCCCATTCATCACCCCCCGGACGATGTAACCATCCTTGCGCAGCGAGTTAACAATGCTCCAGTTGAGGTTCTCTTCGTCCTCAACTACGAGAATACGCCATTGATCAGACATAGTTACCACCGCCTATTTTGTGTGGTCGATGTATTGTTTCCCGTTTGGGATGCCTTGATGCCCTCATTTTATCTCAGAGCGTGTCTGAATCCCATCACGATCGCTTGCTTGCGCCTGCGGCGCGAGCCTGATGTAGTAGGTGTTGTGGAAAATGCGCTTCGCGCATTTTCCACAACACCTACTACATTTTTGCGCGGCGAAGCCGCGCGAGCACTCGGCGAGAGGGCGAAGACTCTGAGAATCAGACACGCTCTCAAGATAGAGTATCTTTTTCAAGAGACAAGTGCCGGAAAGGTAATCGTCACTTCAGAGCCGAGCCCCTCATCACTGGAAATAGCCATCATACCTCCATGATGCCGGACGATGCTGCGCACGATCGAGAGTCCTAAGCCCATTCCTCCAGCCTTCGAGCTGTAGAGCGAGCTCATAATGCGCGCCACCTCGTCTTTGCTCATACCGACGCCGGTATCCGTCACTTTTATACCTATCGTTCCATCCTGCATCGTGATGAGATTAATGGTTATGGCGCCACCGCTGGGCATAGCATCGATAGCATTGGTAACGAGATTGACAAAGAGCTGGGCCATCTGATCAGGGTCGCCGCGAAACTGCACATCAGCCTGGGTACATATGACTTGCATGGTGACATTGCGGCGCAGGAAGTCTTGCTCAAAAAGATCCTGAATGTGCCGCACCAGAGTCAGCAGTGAAAATAACTTCGTTGGGCGATACTTCAAGCTCGAGAAACGTGCCATGGACGACAACAGGCGGCTCAACCGTTCAATCTCGTTGACCAGGCGGCTGGTGTACTGTCGCGCATTGCTATCAGCCTTGAGATCCTCTTCCAGGCTTTGCACAAGCGCCTGCATCGCTGAAAGCGGATTTTTAAGTTCATGGATGATCTGCGAGATAACATGTGCCAGGCTTGCCTCCGCCTCGCGCATTTCCACCACGTGCATGGCAAGACCCTGTACCTGCATCTGCCGCAAAACCACGACGTATTCTGCGCCGTTCATAGTTACAGAGACATTGAGACAGGCGCGCAGCTCATCAAACACTTCAACCCCCAGAAGCTCCTCCAGCGTGTGCCCTTCAAGTTCGTTCGGCGACCTACCAAAGGGCAGTCCCGCTGCATCACTGGCAAAGCTGACGCGCCAGTACTTATCTGTCAGCAAGTAGGCCGTTTCTACCCAGGCCATCGCACCTATTGCATCAGAAGTGCTCATCGTATGCTCAATTTACCCTCGATGTTGCTGTGTGTTGCACCCGCCGAAAGTGTACCATGACGCAGGGAGGAAGACAAGTAAACAGCAGATAATAACTATTAGATCTATCCTCATAGCGGTTATATATGGTACACTTTTGCCATATCAGCATACTGGGGGAGACACAGCACCATGCAGAATGAGATCACACGAGATCAGTGGAAACGCATCGCCGGAGAAGCAGCAGTCGAGTTCATAGAAGCAGGAATGGTGATCGGCATCGGCTCAGGTTCGACCGCCGCCTACATGATCCAGGCGCTGGCGTGGCGCCTGCAAGCTGGTCTGAAAATTGTTGGCGCAGTCCCCACCTCGGAAGCCACTGAGCAGCTTGCCCGCACCCTGGGTATACCATTGACCGATCTCGATACATACCCGGAACTTGATCTCGCCATCGACGGCGCAGATGAGGTCGATAGTCACCTGAACCTGATCAAAGGCGGAGGCGGCGCGCTGCTGCGCGAGAAGATCGTCGCTTCAGCCTCGCGCCGCTTCATTGTCATTGCTGATGCCACCAAGCTGGTCAGCCAGTTGGGTCAAAGCGCCGCTTTACCAGTCGAGACCATTCCCTTTGGAGTGGCGCCGGTCAGCAGGCGTTTACAGGCGCTGGGAGCTTCGGTACAGGTACGCCAGCGAGCAAAGCAGGCCTTCCTCACCGACAACGGCAACGTGATCCTCGACTGTTCCTTTGCAGGAGGTATTTCAGACCCGGTAGACCTGGAGTCTCGCATCAGGCGCATCGTTGGAGTAGTCGAGACGGGGCTGTTCCTCAACATGGCGGAACGGGCGGTCATCGGGGGACCGGAAGGAGCCAGGCAGCTCCTGGCCCGCTAAGAGTCTGCCGGCAGGATTATTTCCTCGGCGCGATACCTTACGCTTTAAACCAATCACGCGTCACCAGCCATGGCAGCGTAACACCGAACACGGCCACCCAGAGCGCCATAGCGGTAGCGACATTCCTCTCCAGCAGCAGCACGCCAAGCCAGCCTCCCAGCAACGCAGCTAAAGCGCCCATGCCGAGCATAAGCAGCCGCCCGTGACGGTCCCAGGACGAGGGCCGCAGCCTTGCAGCATTTGCCAGGGCGCCAATGAGGATGCCCAACACGAACCAGAACAATGAGAGCACAAGCATGATAATCTCCTGTTCCCGTCACGAGCCGAGGTAAAGTATATTGCTGAGGACATGAAAGAGATGCGGGCCATCGCTCAGCAACTGGCCTATGCCGAGACCTGATCGCACCTGCACGTGTGAGAAAATGCCGAACTCTGCCAGGTCATAGGGATGATGAATGCGCGCAAGCGCCGCCGCGAATTCGCGCGATTCGGTAATAGGGATGGAAGGGTCGCTGCGGTCATGAAGCAGGTAGACCGGCGCCCGTATCTTGTCGACCACGCGATTGATCGAGAGCTGGTCGAGCAGCGCATGCATCTGCGGGGAGAGCGCGGCAATGTTGGCATCCACCTGATCTGGCTCATCGCCTGCCAGCAGGTGATAGGCCGCGACAGCAGGCGGTGACAACTGGGCCAGGTCGGCAGCAGTCAATGGCTTTCCCCCAGGAGCAAACGCATTTTGCAGGAGCGTGCTTTCCAACGATGGGAGCGTCCCGGCTATAGTATCGGCGAGCACTTGCTTTGGGTAGGGGTCCGGCTGCCAGGGCTGTAGGTGTCCATTCACCATAAACCCGCGTTGACCAAATGCCCGCAGCAGGCTTGTTGCATTGTAGTAGCTGCCGAAGAGGGCCACGAATGCCACCTGGTCGCGAATGCGCGGGTCGGCCGCGGCGAAGCAGACGAGAGGGCCACCGCCGCTTGTGCCGAGCAGCCCGATGCGATTCGCGCTCACACCGGGCCAGTGAGCCAGCGTCTCGAAAGCCTGCACAACTCCTTCACTATCCTGCGCCGAGATACTATTATCGATCAGCGTTGGTGTCGTCATAGTCATCACCACCAATCCTGCATGCGCCAGGGACATGGCGAGGTTGACAAGTTGCGGCACGGCGCGATTGTCGCCGACGCCCGGGACTATGACAACGCCTCCTCGCACGCCGGGAACCGGGGGCGTGGGGGTCGTAGGCGCATACACATCCAGGTAGACACCGCCTGCAGGAGCGGGAATGATCATCTGTGTGTGGCGTACCGCTTCGTCGGCAGGCGTCAAGGCGGGCGGCTCAGATGCGCCAAGCAGTGCCGGTAAAATCAGCGTTGTACGCAAATCAGCTCGCCCGGCAGGAACTAGCGACAGGTAGAGCCCTGCAGCGAACAGCAGCACAAGCAGAACGCGTGCTGTTGCACGCCCCAGCATGCGGGTACGCTGAAAGCGAGTCTTCGCGGCCTTCCCGGTCACAAACACGGGAGGCGCCTGTTTCATGTCTTTTTGCGTTTCATGTGCCATCGCAGCACCTCGTGCTCACTTCCTTGCTCACAAATAAGGCTTGTGTATGATGGCCTTAGTATACGCGAAAGTTTCATCATTAGAAATGGGTCATTTGCACTATTTCCAACACAGATTACATCTTAAAGCAAGCAGACAACGTTCCTTGACAGCAGGTAGTTGAGCAGTTTATACTTTGAATAATTCGAACATCCCCAACTTTATCCCGAGGAGGTGCTGCAAACCACAACGATCTCCGCAGGGGCACATAGGCATGGGATGCCTCAGCAACTGGAGCAACCTGGCATATACCTGGCCGTTTATTCCTCGCAGTCCTTTGTAATCCTGTCCCTGTAGCCATCTCTGATTCAACTCAGTCGTCCAGCTCTACAAAGGAGGTCTTTCTTGAGCAAAGCCACATCCGACGTCTCCACCACTGGTACCTGGTCGCTCACTACCGGGCGCATTGTTACAGCTGGCGTCCTGGCAGCCATCACCATTATCTTAGGCGTCATTCCTGGCATCGGATTTATCCCCATTCCTAACTCTTCTGGCGCCGCCACCATCGAGCACATACCCACCATTCTTGGCGGGGTGCTCGAAGGCCCACTGGTAGGCATGGTTACTGGCCTGGTCTTCGGCCTGCTTAGCTTCTTCAGAGCCACGCTGCCGCTCTTCAAAGACCCGCTGGTAGCCATCGTGCCGCGCATTTTGATTGGCCTGACGTCCTGGGCCACCTTCGCTGCCCTCTACCGCATCAACCGGGTCATGGCCGCCGCGGTCGCAGGCTTCATTGGCTCAGCCACCAACACCATCTTTGTACTGGGTTTCGCGGTTTTGCGGGGTTATATTCCTTTACCACTGGTCATTCCGATCATTCCGCAGGCGATCATCGAGGCAATCATCGCAGCCATCTTGACGACGATCATTGCCGGCGCAGTCTACATCGTCAGAGGACGCTTCGTCCGCGCTCCTGATACGAAACCGCGTGACCAACTGCCGTACTAAATCATGCTAGCTGTTAACGATGTTACCTTTAGCTACAGCGCTCATGGCGAAGAGGATGCGCCGCCAGCTCTACGCGCAGTAAGCCTGAAGATCGACGCCGGCGAGACAATCGCCATCATCGGTCAGAACGGCTCAGGCAAGAGCACGCTGGCAAAGCTCCTCGCCGCCATCCTACAGCCCGATAGCGGTACAATAGAGGTCGATGGTCTGGGTACCAACGCTGGCGGTGAAGCCCTGTGGACGATCCGCCAGCGCGTTGGGCTGGTCTTCCAGAATCCGGACGATCAGCTGGTCGCCAATAGCGTCATCGATGACATCGCCTTCGGGCCAGAGAACCTGGGCCTGCCGCGCTTTGAAATCGAAGAACGGGTCCAGGAAGCAATGGCGCTCCTTGACCTGGAACCCTACGCGCAGATGGCCGTGAATGAGCTCTCCGTGGGCCAGAAGCAGCGGGTGGCTATTGCTGGGGTGCTGGCAATGCGCCCTCGCTACTTACTGCTGGATGAGCCAACCACCATGATTTCTGGACACACAGCGCGCCAGTTACTGGAAACTGTGCAGCGACTCTCACAGGAACGCGGTATCAGCGCGATCCATATCACCCATTTTATGCACGAGGCCACCTCTTTCAAGCGGGTCATTGTGATGGACGCCGGACGAGTACTGATGGACGGCACACCAGCCGAAGTTTTTGCACGCGCTGACGAGCTACGAGCAGTCGGGCTGGACGTACCAATGGTTACCAGGCTGAGTCAGCGCCTGCGAGCGCAGGGCTGGACGGAATTGCCAGAGGTTGTGCTCTCCACAGAGCAGCTCAATGGGTCGGGCCAGCAGCAGGCGTCACCTTCACTGCCCAACAACGTAGGGGTGTCTCTCGTGGAAAGCCAGAGGGAAATCACCCCGATTTCAACAGAGAGCAAGCCACTTTTCGAACTGAGAGATATGCGTCATACCTACTTGCGAGGCACGCCTTTTGCCGTGGAGGCCCTGCGCGGCCTCACGCTATCCATTACAGAAGGACAGACCGTTGCACTGGTAGGACCAACCAAGGCCGGCAAGTCTACGGTTGTCGATATACTGGCCGGCCTGATTAAGCCAGTTCCAGGCACATTTTTCTTCGCGGGCAGCGATGTGGGTGTCTCCTCCTTCGACATCGAACGTATTCGTTCCATTGTAGGGACTGTCTTCCAGTCACCAGAAGCACAAATTTTCGAGGACACCGTCGGCAAAGATGTCTCCTTCGGCCCGCGCCTTAAAAAAGTACCGCTGACCGAGTCACGGCGCCTCGTTCAAGAATCCCTGGAGGCAGTGGGACTACCTTACGAGGATTTCCGCTCCCGTTACACTTATGCGCTCAGCGGAGGGCAGAAACGCCGCGTTGCCATCGCTGGAGTGCTCGCGCTGCAACCGAAGATCATCATCTTCGATGAACCGGCGGCAGGATTGGACCCGCGTGGGCGACGCGAACTACTTGAACTGATTGTCAGGCTGAGGCGACAACAAGCGCTGACTATTATCTACATATCCAGTGGCCTGGACGATGTAATAGGGCTGGCAGACATGATTTACATACTCGACCAGGGACACACAGTCTTTAGTGGTACGCCAGGCGAGATTCTAAGACGAGCGAGTGAACTCAAAGCGCTGGATATCGCCCTACCTGAGGCAACACAAATCGCGCTGGCCCTGCGCGAGACGATCCCTACTATCAATGCCGGTGTGCTTAGCCTGGAAGAGCTCGAGGCAGAAATAATGAAGGCAAGAGTAATGAGATGATCGAACTTTCGAGAGACATCACGTTAGGCCAGTATGTCAACAATGGTTCTGCTCTCACGCGCATGGACCCGCGCGCAAAGTTGCTCTGCGCTGTTTTGCTGATCATCCTGGTCTCCTTCATCAATACCTTTACCGGCTTTGCCGTGTGCCTGCTCTACTGCATCATCCTGCAAAGAGCATCCAGCATCCCACTCGGATATGCTTTACGCGGCTTCAAGCCCTTTCTCGTCCTGCTGGGCTTCATCTACATCATGCAGATCCTGTTCTATGTCTCGCCAACGCCTCATCCAAAGGTCATCTGGCAGTGGGGCCTGCTCAACATATCGTGGGAAGGCATCAGGAGCAGCACCTTGATTATGACCCGTGTATTTTTCCTTTATTACCTCGCCTCCATGCTCATGTTCACTACCTCGCTGGTAGATTTGACCGACGGCTCCGAGGTCCTGCTCTCGCCTTTAGAGAGGATTGGACTGCCAATAAACAATATTGTGATGGTCTTTGTAGTCGCTTTTAAGTTCGTACCTATTTTTATCGCCGAGATCGAGCGCCTCATTAAAGCTCAAACGGCACGCGGAGTGCGCTTCGACAAGGGTAACTTCCTCAAGCGTGCTATGAAAGTTGGTCCGCTGCTGGTCCCGCTCTTCCTCAGCGGCTTCCGACGAGCCGAAGCATTGACGATTGCTATGGAGGCGCGCTGCTATGGAGCAGGACGCCGCGGCTGGCGGCGCAGCAAACGCCGTGAAATGCATTTCACTCGCCCTGACATGCTGGTCTTGATCTGCACTATAGTTTTCTGCATAGCCACTTTCATTGTAAACTTTATTGCGTCGTTATAACGATTTCTTGCAACACGAATGTGCTAGAAAGACATGAATAGAGCATGCCAGGGACCCGGTCACCCGCACAAAGAAACGCTATTCTACGCTGCGCCGGGGATGTACTGGAGGAGGCCATCGCATTCCTGCAAGGCCTGATTCGCATACCCACGGTGAATCCGCCAGGGGAGGAATATCCTGAGTGCGCGCATTACATCGGTGAACGCTTACAGGCACTGGGCTATGACGTAGAATACATTGAGCTATCCCCCGCGGAAGTGGCAGAGCTCGCTCCCTATGGCAGTGGTTTGCCGCGCGTCAACGTCCTCGGGCGACTGCCAGGTTCCTTGCCTGCACCGGTGATGCACTTCAACGGGCACATGGACGTCGTACCTGCTGGCTCTGGCTGGTCCTGTGATCCCTTCGGCGGCGTCATCAGCAGCGGGCGCATCTACGGGCGCGGAGTATCCGACATGAAGGGCGGCATTGCAGCACAGGTCTATGCCATCGAGGCGATACGCAGAGCGGGTGTAGAATTGCAGGGTACCATCGAACAGAGCGGCGTTGTGGACGAAGAGAGTACAGGCAACCGGAACGCGGGCATGGGGCTCCTGGTTGAGCGTGGCTACATCGCCTCCGGCCGCACGGATTACGTAGTGATTACCGAGCCGTTGAACGTCGACAATATCTGCCTGGGACACCGGGGCGCCATCTGGGGCGAGATCACCACCACCGGGCGGCAGTCGCATGGCAGCACACCGGAACGCGGCGTGAACGCTATTGAACACATGGCAGATTTCATTGCAGAAGCGCTCTACGAACTCAAGCCGCGCCTGCTGCAACGTCACAATAGCGTGCCGGTTGTGCCAGAGAGCGCCAGCGCGGCCAGTCTCTCGTTCGGCACCATCGCAGGTGGTACCAACATCAACAGCGTGCCAGACCGCTGCACCGTCACCTTCGATCGTCGCCTGGTGATGGGAGAACAACTGGAGGACGCCCGTAACGAAATACGCGAGCTTCTAGAAAGGCGTGCCAGGATGCAGTCCGGCCTGGGCTATAGTTATACGGAGCGCTACGCCACCGGGCCTACCTGGGTCAGCAGCGACACCCCACTCGTGCGGGCCTTCGCCGCGTCCATACAGGAGGTGCTGGGACGCTCACCCGGCTACGTGTGCAGTCCCGGTACCGACGACCAGCGTTTCGTCGTACATAACGCCGGCATCGAACAGTGCATCGTCTACGGTCCAGGCGAGATCACACAAACGCATGTCGTTGACGAATCGCTCGCTATCGACGACCTGTTGACCTCCATCAAGGTAATGGCTCTGGCGGCAGCGAATCTTCTAGGAGTTGATTAGTTTTAAAGAATATAGTCAAACGAGCTTTTTCAGGTGGTCACCATGAAACAGGCAACATCTTTAGATGAGAGCACATTCCAACCCGGCAAGGACTACCGCCTTTTCATCGGCGGCGACTGGGTGGCGAGCGATGAACACATCGAGATCCGCTTCCCCTACGACCGCGATGTCCTGGTGGGGCGCGTAGCGTGGGCAGGTAAGCAAGACGTAGATGCAGCACTGGAACAGGCCAGGGAGGGAGCACAAATAATGGCAAGCTGGCCGCTCCATCGCCGCGCCGCGCTGTTACACCGTGCCGCCGAACTCCTCGCCGCCCGCGCGGAGCATTTCGCCTCCTTGATCGTCCATGAAGTGGGGAAGCCGGTCAAGGACGCCCGTCTTGAAATTGCCCGCGCCACTGCCGCGCTGCACCTGGCCGCAGAGGAGGCCACGCGCATCGCCGGCGAGGTCGTACCGATGGATGCTGTGCCAGGAGGTGAGGGCCGCATTGCCTACACCGTACGCCGCCCACTAGGCATTATCGCTGGCATCACCGGCTTCAACTTCCCCCTGCTGCTGGATTGTCACAAAATCGCCCCGGCCCTGGCTGCAGGCAACGCCATCGTACTCAAACCGGCGCCGGAAACGCCCATCACTGCCCTGGAGCTGGCCGCGGTCTTCGCCGAGGCGGGCGTCCCACGAGGAGCTTTAAGCGTTCTCACCGGTGATGATGGCATTGGTGAACAGTTGGTCCGCGATGAACGCGTCGCCATGATCACCTTCACTGGCAGCTCGGCCGTGGGCAAGCACATTCGCTCGGTAGCTGGCTACAAGCGTGTGACGCTCGAACTCGGCAACAATTCACCGCTGATCATTGAAGCCGACGCCGACCTGGAGCGTGCAGCAGCGCGTACCGTTGCCGGAGGCTACTACGCTGTAGGGCAGGCCTGTATCGCCGTGCAGCGCATCTACGCCCAGCGCTCCATCTGCCAGGAGTTTGCGCAGCGGCTGGCGCTGCAAGTGGGAAAACTGCGCACCGGCGACCCGCGCGATCCCGCGACGGACAGTTCCACGCTCGTCAGCGAGCAGGCAACTCAGCGCGTCATGGCGGTGCTGCGCGACGCCCAGGAGCAGGGCGCGCAGCTGCTGGTTGGGGGCGAACTGCTCCCCGATGGCTGCATCACGCCCGCGGTGCTACTCGGCGTTACCCCGTCAATGCAGATTTGCCAGGGCGAACTCTTCGGCCCGGCGGTGGCTATCGCCCCTTACGATACGCTGGATGAAGCCATTGACCTTGCCAACAGCACACCCTATGGCTTGCAGGCGGGCATCTTCACTAATAACCTGCAAAACGCGTTCTACGCTGCAGAACGCCTCGACT
>WNGH01006440.1_pt1 | contig 15177 bp, 13 predicted proteins | sample 5400631 | NCBI WGS metagenome assembly WNGH01 (sample SAMN13153373, study PRJNA577476) | soil metagenome | isolation source: 115 cm soil or saprolite under Garry oak tree replicate 1 | place: USA:California | collected 2016-06-15
ACCTGCTATTCCCCGCGTCTCATCGGCCCGCAGGAAATTTCAGAAAAGCAGCGCGTCAATATCGGCGCAGCAACATTCTATGGCGGGCACCACACCGTTTATCAACACGCCCACTTTGAATTCGGCCTCGAGAATGTCACCCGCCAGTTCGTCTGGTCATTCCTTCACGCGCATCCCTTCTACAATTCCGAGCAGCAGAGCCAGCGCTACGTGCGTCTCGACCGCGCCCAGGCCTACGTGCCACCGCCTTCCGGAACATTTGGCGCGCAGGCACGCACCATCTACGAACGTTCTGTGGCGCGTGCTTGGGATTACTACCGCGAGCTGACGGCGCTCCTGACAGCGGACGCTCGCGCCATTCTCGGGGATATCTGGCACGTCAGCGCGATGTCCCACCCAAAGCGCGTGCAAAAAGTGGACCGCGCCGCCGAAAAGCGCGCCATCGAAGTGGCGCGCTATGTTCTCCCCGTCGCGGCATTCACCACTATGGTGCACACGCTTTCCGGCATCGTCCTCCATCGATTGTGGCGTATGCACGCGGCCTCCGATACGCCGAGCGAGGCGCGCCAGGTCATCGGCGAAATGGTCGCGCGCGTCCGCGAAAACGATCCGCAGTTTTTCGATCGTTTTGACACCGATCCGATGGAGGATTTGCCCGAGTGGGACGATACCGCCGCACGCCCGCCACACGCGGAAACCTTCGCGCGCGAGTTTGACGCGCGCCTCCAAGGCAGAACATCGATATTGCTGGATTATTCGGCGAATACCCCGCGCGTCATGGCGGAAGCCTACCGCGCGGTGGTGGGCCTCACGGAGCAGGAGTGCCCCGACGCTGAAGCCGCCGATCGCCTCCTGAATCCCGCTCGAAATCCGTATCGCTTGCAGACGCTCAACATCGGCGTCCACGCGCCCATGATGCGCGCGCTGCAGCATGCCAACTACACCTTCGCCAAGAAAATCAGTCACACCGCCGACAGCCAGGATCAGCGGCACCGCATGGTCCCGGGTTCGCGTCCCTTACTCGTCCTCACCGACACGCGCGAGCCCGACTACATCACTCCGATGCTGATTGCTGGCAACCCGCGCGCCCGCGAAGTCTATCAGCGCGCCATGGCCGAAGCATGGGCGGCCAAGAATGAACTACTCGGCCGCGGCGTCCCGCGCGAATTCGCTCTGTATCTCCTGCCCAATGCCAAAGCGATTCGCCTGATCGAGACCGGCTCGCTGCTTCACCTGCTCCACAAATGGACCATGCGCACCTGCTTCAACGCGCAGGAAGAAATTTACCAGGCATCCCTGGAAGAGGTCGCCCAGCTCCGCGAGGTCCACCCGGAAATTGCGCGATTCATCGGCCCGCCCTGTCATCTTCGCGCAGGCATCGCCACGCCCATCTGCACGGAAGGCTCGCATTTCTGCGGCGTGAAGGTCTGGCTCGATTTCCCCAACATCCAGCGCCGCATATGACCCGCCGCGGAAGCCTGGCCTATTACCTGGCCGCCTGGGTCTGCGGCAGCTTTTTCTTTGCGGCCGCCCGTTTCGTCGCCGCGCCGAAAAGCTTGGACTACCTTCTGACTCCCGATACCCGCGGCTTTCTTGCTGCCGTCTTTTTCGTCCTCGCTTACGGGTGGCTGTGCACTCTTGGTTTGGCTCTCTTACTGAGATGGCTTGCAAAGGTTCTGCAATGGGGGAGCGCCTTGCCGTGGTCGGTTTGCGGCGGGGCGCTGGCCTTGCTCTTCGCACTCATATTCACTCTCTTTCCGGAAAACTTGACGGCTCGCTCGGGATGGCTGCGATTTCTCAGCGAGCTGTTCAGACTGAATAGCGCGAATGGCGTCCCGCGGAATTTCCAAACAGCGCTCACGGTGTTGGCAACGATCCTCGCCGGCACGGCCACCGCATATGTCCTCTTCCGCATCGACCGCGCTTTTGCCCCGCCCAAGGAAACCTCTATAGCATAAGCTTTGGCCGGTGCTGTTCTGGCGTACGCTGACGCACTCGTCCACGAACCGCGAGTCGCAAGTCACAGCTCACCAGCATCCAATTGATTTTTGCGTCCATTCGGTCTACCCTGAAGCTTGGCAAGATTGCCATGCAAGCTGCGTTCTATTAGCTGGTTCCTCTCCCGACCCTATTCCTTGGGGTAGCCGCGGGGCTGTTTCTTCTTTCGGATTTCATATTTCAAGTTTCGGATTTTCCCTAAAAGGATTCGACATGGCCACGCTTACGATATTTGAAAAACTCGATCAGCTCGAAGCTCGCTACGACGAGTTGACCCGGCAGATTTCTTCGCCCGATGTCCTCGCCGATTCGGCGCGCTATCAGAAGCTCGCCAGGCAGCACGCCGAGCTTTCCGAACTCGTCGCCAAGCACCGCGAGTGGAAGCAAATCGAAAAAGACCTCGCCGGCGCTCGCCAGATGCACGTCGAGGCGGACGACCCGGAAATGAAGCAGCTGGCCCACGAGGAAGAAAAGCAACTCGCCGAACGCAAAGAAATCGTCGAGCGCGAGCTGAAGGTGCTCCTTCTGCCGAAGGACCCCAACGATGAAAAGAACGTCATCGTGGAAATCCGTGCCGGAACCGGCGGCGACGAGGCGGCGCTATTCGCCGCCGAACTCTTCCGCATGTACTCGCGGTATGCAGAATCGCAGAAGTGGCGTGTCGAGGTGCTCGAGAGTTCGCCCTCCTCTCTGGGTGGCCTGAAGGAAGTCGTTGCCGCTATCCAGGGAAACAAGGTGTACTCTAAACTGAAATACGAGAGCGGCGTTCACCGCGTCCAGCGCGTACCGGCCACCGAGCAGCAGGGCCGCATCCATACCTCCGCAGCCACCGTTGCGGTTCTTCCCGAAGCCGACGAGATTGACATCAAGATCGAGCCAAAAGATCTCCGCGTTGACACGTTCTGCTCTTCGGGGCCCGGCGGGCAGTCGGTGAATACCACCTACTCGGCCGTTCGCATCACCCACATCCCCTCGGGCCTGGTGGTTTCTCAGCAGGACGAAAAATCGCAAATTAAGAACCGCTCCAAAGCCATGCGCGTTCTTCGCGCGCGCTTGTATGAGATCGAGCAAGAGAAGCAGCACGCCGCCATCGCCGCCGAGCGTCGCGGGCAAATCAAGACCGGCGACCGCTCGGAGAAAATCCGCACGTATAATTTCCCCCAAAACCGCGTCACCGACCATCGCATCGGGCTGACCGTTCACCAGCTCACCGAAGTCATGAACGGCAAGCTCGGCCCGATTGTGGATGCCCTGGTGGCCCACTACGAATCCGGGCGGCTCAAGCAGGAACTGGTCGAAGCATAAATGCGGAGGTGAATCATGTTGCGGCGACCCGATGCATGGCCAGGTTGCTCCTGGATGAAACGATGGGATCAAGGAATCGGCGGTGCGAAAACCGCGCCGTCACGACCGCAGACCGCTCCGTGGTTCGTGAAGTGGTTTTGGGTATTCTACGGGGTTTTTATGTTCGCGGTCTTCGCGGGAACCTATTACCTTCGCGGTCCGGGGTATCTCTTTCCAAAGCATTCACCGCTCGTACCCTACGAATCCACGATTCACTTTGCCGGATTGCCGCTGCTTGCTTACGGTGATACACCCCGTGGAATTGTCGCCGTAGGAGGCCGGCCTGTAGGCGTTCTGGCTGTGGGTGGCATTGCAGTGGGCTTGATCGCCATCGGCGGCGTGGCAATTGGCGGAATCGCGCTTGGCGGGCTTTCGATCGGGATTCTTGCCTTGGCGGGCGGAGCGCTGGGTTGGTGGGCCGTGGGTGGTGGGGCAGTCGGCAAATATGCGTTTGGCGGGTTGGCTTTGGGCGACTACGCCTATTCAGGAAACGGCATCGCGCTGGGCCGTTATGAAGCTAGCGGCCGCCAGAAAGAGCGATTATTCGGATGAAACAGGTCGCACAAACATTCACACTTCGCGATGCCCTCAAAGAGGGGATGGCCAGGATGCGCGAGGCAGGCGTGCCGTCGCACACCCTTGCGGCGGAGCTCTTGCTGATGCATGCGACGGGCCGCGACCGTGCCTGGCTCTACGCGCATCCCGAAGAATCCGTCGAGCCTGCGATTGCGGAGCGTTATCTCGAATTGGTCGCCCGAAGGTCGGCCGGTGTCCCCACACAATACCTCACCGGAAAACAGGAATTCTGGGGGCTCGAGTTTGAGGTCACTCCGGACGTGCTGATTCCGCGGCCCGAAACCGAGCACGTTATCGAAGTTGCTCTCGACCGCCTTCGGAACAGGCTCCGGCTGCATCGCCATCGCCCTGGCAAAGGAATTGCCCACCGCGGTCATCTATGCCACGGACATTTCCCCTGCGGCCCTCGCAGTCGCGCGCCGCAACGCCGCGCGACATAAGGTCTGCGATCGAATTCAATTCCACCAATGCGATCTATTGGGAAGTTTTCTCCGCCCGTCAGCAGTCACGAGTCACGAGTCACATTCCCTGGACTTGGTCGTCAGCAATCCTCCCTACGTCGGCCGTAACGAAAAACAGAGCCTCCAGCGGGAGGTCCGCGAACACGAGCCAGAGTTCGCCCTTTACGCCGGCGAAGGCGGAAACGACCTTTATGAGCGTCTGATCCGCCAGGCGGCGGAGCGCCTGAAGCCCGGAGGAATCCTTGTCCTCGAGTTGGGATACAACTCCCTTCCTGCTGTCCGTCCGCTTTTGGAAAACCCCGCGTGGCGAAATGTCGGTGTCACCAACGATCTTGCCGGAATCCCCCGTGTCCTCGCCGCGGAAAAAAGCTCCGCTTCCGGGTCGCACCGTGCCTGAGTTGGCTCGCTTCCGCGCAAAAACAGATCGAGCGGCCACCGCCACGCCCCTTCCGCCCGAAGCCTCGATCCTGCACGTGGACATGGACGCATTCTTCGTCTCCGTAGAACTGCTGGCGCGGCCGGAGTTGCGCGGCAAGCCAGTCGTTGTCGGAGGCCGCCCGGATCAGCGCGGCGTGGTGAGCGCGGCGAGCTACGAAGCCCGCAAATACGGCATTCATTCTGCGATGCCCTTGCGCACCGCCGGAAAGCTCTGCCCGCACGCCGTCTTTCTCGACGGAAGCCACAAGCTGTACGGCGAATGGAGCGACCGCATCGCAGCGATTCTCGCGAAGTACTCGCCGGTCGTCGAGATGGTTTCCATTGATGAAGCGTATCTGGATTTGTCCGGCACGGAGAGGTTGCACGGGCCATCGCTTGCCGCCGCAGACCGCTTGCTTCGTGAGATCACCAGTTCTACGAACTTGCCATGCTCCGGAGGACTCGCTTCCACGCGTCTCGTGGCCAAGGTCGCCTCCGATCAGGCCAAGCCCCGCGGCCTGCTTTGGGTGGCGCCGGGAAGCGAAGCCGCATTCCTCTCGCCCCTCGGTGTCCGCAAAATCCCCGGCATCGGGCCGGTGACCGAGCGCGGATTGAAGGCGCTCGGCATCGAAATTGTCGAGCAGCTTGCCGCGGCTTCCCTGGAAAAACTCGAGGGAATCTTCGGGCAATGGGGTACGGCACTTTACCGGAAAGCCCGCGGACAGGATTCCTATGAGTTTCTTGTGGATGCCGAGCCGAAATCCATTTCACAAAACCACACTTTCGGCGAAGACACAACAGACCGCGCGGCGCTCGACGCCATGCTCAGCCACCTGACCCAGAAGGCCTGCAAACGGCTGCGCGAGTCCGGCCTCGAGACGCGCACGGTGACCCTGACCATCCGCTATGCGGGATTCGATACGCACACGCGCTCGAAAACCCTTCCCGAGCCGACCTCTCTCGACGCCGTCATTCTCGCTGTCTTCCGGCACCTTTTTGATGTCCACTGGAACCGCCGGAGGAAAATTCGCCTTATCGCAGTATCTCTCAGCGGATTTCAACACGGCGCGAAACAACTCGGCCTCCTGGACTCCGCCCGCCGCGAAAAATTGGACCAGCTAACCCTCGCCGCTGACCGCCTGCGCGACCGCTTCGGCTTCTCCAAAGTGCAATTCGGTGGTTCTCTCCGCCGGGAAAAGGACTAGCTCCGGCAAGAACTCGACTCCTCTGCCGTATAATGGCGACCGATGTCCCCCCACACGCTTGCAGACCGCATCTGCCGCACTCTCCGCGCCAATGGCCATCAGGCCTTTCTGGTCGGTGGTTGTGTGCGCGACCTCGTGCTGGGTCGCGAACCTGCTGACTTTGACGTCGCTACCGATGCGGTTCCCGAACGAGTGCAGGAGTTGTTCCCAAACGCCAATGCTGTCGGCGCGCAGTTCGGTGTGGTCATTGTGACGGAAGAAGGAACGCACGTCGAGGTCGCCACCTTTCGTTCTGACGTCAGCTATTCTGATGGACGCCACCCCGACGCGGTCGTCTATTCGCACACACCGCAAGACGACGTGCAGCGTCGCGATTTCACCATCAATGGACTCCTCCTCGATCCGCAGACCGGCGAAGTTCTGGACTTTGTGGGTGGCAAGGCCGATGTACAAGCCAAACTTATTCGCGCGATTGGCGATCCGGTGCGGCGCTTTGTCGAAGACAAGCTGCGCATGATGCGGGGGGTGCGATTCGCAGCACGCTTCGGCTATGCCATCGAACCGGCCACTTTTGCCGCAATTCGCCAGCACGCCCACGAAATCGGCCAGGTTTCCGCCGAACGCCAGCGCGATGAGCTTACCAAGACGTTGACAGAGGGTGCGGCTCGCCGCGGGTTCGAATTACTGGATGACCTGGGATTGCTGACCCACGTGCTTCCGGAAGTCGCGCGCATGAAAGGTGTCGAGCAGCCTGCTCAATTCCACCCCGAGGGTGACGTCTGGGTTCACACCCGCCTCATGCTCGAAGGGCTGTCCGCCGGGTGCTCTCCGACACTGGCCTGGGGCGTTCTTCTCCATGATGTGGGGAAGCCTCCCACGTTTTCGTCCCCAACCGGCCCCGACGGGCGGATCCGGTTCGATGGGCATGTCGAGGTAGGCGGGCGCATCGCTGAGGATATCTGCCGGCGCCTGCGTTTCTCGAATGAAGACACGGAGCAGATTGTGGCCTTGGTGGAGAATCATCTTCGCTTCAAGGATGTATTCGAAATGCGCGCGTCGACGCTCAAGCGATTTGTGCGTCTCCCGCGTTTTGACGAGCATCTCGAGCTGCATCGCCTGGATTGCCTCTCGAGCCATCGCAATCTTGACGCGCATGCGTTCGTTGTGCGCTTTCTCAAAGAGACTCCCTCGGAGCAGGTGCGGCCTCGCCGCCTGCTCACCGGTGACGATCTGCACGCAATGGGATTTCTCCCTGGACCCCGGTACAAGGAAATCCTGCAGGCCCTAGAGGACGCCCAACTGGAAGGCCGCTTGGCGGGACGGGAACAGGCCATCGAATTCGTCCAAAGGAACTATAAGCTGTAAGACATTGAGATATTTACATTTAGCGAATGGGTTGACGTGGGGCGGGCTTGTGTGGTAGAAACGTGAGTATAGGAGGCTAAGGAAATCTCACTGTCCTGTTTTCTAGGCTGTACCTTTTAGCCTCAGGCTGCATCTAAATCCTTTGAGTATCTAAGCAAGGTCTGCGATGCTCCTATTTGGTAGGGGTAACAATGACTGACCCAAAATTTCGTCTTCCGGAGCAATTGCCCATCCTGCCTGTGCGGGAAACAGTGCTGTTTCCGGGCGGTGTTCTGCCTCTGACCGTCGGCCGCGAGAGCTCGCTTGCCCTGGTGAATTCCCTCGAAAACTCCGAAAAGGTTCTCGGAATCGTGGCGCAACTCGACCCTCGGATAGAGGAGCCCACCGCCAGCGACCTCCACTCGGTTGGCACCGCGGCGCGAATTCACAAGCAAGTAAAAATGCCCAACGGAAATGTGGTCATTTTCCTGGAAGGGCTGCAGCGGATCCGCTTGGTAGACCTGCTCAGCTTCAAGCCCTTTCTGCGGGCGCGCGTGCAGCCCGAACCGGATGTCACGGGTCCGAGGGACGCCGAGCTGGAGGCGCTCGAGCGCAATGCCCAGGACCTATTCCGTAATGTCGTCGCCCATTCCCCGCAGCTCTCCGACGAACTTCAGACAGCGGCCATGAACATTGAAGATCCGGGCCGTTTGGCGGACTTCATTGCCGGAAATCTGCCTTCTCTCTCAACGCTTTTGCGGCAGGAGCTGCTGGAGACTGGCAGTGTGCGGAAACGTTTGGAAATCCTCATCCGCGAGCTTTCCAAAGAACTCGAAGTGCTGGAGCTCCGCAGCAAGATTCAGGAGCAAGTGCAGGAGCAAGTGAGCCAGAGCCAGCGCGAGTATTTGCTGCGCGAGCAGATGAAGGCGATTCAGAAGGAGCTGGGCGAAAGCGAAGACGGCCAGGCGGAGATCGACGAGCTGCGCAAGAAGGTGGAAGAGTCCGGAATGCCCGCGGAGGCGCGCAAGGAATGCGACCGCGAGCTGAAGCGACTCCAGAAGATGACGCCCGCTTCCGCGGAATACATGGTGGCGCGGACGTATCTCGAATGGATGACTTCGCTTCCCTGGGCCAAGTCTTCCGGAGCGGAAGAGATTGACATTTCCAGGGCCCACGAGATTCTCGACGAGGATCATTACGATCTCGAGAAAGTCAAAGAGCGCATCCTCGACTATCTGGCCGTAAAGAAACTCCAACCGGGGATGAAGGGGCCGATTCTGTGCTTTGTGGGACCGCCGGGCGTCGGCAAAACTTCGTTGGGAAAATCCATCGCGCGAGCGCTGGGCCGGAAATTCGTGCGCATGTCCCTGGGCGGAATGCACGATGAAGCTGAAATTCGCGGCCATCGGCGCACCTACATCGGCGCATTGCCCGGCCAGATCATTCAAGGCATCCGCCGCGCGGAAACCAACGACCCGGTGTGCATGCTGGATGAAGTGGACAAGCTCGGCCGTGATTTCCGGGGCGATCCCTCGTCGGCGCTGATGGAGGTTCTGGACCCGGAGCAGAACGCCACGTTCCGGGATCACTATCTCGACGTTCCGTTTGATCTCTCCAAGGTGCTTTTCATCGCCACGGCGAACTGGATGGACCCGATTCCCGATCCACTGCGCGACCGCATGGAGATCATCGAGCTTCCGGGCTACACCGCCGAGGAAAAGCTGCACATAGCGCGGAAATACCTGATCCCGAAGCAGGCCGCCGAGCACGGCATCAAGGCAGGGGAGCAGCTCGAGTTCGCCGACGAAGGCTTGCAGGAAATCATTCACAGCTACACGCGGGAGGCAGGCGTGCGCAATCTCGAGCGCGAAATCGCCACCCTGGCCCGCAAACAGGCCCGGCGAATTGCCGAAGGGAACACGGAGCGGGTCGTCGTAACGCCGGAAGTGGTCCGCCAAGTCCTTGGCGTTCCGAAGTTTCGCGTGGAAAAGGAGATTGAGGAGCGCGTCAACCAGCCCGGCGTATCCATCGGCCTGGTGTGGACGCCCGTTGGCGGCGACATCGTCTTCATCGAGGCCAGCCGGATGCGCGGCGGCAAGCAGTTCACGATGACCGGACACCTCGGCGAAGTGATGCAGGAGTCCATGACGGCCGCACTGACCTGGGTGCGCGCGAACGCCGAACGGTATGGCATTGACCCGGACTTCTTCCGCAAGCAGGACATCCACATTCACGTTCCGTCGGGCGCGGTGCCGAAGGATGGTCCCTCAGCAGGTGCGGCGATGGTGACGGCCCTGGTGAGCCTGCTGAGCGGGCGCACGGTGAGGCCGCGCGTGGCTATGACCGGCGAATTGTCTCTCGCCGGCGTGGTATTGCCGGTGGGCGGGATCAAAGAAAAAGTTCTCGGCGCAAAGCGGGCGGGGATTCATGAGGTGATCCTGCCGGCGGACAACCAGCCGAACGTGGTGGAAGATCTCCCCGAGCATCTGCTAGAAGGAATGAAAATTCACTACGTGCACACACTCGATGAGGCGCTGGAACACGCTCTCTCGAAGGAGAAAGTCCTGCCGATGCCGCTGCCGAAGAGCGAACCGGCCAAGAAAATCCCGTCCGAAGGGATCCCGCCGGTCCATTAAGACAAATGCATTTGCGTCGTGACGGCCTGGCGATTCCCGCCAGGCCGTCTTTGTTTTGGCGGGCCCGCCAGAAACAGCACGCGATGTGATACATATTTCTGGTGCCGTTCAGGCGAACTCCGAAGCCATCGCGCCCTGTCATGCTTGCCGCCGGGATGTGCGATGCGCTCGACCGCGATCGCATTGTGCCGCGCTTCGTGGATACCTACGTCGTCGAGCACGGGCGCTACGGACTGCAAGTCCATGCTACCCGCTATCGCGAACTGCTCGACACGATTGGACGGGAAGCGTTGCTGGTGATGACCACGCGGGCGCTCGAGGCACACGCTGAATGGACTGCCGGGAGGAAGCCTCGTCCCAGCCAGCGCGAGGCGGCACGGACCCTGCGGACGCTGCGCGGGCAATTCCTGGCCGCGCTGACGAGGCAGCAAGACTGGAGCGCGGGTGACGCACTCGAATTCCAAGCCGATTTGGCGCTATATGAGTCGCCCGGAGCCCCCGCACTAAGACAGAAGAGGCACAGGCAAGGACCATTCGTAGATCGCTGCGCGTTCCTGCTGGACCCTTCGTTCCTAGAGCAGGCGCGAGCGGCTTCAGCGAAGCTCTTGCTGGAGCTAGAGCAGTTCGCCGATTCCCTGGTGAAAAAAATCTTCCCTTCCGCGGGAAAGCGGTGAGCGGGGTTGCGGCGGCCCTCGGCCTAGACGATTCGTTCGACCTGCACGGCCGTACCATAGGCCAGCACTTCGGTGACGCCCTGCATGACCTCCGTGGCATCGTAGCGCATGCCGATGATGGCATTGGCACCGTGCTCGGAGGCATGCTGCATCATCAGCTCGAAGGCATCTTCGCGGGTCTTCTCGCACAAGTTGGTCAAGATGGTGATGTTCCCGCCGACAATCGTTTGCACTGCTGCGGCAAGATTTCCGAGCACGCTCCGCGAACGCACGATGATCCCGCGCACGATTCCGAAGTTTCGAACAATGCGATAGCCGGGGAGCTCGAGGGCACTGGTCACCAAACTTGCGTTGATCCGGTCGTTCATTCGCTGTCCTCCTCAGGACCAAGGATAACTGGCACGATTCTACCTGCGACACCTGCTGGTGCGGAGAAGATTCGCTTCTGCTATTCTCGCGGCATGGAGAACATCTTCTACATCGTGGCCACAATCCAGATCCTGCTCGGAATTTACGCCATAAGCGAAGGCTTGCGCTGGCTGGGAATGGCGCGGCGCCGCTTGGTGACGCCGCCAGCCTTCTACACGCCAAGCGTCGCGGTCCTCTGCCCGTGCAAAGGGGCAGAGCCCGGGCTGGCGCAAAACCTTCAGACTCTTTGCGAATTCGATTACCCGAATTACGAGGTGTTTCTTGCCGTGGCGAGCTCCTCCGACCCCGCCTACGACATCGCGCGGCGTTTCGGCGACCGCGCCAAGCCCAAAGTCCATTTGGTGGTGGCCGGGCTTCCGGAGGGCTGCGGAGAAAAAGTGAACAACTTGCGGGCAGCCATGGATCAAGTTCCGGCCGAGTCCGAAGTCTTCGTCTTTGCCGATTCCGATGGCCGGCCGGGGCGCCACTGGCTGCGGGACCTTGTTGCGCCTTTGTCTGACGCAAATCTCGGAGCAGCCACGACGATGCGCTGGGTCTTTCCGGGCGGTGGCGGGTTCGCCAGCGCGATGCTGGCGGCATGGAACGCTCCCATCAGCACATTTCCCGGCGAACTCAAAAACAATTTCTCCTGGGGCGGCGGAACGGCGATCCGCCGGGAAGTCTTCGAGCAGGCTCAAGTGCGGGAATACTGGCGCACGTCGGTGAGCGACGATTTTTCGATGACACAGGCGCTGCAACGGGCTGGGCGGCCGATTCAGTTTCTTCCCGAGTGTCTGGTGCCGTCGCTTCTGGAAACTGATTTCGACGGGCTGATGGAATTCACCAATCGGCAAATCATTATTACTCGCGTCTATGCGCCGCGCTTATGGATCAAGGCCGGAGCGGTCCACCTCTATTATGCCGCGACTCTTATCTGCGGATTGGCCGCGCTGGTGACACAGCTCGCGGGAGGCAATCCCATCCTCCAAGTCCTCGTGCTGATGCTCGGCGCCGCTCTGCTGGCAGCAGTTCGCGGCGTGTTGCGGATCGTGGCTGTGGGCGAACTGTTTCCCGCGTGGCGGCCGCAGCTGATGGGGCAAAGCTGGGTGTGGACGATTCTCGCGCCCGTGGTCCCTTTTCTCTATTGCGCGAACTTCTTCATTTCTGCATTCACGCGGAAAATTCATTGGCGCGGAATACGCTATGAACTGGTTTCACCGGGCATGACGAAAATCCTCACGCGTTAATCCAACGCGGAATCCTGCTCCCATGCACCCATCAGCGGCCGCTCAGGAATGGATAGTGCGCGGAGGCGGCCATGAAAAACAACATGGGGAACGAAAGCCAGAAATTCGTCCTTGATGCCAGGAAAGCCAGCCGGCTGAGCGCGGCCGCTTCGGCGGGCATTGGAGTTCCTCGTTCGCCACTAGCCTGAGTCCAGCCTATCAACCGCTTCTGGCAGCGCCAGATGACCCCCCAGACATTCAGCAACATCAGCAGACCCATTCCACCGCCGACGGAAATCGAAAGCGTGCGATTGCCGCCTGCGGGCTGGCTGTTCCAGGCCAGGACGGCCCATGTTGCAGCGAACATCACCGCGGCAATCGGCACTGCGAGGACGCGGCCGTCTGCCAGCGTCCCCCGGGCAAATTTCAGGAGAAGATACTGCACGCCCCACGCGAGGGCCCACACGACGAACCACCCGGCCAGCCAGCGCCACATCAGACGCGGTTCGCCCGCATTGACCGCGTCGGTCTTGGCCAAGATCATGTAGTATCGAAAGCCAGCCAGAACCGTGATGACAGCTCCCCAGCGAAACCACCACATCGCCCGGGGCATCAGCTTAGGAACGACCTTACCGCGTGTTCCGGCGTCCAAACCCTTCATCAACGGAACGTTCACCAAATTGAAAAAATAGAGCAGACCAACCCAGGTTATCCCCGCAGTCAGATGAATCCAGCGAAGAATGATCAGCTCGGGCTCGCCCCCGCCTATCGGGAATCGAACGGAAGCCTTCCATAGGCTTAGAGCAGCCACCATAAGAAATTCCATGTATCCTCCACAACACTGCGGGGCTTACGCTTTTCTCGCGCCTTGCGGGCAGGATTGTACCGCTACAGGAGAGAGAATGTGAAGGCGCCCTCCATGGAAAAATTTCTCGCGAGGAGAAATTTATACGCAATCCGTCCTGGTAGTAACCATCCGGGAGGGCTCTAAATACTGGTTCTTTCAGGAGATACATTGAGAGCGCTGGAGGTCATTCAGATGCTCCAAGTAGGAGGTTCGGGTGTCCGGTCTCGGGGGGAGTTTGTGAGCCTTGCTTCAAAGGCAGTATTGCCGGGAATAGCCCGGTCGGCCTGTTAAGCTGGGTCATGCATGCCGACCTATTGCGAGTCGGCATAACCCCTCTGACCTGCCTGCCAGCCCCGAACTCATGGTCTACGCTCCGGCCCAAACCCACCAGGGACCGCAGTTCGCGCGGTCCAAGCAGGAGGATGAGTGAAAGCAAGCCGCAGAGCACCCCGGGCAAGATCCAGACAAATCGAGAGAGTCCAAATCCAACCCGAAATATATGCATTTTACGAGAAGCGATCGGGTACAACTCACTTTCGGGTGCAGGCAGGACCAGGCGGCCGGCTGCCCGTGGAGCATGCCGCGGCCCTTTTGGCGATACACTGTCTGGTGCGCGGGCAATCGCCCTCAGATTACGGAGTGATGGTTGGGGCAGGGGACAAGTTGACCAAAGGACTGAGCTCGCGTGCAAAGGCTCTTCTCAAGGCCGGGCGCTTGATGGCCGCTCCTGTTTCTTTGACCCGGCGGGAGGAAGAGGTCTTGCGCGGAGTGATGCAGAGCCAGGCCAACAAGGAAATCGCCGCAGCTCTGAATCTGTCCGAACGGACAATAAAATTCCACATCTCCTCTCTGCTGGCAAAGTTTCAGGTGCGCAGTCGCATGGAACTGGCCCGAGAAGCTGCGCGCACTTCGTTGCCTGGGCCGTACGTGGCCGGTGTGGATCCAGGAATGGTGCCTGCCATTGGGGGCCCGGTTCATTCACTCGCGCTTCCTGGAAATGCCGTTCGCCCTCCCATGCACAAGGGTGCGGTTGTGCCGATGCGTGGACGCAGGATGACAGCGTAAAGGTTTATCCGGAAGATTCTCCACGCAGACGAGGAATACACAGGGCCTGTAGCGCGATCTCTTTAAGTGATCGCGAATCCTTCTCCAAGTGGGTTCGACACGAGGGCGAAGAAGCTGGCCATAGAATTTCTTCTCGTCTGGGGGAAATTATACGCCCCGAAAGGAGGGTTTTAGCTGTAAGAGCACTCTAAATACCCATTCTTGCAACACTTAGAAATCGCTGCTGAATGGGCAGTCCAATTGCAGTTCTGTATAGGATTCGGTGATCGGGGCTGCGCGCCTGTTTTCGTTTGAAGGCAGCACTGCAGAGGGCAAATGTGGCATACCTCGCAGGCTGCGTTTATCACCTCATACTCCTATCGGCTTCGCACAATCTCTCGGGCCTACCGGACCCCGAATTCATCATCAAAGCTCGGCTCAGGTGCGGTGAGGATCCGCAGCACCCGGGTCCGCGGATCGAGAGGGTGTGGTGAGAGGAACCACCAGACTAGTTAAAGAGAGAATCCATCGAATTCACAAAGTCCAAATCCTTGGGACCTCGTACGCATTTTGCGAAAAGCGATCAGGAACAACTCACTTCAGAGTGGAGGCCGATTCCGATGGCTGCCTGCCAGTGGACTACGCCGCTGCCATGCTGGCTATGCATTGTCTAGTTCGGGGACAATCACCCGCTGATTATGCCGTGATGGTTGAGGTTGCAGGCGTAACGACCAGCGAATTGAAACTGCGCGCCGACGCCCTGTTGGAAGCCGGGAGAATGGTGTCCCTGCCGGCCCCCTTGACGCGTCGTGAGGAAGAAGTGCTCCGCCACGTAATGCAGAACCTTGCCAACAAGGAAATCGCCTCGGCCCTGAATCTCTCCGAGCGGACAGTCAAGTTCCATGTTTCCGCCCTGCTGGCAAAGTTTCATGTGCCCAACCGTGTGCAACTGGCACAAGAGGGCGGCCGTGCGATGATGCCCGTTCCGCCCCCGGCG
>WNGH01007554.1_pt1 | contig 15168 bp, 16 predicted proteins | sample 5400631 | NCBI WGS metagenome assembly WNGH01 (sample SAMN13153373, study PRJNA577476) | soil metagenome | isolation source: 115 cm soil or saprolite under Garry oak tree replicate 1 | place: USA:California | collected 2016-06-15
ACCGCGACGCCACGCCCGGTAGATCGCCGCCGCCGAATCGGCGTCGTCCCACGGCTGCTGCGCCAGGTAGCTGCACCTGGCGAGCAGCGCCGACCACGCGGCCGTCCGATGAACGGGCGAGCCGGCGAGAACCTCCAGCATCACGATGTCGGTTGTGGCCGCGCTGCCGTCATCGATAGCTCGGCGGACGGCGGCCGCAACGGACTCGTCGCTTCCGCGCAGATACTCGATCCATGCCGAGGAGTCGATCAGCCGTGTCACGGTTCGATCGGCTGCCAGCTCCGGCGGATCTCGTCCAGGTCGCCCTCCCAGCCTGTGCCCTCCATCGCGAGCGCCTCCTCTTTGGTCATCGGTGTGCGGCGCAGCCGGCGCAGCGCGAGGTCGACCGCTTCTCGTTTGGTACGCAGGTGGTACTGGCGCATCACATCGGTGATGAGGTCATCGTCGATGTCGATGTTCGTCCGGCTCATGACACCACGGTACACATCGAGGTGTATCAGGTCAGGCGGGCTGCTCGCGCGTCCAGGTAGCGCTGCTCGGTGAGGCTGGTCGTCCGGCGCGCGGCCAGCTGGTAGCTCGCGCGGGCTTCGTCGCGCTCGCCGGCCATCTCCAGCAGATGGGCGCGGACGGCGTCCAGGCGGTGATGGCCGGCCAGCCGCTCGTCGGCATCGAGCGCGGCGAGCACCTGCAGGCCGGCGCGCGGACCGTTCACCATCGCCTCCGCGACGGCGTGATTGAGCGTCACCATCGGGTTCTCGGAGACCCGCTCGAGCAGCTCGTACAGCGCGAGGATCTGCGGCCAGTCCGTGTCGGCGGCGGCGGGCGCCTCGTCATGGATCGCCGCGATCGCCGCCTGCAGTTGGTACGGCCCGAGCGGTCCCCCGGTCAGCGCGCCGGACACCAGGGCGACGCCCTGCGCGATCGAGTCCTGGTTCCACAGCGCGCGGTCCTGCTCGGCGAGCGGGATCAACGTGCCGTCCGGGCCGGTCCGCGCCGGACGCCGCGCGTCGGTCAGCAGCATGAGCGCGAACAGGCCGGCCACCTCGCCGTCGTCGGGCAGCTGGCCGTACACCATGCGGGCCAGCCGGATCGCCTCGCCGGTGAGGTCGGCGCGCACGAGGTCGGGGCCGGACGTCGCCGTGTAGCCCTCGTTGAAGATCAGGTAGAGCACGTGCAGCACCGAGCTGAGCCGGTCGGCGCGCTCGACCTCCGGCGGCAACTGGAACGCGATGCCGCTGACCTTGATCGTGCGCTTGGCCCGGCTGATGCGCTGCGCCATCGTCGCCTCGGGGACCATGAACGCCCGGGCGATCTGGGCCGTGGTCAGGCCCGCGACGGCGCGCAGCGTGAGCGCCACCTGCGAGGCCGGCGACAGGGCCGGATGGCAGCACATGAACAGCAAGGTCAGCGTGTCGTCCTTCGCCGGCTCGTCGGCGTCGGCGGGCGGCGCGAGCAGCTCATCGGACGGGACGGCCGCCGCGGCCGTGACCTCGCGGCGCCGCCGCGCCGACTCGCTGCGCAGCTGGTCGGTCAGCCGCCGCGACGCGACCGTGATCAGCCAGCCGCGCGGGTTGTCCGGGACGCCCTCGCCGGGCCACTGCGCGGACGCGGCGAGCAGCGCTTCCTGGACGGCGTCCTCGCTGAGGTCGAAATGCCCGTAACGCCGGGTGAGCGCCGCGAGCACCTGCGGCGCGAGCTCACGCAGCAGGTCGTCGATCACGGGAACGTCGGCGTACCCGGCAGGCGTGCACTTCACGGCACTATCCTTCCGGAACCGCGTCGAAACAGCGGATCGGGCTTCGACATACCGGTGTACCCAACCGAAGGGAAGCGGTCATGCTCGAGAACAGCAAGGCATTCAGCGGCTTCGCCGTGGACGACATCGACAAGGCGAAGCAGTTCTACGGCGAGACGCTCGGCGTCGGAGTGTCCGAGGACGGTGAGCTGCTGCGCCTGCGGCTCGGCGGCGGCACGGAGGTCATCGTCTACCCGAAGGCCGACTACACGCCGGCGACATACACCATGCTCAACTTCCCGGTCGACGACATCGCCAAGGCGGTCGACGAGCTGGTCGCGCGGGGCGTCGTCTTCGAGCGCTACCCCGGCATCGACGCCGACGAGCGGGGCATCTCACGCCTCGGCGGCGGCCCGGCAATCGCGTGGTTCAAGGACCCGGCAGGCAACATCCTGTCCGTGCTCCAGGAGCCGTAACGCCGGTATCGGCACAGCAGACGTCTTTGCCTCCCGTCTGACCCGATCGCGACAGATCCGGTCGGACGGGCGGCAAAGCGTGCCTACCGGCCGGACTAGACACCGGCGAGCCGCGCGGCCAGGTAACCCTCGACCTTGTCGAGCGATACCCGCTCCTGCGCCATCGAGTCGCGCTCGCGGACGGTCACCGCGTCGTCGTCGAGGGTGTCGAAGTCGACCGTCACGCAGAACGGCGTGCCGATCTCGTCCTGCCGGCGGTACCGGCGCCCGATCGCCTGCGCGTCGTCGAAGTCGACGTTCCAGTTGCCGCGCAGCGCGTCGGCCAGCGAACGCGCCTTCGGCGACAGGTCGGGATTGCGCGACAACGGCAGCACCGCGACCTTGACCGGTGCGAGGCGACGGTCCAGACGCAGCACGGTGCGCTTCTCCGGAACGCCCTTCGCGTTCGGCGCCTCGTCCTCGGTGTACGCGTCGAGCAGGAACGCCAGCACCGCCCGAGTGAGCCCGGCTGCCGGCTCGACGACGTACGGCGTCCACCGCTCGTTCTTCTCCTGGTCGAAGTACGTCAGGTCAGCGCCGGAGTGCTTCGAGTGGGTGGTCAGGTCGAAGTCGGTGCGGTTGGCGATGCCCTCGAGCTCGGCGAACTCGGTGCCGCCGAAGCGGAACCGGTACTCGATGTCGACGGTGCGCTTCGAGTAGTGCGACAGCTTGTCCTTCGGATGCTCGAAGTAGCGCAGGTTGTCGGGGCTGATGCCGAGGTCGACGTACCAGTTCCATCGCTGTTCGAGCCAGTACTCGAACCACGTCTCGTCCGTACCCGGCTCGACGAAGTACTCCATCTCCATCTGTTCGAACTCGCGGGTGCGGAAGATGAAGTTCCCCGGCGTGATCTCGTTTCGGAAACTCTTGCCGGTCTGCGCGATGCCGAACGGCGGCTTCTTGCGCGCAGTGGTCATCACGTTGAGGAAGTTGACGAAGATGCCCTGCGCGGTCTCTGGGCGCAGGTAGAAGACGCTGTCGTCGTCCTCGACCGCGCCGAGATGCGTCTTGAGCATCATGTTGAACTCGCGCGGTTCGGTGAACTGGCCCTTGACGCCGCAGTTCGGGCAGTTCACGTCGGCCAGCCCGTTCTCGGGGAGGTGGCCACGCTTGGCCTCGTACGCCTCCTCCAGGTGATCGGCCCGGAAGCGGTGGTGGCAGTTCGTGCACTCGGCCAGCGGGTCGTGGAACGCCTCGACGTGACCGGACGCCTTCCAGACGTCGGTCGCGAGGATGACCGCCGAGTCGATACCGACGATGTCGTCGCGGCCGGTGACCATCGCGCGCCACCACTGCCGTCGGATGTTCTCCTTCAGTTCGACGCCCAGGGGGCCGTAGTCCCACGCTGATCGGGTTCCGCCGTAGATCTCGCTGGACGGGTAGACGAAACCGCGCCGTTTGGCGAGGTTGACCACGGCGTCGTTGCGATCGGCGGCCACGGGGGCTCCCTGACTGTCGGCGACTGAGCCATCAGGGTATCGAGCGTGGCTGCCCGATTTCTCGGGCGCTCCAGTCGCGCGAACGCCAGAGACACCAGCACGGCCAGCAACCAGCCGGCCAGCACGTCCACGGCGTAGTGCTCGGCGGAGTAGACTAGCGCGAACGCCATCAGCAGCGGGTAGACGATCAGCAGCGGCCACCACCGCCTGCTTACACGCGTCCACGCGAAGATCGACAGCAGCAACGTGCACCCCGCGTGCAAGGACGGGACGGCGGCCACCATGTCGACCGTCCGCTGGCCCTTGTCGAGCAGCTCCCTGGCGACCGGGATGTGTAGCGCGTCCCATCCGCGCAGGGACAGCCGCTCGACGTGCGGCGGTGCCCCGGCGTGCACCGGGTCCACGGCGCCGAGCAGCCCGTTCGTGCCGGCAGCGCTCGGGCCGTAGGACATGCACACCGGACTGGACGGATGTTGCGCGACGTCGGCCGTAGTGCACTTCGCCGCCGCCCACGGCGGGGCGGCCGGGACGAGGATGAAGCACGCGACGCCGAGGAACGACATCGCCACGAACCGGAACGCCCACTTGCGGAACTCGGTGCGGGCGCGCAGCCACAGCAGGCCGGCCACGACGTACGGCACGACGAAGAACGAGACGTAGGTGAGGGTGACCCCGGCTTCCCACCACGGTGAGTGGCCGAGCTCGAGGTGCTCCTGCAGCCAGACGGTCGGCACGACGCCGCCGAACATTGCGCGATCGGCGTCGACCGGCTGATGCCACAGCACCGGCATGCCGAGGGTGTCGGAGATGCCGCGGGCGTAGTCGTAGATGATCAGCACGGCTGCGAACGGCAACCAGTCGACGATGACCGTCCACAGTGGGCGCCGTCCGATGCTGGCAGCCAGCATCCCGGCCGCGATCCAGGCGAGGAGGCCCTCGCGATCGAACGGCACACCACTGATCCAGACCTGCACGCCGAACGCTACGAGCCACATCGCTATGGCCAGCCGGCCGAGGCGCCGCGCAACCGTACGGGTGGGGCCCACGTCCGCGGGCGCCGCATCGAGAGTGGTCGTGGCCTCGGTCAAGCTGGTAAGGCTACGTCAACCGCCTGGCAAGGCCTCGTCAATCTGCCGGCAAGGACGGCGGGCTCGCCTCGATCGGGCCGGCGGCGCCGAACCGCCGATCGCGCGAGGCGTACGCGAGGCAGGCCTGCCACAGATGCCTGCGATCGAAGTCCGGCCAGGGGGTGTCGATGAACACCAGCTCGGCGTAGGCGGCCTGCCAGAGCAGGAAGTTCGAGGTCCGCTGCTCACCGGAGGTGCGGATGAACAGGTCGACGTCGGGCAAGCCGGGCTCGTCGAGATGGGCGGCGATCGTCCGCTCGTCGATCTTGGCGGGGTTCAGCCGCCCCTCGGCGACCTCGCGCGCGATCGCCCGCGTCGCGTCGACGAGCTCGGCCCGGCCGCCGTAGTTCACGCAGAACTGCAACGTGAGCCGGTCGTTGTCGCGCGTGTACTGCTCCGCGTCCTCGAGCTGATCGATCACGCTGCGCCACAGGCGAGGGCGGCGTCCGGCCCAGCGGATGCGCACGCCGATCGCGGCCAGCTCGTCGCGGCGCCGCCGGATGACCTCCTTGTTGAAGCCCATCAGGAAGCGCACCTCGTCCGGCGTGCGCCGCCAGTTCTCGGTGGAGAACGCGTACGCAGAAACGGTCGAGACGCCCAGCTCGATCGCTCCGTGCAGGACGTCCATCAGCGCGGCCTCGCCGGCGCGGTGCCCCTCGGTACGGGGTAGCCCGCGTTGCTGGGCCCAGCGTCCGTTGCCGTCCATGACGATCGCGACGTGCTTGGGTACCAGTTCCGCCGGGATCCGCGGCGGGCGGGCACCGGAGGGATGCGGCGGCGGATCGGGCCAGGTACGGCTTCGCTCGCGCCGGCGGGCGCGGGCCCCCGTCGGCGTGGTCATCGGCCCACCGTATCGACTGCGCCGGGCCGAGCGGTGGGCCAGCGTCACGGTCTCGCGACGAACCGGTCACGTCGGGCGGATCGCTTGTCAGACTGTGTGGGTGTTCCGCATCCGGCTCGGCGTGCGCGGCTTGGCGCGCACGCGCTTCGCGATCTCGCCGCTGTCCGAGGTGTTCTCGCTGCTGGGGCAGCTGTTCGGCCGCGGCGTGCAGGGTCGCCAAGCGTCGCGGGAGCGGTGCCCGCGCGGTGACCCACGGCCATTGCCCGTCGGCGCAGAGGGTGCTGGCATGCAGCCTGGCTGAGGTTCTCCGGGGTGTCCGCCGACCCCTGGTGCACGCCGGCGATCAGCCCGTCCAGATGGCTGAAGTTGCCTTGTGCGGCGTCGTGCAGCATCTCCGGGACGCCGGTGTAGTCAGGGTCGACGATGCCGTCGATAGTCAGCGCGTTGAGGATCTCCGAACCATCCGTACGCATGCGTACGGTCTTGGCCAGGTCGGCGACCGGATCACCCGGGCAGCTCCGCGCGGCACAAATCGCGCGCAGCACTCGCCCGCTCGCGTGCATCGGCGTCTGGGAGAGCGGCTCGGCTGCGTCGTCGGGCAGGACGGAGTCCAGGACGACCTTCGCGACCCGGTTCGGGTACGTGATCGCGTACCGCTCGGCGACGTACGTGCCGTACGAGACTCCGTCCACCGTGGTCGTGTCGGCGCCGAGAGCCGAGCGCAGCTCGTCCAGATCGGCGACCGTGTCCGCGGTGCCGTAGAAACGGCGGTCCGGCCCGATCGCCGTGGCGCAGTCCGTCACCGCCTGCGGGGTGGGCACGGCCAGGTCGGTAGCGCCCATCTGCTCCTGAAGCTCGGGGCACTGCAACGCGGTGGCGCCAGTTCCCCGCTGGTCGATCAACACCATCCGGTAGTCCGGCAGGGTGGCCGTGACCTTGCTGCTGAGCCTGGTGGCGAACGGGACACCAGGCTGGCCGGGCCCACCGGTGAGCAGCAGCAGGATGTGGGTCGCGGCCGGCTTGTCCTCGACGGCCACCGCCAGGTCGAGCGCGCGCCGGTCGGCGCCGTGGTGGTCGAGCGGCACGCGCAGCGTTGAGCAGGTGAAGCCGGCCTGGTCAGGGCACGGGTGGCTGCCAGTGAGCCGAACGTCTTGCGCGGCCGGCCTTACCGAGGCCGCCGGCGCGACCGACATGGTCGGCGCGGCGATCGCGGCTGTCGAAGCGAGAACGGCCGCCATCAGGATCGCGAGTCTGCCCATGCCGATCAGTAGATGTCTCGCGCGACTGCCGCCGCGAGACGTTTCGATCAGATTCGAATGCGCCTACAGGCGGTCGACGAGCGGCAGGGAGCGCAGGCCACGTTCCAGATGCCACTGCAGGTGCGCCGCGATCAGCCCGCTGCTCGCGCGGCGATGCGCGGTGTCGCTGGCGTCGGCCCGCGCCCAGTCGCCGCGCAGCAGCGCCGTCATCAGCTCGACGACGTCCTGTTCGGGACGTACCGATCCGGGCGGGCGGCAGTTGTCGCACACCACGCCGCCGGCCGCGACGTTGAACGCGCCATGCGGGCCGGGCGCCGAGCACTTCGCGCACGCGTCGAGCGCGGGCTCCCAGCCCGCATTCGACATCGCCCGGATCAGGAACGCGTCGAGCACCAGACCTGCCTCGTGCTCGTTGGCGACCAGCGCGCGCAGTGCGCCGACCACCAGCAGGTAGAGCCGCAGCGCGGGCTCACCCTCGTCGGTGAGCCGGTCGGCGGTCTCGCAGATCGCGCAGGCTGCCGTCCAGCGCGGGTAGTCACCGGCGAGGGCCGCGCCGTACGCACCCAATGACTCGATCTGCGTGACTATGTCGAGTGAACGCCCCGAATGCAGCTGGACGTCGATGTGACTGCCCGGCTCGAGGCGCGCCCCGAAGCGCGACGTCGTGCGCCGCACCCCCTTGCCCACGGCGCGGACGCGGCCGTGGCGCCGCGTGAGCATGGTGACGATCCGGTCGGCCTCGCCGAGCTTGTGCACGCGAAGGACGACCGCCTCGTCACGGTAGAGCGGCACCCGCCCATCGTCGCATCGCTATCCGACAGCCAGCGGCTGCGACTCGGGCTGGCGGCTGAGCAGCCGGTACAGCGCCAGCCCCGCCACGGCGACGAGCACGCCGGAGCCGATGGTCACGCTGAACGCGACCCGGGCACCGCTCGTGTCGGCGATCCGCCCGACGAGCGCGGATGCCGCACCGAAACCCATGCTGATCCCGGTGATCAGCCAGGCCATGCCCTCGGTCAGCGCCGCGCCGGGGACGATCTGCTCCACCAGCCCGAACGCCGTGATCAGCAACGGCGCGATACCGAGGCCGACCACGAACGCGCACACCGCGAGCACCGGGACGTTCACCGCTGCCAGGAACAGCACGGGCAGCGCACCGAAGGCGATCGCCTGCAAGCGGAATCGTCGCAGTACGCTGGCACGCCACGGTCGGGAACCGTATGCGAATCCCGCCACGGCGCTGCCGAATGCCATGGCAGCGAGCACGGCGCCGCTCGCCCCAGTCGCGCCATGCTGGCCGCAGTAGGCGACCATCGTCACCTCGGCGCTCGCGAACACGCCGCCCATGCCCACGGCGGCCAGGATCAGCAGCGTCATCCCCCGATGGCGCATCGCCGAGGCACGCCTCGGCGCGTCCGTCGGATGCGGTGGCGGCTCGGTGCCGTGCTGGCGACGCAGCCACACCGCACCCGTCCCGACGAGCACTGCCGCAAGGGCCAGGCCGAGCACGGCGCTGACCTGCGTCGCGACCACCGTCGCGATCAGCGGCCCGGCGGTGAAGATCACCTCGTCCAGCGTGGACTCGAGCGAGTAGGCCGTCGTCAGCTCGGGACGCCCGGCCAACACCATCGACCAGCGCGCGCGGACGAGCGAGCCGACCGACAGGAAGGCGAATCCGCATATCGCGGTCGGGAACACGAGTGTCCACTGTGGACTGTCCGTCTCGGCGATGATGCAGATCGCCGCGACACCGGCCATGTGCACGGCGGACGCCGGGAACAGGACACGGCTCTGCCCGTAGCGGTCGACGAGCCGTGCCAGCATCGGGTTGCCCAGCCCGTTGGCATACACATAGGTACCGGCGAGCACGCCCGCGAAACCGTAGTGGCCGGTGCGCGTCGAGATCAGCAGCACCAGCCCGAGCGGGTAGATCGCGATCGGGATGCGCATGACGAATCCCGCCGCGCAGAACGCTGCCGTGCCGGGAGCGCGGAACACCGCGCGGTAGGTGTTGAGGATCAAAACCCGAGCCGGTCCAGCTTCTTCGGGTCGCGCTGCCAGTCGGCCTCGACCGCGACGTGGAGGTCCAGGTGCACGCGTCCGCCGAGCAGTTCCTCGATGCCGGCGCGCGCCGTGGTGCCGATCTGCTTGAGCTGCGCGCCTTTCGCGCCGATCACGATGCCTTTCTGGCTGGGACGTTCCAGGTGCACCGTCGCGTAGATGACCGTGAGCGCGTCGCGGGGATTCATCTCCTCGACGGTCACCGCGATCGAGTGCGGCAACTCGTCGCGGACGCCGTCGAGCGCGGCCTCGCGGATCAGCTCGGCGATGCGCGCCTCGACGTCCTCGTCAGTGGTCACGTCAGCGGGATACAGCTGCGGCCCCTCGGGTAGGTGCGCGGCGAGCAACCCGGCGAGCAACTCGACCTGGTCGCCGGCCACCGCTGAGACCGGGACGATGTCGGCGAAGTCGCCGAGTTGGCTCACGGCGACCAGTTGGGCGGCGATCCGGTCGCGGCCGGCTCCGTCGGTCTTCGTGATGATCGCGACGACGGGCGCCTTGAGTGCGGCCAGCTCGGCGGCGATGAACCTGTCGCCAGGGCCGACCTTCTCGTCGGCGGGAACGCAGAAGCCGATCACCTCCACGTCGGCCAGCGCGGCGCGCACGACGTCGTTGAGCCGCTCGCCGAGCAGGGTTCGGGGGCGGTGCAGGCCGGGCGTATCGACGATGATCAGCTGTGCGTCCGGGCGGTTCACGATCCCCCGCACCGCGCGTCGCGTCGTCTGCGGCTTGGCACTGGTGATGACGATCTTGCTGCCGACCAGGGCATTGGTCAGCGTCGACTTGCCCGCATTGGGGCGTCCGACGAAGCAGCAGAACCCGGAGCGGAACGTCACACCCGCATCCTCGCATCTCGATGTCGAGACTGTTCTTGATTCATTCCAGATTACGACCGCGGTCGACGGACACGCCGACGACGCCCAGCCGGCTCGCTCGACGGCAGCCAACGATGGAACGATCAGCTACCGTCCGGCGCGCGCGGGCGGTAGCAGCGTTCGGTGACGAAACGGAGACGCCAATTTGGAGATGGCACAGCCCAATCCCGTGGACGGTATCTATGCCACGACCTCCGATTACGTTCATGCCATGGAGGCGGGCGGTTCGTCGCGGGCACGATGGGTCTCGATCCGCGCGGAGTGCCTCGGGCGACGTTGACCGAGCGGCTGGAGCCGGCATGGTCCAACATCCGAACCATCCTGGCCAGCGCCGGCATGACCGTCGACAACATCGTGCGACTGACCAGCTATCTGCGCGATGCCAGCTACGCTGACGCGAACGGTGCGGCCAGGGTCAAGGCGCTCGGGGGTCGGGCCATACCTACGACGGCCATTGTGGCAGAAGCGCTGGTTAGCGAGCTAATCGCCGCTGGCTGATCGCCGCGACGCGGTGGACACGCCGCCGACGCAACTCGTCTCGACGAGCAGCAGTTCGGCGCGTTCACGCTCGACCGCGGCTATCTCGACGTGTCCGATGCTGGTCTCGCAGAGTTGGCCGGCGCGTTGGGCCGGGACGTCGCACGTATGCTCGAGAACTAGCGTCGTTGCCGCGAGATTTGCCTTGTGCAATAAGGGGATTCGGCCTTGACCGCTGTGATCATCTTCAATTAGACTCGCACGTATGTTCGAGGGAGAGATCGAGCCGGACACGACTGCGGCGCGCGCGGTCGGCCTGCTCACAACAGCCATCGATGCGCTCACCTCGCTGGACCTCACCATGTTGAATCGCGAGGCGCTGCTCGGTCTGGCGCGTGCTGTCGAGACGCAACGGTGCCGGTTGCCTGTCGTCGACCATCGGCTCGTCGCCGAACTCGATTCGCGCGGGGTCGCGTTCGAGCTCGGGTGCGCCAGCACGGCAGCGCTCCTCCGGACGGCGTTACGGCTGGCTCCGGCCGATGCCAAGGCTCGGGTGAGCGCAGCTGCCGACCTCGGCCCGCGGCGCGCCGTGTCGGGCGAAGCGTTGCCACCACTGTTCGCGTGCGTCGCCGCAGCACAGGCCGAGGGCGCCATCTCTGCACGGCACGCGAAGGTGATCGTCGAAGCGATCGACGAGCTGCCTGCGCAGGCGCAGGCCGAGCACGCCGCCGCGATAGAAGAGCGGCTTGTCGCCGATGCGCGCGCGTTCGACCCGGCCCAACTGTGCCGGCTCGCTCGGCGGATCGTGGCCATCGTCGACCCTGACGGCACGCTCGCCGACGACCGCCACCACGAACGACGCCGCGGCGCAACCCTGTCGCACAACGGCGACGGCTCCGGCGAATTGAGAGCGCACCTCACGCCGTCCGCCCTCGCGGTGTGGGAAGCGGTCCTCGATCCACTCGCCGCACCGCAGCCGAATGGCGAGACGGGACGAGACAGCAGAGCTCCAGCCCAACGACTGCACGATGCGCTGCTCGACGCGGGACAACGGCTGCTGCGTTCGGGTGAGCTGCCGGCGTGCGGCGGCATCCCGGCGACCGTGATCGTCACCATGACCCTCGATGAGCTCGAGGCCCGGAGCGGATTCGCGACGACGAGCCACGGCGGGCTGCTGTCCATCTCCGACGCGCTCGCGCTCGCCGCCGAAGCCGAGGTCATCCCGGTCGTTCTCAACGATTCAGGCGGTGTGCTGTCGCACGGACGCGCACGCCGCACCGCATCCGCGGGGCAACGGCTCGCGCTGGTTGCCCGCGACGGCGGCTGCAGCTTTCCCGGTTGCGACCGCCCGCCCGAGTGGACGCAGGCGCATCACATCGTCCAGTGGGCGGACGGCGGCGCCAGCGATCTGGAGAACCTGACCCTGCTCTGCGGTTTTCATCATCGAGAATTCGACCGATGCGGCTGGGCGGTCACGATGATCGACGGCGTCCCGAACTGGATCCCTCCGCCGTGGATCGATCCCGACCGAACGCCGATCCGTAACACGATGCACCTCGCTGTGGTGAGCTGAGCGCGCCCGTCGGCCGAGCGCGCCGGGCGAGCAGTCAGGGGCGGTGGGTGCGGCCGGCCGAGCGCGCAAGCCGCCCAGCGGCGCGGGCGGACCGTCAGACAGCCGGGAAGTCGCTCGGTAGGCAGAACGTCTCCTCGGCCAGCAACGCCCGGAAGTTGTCCGGCCCCATCAGGGCGAGCAGTGGGCCGACCTGGCTCTCCTGACGGAGCATCGCGCGGTACTTCATGTCGAGCAGCTCGCCGTCGAGGACGGCATGGATCGAGCAGGCGTCGGCCGGGACCGCGATCGGCTCGCGGTCGGCCATCATGACCACCGACGGGTCGATGAATTCCGAGATCATCGCCTGCCACTCGGGGGTGCTCGTCTGGTAGTGCAGCTGCGCGTCGGTGCCGGCGACGGCCGCTGACGCCCAGCGCGAGACGGCCATGTGGTCGGGGTGGTAGGTGCCACCGTCCGGGCCGAACGTCAATACCGTGTCGGGCCGGACGGCATCGACGATCGAGCGCAGCCGCGCGACGGCCGTCTCGTCGGAGATCTGGTCGCAGCCGCCGTCGGGATAATCCAGCCAGATGTGCTCGGTAACGCCGATCTCGCCGAGGCAAGCGGCGAGTTCCTTCGTGCGCACGTCGGCGAGCTGAACGCCGGGCGGCCAGCGGTCCGGGTCGGTCGTGCCCAGCTCGCCACGCGTCGCCGTGACGCACACGACGCGGCGGCCGGCGCGTACCGCGGCCGCCATCAGCCCGGCGCAGCAGTAGCTCTCGTCGTCGGGGTGGGCCCAGATCGACAGGATCGTTCCCAGGTCGGGCAGCGGGGTCGGCAGCGGGACGCTCGTCACGCCGGACAGTCTGCCCGGCACGGCTGACGAGGCGTCGACCGAGCCTCCCGATCGCCGATCGGCTCGGCTACCCGCTGAGTGACCCGTCGGGGCCAGCCCGGTAGACGACGGCTCCCGGCGCGACATCGCGGACGGCGAGTTCGCCCACCGAATCGGCCGGGTCGTCGCCGACGATCGCGGCGGCTTCCAGGCCGAGGGCTCCGGACGACACGGCCATGGCCACTGCCACCTGCAGCGCCGACAGGTACAGCGAGGGCAACGAGACGGCAGCCGCGACGTACGTCCGCCCGTCGCCGTCGCGCACCGCCGCGCCCTGGGCGGCTCCGGTGCGGGCGCGGGCCGAACGAGCCAGCGTGATCAGCTTCTGGTCCTCCGGGTCGAGTTCGCTCACGTGGCGTTCTCCGGCTCCTGGTCACGGACCTGCTGCTCACGCTCGGCCTGCTCGCGGTCGGCCTGCTCTGGCTTGCCGCCGGCCCCGTGGACCCGGCGGACGAGCACCGTGTCGATGCGGTTGCGGCGCCCACCGGCACTCTCGGCGATGAGCTCGAGCCCGTTCACCCGCGCGGTGGCGCCCGGGATCGGCACCCGACCCAGCCGTTCGGCGAGCAGCCCACCGACCGTCTCGACGTCGTCGCGCTCGGGCAGTTCCAGATCGAACAGGTCCGCCAAGTCCTCTACGGCAAGCCGGGCGGTGACTCGTGCCGTGTCGGCGTCGATCCGCTCGATCGGCGGCTTCTCGTCGTCGTACTCGTCGGTGATCTCGCCGACGATCTCCTCGATGATGTCCTCGATCGTGACGAGCCCTGCCGTGCCGCCGTACTCGTCGATCACGACCGCGATGTGCGTGCGGTGCACCTGCATCTCGCGCAGCAGCTCGTCGACCGGTTTCGACTCGGGGACGAACACCGGCTTGCGCATGACCTCGTCCACGCGGGTGACCTTGGCGCGGTCGGCGTCCTGGCCGCGGCGGACCAGATCCTTCAGGTAGGCCACGCCGACGACGTCGTCGACGTTCTCGCCGATCACCGGGATGCGCGAGAAGCCGCTGCGCAGCGCCAGCGCGAGCGCCTGCGGCACCGATTTGCCGCTCTCGATCCAGACAACTTCGGTGCGCGGCACCATGACCTCGCGCGCGATCGTGTCGCCGAGCTCGAACACCGACTGGATCATCTCGCGCTCGCCGTGCTCGACCACGCCGCGCTGCTCGGCCATGTCGACGAGCTCGCGCAGCTCGACCTCGGAGGCGAACGGCCCCTCGCGGAAACCGGGGCCTGGCGTCACGGCGTTGCCGAGATGGATCAGCAGCGACGCGAGCGGACCGAAGATCCGGCCGAGCGCGCGCACCGCGCCGGCCGTGGCAAGCGCCAATCGGTACGGATGCTGGCGGCCGAGCGTGCGCGGCCCCACGCCGACCAGCACGTAGGACACGACCACCATCACCGCAACCGTGGCCAGTACGATCGGCCACCGCCCGCCGAACTGCGCTCGCGCCACGATGGTCACCAGCACGGTCGCGGTCAGCTCGCAGGTGACCCTCAACAACAACAGCAGGTTGGTGTAGCGGACGCGGTCGGCCAGGACGACCGCCAGCGTGCTCGCGCCACGTTGCTGCTCGCGCACCATCTCGTCGACCCGCGCCACCGAGACCCTCGAGATCGCCGAGTCGACACCGGCGAACACGCCGCCGAGCGGGACGAGGAGGATCGCGACAACCAGGACCGCGACGTCGGCGGAGCTCATGTCATGTCCCGCCCTTGGCGGCGGGACTCTTCGCGGGAGCGCTCATCGCGTGTCACGGACCTCGCCACCGGTGCCCGGCAGCGGGGCGTGGATCGGGCCGCGTCCGCTCACCTGTGACCAGTCGCGCAGGACGCGCGCCTGCAGTTCGAACATCGCGCGCTCCTCGTCAGCATCGCCGTGGTCGTAGCCGAGCAGATGCAAGATGCCGTGCGCGCACAGCAGATGCAACTCGGCCTCGACGGAGTGCCCGGCCTCGGCGGCCTGAGCCGCCGCGACCTCCGGGCACAGGACGACGTCGCCGAGCATCGTCTCGTGGGTGTGCTCGTCGTCGCGTGAACGTCCTGGATGATCCACGGCTCCCCCGACATCGGGCGGCTCCGAGCCGTCCATCGGGAACGCCATCACGTCGGTGGGACCCGGCACGTCCATCCACTGCTCGTGCAGCGCCGACATCGCGGCACTGTCGAGCAAGACGACCGACAGGTCGGCGAGCGGGTTCACCCGCATCGCGTCGAGCATGTAGCGCCCGAGGTCGGAGAGCGCCACCTCGTCGACGGCGACGCCGGATTCGTTGTTGATCTCGATGCTCACGCTTCTCCGAAGATCAGCGACGGGGCTGGGCGTGCTGGTGCGCCTGCCCCGGCCGCGAGCTCGCCCGCTCGTCGAAGCGCGCGTACGCGTCGACGATGTC
>WNGH01003444.1_pt1 | contig 15166 bp, 10 predicted proteins | sample 5400631 | NCBI WGS metagenome assembly WNGH01 (sample SAMN13153373, study PRJNA577476) | soil metagenome | isolation source: 115 cm soil or saprolite under Garry oak tree replicate 1 | place: USA:California | collected 2016-06-15
ACCAGGGCCGACCTGCACGCGGTCCACATCCCCGAGGCCTACGGCGGTGCCGGTGCCGACGCTATCGCGACGGCGATCGTGATCGAGGAGGTCGCCCGCGCCTGCGCGTCGAGCTCGCTCATCCCCGCCGTCAACAAGCTCGGCACGGTCCCGCTCCTGCTGGCCGGCTCGGCCGACCTGAACCAACGCTATCTCGCGCCGGTCGCTCGCGGCGAGGCCATGTTCTCCTACGCGCTGTCGGAGCCGGAGGCGGGCTCGGATGCCGCGGCCATGCGTACCCGGGCGGTCAGCGACGGTGATTCCTTTATCCTCAACGGGACCAAGCGGTGGATCACCAACGCCGGCATCTCCCGGTTCTACACGGTCATGGCCGTGACCGAGCCCGAGGCCGGCCAACGGGGAGTCTCCGCCTTCGTGGTGGAACGGGACGACCCTGGCTTCTCGTTCGGCGCGCTCGAGCACAAGCTCGGGATCAAGGGATCGCCGACCCGCGAGCTGTACTTCGACAACTGCGTGATCCCGGCTGACCGGATGATCGGCGAGGAGGGCAGCGGGTTCCGCACCGCGCTCGCGACGCTCGACCACACGAGGATCACGATCGCCGCGCAGGCGCTCGGCATCGCGCAGGGCGCGCTCGACTACGCGGCCGGTTACGTGCGGGAGCGCAAGCAGTTCGGACAGGCGATCGCGGAGTTCCAGGGCATCCAGTTCATGCTCGCCGACATGGCGATGAAGGTCGAGGCGGCCAGGCAGCTGACCTACGCGGCCGCGGCCAGGTCCGAGCGCGCGATGGCGGGTGCGAAGGTCCCCGACCTGACCTTCATCTCTTCTGCCTGCAAGTGCTTCGCCTCCGACGTCGCGATGGAGGTCACGACCGACGCCGTGCAGTTGCTCGGCGGCTACGGGTACACCCGCGAGTATCCGGTCGAGCGGATGATGCGCGACGCCAAGATCACCCAGATCTACGAGGGCACCAACCAGATCCAGCGCGTGGTCATGGCCCGGCAGCTGCTGAAGTAGCGCGACGGCCGGTATTTTCGCTGGTCAGCGGCTATCTCTCAGGCGGGGCCTCGACCGTGTAGGTCGGTCTGCGGGTCGGCTGGGGCAGGCCGGATGGCGCGGCGCTATGCCCGTTGTTCCCGGTTGGTTCCCGTCGTTTCCCGACGCGGTGCTGGATCCGTGCTGACCCCTGGCGCCGCCGAACGGGGCGGGTACCGGCTAGCGGCCGGGCTGTTCGGTCACGGCAGATTGGCTCCGGCGATCGCGTCTACGATGTGGCGCGGCATGGCCTTGCTGACGCCGTTGCCGCCGTTGACTCCGACGATCTGCCGCAGGCGGGCGGGCTTCTCGGGGGGGCCGATGGGGATCGGCTCCTGGCGCCGCCAGCCGCGCGCGGAGAGAGCTTTGACGGCTGTGAGGTAGCTGGCATCGGTCATCCGGCCGAGGTTCTTCGCTCGCAGGAGGAGCGCGGCGAGCGAGACCTGCCACCGGCGCTTGAGGTCAAACAGGGTCGGCCAGTCGGCATAGCTGGGCAGCTCGTGGCGGATGTCGCGGTCGGGCATGAGGAACGCCGCGGCGAAGGCGTGGGCCTGGCTCTCCACTTGCTTCAGCCCCCAGACGTGCTCGCCGTGCATGACGAGATGACCGAGTTCGTGGGCGCCGTCGAAACGGGATCTGGCGCGGTCGTTCTTATCGGTAGCGAGAACCACGAGCCGGTCGGGGAAGGGCAGCGAGAAGGCGTCACGTCGGCGGTGCCCAGCGGCAGCCGTTACCGAGGGCATCCTGATCAAGGACATCGGGTGGCTGGCCGGATAGGAGCAGGGCGGCCCGTGCGGCCAGTGCGGCCCTATGACCTGCGGTTGGTGACCCACGGATTAAGAGTCCGCTGCAACAAGTGTTCGATTCTGCCAGTCTATGACGGAGAATATCGCACACTGCTGGTTCATGCACCTCCCAGCGTGATCGAATGCCGGCGAGTGCCGGGTGCTGACGGGCAGTACCGGGGCGGACGAGCAAACACCGAGCACACAACAAGATCATCAGCAGTGGGCCTGAGGCGATCATGGGCCGGCGCCGGGCACCTACACGATCGGAAACTGGAGCCCGGCCAACCCGATCATCCATCGCCCGTGCGGGGTCGGCCCGACGACGCCAGAGGGCTGGTGACCGCGAGCCACGCCGACTTGCTCGCTCATTAGGAATGACGTCGGCAGCCTTCCTGCCAGGCTGGTGCGCGTGCTGGCTCTTGGCTCAACGGCCAGCAGTCTCCGGCGGGATCGGACATGCCCTTGCCGAAGTGACCCTCGGCGTCTGCGGGTTCGGCGAGCAGCCCGCGGGCGCGGGCGGCGAGCTGCTCCAGCCGCGGGCCGGGCGCCTTGTCAAGGAGGGCAAGCGCGCGGCTCACGAGCGCCCGGGCCTCGAGCTGGCGTTCCGCGCGCACCGCGGCGGCGGCGAGGTCGGCGATCCCGAGGTAGGAGGCGTGGTGGTGCAGCGGCCTGCCGTCGGCGTCGAAGAGCTGGCTGAGCTGCGCGTAGGCGGCCAGGTAGCTGCCTTCGGCCAGCGCCGCGAGGCCGGCGGCGTGCAGGGCCCGCGCCGTGAACGCGGTAGTCTGCCGCGTCGACGGTGGCGAGCGTGCTGGCCAGCAGCGGCGCCACCTGGTCGTGGTCGCCGCGCATGGTGGACACGGTGGCCGTGGTGAGGTCGGCGGTGGCGGCGACGGTTTCCATCTTGTAGGCCGCGGCGGCGTCGCTGGCCTCGCGGGCGGCCGTCGTCAGGCTGAGCCCGCAAGAAGGCCCTGCACGCATCGTGACGGCACAGCGCCGGGATTGTGCAGTAATCACTGCTGTCGTGCTGCTGGCCGAGTACCCAGCGCCGAGGACCAGCCTGGACCGTCTCATCGATCACGTCGCAGAACGTCGCCTTGCCTGTGCAGTAGCAGCTGGCCTCCAACGTGACCCGCTCGCCGACCCGCCCTTGAGATCCGGGTCAGGCGGCTGGTGTGCCGTCCGCACCGGACATTGTACGGCCGGGCGTACTAAGCTCGGCGGCGTCATGCGGGATCGGGCACGAATCCGGGTCTGAGCCCGCTGATGTTAGGCCAGAGATGCATGGGACCAACGGAGGTTCAGTGGCCAGGCGAAACGGGAGCTCGAGCAAGAGCTCGGCGGGCAAAGGCACCGGGGTCACTGCTCAGCAGATCGTGCTTGCTGCCGTGCGGATCTGTGATGACGGTGGTATCGACGCGCTGACCATCCGGCGGCTGGCGTCCGATCTGGGAATCGGCAGCATGACCCTCTACGGCTACTTCCGCAGCAAGGAGGAGATCCTCGACGCGGTCGCGGACTACGTGCTGGGTCGGTTCGAAGTTCCCTCCATCGATGATCCGACGCCGTCAGCGGTCGCTCACGAAGTCGCCCATGCGATCCTGCGCATGATGCGGGAACACCCGAGTGTCGTCTATCTGCTTTCCAGCCGGGCGACGGTCAGTCAGCAGTCCCTTAAGGCTGCGATGGAAGAGGTCATCGGCGTCCTGCGCGATGCCGGATTCCGGGACGAGACCGCCGCGCAGGCATATGCACTGCTCATCACCTACTGCCTGGGGTTCGCCACCTACCAGCTCCCGCGGCCCTGGGGACGGGACGACTCGGCGGACGTGGGAGAGCTGCGCAGGCAGCGGGTCCATTTCTATTCATCGCTGCCGCTGCCGGCGTTCACGAATCTGGTCGAGCTGAGCGAGGCCGTCACGATGATGGCGTCGGACGAGCAGTTCGAACTCGGGCTGGGCTGCCTGATTGACGGGATCGTCCGGAAGACCAAGCCGCGGTCGCCCGCGGCTCGTAGCCACGGCTGAATAGCCGCATCGGGGGACACTGGCGCCAACCTTCAAGCTCCGTACAATGTACTGTACGATGTATCCGCTGTGTCCTTGGGTGCAGGGCCCGGCTGCACAGACGCCGTCGGCTGACCTGCCCAATTGCCGTAATTGGAGCAGCGTCGGTGAGGAACGAGGTGTCGCATTGCGGCTCACGGTCAACGGCGAAGTCCACGAGGTTCCCTGCAACCCCATGGACCCGCTGCTGGGAGTACTGCGAGACCAACTGGGACTGACCGCGGCGAAGCTGGCCTGCGGGCGAGGCGAATGCGGAGCCTGCACTGTCCTGATCAACGACCGACCGCGGATGAGCTGCATAACCCCGGCCGGCGTGGCCGGCGACGTCGTCACGCTGGAAGGACTCGCCGAAGAAAGCAGCGACCTGCGCGGCGAGTTCGCCGACCGCGGTGCGTTCCAATGCGGGTTCTGCACACCAGGTCTCGTGGTTCACGCGACAGCGCTGCTACGGCGCGGGCTGCCCGACGACCCCGGCGAAAGACGCGCCGCCGTTCGGCACAGCTTGAACGGCAACGTCTGCCGCTGCACCGGCTACCAGGCGATCGTCGAGGCAGTGTGCGTGACCGCGGAGCGCCGCGCTGCTGACAGGAGCGCCGGGCCGGCGCCCGCTGCCGGAGCGGCGTCATGACCGTAGGACAGTCCGCCCGCGCACTCGACTGGGACGATCGGACTGCGGGTCGCGTACTCTACACGGCAGACCTTTGCCAGCCCGAGCACCTGTACGGCGCAATCCTCCGCTCGCCCCACCCGTACGCCCGTATCCTGTCCATCGACACCAGCCGGGCGGAGCGGATGAGCGGCGTCCGCGCGGTCATCACTATCGCCGACTTCCCGGCTGGCATCCGCTACATCCACCGCGGCGGACCGCTGTCCGACCGGCCGCCGCTGGCCGACGGGGTCGTCCGCTACATCGGGCAAGAGGTCGCAGCGGTCGCCGCCGACACCATGGGCCAGGCCAAGGCAGCCTGCCGGGCGATCCGCGTCCGGTACCGAGTCGCATCCGCACCGCTCACACCGACCGAATCGCGCCATCACGCGCGCGCCCTGCATGAACGGATCTCCGGGGAACGCAACGTCTCGATGCGGTGGAACTCTGCCTGGGGCGACGTCGGCGCCGGGAGCTCCGCCGCGACTATTTCGGTGACGGGCCAATTCGTGTACCCGAGCGTGGCGCACGCCTGTATGGAACCGAACGCGACGCTGGCCGCGTGGGACGAGTCCAGGCAGCGAGCCGAGCTCTGGACCTCCACGCAGGCGCCTTGGTTCATCGCCAAAGAGGTGTCTCACCTTCTCGGTATCCCGCACCACGATGTCGTGTGCCGCGAGGTCGCGGTCGGCGGCGGGTTCGGGTCGAAGTCGAAGGCTTCCGAGCACGAGATCATCGCCGCCGCCTTGTCCCGTAAAGCACGTCGGCCGGTGCTGGTGGTGTTGAGCCGGGCCGAAGAGTTCGCGTCGAACAAACCGCGACACCGGTTTGAGACGACGCTGACCACCTACGCCGACTCGACCGGCCGCCTGACCCTCTTCGACGCCGAAATCGTGATCGACAACGGCGCATACAACCACATGGGCACGTCGGTAATGCGGGTCGGTCTGATCACGCTCGGCTCGCTCTACCACCCCGACGGCGTCCGCTTCGACGCACGGCTCGTGGACACCGCTACCCAGCCTGGCGGGCAGTTCCGCGGTTACGGCACCCCTCAGGTGTCGCTGGCCGCAGAAAGCCAGATCGATGAGATCGCCGAGAAGCTCGGCATGGACCCGATCGATCTGCGGCTACGTAACCTGGCCGACCCGTACACGACGTCGTTGTGCGGATACCGGATCACGACATCCCGGCTCGCGGACTGCCTGATCGCGGTCCGCGACGGGCTGGGCTGGGAAAGCCGCGAACAGCGGCGCGTCCCAGGGCGCGGATGGGGCGTGGCCGCCGGGGTGCACGGCAGCGGCGCCTATGCCTACGAGCAGGCAACCCGTAGCGACGCGGCGATCGACGTGTACCACGACGGTCATGTCCGGGTTCGTTTCGGCGGCGCGGACGCCGGAACCGGGCAGCGGACGATCTTGGCTCAGATCGTTGCCGGCGAACTCGGCCTGGACATGAGCGACATCCACGTGTTGTCCATGGACGGCGACGAAACCCCGTTCGAGCTGGGCGCCTGGTCCTCTCGCGGCACCCACATGACCGGGATGTCGGTCGGCAAGGCGTCGCGGGAAATGGCGGACAAGCTGAAGGGGCTGGCAACGCAGAAACTCGGCCGCGACGATGTCACACTGACCGGCGGCGCAGCTGTGGCAGGCGAGGAGTCCGTCGCGCTCGGCGACCTGGTGCGGTTGAGCGGCGGCGCCGCCGACGGGGTGCTGAGCCACGAGACCATGTACCTGCTTGCGGGGACGGAACCGATCACCCCTGGCGTGGACACCGCGAACTTGTCACCTACCTACGCGTTTGCCGCCCATGGTGCGCAGGTCGACGTCGACGTGCGCACAGGCAAGATCACGGTCAGCGACTACGTGGCCGCCCACGACGTCGGCCGCGCGATCAACCCGGTGATGGTCAACGGACAGATTGTTGGCGGTGCGGTCATGGGACTCGGTGCCGCCCTGGGGGAGGAGCTCATCCGCGAAGGCGGGCGGGTCGTCAACCCGGCCTACGTCAACTACGCGCTGCCCGGGGCGGCTGACCTGCCGTCAGTGCGGCCGATCATCGTAGAGTCATACGACTCGGCCGGACCGTACGGCGCTAAGAGCGTCGGCGAGATGTCGATCATCCCGCCCGGCGCCGCGGTGGCCAACGCCGTCTACGACGCTGTCGGGGTACGGATCCGGGAGCTGCCTATCACGCCCGACAAGGTGCTCACAGCGCTCGCCCGGAGAGAGGGACGCACCCGTCGCTTCCACATCTGGCGCCGACCGTCTACCTGGTGGGTCACCGCAATCCGCGCTCTCTATCCCCTCGGCCTGCACTGGGTACTGCACCACCTCGGCACCAGGCTCGGCCGTCGTGTCGGGCCCGGACCACAGGTATCCCCACCGCTAGCGCTGCGTAGCCCTGACACGCTTGCCGAAGCGAGCAGGCAAGCCCGCGCCGGAGCGGTCCTTCTCGGTGGAGCTACCGACGTAATCACCGAGTCCCGTTTGCATCCGCGGCCACCGACCGAGTTCGTCGCGGTCAGCGGTATCGCGGGGCTAGGCGAGATCACCGAGCAGTCCGACGGATCGCTGCGGATTGGGGCCGCGGTCACCCTGAGCGAACTGAGCGACGCGCTGACCGGTCTCGGGCAGATGACGGCGGTCGTCGAGGCGATTCAGGCCATTGCCTCTCCTCAGATCCGTAACGCAGCGACCGTCGCAGGGAATCTCGCGCAGGCGAAGCGATGCTGGTTCTTCCGCAGCGGCTTTGCCTGCTACAAGCGCAGCGGCATCACTAACCCCTGCTACGCCGTGATGGGGGACCATCGCTTCCAGCATGCCGCCATCGGCGGGCACCGGTGCCAGGCCGTCACACCGTCCGACCTCGGCACCGTGCTGCGCGGCTACGACGCCAACGTCGTGATCGCCCGGGACGACACTCTACGCGCCGTCGCGATCAGCGACTTCTACACCGGACCCGGTGAGACCATCCTGCGCAACGGCGACGTGGTCGCCGCGATCGTCATACCTGCAGCTGCACGCCACCGAGTCGCAGTCTTCGAGAAGCTCGCGCTCACAGGGGGCGACTTCGCCATCGCGTCGGCAACACTGTCCGTCCTGCCGGACGGCGGAGAAGCCGATCGCGGACAGCAGTGGGAGGACGTCCGGCTGGTCCTCGGCGCACTTGCGCCTCGGCCGCTGCGCCTGACTCGTGTCGAGCAACAGCTCACTGCCGGTGCCGGCACCGATCGCGTCCGCGTCCTCGTCGACGCCGAACTGAACAGGATCGCGCACCCGCTGCCACGTAACGAGTGGAAGCTCGACGCCGCTACTGGCCTCGTTCAGACGGCCTATGAACGGCTGGTCGCCAAGCTGTCTTGACCAGACGGCTTGGCACGGCGAGCAAGTCGACCTGGCATCGAGAGGGGAAGCTTTGTGCTGCGTTGACTCTTGCCCGTGTGTGAGCGCTCGGACTGCCGGCTGATGCGGCTCGGCGGCAATGTATCCGCGTCTTGCACCGAACGGCACGGCGCGGCACGTCGGCGAGTGGACCTGCTCCCGAGACAGACGGCCCCGGGCCAGCTTGCGCGGCCCGCGAGGCCAGGCTCAGCATGGCCGGCCGGTCGTTGCCGCCACACGCGCGGCTCGTACATGTGACGTTATCCGCGACCTCGCGACGCCATGGCTGATCCGCCTGCGTAACCGATACCCGGCCGGCTTGCATGAGCACAAATTCCGCGGCTCTCGGTCTTGCGCAGGCAGTCCTGATGTGTCAAAGTACCGTACAACATACGGGATGGAGTGACCGTGTTCGTCAAAGACCAGCTCACGCAGGGCAACTACCTCCAGGCGATCTTCTTCACCATCGCCGCCGCGCTCGTGCTCGTCGCGACAGCGGGCCTGGCGCTCGTCGACTCCGGCCTCTCCCGGAAGTCCGACATGCTCGACATATGGATCTCGAAACTCGCGTCGGGCGCGGCCTGCGCGATCGGGTTCTCGATCGTCGGCTACGGCATCTGGGAATGGCAGTTCGAGTCCGCGTACCACGTACCGAACGCGTTCCGCGCCGCTATCGACACCTGGTGGCTCGGCGGATCCGGCATGACCCATTTCGCGCAGAACCTCGACCCGAAGATCATCCCGGGCGCCGACATCTACCAGGTATTCGGCGGCTTCTTCCTGGTATTCGCTTTCTTCTTCGGCGCCCTCCTGCACAGCGCCGGCGCCGGCCGTCTCCGGCCGTCAAGCCTGATCCCGCTGTCGTTCGTGTCCGGCGTGATCGTGTTCCCCCTGATCTCCTGGCTGTTCTGGGGCTCCGCCAGCCCGCTCACCAACCGCGGGCTCAGCGACTACGTCGGCGTCTACAGCGTGTATCTCTTCCTCGGAAGCTTCTCGGTCATCCTGTCCTGGCGACTCGGCAAGCGTGCTGCCATCCGACCCGCCGACATGGGCGAACCATGGCAACCCGGCCTCGGCATCTTCATGCTGATGTTCGCGCTGCCCATCATCGTTCTCGGGTCCGGCTACCTCACCCCCGGAGCGGGTTATTTCGGCATCTCCATGACTACCAGCGGCTTCGGCATCGTCCTGCTGAACACGCTGTTCGCCTTCCTCGGCGGTATCGTCTCCGGCGCCACGATCTCCTACGCCCGGCGTGACCCGAGTTGGGTGCTGTTCGGCCCGATCGCCGGGTATATATCGTGCGGCGCGGTGCTCGAAATCGCCAGGCCGTGGGAGACGCTGCTCTTGTCGCTCGGCGGTCCGGTTGCCGCGTTCCTCACCCACCGCATCCTCAACCGGCTGGGGGTTGATGACCCGAAGATTGGGCCGCTCGCTCTCGGTGCCGGCCTGTACGCAGCCCTCACGTCGGGGTTCGTCGGCTGGCACACGCCGACTGGCGGCTTCTTCGGCGCAGGGCCGGGTTACGCGTTGCAGCACGCTCGTATCACCCCGGGCATGCAGATCGGCGGAGCGGCACTATCGGTCGCTCTCGGCGTCGCTGCCGCGCTGCTGTTCTGCCTCGTCGCAGGCGCGACCAGAACGTTGCGGTTGACCCAGGCCGAGCAGGAGCTCGGCGCCGACGCCCGGTGGCGGGGGTCCGCCGAGCCGGAAACCCGTCCCACTGTGCCTGTGGACGTCGGAGCGACGGCAGCGGACACCGTATCCACCTAGCTCAAAGCCGTTACTTTCCACGAGCAGCGGCAGAGACCCGGCCGCCGCCGACGGGCCGCGGCAACCACACCGAAAGGCATTCCATGAGCACGGTTATCATCGTCGGGGCCGGGTCAGCGGGCATGACACTCGCTTGGCGGTTGTCGCAGGATCCCGGCACCAGAGTCATCCTCATCGAGGCCGGCACCGACCCGGGGCAGGACGTCCCGGACGCGTTGCGCCGCGAGATGCTGCTGCCGCTGGAGTACTACTGGCGTTACACCGAAGCCGACACCGGCGCGTTCCTGCCGCGAGGCAAGGTGATGGGCGGCAGCTCTGCCGCCAACGCCGCCGCCGCGGTACGCGGGACACCATGGTGCTTTGACTCCTGGCATCTCGACCAGTGGACGTGGGACAAGTGCCTGCCAGCGTTCGTCGCGCTTGAACGCGACGAACAATTCGGCGCCGCCGACTATCACGGTGACAGCGGGCCGATTCCCATCACCCGCTACACACCGGAAGGGTTCGACGCCGCCTTCGGCGAGCAGTACGCAGCCCTCGGCTACCAGGAGATCCAGGACCACAACGCGCCGGGCAGTGTCGGGTTCGCGCCGTGGCCGACCAACAGGACAGGTCACGACCGCGCCAGCACTCTGCTGCAGCTGCTGCCTGACCTCCGCACCCGCAGCAACGTCCAGCTGCGACCGAATAGCGAGGTGCGCAGAGTCTTGTTTGACGGCACTAGGGCCGCCGGCGTCGAGGTCGCGGAAGCCCAGGACATTGGCCCCGACAGCAACGAGGTCGTCGAAGGCGACCTCGTTGTCCTGTCCGCAGGCGCGTTCGGTTCACCGGAACTGTTGTTCACCTCCGGTATCGGAAACGCCGACGACCTTCGCCGTTCCGGCATCACCGTGCGAGCAGACGTCGCCGCCGTCGGGCAGAACCTCCACGACCACGCGTTCCTACAGATGGTCGTGCATGCCACCGACCCGTCCCGCTACGCCCTCGGCGCCGGGAAGGGAAACCTGCTCACGTTCGAACTCGACGAGCCCGGCAACCACCTTGCCCACCTGTTCGCCTATCAGACAGCATTCTTTGACCCGACCGCCGACATCACGCAGGCGTCGGTCACCGCCGCCCTGATGAGCCCGGCCAGCCGCGGCCACCTCGACCTCGGGGCAGGCCCCCGCGCCGCCGTCCACCTCGCCCACTACACCCACCCGGACGACGTGCGCTGCGGCGTCGAGATCACCGGTCGCGCACGCGAGGTGATCGACCGCGTCGCCGCCACCGGGCTCATCAAGATTCCCGACGGCGCCTGGTGGACCAGCGACGACGTCGGCTCGCGACTGCGCGAGGTCGCCGTCACCTACCACCACCCCGCCGGCACGTGCCGTATGGGAATAGACGCCGCCGCCGTCGTCGACGCCAACCTGAAGGTCCACGGCTTCGACGGGCTGTACGTCGCCGACGCGTCGGTCATGCCAAAGCTGCCGCGCGCTACGCCCAACCTCGCCACGATGATGATCGGCTGGCGGGCCGCCGACATCCTCACCACCCGATAGCTTCCACGGAGGCCGCTCATGCGCTCGTACGAAACCCAATTCATCAACGGCCAGTTCTCGGCAACCAATGGCGACACCACTTTCGAGGTCGTCAACCCAGCCACCGAGAAGGTCATCGGCCGCGTGACCTCGGCGACCCTCTCCGACGTCGAGACCGCAGTCGCCGCAGCCAATGCAGCGTTCGAAACCTGGTCGGTCACCCCGCGTGCCGAGCGCCTCGACGTGCTCAAGGCGCTTGCCGGTGAGATCGAGCGGCGCGCAGACGACCTCGCTGCGGTCATCTGTGAGGAAGTCGGCACCCCAATCGGTGAAGCCCGTCAGCTCCAGGTCGGTCTCGCCCAACTGTCGTTGCAGACGAACATCGACGTCCTGGAGAACTTCGACGCGGACGCTTACACGCAGATTGCGAACTCCCACGTGTTCCGCGAGCCAGTCGGCGTCGTGGCAGGCATCTCGCCGTGGAACTACCCGCTATTGCTGTCCATGACGAAGATCGCGCCCGCGCTAGCCGCCGGATGCACCCTCGTTCACAAGCCCAGCGAGGTGACCCCGCTCAACACATTGCTCTTCGCTGAGATCACTGCAACGGCCGGTGTGCCGGCAGGCGTCTACAACGTGCTCATTGGCAGCGGGCCGGCCATCGGCGAACCGCTGGTCACCCACCCGGACGTCGACATGGTCGCCTTCACCGGATCCACCCGTGCGGGCCGGCGGGTCTACGAACTCGCCTCCGGCACGGTGAAGAAGATCAACCTCGAACTCGGCGGTAAGAGCGCCAATCTCATCCTCCCGGACGCCGACCTCAAGCAGGCCGTCTACGCCGGTGTCCGCCAGGTGTTCTTCGCCAGTGGGCAGGCATGCTTCGCGTGGAGCCGGATGCTGGTGCCCCGCGGCCGGCTCGCCGAGGCCGAGAAGATCGCTCGCGAGACCGCCGAGAGCTACGTCCTTGGGTCACCCACCGACCCGGCAACCACACTCGGCCCGGTCGTGTCCAAGGTCCAGCAGGAGAGGGTCCGGCACTACATCCAATCCGCGATCGACGAGGGCGCCAGGGTCGCCGCCGGCGGGCCGCAGCAGCCCACCGAGACGCCCGAGGGCTACTACATCGCCGGTACGGTCCTGTCGAATGTGAATCCGTTGATGACCGTGGCGAAAGAAGAGATCTTCGGCCCCGTCGTGTGCCTGATGCCCTACGACACCGAGGAAGAAGCGATCCGAATCGCGAACGACACCGACTACGGTCTGCACGGCGGAGTGTTCTCCGGCGACGTAGAGCACGCCACCACCGTCGCCCGCCGACTGCGCACCGGCCGCGTGGACATCAACGGCGCTCAGAACAACCTCGACGCCCCGTTCGGCGGCTACCGCCAGTCCGGCATCGGCCGCGAGTTCGGGCGTGCCGGGTTCGAGGAGTTCCTCGAAACCAAGTCTATCCAGTACTAATACCAAAGCGACCGCCCACCAGAGGTCGTTCAGTGAACGGTACGCCGTGCCCATGACACAGACGATGGCCGTCTTGCAGGCGGCAGAACGGCTCGACCAAGCAACGGCGCAAGGTAGACCCTGCGCCCCGATCCGGGACCTGCTCGGCGACATGGACATCTCCGCCGCTTACCTGGTCCAGTCAACGTTGATCGCCCGCCGAGCGGCCGAAGGACACGTGCGAGTCGGACGCAAGATCGGCCTGACCTCCGAAGCGGTGCAGCGGCAACTCGGCGTTGACCAGCCCGACTTCGGGGTGCTCCTCGACCGCATGTGGATCCCCGACGGCGGCCTCGTACCCGCCGGTCTTCTGCTGCAGCCCCGCATCGAAGCCGAAATCGCGTTCCGCCTCGCAACCGACCTCGACGGCGACCTCACCCCCGAACGCCTCCGCGGCGCCGTTGCAGCTTCGTACGCCGCCCTGGAGGTCGTCGACAGCCGAATCGCCGGATGGGACATCACCATCGTGGATACCGTCGCCGACAACGCCTCCAGCGGTCTGTTCGTGATCTCCGACCGCGAGGTGCCGCTTGACGGTCTCGACCTCGCCTCCGTCGGCATGCAGATGCTGCGCAATGACACAGTCGTCTCCACAGGTGCGGGCAGTGCCTGCCTCGGCCACCCACTCAATGCGCTGGCGTGGCTCGCGTCGACCGCGGCCGCTTACGGTGACCCGCTCCGAGCCGGAGACATCGTCTTGAGCGGAGCGCTCGGGCCCATGGTGCCGGTCCAGCCGGCGGACACGTTCATCGCGGAGATCGACGGCCTCGGCGATATTGCGGTGAGCTTCGAGAAAGGACATCTGTGACAGTGAAGGTCGCGATCATCGGCTCGGGCAACATCGGTACCGACCTGATGATCAAGATTATCCGGAGGTCCGAACACCTGGAAGCGGCCGCGCTGGTTGGGATCGATCCCGCATCCGACGGACTGGCCAGAGCACGACGCCTCGGCGTCGAAGCAATCGACACCGGAGTGGATGGGCTCATCGCGCACCCGGAGTTCCCGCAAATCTCAATTGTCTTCGACGCGACCTCCGCGGCTGCCCACATGCACAACGCAGCCCGGCTGTCCGACACCCACGTCCGGCTCGTCGACCTCACACCAGCCGCCATCGGCCCTTACGTGATACCCCCGGTGAACCTCGACGCCCGCCTGGACGTACGCAATGTCAGCATGGTGACCTGCGGTGGACAGGCCACCATCCCGATGGTCGCCGCGGTCGCGGCCGTTGCCCGGGTCCGCTACGCCGAAATCGTTGCCTCGATCGCGTCCCGCTCGGCCGGCCCCGGGACCCGCGCGAACATCGATGAGTTCACCGAGACGACCTCGAAGGCGATCGAAGCCGTCGGCGGTGCCGACCGTGGCAAAGCAATCATCGTGCTCAACCCGGCCGAGCCGCCGCTCATTATGCGCGACACCGTGCTTTGCCTGGTCGACCAGTGCGACCGCGACGCGGTCATCGCCTCGGTGAACGAGATGGCAGACAAGGTGAAGCAGTACGTCCCGGGCTACCGGCTGATGCAGGAGGTTCAGTTCCGGTCGATAGGCCCGGACGACCCGGAGAACGATCTCATCCCGTCCGCGCCTCGGCGGTCGCAACGCACGGTCGTGTCCGTGTTCCTCGAAGTCGAAGGCGCAGGCCACTACCTGCCTGCCTACGCCGGGAACCTGGACATCATGACCTCGGCAGCCCTGCAGGTCGGAGAACGGCTGGCCGCGTCCACTCCGGTGACTGGCTCGGCGTCGCAGCCGGCGGCGGGAGTGTCGATATGAGCGAGCTTTACATCCAGGACGTCACACTCCGCGACGGCATGCACGCCATCCGGCACCGCTACCGGCTCGACGAGGTCCGCGAGATCGCGGCCGCGCTCGACGCCGCCGGGGTGGACGCCATCGAGGTCACCCACGGCGACGGACTGGCGGGCAGCAGCTTGACCTACGGGCCGGGTGCGCATACGGACGTGGATTGGATCAGCGCCGCGGCAGATGTCGTCCAGCACGCCCGTCTCACCACTCTGCTGCTGCCAGGCATCGGCACGATCGGCGACCTCAAACGCGCCTACGACGCTGGCGCCACGTCGGTCCGGGTGGCGACGCACTGCACCGAGGCGGACATCGCGCCCCAGCACATCGCCACCGCCCGCGAGCTCGGCATGGACGTCTCCGGCTTCCTGATGATGTCGCACATGGCCGAGCCCTCTGCACTGGCCCAGCAAGCCAAGATTATGGAGCAGGCTGGGGCGCACTGCGTCTATGTCGTCGATTCCGGCGGCCGCCTCACCATGACCGGGATCCGGGATCGGCTCCGCGCGTATCGCGACGTCCTCGAGGGCCAGACCGAGCTGGGCATCCACGCCCACCACAACCTCGGGCTGGGCGTCGCGAACTCCGTGGTCGCCGTTGAAGAGGGCGTCCGGCGCGTCGACGCGTCGCTGGCCGGGCA